>ERZ1066130.545-NODE-545-length-12299-cov-11.182457_pt1 | contig 12299 bp, 1 predicted proteins | sample MGYA00382777_ERZ1066130 | MGnify/ENA primary metagenome ERZ1066130 (study PRJEB33369, sample SAMEA5778360) | biofilm metagenome | biome: Industrial cooling water; feature: Water cooling tower basin; material: Biofilm | place: United Arab Emirates | collected...
GTCCACGTGCATGAGTCGTACTTTGATGATCATGACGTGGATGACGACGCACATGACGTGGATGATCCGGATGGTGACGACATCCCCGTTGACGACCCTATGCCCCCAGATGATCATTATTTGGCCATGGCCACAAACCGCTCCAGGCCTGCTAAGCCCTCCTCTCCAGCAGCACTGCATAACATGATGTCATCCAGTCGTGCTCGTGGGGAGCCTAGTACCTCCAAACCCGCCCCTAAGTCCCAGCGTGATGACGCCAGAGTAGTTAATACAGCCCGTCAAATTAACACTTGTGTTATCACCTATGCTGTCTCCAAACATCACCAACGCGAGTTTGGTGATTCCCTGGTAGATCGTGGCGCCAATGGTGGCTTGGCTGGTACTGACATGCGTGTCATCTCGACATCGGCACATAGGTCAGTCCATGTTGAGGGTATTGATAACCACCAAGTGCGTGACGTCCCCATCGTCACCGCTGGAGGGGTTATCAACACCACCAAAGGTGATGTCATTGGTATCTTCCACCAATATGCCCACATCAACAAGGGCGCTAGTATCCATTCCAGTGTTCAACTGGAGGCATATAAGCAAGACGTGAACGATCGTTCCCGTCGTGTGCCTGGTGGATTACAGCGCATTGTTACCGTTGATGGGTATGAGATTCCGTTGGCATTTCGTAACGGCCTCCCGTACCTACCGATCAAGCCCTACACTGATCGGGAGTTTGAGACGTTGCCACACGTCATCATGACCAGCGACCAAGACTGGGATCCATCCGTCCTCGATGCCCCCGTCGACACCACCGACCCCATCACTGCTGGTAGTGACGTGGCCAACATCCATGATAACTTTAACCAGTATGGGGAGTACATGGACCGTTACGTTGTCACCATGGCTGACATTGGTGACGACGTTCTTGACGCCCATCTTCTACCGTCGTATTTCATGTTTCGACATGAACAACATGATCCCGGTCCTACTGACAATACTACCACTGCTGTGCAGCCACGTATAGTTACTAAAGTAGAACCAGACTTTGTTAGTCTCATGCCGTTCTTTGCCTACCAACCTGTTGAAGCGATTAAGCACACATGGCTTAATTCCACACAGTTTGCTAGGATCCCTATGAGTACACACTTGAAGCGGCACTTCAAGTCCCCTTTCCCGGCACATAACGTCCCACGTCGCAGTGAGCCTCTTGCCACTGACACCGTGTATTCCAATACACCTGCTGTCAACAATGGCTCCACCTATGCCCAGTTCTTTGTGGGACTGGAATCTATGGTATGCGATGTCTTCCCCATGAAAACAGACAAACAGTTTGTTAACACTTTGGAGGACGTTATTCGTAGACGTGGCGCTCCCACTAAATTAGTTAGTGATCATGCCCAAGTTGAGATTAGTAAGAGAGTCTTGGACCTCCTACGTTCCTTGTGCATTGATAATTGGCAGAGCGAACCGTACCAACAGCACCAGAACCCTGCTGAACGCCGCTACCAGACCGTCAAACGTGTCACCAACACGCTGATGGACCGTACCGGTGCACCCGCTGACACATGGTTCTTGTGTATGTCGTATGTGTGCTTCATTCTTAACCACACTGCTTGTAAATCGCTTAAGTGGCAGATTCCCCTTCGGGTTCTAACTGGCATAACCCCCGATATAAGCCCACTTCTTCGATTCTCCTTTTACCAGCCAGTGTACTATGTAGAGAATGAGCCTTCCTTCCCCTCCGACACCCGTGAGAAGCGTGGCCGTTTCGTTGGCATTGCTGAACACGTGGGACATGTGATGACGTTCCGTATCCTCACGGATGATACACGTCAGATCATTGATCGGTCTCTTGTCCGTCCAGTCACACCTGAGGCACCTAATCAACGCGCTGACATGGCTGTCCCACCCGATCCTGGTGAACCTACCGAATATGTCCAATCTAATGCAGGTTCCACTGGTGAACCCTCACTAAAGCTTGTTGACTATTCGGACCTCATTGGCCGCTCGTTCCTCCTTGACACCAACGAAGATGGGGAGCGTTTACGAGTTCGCGTGCAGGAAATTGTGGACGCGGTTGAGAACCACGAATACTCCACTATCAAGGCACGCGACCACGTTAGATTTAAGGTCTCCGCTGGTGACAAGTATGAAGACATAATGACCTACGACCAAATAGTTTCTAAAATAGAGGAAGAGATGGATAGTGACATCGTTTGGAAATTCAAGCGTATCACTGCTCACGAAGGGCCCCTCGCACCCAACCATAGAAACTATAAGGGTTCCTCGTACAACGTCATGGTTGAATGGGAGAATGGGGAGATTACTAGTGAACCCCTCTCTGTAATCGCCGCTGACGATCCTGTCACTTGCGCCATATACGCCCGCGAGAACAACCTACTGGAACTGGAAGGTTGGAAGCGCTTCAAGCGTATAGCCAAGAGACAAAAGAAGCTGTTCCGCATGGCGAACCAAGCAAAACTTAGGTCGTATAATACTGCCCCTAGGTTTAAATATGGGTTTGAAATCCCCAGAAACTACAAGCATGCTGTCTGGCTAGACAACAGGAATGGCAATAGTAGATGGCAGGATGCCACCAAGCTAGAACTAGGCCAGCAGGACGACTATTCCACGTTTAGAGATGTTGGCGACACCCCTCCAAAGGGCTATAAGAAGATTCGTGTCCACCTCGTCTTCGACGTTAAACACGATGGCCGTCATAAGGCGCGTTTGGTCGCTGATGGACACCTGACGGACATTCCACTGGAGAGCGTGTACTCTGGCGTGGTATCACTTCGGGGTATCAGGCTCCTTACGTTCATATCCGAGCTAAATGGTCTAGAACTATGGGCCACTGATATAGGTAATGCATATCTAGAAGCTCGTACCAAGGAACTTGTGTACATCGTAGCTGGCCCAGAGTTTGGTGACAGGGAAGGTCATATCCTAGTCATTGAAAAGGCCCTATACGGTTTGCGCACTTCTGGCTTGAGGTGGCATGAACGTCTCGCCGACTGCCTTCGAGCAGAAGGATTCACCCCCTGCAAAGCGGAGCCTGATATTTGGATGCGTCCCAATGGTGATGTGTACGAATATATAGGGGTCTATGTAGATGACCTGGCAATGGCCATGTTGAATCCTGGAGAATTCGCCAAGATACTTACAGATAAGTATAAATTTAAGTTGAAGGGAACTGGACCTATCAGTTTCCACTTAGGTTGTGAATTCGTCAGGGACGAAGAAGGCGTCCTATGCCTTAGACCCCGCAAGTATATCGATCGTATGGTAGCTACATACGAACAGATATTTGGTGAGAAACCTTGTACAAAGGTTTCATCACCGCTGGAGAAGAATGATCATCCAGAACTGGATGATACTGAGCTCTGCGACGCAGAAGGAGTCAGACAGTACCAGTCTATCGTAGGATCCCTCCAATGGGCTGTATCCCTAGGTAGGATTGATATTACTACAGCTGTTATGACACTTTCTCGTTTTAGATCTATGCCCCGGAAGGGACATCTACTACGTGCCCAAAGGGTAGTGGCTTATTTAAAGAAGATGCGTGACGCGTGTATCCGCATCAGAACTCACGAGCCCGATTTTTCAGGCATCCCAATCGTTGAATATGAGTGGGAGAACTCCGTTTATGGAAAGGTTGAAGAATTGATCCCAAGTGACGCGCCGCCTCCCAAGGGCCGCCCAGTCACATTGACCCACTATGTAGATGCGAACCTGTATCACGATTGTCTGACAGGTCGCTCTGTGACTGGGATTCTGCACTTCATAAATGCGACTCCTATTGACTGGTTCTCTAAGCGCCAGTCAACGGTTGAGACTGCTACTTATGGATCAGAATTCGTCGCCGCGCGTACTTGTGTAGAGCAGATTATTGATCTACGTAATACTCTGCGTTACTTAGGTGTGCCAATTCGTGGTAGGAGCTGGATGTTCGGTGACAACGAGTCAGTAGTGAACAGTGCAGCACAGCCACATGCCAAGCTCCATAAGAGGCATACCGCTCTATCGTTCCACCGTGTTCGTGAGGCTATTGCAGCTGGTATTGTAAGGTTTTTCCATATGCCCGGAGATTCCAATCCAGCTGATATCCTCAGTAAACACTGGGGTTACCAGCAAGTGTGGCAATTGATGTTGCAGCCACTGCTCTTCTGGCAAGGTGACACTGCCGACATCGGCAAGATAAGCCCTGATGTCGAAGGTGATGGATGAAGTTACGCCCCACGTTCGCAAAGATGGGGAGTGACAGAAATTAATGAGTCATAGGTACGAACTATGGACATACGTATGTACTAGGTAATACGCTACAGTTTGGTAGCAGTACGTATGTGTTCGTATCTGAGAGTACATGTTTAGGTATATGAGGTTAATAGCTACGAGGGTAGCTCTAGTAAGTGGTATTTGCTCCGTGGTGCGTGTGTGCACCCAGGCATGACCATGGTAGAATCATAAGAATAGGATTTACATCGCAAGCAATCGCTGTGGTTCTATTCGGGAGAAGTAGTTCCCGTTTTCTCAGTTAGTAAGTTTATCGTATCGCAGTATCCACTGCGAATCGTACTGGAGTCGTTCGTGTCGCAAGCAGTCAGCTTGGACTCGAATACTCGTCTCGTTTCTATCGTCTATCTAGTCTATTTTACTTCTAAGTGAAATACGACAAGGTTACGCCTAGAAACTTCTGTTAGATTAACAGTCACAGTTTACTCGCCGTCTCGCGAGCTAACTGTTGATCGTTTTTCCAACGAAATTGGTTGGAAACTCGTTGAGATATCGTTCGTTGAATTTGCTCACGACCGAAAGGAAATTCCCATTTTCATTTCGGTGGTGGAGGCATTTCTTCCGACCGCTCGTTCGTGTTTCCGGGTAGTTGCCAGTCCCTAAAAGAGAGGACATTCGTGTCCCTCGGGTAAATTCGCCTGGGTAAAGTCGCAGTCCCTAAGTTTGCCTGGGTACAGTCGCAGGGTACAGGTTTGTCGCCTATTGGTCTTACTCGGAGTATTCTCGTAATACTACGTTCGGCCCAATCAGAGTTCCTACTCTTGATTTCACCGTTGTCCCTAGCTGGCGTAAACAGTACCCGTTACGCACAAGCAGGCCCAACAAAGTCGTATTGGTCTTCGAGAGCGACTCTAAAGAAGACTAGGAGTTGACACGGCCGCCTGGAGGTGATCCAAAAGGGCCTTACTAACCTACTTAAACAGCTGACAGCTTCAAAACTTCTCCGACAGGCAACGGAGAAGGCCTGCGAGGCTAGCGTTTATTGTTCGTTAGGGCAGTTCCGGCCGGCAATAACGGCGGTTACCCGATTCTCGGAACATTTTGTGTTGTTCCGCGATAGGGTGGACTTATAGCAATCCACGTGCTCATACTTGTGGTTAACTTTTACGCCCGCTAAACTTGTATTGGACCGGCTTGCGATAAGCTTTAAGTGGGTAGTAACCCCGCTCGGCCTGCAGTTAAGTGCAATAAGGACTAGCGATCCTGAGCACACGGGTAGTCGGATTAGAATCCGCAAAGCTGGTCAGTGAGGCTTCGGCATCCGCTCACTGATCGTTGGTTTGTTATCCAAGAAAACACACCGAAGAGTGTTTCAGGTGGCACGGGGCATATATCCTTAAGTAAATTTTAAATTTTATTAGGCATATATACCCGCGCAAGGACCCCCATATCCCCATCGCCTGTGGCGGATAAACCAAGGACTAGATACCGCTCTGCCCAACCCCCCATTCGTTTGCGCTGGGGCACCACTGGGAAACCCCTTATCTGGCACCTAGTTTATCTAATAGCGCACTCCCTGCACTGGCACGCGAATAGGCAAGCTCCTATTTTGCCCCGCCTTCTCTTTTGAATCGTACTTCAATTCCAAGACCGCATAGCGTTAAGTGCCCGCCTTCTGCACTTCAACGTCAAGACCGCATAGCGTTAAGTGCTGGGTTCGCTTGATCACTTAACGCCAAGCATTTTACGACCACCGTTAAGTACCAAGACTGCTTAGAGTACCTGACGTCAGTCGTTCCACGACCCGTCGTTAAGTAACGAGTCTCGACCCTTACTTAACGCCAGGTTATTTTCAGTTGCTAGTCTACTCGTACTTTAGGCTAGTACTTAGAGACTAGGATGCCACCGCAGACGAGATCCAAGTCCGAGGAAGCCCTCACACACATATTGGATGACGTTTTTAGGCTCCACAAGGATAGTGGTTTACGCCTCGCATTACAGCGGGGAGGTTTTAAGAAGATCCAATCGGTTCTTTCTATGACCCCTGGTATGATGTCATCACTTGTGTATAAGGGCAGGGATGATGACAACAATCCCGCGGACCTACCCCTCTTGCTCAATGAGGAGGGTTTGCTCAACGCACTTAAGGGGTTCGCTGCACACACGGAGGCACATCTTGGTCGGCCGCTCACCCCTGACGACTGGTTAACCGTGACTGAAGACCAGTTCGACGAATATCAAGGATCATCCAGCCTGATATTCTTCGATCCCAGTCGACCAGCTGCAGGACTCCCACCGGCTATCGCTGCGACCCTTCAGGCCAATGTTGGACAAGTCGCACCTGAAGTCCTTGCTTTTAAACGCGGCATCAAACGCGATCAATCCTTGTTCCCAGTCTACAAAGAAGAAAAAGAATGGGATGACTGGCAGCGTCGTACACGCGCACAAGCCACAGCACAAGGAGTGGAGAACGTTCTTGATCCCACTTATGTGCCCATATTGCCCCAGGACGTAGAATTGTTTAAAGAACAGAATAAATATATGATGGCTGTCTTTAATACTTGCGTCCAGACTGACTTTGGCAAGACTTTGATTAGGAAGTTCGAGGACACACATGACGCGCAGTTACTATTTGTCGAACTCGAACGTCATGCCAAGACTTCCACGTCTGCCATTCTTACTGCCACCGAGTTGCTCTCGTACATCACCACTGCAACACTGGGTAAGAATACTTGGAACGGTACTACTACGTCATTCGTTCTCCATTGGGAGGAACAGGTTCGATTATATGAACGTTATGTACCTCCAACTAGTCACCTCGGGACAGAGTTGAAGAGAACCCTTCTTCAGAACGCTGTCAATGGGATTACTGACCTCAGACAGGTCAAGCTTAATGCTGACCAGTTGGTCCAGGCGAACAATACTGGTTTATCGTACGCCCAGTATCGTGAACTGCTCTTAGGTGCTTGCGCCAGGTATGACGCCAACTGGGAGTCACGTGGCACGACACGTGTTCCCCCCACTCCACGGCGTACCGTCTACATGACTGACGTTGGCTATCCACCTGATACTAGTATGCCTAGCTTTGGTTTTGATACACCAGTGACTACAGTAGCTGCTTTTCGTGCCCGCATGACCGGCGCCCAATGGCATAAACTAGACAGCGAGTCCCAACGCATATGGGACTCTCTACCTGATACTGCTAAGGAAATCATTCTTGGTGATCATAGTCCTGGTAATCGTTCTAACCGTCGTGACAGGCCCAACTCTCGTGGTCCCACTAGTGGTCGCCCTGGTCGGCCCCCTGATCGACGTCAGGTTCACGTGCATGAGTCGTACTTTGATGATCATGACGTGGATGACGACGCACATGACGTGGATGATCCGGATGGTGACGACATCCCCGTTGACGACCCTATGCCCCCAGATGATCATTATTTGGCCATGGCCACAAACCGCTCCAGGCCTGCTAAGCCCTCCTCTCCAGCAGCACTGCATAACATGATGTCATCCAGTCGTGCTCGTGGGGAGCCTAGTACCTCCAAACCCGCCCCTAAGTCCCAGCGTGATGACGCCAGAGTAGTTAATACAGCCCGTCAAATTAACACTTGTGTTATCACCTATGCTGTCTCCAAACATCACCAACGCGAGTTTGGTGATTCCCTGGTAGATCGTGGCGCCAATGGTGGCTTGGCTGGTACTGACATGCGTGTCATCTCGACATCGGCACATAGGTCAGTCCATGTTGAGGGTATTGATAACCACCAAGTGCGTGACGTCCCCATCGTCACCGCTGGAGGGGTTATCAACACCACCAAAGGTGATGTCATTGGTATCTTCCACCAATATGCCCACATCAACAAGGGCGCTAGTATCCATTCCAGTGTTCAACTGGAGGCATATAAGCAAGACGTGAACGATCGTTCCCGTCGTGTGCCTGGTGGATTACAGCGCATTGTTACCGTTGATGGGTATGAGATTCCGTTGGCATTTCGTAACGGCCTCCCGTACCTACCGATCAAGCCCTACACTGATCGGGAGTTTGAGACGTTGCCACACGTCATCATGACCAGCGACCAAGACTGGGATCCATCCGTCCTCGATGCCCCCGTCGACACCACCGACCCCATCACTGCTGGTAGTGACGTGGCCAACATCCATGATAACTTTAACCAGTATGGGGAGTACATGGACCGTTACGTTGTCACCATGGCTGACATTGGTGACGACGTTCTTGACGCCCATCTTCTACCGTCGTATTTCATGTTTCGACATGAACAACATGATCCCGGTCCTACTGACAATACTACCACTGCTGTGCAGCCACGTATAGTTACTAAAGTAGAACCAGACTTTGTTAGTCTCATGCCGTTCTTTGCCTACCAACCTGTTGAAGCGATTAAGCACACATGGCTTAATTCCACACAGTTTGCTAGGATCCCTATGAGTACACACTTGAAGCGGCACTTCAAGTCCCCTTTCCCGGCACATAACGTCCCACGTCGCAGTGAGCCTCTTGCCACTGACACCGTGTATTCCAATACACCTGCTGTCAACAATGGCTCCACCTATGCCCAGTTCTTTGTGGGACTGGAATCTATGGTATGCGATGTCTTCCCCATGAAAACAGACAAACAGTTTGTTAACACTTTGGAGGACGTTATTCGTAGACGTGGCGCTCCCACTAAATTAGTTAGTGATCATGCCCAAGTTGAGATTAGTAAGAGAGTCTTGGACCTCCTACGTTCCTTGTGCATTGATAATTGGCAGAGCGAACCGTACCAACAGCACCAGAACCCTGCTGAACGCCGCTACCAGACCGTCAAACGTGTCACCAACACGCTGATGGACCGTACCGGTGCACCCGCTGACACATGGTTCTTGTGTATGTCGTATGTGTGCTTCATTCTTAACCACACTGCTTGTAAATCGCTTAAGTGGCAGATTCCCCTTCGGGTTCTAACTGGCATAACCCCCGATATAAGCCCACTTCTTCGATTCTCCTTTTACCAGCCAGTGTACTATGTAGAGAATGAGCCTTCCTTCCCCTCCGACACCCGTGAGAAGCGTGGCCGTTTCGTTGGCATTGCTGAACACGTGGGACATGTGATGACGTTCCGTATCCTCACGGATGATACACGTCAGATCATTGATCGGTCTCTTGTCCGTCCAGTCACACCTGAGGCACCTAATCAACGCGCTGACATGGCTGTCCCACCCGATCCTGGTGAACCTACCGAATATGTCCAATCTAATGCAGGTTCCACTGGTGAACCCTCACTAAAGCTTGTTGACTATTCGGACCTCATTGGCCGCTCGTTCCTCCTTGACACCAACGAAGATGGGGAGCGTTTACGAGTTCGCGTGCAGGAAATTGTGGACGCGGTTGAGAACCACGAATACTCCACTATCAAGGCACGCGACCACGTTAGATTTAAGGTCTCCGCTGGTGACAAGTATGAAGACATAATGACCTACGACCAAATAGTTTCTAAAATAGAGGAAGAGATGGATAGTGACATCGTTTGGAAATTCAAGCGTATCACTGCTCACGAAGGGCCCCTCGCACCCAACCATAGAAACTATAAGGGTTCCTCGTACAACGTCATGGTTGAATGGGAGAATGGGGAGATTACTAGTGAACCCCTCTCTGTAATCGCCGCTGACGATCCTGTCACTTGCGCCATATACGCCCGCGAGAACAACCTACTGGAACTGGAAGGTTGGAAGCGCTTCAAGCGTATAGCCAAGAGACAAAAGAAGCTGTTCCGCATGGCGAACCAAGCAAAACTTAGGTCGTATAATACTGCCCCTAGGTTTAAATATGGGTTTGAAATCCCCAGAAACTACAAGCATGCTGTCTGGCTAGACAACAGGAATGGCAATAGTAGATGGCAGGATGCCACCAAGCTAGAACTAGGCCAGCAGGACGACTATTCCACGTTTAGAGATGTTGGCGACACCCCTCCAAAGGGCTATAAGAAGATTCGTGTCCACCTCGTCTTCGACGTTAAACACGATGGCCGTCATAAGGCGCGTTTGGTCGCTGATGGACACCTGACGGACATTCCACTGGAGAGCGTGTACTCTGGCGTGGTATCACTTCGGGGTATCAGGCTCCTTACGTTCATATCCGAGCTAAATGGTCTAGAACTATGGGCCACTGATATAGGTAATGCATATCTAGAAGCTCGTACCAAGGAACTTGTGTACATCGTAGCTGGCCCAGAGTTTGGTGACAGGGAAGGTCATATCCTAGTCATTGAAAAGGCCCTATACGGTTTGCGCACTTCTGGCTTGAGGTGGCATGAACGTCTCGCCGACTGCCTTCGAGCAGAAGGATTCACCCCCTGCAAAGCGGAGCCTGATATTTGGATGCGTCCCAATGGTGATGTGTACGAATATATAGGGGTCTATGTAGATGACCTGGCAATGGCCATGTTGAATCCTGGAGAATTCGCCAAGATACTTACAGATAAGTATAAATTTAAGTTGAAGGGAACTGGACCTATCAGTTTCCACTTAGGTTGTGAATTCGTCAGGGACGAAGAAGGCGTCCTATGCCTTAGACCCCGCAAGTATATCGATCGTATGGTAGCTACATACGAACAGATATTTGGTGAGAAACCTTGTACAAAGGTTTCATCACCGCTGGAGAAGAATGATCATCCAGAACTGGATGATACTGAGCTCTGCGACGCAGAAGGAGTCAGACAGTACCAGTCTATCGTAGGATCCCTCCAATGGGCTGTATCCCTAGGTAGGATTGATATTACTACAGCTGTTATGACACTTTCTCGTTTTAGATCTATGCCCCGGAAGGGACATCTACTACGTGCCCAAAGGGTAGTGGCTTATTTAAAGAAGATGCGTGACGCGTGTATCCGCATCAGAACTCACGAGCCCGATTTTTCAGGCATCCCAATCGTTGAATATGAGTGGGAGAACTCCGTTTATGGAAAGGTTGAAGAATTGATCCCAAGTGACGCGCCGCCTCCCAAGGGCCGCCCAGTCACATTGACCCACTATGTAGATGCGAACCTGTATCACGATTGTCTGACAGGTCGCTCTGTGACTGGGATTCTGCACTTCATAAATGCGACTCCTATTGACTGGTTCTCTAAGCGCCAGTCAACGGTTGAGACTGCTACTTATGGATCAGAATTCGTCGCCGCGCGTACTTGTGTAGAGCAGATTATTGATCTACGTAATACTCTGCGTTACTTAGGTGTGCCAATTCGTGGTAGGAGCTGGATGTTCGGTGACAACGAGTCAGTAGTGAACAGTGCAGCACAGCCACATGCCAAGCTCCATAAGAGGCATACCGCTCTATCGTTCCACCGTGTTCGTGAGGCTATTGCAGCTGGTATTGTAAGGTTTTTCCATATGCCCGGAGATTCCAATCCAGCTGATATCCTCAGTAAACACTGGGGTTACCAGCAAGTGTGGCAATTGATGTTGCAGCCACTGCTCTTCTGGCAAGGTGACACTGCCGACATCGGCAAGATAAGCCCTGATGTCGAAGGTGATGGATGAAGTTACGCCCCACGTTCGCAAAGATGGGGAGTGACAGAAATTAATGAGTCATAGGTACGAACTATGGACATACGTATGTACTAGGTAATACGCTACAGTTTGGTAGCAGTACGTATGTGTTCGTATCTGAGAGTACATGTTTAGGTATATGAGGTTAATAGCTACGAGGGTAGCTCTAGTAAGTGGTATTTGCTCCGTGGTGCGTGTGTGCACCCAGGCATGACCATGGTAGAATCATAAGAATAGGATTTACATCGCAAGCAATCGCTGTGGTTCTATTCGGGAGAAGTAGTTCCCGTTTTCTCAGTTAGTAAGTTTATCGTATCGCAGTATCCACTGCGAATCGTACTGGAGTCGTTCGTGTCGCAAGCAGTCAGCTTGGACTCGAATACTCGTCTCGTTTCTATCGTCTATCTAGTCTATTTTACTTCTAAGTGAAATACGACAAGGTTACGCCTAGAAACTTCTGTTATCAAGTTTCCGCGCTCTACCAAGAGAAGGCCATCTCAAACGTGCAAAGAGGGTTGTGTCATACCTAT
>ERZ1066130.548-NODE-548-length-12254-cov-6.576523_pt1 | contig 12254 bp, 14 predicted proteins | sample MGYA00382777_ERZ1066130 | MGnify/ENA primary metagenome ERZ1066130 (study PRJEB33369, sample SAMEA5778360) | biofilm metagenome | biome: Industrial cooling water; feature: Water cooling tower basin; material: Biofilm | place: United Arab Emirates | collected...
GCGTCAGATGTGTATAAGAGACAGCCTTAGTATAGAGGCCATGTTAAAGGGAGGGACTCTTACAATTTCCCTAAGCGAAAAAAAAATAACCCTTCAAGCGGAAGGACCACGCATCCAATGGGGGCCTAACTTATTAGATATTTTGGGCAGCCCCTTGGTGTCTAGAGACCTTTGCGATACGCGTACAATTTTGGCTTTTTATTTACGCTATCAAAGCCAATCCGTGAATAAAAAAATTGATTGCCAAGCTTTAGACAGGCATAAGTTTAGTATCGTTATTTCCTAAAGCGTTTAAATCAAATGAATTTTTCCAATTACATTAATAAATCTATAAAAGTTTTTGAAAAAATCTTGCAGGCCCCTCATTTCCAACAAAATCTGGATAGGGCGGTTGAAATAACAGCACAAACTTTAAGGTCTGGCTTGCCGCTGTTGGTCTGTGGTAATGGAGGGTCTGCTGCTGACGCCCAGCATATTGCAGGTGAATTGGTGGGGCGGTATTTAACAGAGCGTAGAGCCTTAAATGTGATTTGCTTGTCAGATAATGCAGCTGTTTTGACAGCGTTGGGCAATGATTATGGGTACGAAACGGTTTTTTCGCGTCAAGTAGAAGCGTATGGGCAAAAGGGTGGGGTCTTGTTAGGTTTGTCTACCAGTGGTAACTCTAAAAATATGGTTGAAGCCTTTAAACAAGCTAAAAAACAAGGCTTGACAACGATTGCTTTAACGGGTCTGAACGGGGGGTTATTAGCCCCTATGAGTGATATTCTGTTTGATATGCCAAGCACAGAAACGCCGCTTATTCAACAAGCTCATATTTTGTTGTATCATTATTTTTGTGAGAAAATTGAGCAAGAATTTTCTGTAATTTTAAATAAAAATTAACTCTTACAAGGCTATCATCAACCATAAACCCTTTTGTGCAGTATGCAGTATTTTTTCAAGGGGCCGATTATGAGTGATTTTAAGAAAGCTTTAGCCGACTACCGGTTAACCACCGCTGAAATCCTTTACCATTTACCGGATCATCCTTCTTTATTGCAAACTTATGTATGGCAAGAATTTGATTTATCTCCTAAGTTCCCCCGTCTTCAAGATTTTTTAGTTTTCTGGCATAAATCCATTGAAGGTAGGATTCACTCGGTGCGGGTAATACAAGCAGCCTCTTTGTCTCCTGCCCTTTTGGTTCATGGACAGGGGCTTTTTGAAATCCACTAATATTGGCTCTTTTTCCAAGTCTTCGGGGCCTAAGATAGGTAGTAAGTAGCCATAACGCTGTAACACCCGTTTTATGGTAGCATCTTTATAGGGCATCCTTAGGTTGCTAGGATTATAGTACTTGTTTTCTTTAGTATCGGCACAGTAATGCCGTAAGGTTGCATCTTGATAGATAGCATGCGAGAAATGCGTCAAAGTTAAATTTTTATTCAAAGGATCTTGCAAAGCATCCCTAACAAGGTTAACCAAAGTTTGGGGATCAGAATAGGGCGGGATAACAGTCTCATCTAACTTTCCGCCCCTTAAGAATAGGTACATAACGTGGGAAGGTGTGTAACGTTCTATGACACCACGCCCAAAATGGGGATAACGCACGGTATTAAAGTTTTCAGGTAATCCTAGGGGCATGATCATACGCTGTCTCAGCAACAAGGGGGCTGTTACGGCTTCTTCACTGGAGCCAGGAATGCGGTGTTTATCTAGGAAATTGAGTTTATAGTCCAAAAAAACTTTAGCAAGGCGAGCGCCAAAGGGGCAAGCTTCTTCTTCATCCTCAATATTTTCATTCCACAAGAATTTTCTTTCTTGTAAGGAAAAGTAATCATTTAAACCATCTGGACACCTTGAATGATTTTGTAAGACTCTCAAAAAAGCCTCGCCTTGGCGATAAGAGGTCTTAACGTTTGCTTGGGAGTTTGGGACAAGGATGGTGTCGTCATGGTCGACCCAATGTTGGCATAATCTTAAAAAACGTTTACGTAGTTTCAGGGTACTGCTTAAAAGCTTACTTCTTAAAGTGGAGATATCAATATCCATGGTATCGCTAAAAGCAGGATGGCTGCGGGCGTTGTTAGCCCATCTATTAAAGGTTCTTACGAAGTCGGGGTTGGCAGCTTGTTTGTCAGGAATATCAGCATCAATATTATCACACCAATAGCGAGCATAAGGATCAAAAGGAATAAAAGAATAATTAATTGTTAAGAATTCGGATAAAGTTTGCCGATAACAATAATCCATCGTCTTAAGGGCATAATAGTAATCTTTAGTAAGGGAATGAATACCAATTGTGCGGTTGTCTATGATGAGGTCGGTTATTTCATCTTGTTGTTGGATAAACTTTTGCTGGGTGGTTGGATCTAGCTTACTAAAGTCAGGGTCATCTTGGAAATTAAGCCATCTAGCTTTATAAGATAAGTCTTCGCCATAGTCTTTGCATTCTTGGTTGGTTTGTTCAGAAGAATCTAACTGGGTCGCATAAGCGGTTGGTAAGATAGGTAAGAAGTAATCTAAAAAGAAAGCTAGAAGAAATAGAAACATTGGGATAGGAAATCCGTTATAGTAAAGAGTATTTAATTTAAATGATGCTTAAAATGCTATAAAAAAAATAGTAAAAATTTTTTGCATCCACAAAAGCTTTAATTGACACAGATAAGTTTACTGGTTAAAAATTAGATTCATTCCTGGAGGGGTGGCCGAGAGGCTGAAGGCGGCGGTTTGCTAAACCGTTATACGGTTGAAAAGCCGTATCGAGGGTTCGAATCCCTCTCCCTCCGCCATTCGTCTATTTAGAAAAGTAATAAGAAGCCATTTTTTAAACAGATGGTGGGCTAATTTTCTGTAAAGCTTTGAAATATTCTGGATAGAAATAGGTCAAGAGATAGGCACGCCACCTTATGTATGGCCTGTTTTATAAGCGGCAAGGGCAGCTTGGCGTGACTTTTTCATATCTACGATAGGTGTGGGATAATCTTTACCTAAAATTATTCTAGCATTTTTTAATATTTCGGGTGAAGCTTCCCATGGCTTGAATAAGTATTGATCAGGCAACTTACTTAATTCTGGAACAAAATGCCGTGTATAAAGGCCGGTCGGGTCAAATTTTTCGCCTTGAGTGACGGGATTAAAAATTCTGAAATAAGGTGCTGCATCTACGCCTGACCCCGCTACCCATTGCCAGCTAGCACTATTATTCGCTAAGTCTGCATCTACTAAACAGTCCCAGAACCAATCACGGCCATGATGCCAGTGAAGTAATAAATTCTTAACAAGGAAAGAGCCTGCTATCATTCTAACTCGATTGTGCATATAGCCTGTTTGCCAAAGCTCACGCATGCCAGCATCGACGATAGGATAACCTGTCTTACCTTTTTGCCAAGCTTTTAAAAGTAGGGCGTTCTTTTCCCAGGGAAATCGATCAAATTGGGGGCGGAAATTTTTATAAGGTAAAGTTGGAAAGTGATACAAAAGATAATAAGAAAATTCACGCCAGGCAATCTCACTTAAGAAGTGATTTTTATCTTGGCATGTTTCTTCTTGGTCCAAGGTATGCCAAATTTGGTGCGGTGAAATTTCTCCAAAATGTAGATGAGGGGATAACCTAGAAACTGCTTTCATAGCAGGGTAGTTTCTGTTTTCTTTGTATCCTTTTAGGTTGCTATTTAAGAAGGTCATCAATTTTTTCTGGGCTGCTTTTTCACCAACATCCCAGTGATGTTCTAATTTGCTATGCCAAGGGATGCTGCCAAGTAAATTTAAGTGGTCAAGGGTTGTTGGGTTACTATGATCTTTGATCAGAATCAACTTTTCTGGCCTAGGAATTAACTCTCTTGGTTTTGAGCTTTTTAAACAACCATTTTGATAAAAAGCACTGTAAACTTTATAGGGGGTTTTATCAGCTTTTAAAATTGTAAAGGGTTCCCAAAGTAATGAGCTATTGAAACTTTTGCATTCTGTCCCCCTTTCTTTAAGAAGAATTTTTGTTTTGGCATCCTCGGTAACTCGCCAGGGTTCGTAACATCTGTTCCAATAAACTGCTTTAACGGGATGAGTGTTGATTATATGGTTTATAACTTCTTGGGGAAGCCCTTTATAAACATTCAGATTGTTGTCTAAGGAATGGTTTAAATAATTCAAAGAATGATGGAGCCACCACTTGCTAGCAGCTCCTGTTTTTGAGTCAGGTCGGTGATCTTCGTCCCAAATATAAATAGGGATAACAGGCCCTATCTTAGCGGCCTCAAAAAGTCCTAGATTATCAAATATTCTTAAATCTTGGCGAAACCAAAAAATAGTGTAGGGGGCGTTGGGGTTTAAAGGTATGTGCAAAGGGAATCCTTCCCATTTTTTATTAGAAGTAACATCTTTTAAGCGCCAAAATACATTATTTTTTTAGGCCACATTCTCCGACTCGAAAGGTTGATAAGAAGTGCTTTTCTCACAATAAGTGAAAATTTGGCCAGTTTTTATATCAAAAAACCATACATGGATAACCAATTCTTTTTGGATAACTTTTTCATGTATCCAGGGGAAACTAAGGCAATTACGATGGGATTGTTGTAGGGCTAATTTTGCGTAATCATCGCTGGTCTGAAGATTACGGTTTTGCGGATTAATGACAGAAACCCACTGGGTTATAAAGTCATTTTCAGGGCGGTCCTGGCAATTCAACAACGTTTGAATGCCCCCACATTGGCTATGACCTAATAAGATAAGGTGTTTTACTTTTAGAAAGCGAATACCAAATTCTAGGGCAGCACTGGTACCATGATAGGCTTCATCCTTCTCATAGGGGGGTACAATATTAGCTACATTACGTACCACAAATAAATCCCCTGGATCACACTGCAATATTACGGCTGGATCAACACGGGAATCACAACAGGCTACGACCATAATGTTAGGTTGCTGACCATAATCAGAAAGATACTGCATGATAGATTGATCGCCAAGCGCGTATTTCTTTCTAAAATCTTGGTAGCCTTGCCGTACTTTTATAAAGCCTTTTTCCATGGGATATTCCTAAAATTGCCAGGTCTCTATGAAAGACGATAAGTACACCATCATATCCCGTTTATCAAGGCAATCAGACGTATAGGGGCTTCTGTCCCTCCTTGTGTTTTAATAGGCAGGGCAAGACTATAACTTCCCAGGGGGGGTAATGCCCCAGAATTAGCCACATTTTCGATAATATACTTACCAGCCCCCAAAAGCGTTTGATGAACCAAGTATCCATCCTTGGGACGATCGGGAGAAAGAGTGTCAATACCCAGCCCGACAACTTGTTTTTCTAAAAGAAATTCAGCAGCTTCAGCGGATACAGAGGGGAAAACATGATGGTTGCGATAACGGTCTGGGGTAAGCCAAAATTGTTCCCAACCTGTTCTTATGATGATAAAGGCTCTTTTGGGTATAATTCCATGGCTTTCTTCAAATTCTTTTATATCTTGTACGGCTACGCTATATCTTTCGTGGGATTTTGGGGATACATCAATCACCACGCACGGGGCGATCAAGTCTTGTAATCTAAGATCTTCAACCGTTACTCCTTTTGGCACGCAGTGGGCAGGTGCATCAATATGGGTGCCAATCCCAGCATGCATAGTAATTTTTTGGACTCGGAATTTCACTTCCGTTTTACAATCATCATAGTCAAGTTTTGTGGTATGTTGAAACCCACACGAACCATTCCAAGACGGTATCGTGTCATTTAAGGTATGGGTTAAATCTATAATTTTATAGGGAAAATTCATACAATTTATCTGTTATAATTAAAGTAAATTTCCTGGTGGATTAAATGGATTATCTCTGCAGCACTCCTTAAGGGGCTTTTGCCGGATGATTCAATGATAAACCCTCCCAAATTTACTGTTTTGTCTTTAAAAAGTCGGGCAAAATTTTCCCTAAATCAATAGTTTCTTTTGCAATAGAGGGATCATCAAAGGGCATGTCAAAGTATCCTAGTTTACGATAAAAACCCTCAGCTTGAGAAGCGGCATGCAATCTAATAACTTTCTTGCCTTGGTGTTTGATCCATTTCTCCAGCAACTCCATCATGGTTTTTCCAAGACCTTGCTTTTTATAAGGTTCATCCGTTGCCAGTGATCTTAGGGCAACCTCAAATTCATTTAAAAATTCCACATGGGCAACCGTCACAACATTCATTCCCAGGCATAGAATAAAATGAAAATTTCCCTTTGCGTGGATTGTTGGGTGATTGGGGTCGTAGACTACATGAGTCCGATCAAAAATCTGTTCTTTTCGAATACGGTGATAGCTTTCCCATTCTTTTATGTGGGTTTCTTTTAAAAACCTATGTCTGGCATAGCCCTCTTTTTCTAAAATGCGGCGAATAAAAGCATCTTTTCCTAGGTTATATCCAGTAAATAGATGACCTTCTTGCTTTTTAAAAGAGCCTTCTTCTAGTAATAATTGTTCTTTTATTTTGGCATACTCGCTTACGCTTTCAGGGTGTGATCTCAAATGATCACTAAAAAGAAGGTTTAGCTCTATTTCAGGATGATTTTCTTCAAAAACGTGTAAATTTATTTTGTACTCACCGAGCTTTGTAAAACCAAACTTAAAGGGAATATTCCATTCACCTTTATAAGTGAACCCCAAATCTTCTAGAAGCGCTGCTATCCTTAACCTCAGCGATTATGTCAATTTTAGGTTTTGCTGCTAAACCAGGGATTGACGTTGAACCGATATGATGGATCGCAATACAATTATCACCTAAAGCTTTTTGGATGTTTGCAGCTTCATTCGCAAATATTGTGGGCCAAGCTGAATGATAATCTACAATACAGATAGGTGGAGTCATAAAGCCCTCCTTAAAAATAAGCCAGAAGAGCCATTGGTATGACCTTGAGATTCAAAAACCATTTTGTATCCCAAAGTTTCATAAAAAGCTTGGGCGTTTTGGAAGCTCATTGCATTAATCCCCGGTAGTGAGGGCATTTAAATTTTGGGTGATTTTCTTGCCAATAATTAATTAATCTCCCATAAATTCAAAAAGGTACTGCACATTTTTTTCGAAATTATAGACGTCTTCGGGATCATCATAATAGCTATAATCGCCCACCACAATTGGGGGCCAGGTGATAATGTTTTTCAAATAACATGTCCGTGTACAGTTTTTAATAGGGTAAAGAGTGTCAGGGCTGTGATGCATTATGATTTCCTATTCAATGTCGTGATCTTGTAAGTAACCCCCAACTTGGCTGTCCCAAAGCCTTTTGTACAAGCCATTCAGGGTTAGTAAATCTTGGTGTGTACCGTCTTCCATAATCTTACCTCGCTGAAAGACAAGGATGCGGTCCATACTAAGCAAGGTGGATAACCGATGGGCAATAACCAGGGTAGTTTTATTTTGCATTAATTGCCACAGGCTTTTTTGAATTTCAATTTCAGTAAGCGAATCCAGTTGGGAGGTTGCTTCATCTAGAATTAAAATAGGTGCATTTTTCAAAATAGCCCGGGCAATAGCAATTCGTTGACGTTGGCCACCTGAAAGTTTAATGCCGCGCTCGCCCACCAGAGAATCATAACCATGGGGTAATTTGACTATAAATTCATGGGCATAGGCTTTTTTGGCGGCTGCAATCACTTCCTCATCCTTTGCCTGCAGCTGGCCGTAACGAATGTTGTCCATAAGGGAACGATGAAACAAAGATGGTTCTTGAGGAATCATGCCTATATGATGATGAAGGCTATCTTGAGTAACCTCACGAATGTCTTGATTATCAATCAGAATTCGTCCCTCCGTCACATCGTAAAGGCGAAGAATTAAGTTTACAAAGGTTGTTTTTCCGCTGCCTGAATAACCTACTAACCCGACTTTTTGTCCCGCTTCAAGGGTTAGTGACATGTTTTGAAATAACGCTTCGGTGTTTTTGTAATAGAATTTTACGTTAGAAAAAGTAATCTGCCCCTTTGTGACAGATAATTTAGAAGCATTTTCTTGATCTTGGATATCAATATTTCTAAAAAGCGCAGCAAGACTTTGCTTGCATTTACCAATAGCTTTATTGACTTCATCTACATGTTCCAGCGTCCACCAAGTCATAAAGCCAACCTCAAGGCTTAAACCTAAAATAAGGGCAAAATCGCCTATACTGACCCTTTGATTCATTCGTAACTGAATTAAAAAGTAAAGCATAAAGCCAAGCATCATAGAAAGCGAAATGCCCTGTGCCAGGTGAAGTTTTATGCTAAATATTTCTTTTATTTGGAATCTACTTTTTGTTAAAAGTAAGGCTTTTTCAAGATAAGATACTTCATAACTTTGCCTGCCAAAAATTCGTACATTAGGAGAATTGGTGATACTGTCCACAATTTGGCCTGAAACTATGGTCTCGGCAGCGGCATGGGATTCCGATAAATTAATAATCTTCCTTGACAAACCTAGGCTACAGGAAGCGAATATAAAAAACCATGTAAGCAAAGCCAAAAAAAACTTTGGATGCACGCAGTACATGCTAATAAAGGCAATGATAAGCAAGACTCCCCCTCGAATAAGGTGTCTTAGGCTGTCATGCACCATACGTTCTATATTATCCGCAAGTATTGTAACTTGGTTGGATAGGCGGCCTGCCAAATTATCTTGGAAAAATTGGTGGGTGTGTTTGTGTACGTATCCAAAGGTTTCTTTAATGATCTGATTTTTAATAAGGGGTTGATATTTATAATTTAAGTAACCCATGCCTCGCCAGCAAAGATTATGCACCTCAAAATTCAAAACAAATAATACACCTGGCCAACATAACACCGTGGCAACCTTATCTAATGGTGACGTGCCTAAAGAATCAATCATGTACTTAATAAGCAAACTATTGAAAGGTGCCCACAAACCAGTCATCATAGCCAGCCCAACAAAAATTATGAAAAAACGTTTGTGGGGTTTTAAAAAGTACCAGATAAAAGCCTTTAAATTTTGTGGCTTGGTCATCTTACCTCCTAAAGCGTCTGCAACTCATGTTTGCCGCACAAAAAGTTTAAAAAACCCTATGATACAAGCTCTTTCTTTTCGTATCAGATAGCTAGGGAAATTATTCTAAAAATTTCTCAAGTGTTGGACGTAAATTTAGCCTGATCTTGGCATAAAACATCCTTAATATGCAGCTATAAACTTACAAGTATTTTTTCGTCTATTATCAAAGGGGTTTTTAATACTTATAAAGATTATCTTCAATACAATAAGTAGCAGGGAGGAGGGTACACAGGGTTTCCTTAAGAAACAAGCGCAAGACCTCAAAACCCCTGACAGAGGTCAAAGCTTTATTCTATGGAAATTTCTTGCTAGAGAGAAAGGGGCAGCTTTATCTTAATTTCATTGGCGCGCCCGAGAAGAGTCGAACTCCTAACCTTCAGATCCGTAGTCTGACGCTCTATCCAATTGAGCTACGGGCGCAAGAAGTGTTCTCATTAATAATCAAAATGCTTATAAATTACAATCTATTTTATAACGAACACATAAAAAAGCCTAAGACGAATATCTTAGGCTTAAAGGTCTTAACGAATCAGTGTGTTAAGCAACAGGTGCCGCAGGTGCCATATGAATAGGGCAAGTCATTTTATTTAACTTCTCTGTCAACTCATTAGCAACTTTAATGTTCACATTACTATGATGGCGTGCAACATGATGATGCTTTGTGACTACGGCTGGTTTTGCATCTGCTGATTTTGCTTTATCGTCAGCTTCTTTCTTAGCTTCAGCTTTTTCTACAGTAGCTTCATGTTTTTTAGTTTCTTCACTGCTAGCTGTCTTTTCTGTAACAGGTGCAGCTACATCAGATTTTTTCTCTTCTGCAGCAATTAAATTGGTGGCCAGAAAAAGAGCCAAAGCGGTTGGCACAAATACTTTTTTCATAATCGAGGTTACTCCCTTGGTTAAAACAAACTTCGTTACTCGTCCCTCACATTGAATGAGAGGATCTAAGCTCAAGTTTATATCAAATTTTTTAATAAAACATTAAATTTTTATTTTTTCATAATTTTATTATAAAAGTGTGCCTAGAGCATCATAGCATGATCGCTATGAATGAGGGGGAATTTTTCTGCTTCCTTCGCTTGATAATGCCACCATTCGGTAGGATATAAATCCCATCCCGCGGACATCATAATACCCAAAAGTAAGTAACGATTCGCATTCGCAGCTGCATGGATGGATGCTCCATGGTGGGAGTGGGGGGTAAAATCATCAAAAGGGGTTCCCATGTCTAATTCTTCCCCCTTATCATCGATTAATGTTAAGTCAATAGCCACACCCCGGGTATGATTGGAACCCTGCTGAGGAGGGGATACATACATGGGATTAGGGCAAATTGCCCATAATTTCTCTTGGGCTGTTTGAGGACGAAAAGCATCAAAAATTTTGAAACGCAAGTTTTGTTGGTCTGCTAAGTTAATCGCCCTTTCAAAAAGGGGCAGTACCTTTTCATGTAAAAAACAAAGGGGGCGTTCATAAATTTTTTGGCCCGTAAAATTATGGGGAGTTGCATAGCGTAATTCCAAAGATACTGGATAATCTTTTTCTGTTATTTCGACTAAAGACATGTCTACTCCTTAAAGCTATGAACCATAGTTTTCCCTTTTAGACTATAAGATGAAACAAGGTAATAAAAAAGCCTAAGTTTCCTTAGGCTTTCAAAAAAATAGTAAGCTGTAAAGATTAGTGGTTGGGGTTTACAAAGCTAATATAACAAAAGAATTTCGTATGGGTGGTTTTATTAAGTTTTTCTCCCATCAACGCTTTACGACCCCAGACAACGGCTGTTCTAGATTCTTTGCCATTCTTATAGGATATATTTACTTTTTCATCTGAACTAGCACGTAATTTGCAAATGGCGTCTTTTGTAAAATCCTGTGCAGAAACGTCTTTTTGTAATAAAGCTGGATCACTGCTTGCCGCAACAACTTTACCTTCTTCTACGCATATAACGTTACCACCACTTTCTAAGCTACCATTAGTATAGGTTTCTATGGCGCGAAAATCATAATTATTATCGTTCCTGCCATTAATTAATTGAAAAGTTCTTTCAAAACCTTGGTCTTGGAAAAATTCGGTAGACAAATGTTCAAAACGCTCATTAATTTTGCTAATGATAGTATCGGCAGTTAACGCATAGGCTTGGTGACATCCAATCATTGTCAAAAGTACAGTTAAAATTTTTTTATAGTTCAACATGGTTACCTCTAATCTTTTAATATTTTTTCCAATCTTTTCACAGTTTTTAACAAATCTCAACTACTCAATTGTTTTTTTGTATTATAAATGTCCTACTTTAAGAAATTTAAAAAGTTTGTAAGTGTTTAGAATGTCAAGCTTGCTGCTTTTTCTCTTACAGGATATTGGGACCTTGCCAGGAGTGGGAATAAAGCGCCGTCCCTTTTATAATCGTTTAATGGGCGGCAGAGTGGTTGATGCTTTATGGCTTTTACCCACCCATCTTCATTATCGCTATCATGTCCAAACCTTAACGACAGAATATATTGATCGCTATGTTACGTTAAAGGTAAAAGTTCAGGCTCATTACCCCTCCCTTCACTTTCGTCAACCCTATCGCGTGAATGTGGTGACTCAAACTCAGCAAAAGTTGGAGTTAACCTTTTTTCATGCACGGGCGGCTTATCTCAACCGTCTTGCGCCTCCGGGTCAACCCATTATTATTAGCGGAAAGTTAACTGCTTATAAGAAATCAGGGATAGAACAGTGGCAAATGGTTCACCCAGATCACATGGGAACTTTTGAGACGCTAGACCAATGGCTTGGAGTTGAGCGCCACTACCCTTTAACAGCAGGGCTTAATCAGGGGATGGTCCGCTCTGTCATTGACACAGTCCTAAACCGCCTCACCCAGCCTACAGAATGGCTAGATGAGACTTTGGTAAAACAACAGGGCTGGCCAAACTGGCTACAAGCCTTAAAGATTTTACATCATCCTCAAACTTCAGACGACCTTGAAATTAGCTCTCCTGCTAGACAAAGACTCATCTATGACGAGATACTAGCGCACCAACTTAGTTTGCATTTAACACATCGACAAAAAGTAAAATTACCTGCACCTGAACTTAAGGGAACAGGTTATCACACTTACAAGTTACTAAAAAATCTACCTTTTGCATTAACGTCTTGCCAAGAAGAAGCCTTTAAACAGATCAGCCAAGATCTACAAAAGCCTTATCAAACTTTACGCCTTTTACAAGGGGATGTAGGCAGTGGTAAAACAATAATAGCCTTGTTGGCAGCCTTACAAGCC
>ERZ1066130.552-NODE-552-length-12204-cov-14.402996_pt1 | contig 12204 bp, 9 predicted proteins | sample MGYA00382777_ERZ1066130 | MGnify/ENA primary metagenome ERZ1066130 (study PRJEB33369, sample SAMEA5778360) | biofilm metagenome | biome: Industrial cooling water; feature: Water cooling tower basin; material: Biofilm | place: United Arab Emirates | collected...
GACCATGTCATAGCGGTTGGTACCGCCGGCGCCACCAGCGCCGGTGCCGTAGATCGACGTGTTCTGCTTGGGCTGATAGGCGGAGTTTGCCGGGGCCTGCTGGGGCGGGGTGGTGTTCAGGCTCCAAGCGACGGGCGCGAAGACCTGGACGACTCGGAACGCGAAGTTCGGGTTGTTGTTCGCCGCGGGGATGCCGGACAGGTCAAACGACCGATTGCGGATCCACTCGTCGCCCGTCGCGCCCGTGCCGGCGGCGAACGGGTCGGTGCCGCCCACGGGCGCGAGCGGCGTGAAGGTCGAGCCGTCGGTGGTGTAGAAGAACCGGGTCCATCGGCTGCTGCTGGACGAGAAGCGGCAGTCGTAGCGGACCTGAATCGCAGAGAAGCCGGTGGTGGGCACGGCAAACTGCACGCCGCGAACTCCGTTGTCGGTGCCCTGCGGGGCGTACTGCGTCGTGTTCCAGCCGAAGTTTGCGGAGGTCGGGGTGACGGGGTCGGTGGAGCCGCCGGTGGCGGAGCCCGAGGCGTATGTGGCGACCGTGCCGCCGATGAGCGAGGCGGTTCCGGCGCCGACCGAGGGCGGCGGGTTGGCGGTGCTCTGGGTCGTGGCGTTGAAGTTCCACTGCGTGATCACCTGCTGCGCCGAGGCGAGCGACGCGGTCCCGAGCACCGCTGCCGCGAGAATGGCCGACGCACGGAGACGGGTGCCAAAGACAACGGACGCGGGCGGATGGGCATTGATCATGGGGACTCCAGAAACATGTGCGGGAGGACTCACCAGTGGACGCCTCAGCTCGAAGCGCAACCAAAGCATGTCGACGCGAACGCGCCGATCTTCATGCGCACCGGTGTGCGCAGCAAGTGCTGATCGGGAGGTCACAATAGACGAACGGCTTGTGAAGGCGAGCACGCCAATGTCAAGAGTCAGTGAAGATCGGGCAGCAAATTGCCCAAACTCTCAGTGCTGACTGTGCACAATCGGCTCGGTCACGGATCTCAGCGGCAGCCCGTAAAGAAGGCGCCGAAAAACGCCTGAAAGTCGCCGTTGTCGACTTGCCCATCGGGGCCGCCGGTCGACGATCCGCCCTGCCACATCGATGCGACGACCCCATCGGTGTTGGCGATATCCGCGGCCAATCGTGCCGGGTCCCCTTGCTCGGCGAAAAACGCCGTGAAGAAGACCGTGAAGTCGCCGTTGTCCAACTGGTTGTCCGGGCCGCTGCTGGGGTCACCGTCGGTGTTGGCGATATCCGCTGGTGAACAGTCGGCGATGAACGAGCCGGTCGCGCGAACGAGGAAGGTGCCCCGGACGATGTTCTGCGACATGTTCAGGATGTAGGGCGACGCGGCGAGGTCGGGCAAGGTTGGCGCGGGGAATGTGAAGGTGTCTGCGCCAAAGACCCACGCTCGTGCGGCCTGAGCGATGGATTGCGGGTCGAGCCGACCAGGGCGGAGTGAGACACCGTCGACCTGACAACTCGCGGCGACGAAGAAGGTGCCGCGGACGATCGTTGGGGTGATGGGATAGTTGATGAAAACGTTGGTCCGCGGCTGATCGCTCAGCCCGGTGGTCGTTGCGACGAGCACGGCGTCGCGCGGGTCGAGATCGTCTGTCGGGTCTTCGAACAGATACAGGCGGACCGGCGTGGCCGGAGATGTAGGCAGTGAGCCATACGCGACGGAGATGGTGTTGATCAGTTGACCGGCCGGGGAGGCGTCGAAGATGTTGCCCCACATGAACTCGGCTGGAAATGTCGGGCCGATGTTGACCGAGCCGGTCCCGTCATCGAGTGCATACACGACCTGCGCGGCTGCGTGCGAGGTCAGGAGCGACGAGACGATGGCCGCCGAGAATGCGAGCGAGTGCATACCGCATGAAGTGAGTCGAGAATTCATGGGCGGAGCATAGAGACGTGAAGTCCCGAACTCCAGCGGGGTGATGCGGGGTGTTGGCGAGACCTGAGTTGGCGGCAGGGGCAAACAGGGGACCGGAGGCCGTTATCGCGGCAGTTGGAGTTCGCTCAGGTCATAGGCCAGAGACGAGACGCGCTGCTCCTGGCGGCCATCGGTGTACGTGATGGTGCGAGTGATGGTGGCAACGTGGATCCCGGCCAGTGAACCGTCGCGATGAAAGACGGGACCGCCGCTGTCACCGTGGGTGCTGGGGAAGTCAACCTCGAAGGTCGCGGGGAGGCTGGCCTTGCCCGTTTCGATGGTCACGCCGCCCGTGCGGACACGGGGCGTTTGCGGATCCTTCAGGCCCACGGCGGTCATGAGGTCGTTTTCTTTGGCCTTGCTGCGGGACAGGCGTGCGGGAGTGACCCAGGAGGGCGTGTCGACACCGCCGAGCAGCACGACATCGGTGCCGGAGAAGAACCAGATCTTCTGCTTGTCCGGGTTCCAGTGGGAGGAATGCTGAAGGCGGACGCCGCCGCTACCCGGGCCTCCCAAGCCTCTGAGGTTGCGGCCGCCGAAGACCACCTCGACGCTGCTGTACGTGCCGAACATGTGCCCGGCGGTGAAGACGTAGCCGTTCGGGAGGACGACGCCTGTACCTTGCTTGACGGTGACGCTGCCGTCGTCATTGTTCACTCGAACGATGACCTGGACGATGGAGGTGTCGACGGTGCGCAGGTCGAATGGTGCCGAGACTTCGGTGGCCGCGGGCGGGGTAGCGGACGTGGTCGCAAGGGGGTTGGCGAGGGCGACCATCGGGCATGCCAGAAGTGCTGCAAGGCGGAGGGTCATGAATGATGGTATGGCCGGGCGTTGCGCTGGTTGCCGCGGGCGGCTTCGTCATGACCGGGTCCCGCGGCGGCTCAAGGGGCGTGGTGGCGTGTCGCGGACCGTACCCGAGCGCAAGATGGGTCGAGCGCTGCCGCGGCAAGCACGCGTTGGTGGGCTCTGGGAACCCGCAACGATGCCGCCTTGCGCGAATGTGGGCGAAGCTCGGGCTTCGCATCGGCGGGCGTTCACGCCTCGGGAAACACGGCGTTGGAGTAGACGTGCTTGACGTCGTCGTTGTCTTCGAGCGCGTCGATGAGCTCCGCGAGAGGCTCCGCGTCGGCCGGAGATACTTGGGTGGTCGTGATCGCCAGCATGTCGAAGCCCGAGCGCTCGACCTTGATCGTGCCGCTAGCCGCGAGTGATGCCTTGACCGCGGCGAGTTCGGTCGGTGGGCAGAGCACGTCCCAGGTGCCGGGCTGGACGGAGTGATCGTCCTCGCCGGCGGACTCGACGCAGTCGTCCGCTCCGGCGTTGAGCGCCGCTTCGAGGGCCGCGTCGCTGCTGAGCGGCTGCGCGGACTTTGACACGATCGTGATCCGGGCGACGGCCTTGAACAGGTGAGCGACCGAGCCCGAAGCACCGAACTTGCCGGCGTTTTCGGCGAAGATGTTGCGCACGTCCGCGGCGGTTCGCGTGCGGTTGTCGGTCAGGGCATCGACGACGATGGCCACGCCGCCGGGGCCGAATCCCTCGTAGCGGACAGGCTCGAAGTTGTCGCCCGTTCCGCCGCCAGCACCCTTCTTGATCGCGCGTTCGATGTTCTCCTGCGGCACGTTGTAGTAGCGGGCCTCATCGATCGCGGCTCGCAGCGCGAAGTTGAACTCCGGGTCCGGACCGCCCTGGCGGGCGACGGAGATGATGGCACGCGAGCACATGCTCCAGGCCTTGGCGCGTCGCTTGTCGACGACGGCTTTGCGGTGCTTGACTTTGCTCCACTTGTTATGGCCGGCCAATCGTGCTCCTTTCCCGGATGGGCCCAGAGGGTAGGACTCCCCATGACTTCCGCGAAGAACGTGCTCGGCACGCCGCTGCAGCCCTGCTCCACCGCCCCCATGACCGGCTACTTCCGCACCGGATGCTGCGATACCGGCCCGGGGGACGTCGGGGTTCACGTCGTTTGCGCGGTGATGACGGAGGAGTTCCTCGCGTTCACGGTGGCGGTGGGCAACGACCTGGTCACGCCGCGGCCGGAGTACCGATTCCCGGGGCTGCGCGCGGGGGATCGCTGGTGCCTGTGCGCGCGGCGATGGCAGGAGGCATTCGAAGCGGGGAAAGCTCCGCCTGTCGTGCTCGAGAGCACGCACATGGCAGCGCTAGAGTTTGTGGACCTCGATGCGCTGCGGGCTCACGCGGTTGTCCGCTCGGGCGAGTGAGATTCTGCGTGTCGCCCGCCGCTCGGCTTAGAGGTTGCCGCGGCGTTCCTGCTCGAGCTCCAGGGCTTCGAAGAGAGCCTTGAAGTTGCCCTTGCCGAAGGACTGGCTGCCGCGGCGGCAGATGATCTCGAAGAAGAGCGTCGGGCGGTCCTGAAGCGGCTTGGTGAACAGCTGCAGCAGGTACCCGTCTTCGTCGGCATCGACGAGGATGCCGAGCTTCTTGACCGCGTCGTGGTCTTCACGAACGGCCTCGTGGCCGTGCTCCTTGAGCATCTTGTTCACGCGACCCCAGACAAGGTCGTAATAGGCGTCGGGGAGCGTGAGGAAGTCCACGCCGCGGGCACGCAGCGCGGCGATGGAGTGCAGTTCATCGTCGGTGCGAAGCGCCAGGTGCTGCACGCCCGGCGTGTGATGGTGCCAGTCGAGATACTCCTCGATCTGGCTCTTCTTCTTGCCCTCGGCGGGCTCGTTGATCGGCATCTTGATGAGATGATTGCCGCTGGCCATGACCTTGCTCATCAGGGCCGAGTATTCGGTGCTGATGTCCTTGTCGTCGAAGTGCTTGAAGAGCTTGAACTCGAGAACATCTTCGTACCACTTGACCCAGTAGTTCATCTTGCCGAGTTCGACGTTGCCGACGAGGTGGTCAACGTACTTCAGGCCGCAGGGGTGCTTCGCGTTGAAGTCATTGACGCTGAGCCCGGTGACCTTCTTGAAGCGGGGCTTGAAGATGCCGCCCTGCTTGATGTTGGTCAGGTCGTAACCGCCGGTCCGGGAAACGAAGGAGTGGCATGCGCGCCCATAGGTGCGGATGCCTGCCATGGTGACGGTGCCGTGCTCGTCCTTGTACGTGCGCGGCTCGTATGCGGACATCGCGCCGTTCTTGATCGCGCGGTCGTATGCCTTCTCCGCGTCGAACACGGTGAACGCGACGTCCTTGACTCCGTCGCCGTACAACGCGCACTCCATGGCGGCCGGGTGTTCGGACGAGAGGCCCGTCGAGAGCACGAGGCGAATGTTGCCCTGCGTGAGGAGATAGTGGGCGGCGTCTCGCGAGCCGGTGGAGAGATCGCTGACCTGATCGATCGTGAAGCCGAAGCAGTTGGCGTAGAAGAACGCCGCCTGCTTGGCGTTGCCAACGTAGAACTGAACGTGATCAACATCGATGAGCTGCAACGGGTCGTTCGACGGCTTGATGTGGGCGGCGGGTGCGGGTGCCATCGTGCTCATGTTCGGTTCCTTTGCTCAAGACGCGTGTGTACGGGTCGCTGCAACCGCGCTTACGCCGTGGGCGGTCAGCGTGGCCGCGAGTGAACTTCTCTAGAAGCATAACTCGTTCGGCACGCCCCGTGGGGCAGTGGGGGCCGGGCTGGCCGCGTGAGTGGGCGGGGCGGAGGATGGGCTGGCCCCGGGCATCGGGGCGGGTCCGGGCCTCTATGATGGGTTCGTGACAGTCTCCGTGTCCCAATCTGCTCAGGTCGGCCCGTACGTGCTCCTGCGTGAGTTGGCACCCGGCGTGCTCGGCTCGCGATGGCTCGTTCAGCACGAGCGGACCCGGGAGAACCACGTTCTTTACCGCGTGCGATTGCCCGAGGCGGTGGCAGAGCGGCCCGGGCTACGCGTCGAGTTCGAGCGGGCCTGGACACAGACGATGACCGCGGCCGCCCGGCTCCGGGATGCACACATTCTGCCGGTCACCGCGTGGGGAAGCGATGCCGACGGTGAGCCGTACGCGATTACCCCCTTTACGGGCGACGCGGACGGCATCGTGACGCTCGATCGGCTCCTCCGACTCAAGGGCGGGTCGCTGAGCGTGGAGGAGTCCAAGCACGCGCTCGAGCAGTTGCTCGGGGCCGTGCAGGCCGCCCATGCCCAGGGCCAGGTCCATGGCGAGTTGTCGATGTCGGAGATCCAGGTGGATCGCCGGGGGGCACTGTTCGTGGAGCTCTACGGCGTCGCTCGTTCGCTTGGGCTCGCCGCGCGGCCGGCCGGACAGGGGCCGAGCTTTGGCGATGATCAGCGAACAGAAGTGCGGGCGATCGCGGCCATTGGCTACCAGCTCGTGACCGGATTGGCGGTCGAGCATCCGGTGATTCGGGCGAGCAATGTGGTGCTCGGGCTGGATCGCTCATGGGACGATTACTTCGAGACCGGTCTGGCTCTGCACGGGTCGCCCGGCTTCCGTACGGCGGCCCACGCGGCAACTGCGGTGCGGTCGCTCCGGCTGCTGAACACGCGTTCCAGCGTTGGCCGCGTCAGCGTGATGTTCCGCTCGCTGCTGCAGGGTCGCTAGGCGGCGTGCGACCTGGGCTGATCCGGCACGATGTCAACTTCGCCCATCATCGGCTCAGGAGCGGCCTCGCTCACCCCGCTGCGGGCGGCGAGCTCCTTCATGCGCTTGGCATACTCCGTGCGCAGCCTGCGAACCTCGCGGTCGAGCTCGACGACTCGTCCATGGTCGCGTATCAGCGATGACAGCACGTAGAGCGACGAGACCACGGCCGTCGCGGCGACGGCGAGCACGAGCATCCAGAGTTCGATCGGGGCATTCCACACATGATGTCTATCGGTCCGTACGCGCATCCGCTCAACCCCGTACACTCCTGCCGCATGAATCAGCGATGCATCGATGCTTGTAACCCGAGACGGTCGCCCGCACAATCAACGCGGCGGGACCGGTTATCGGGCTCATTGCGGGGGATCGCGCTCGCGTTCGTGCTTCTGACGCTCGCGACGATCCTTTCGCCGGGCGACGCCCGCGCGCAAACCGCCGACGATGCCGCGGCCCCGGCGCCGGTCCCAGCGGGGCAGGTCGTGGCGTTGCCCGGCGGATCGGTGCCGACAGAAGTGCAGATCCGTGTGCTGCAGGTGGGTGTTGGAGACCAGATTCGCCCGGGCGATTGGTCGGGTGTCCTGTTGAGCGTGACTGATTCTGCGTCGTCGCCCCGTGAAGTGGTCGTCGAACTGTCGCTGCCCGATCCGGACGGGGATCAGGTACGATGGCAGCGCTTGGTTACAACGAGTCCCGGCTCGCCGCAGAGGCTTTGGATCGCATTTCGCGCGCCGACTGCCTTCAGCCGAGGTCTCTCGGGAGAGATCCGCGCGTTGACGGTCGGGCCGCAGGTCGGAGCGTCGGGGCTGCCCATCGGCCAGCGGCTGCTGGGTGTTGCGGCGCTTCCGGAGAACAGGACGGTTGTGCGTTCGACCGACGGTCTGATCGGCATCATCGGGCGCGATCCCGTCGGGTTGGACCTGCTGAGCGTTCGGTTGAGCGATGCGCCGGCGTTGCCGCTGGGACACGAGCCGCAGGTCATCGCGACAACGACGGTTTCGGACCTGCCGGATCGTTGGATGCCTCTGGCGCCGATCGGCGTACTTGTCTGGTCGCAATCGGGAGTTGGCAACGAGCCGACCGACCTGAGCGAGGCGCAGGCTGATGCGCTGGCCGAGTGGGTGACCCGAGGCGGGCATCTCGTGGTCGTCCTGCCGTCGATCAGTCAGAACTGGTTCGCACGGAGCAATCCGCTGCTGCGCATCATGCCACGCGTTTTGCCCGAGCGGCGAGAGGCGGTGGATCTCAATCGCTACCGCTTGCTGCTCCGGAGCGAGCGAGCGGGCCAACGGGATTCCAAGGCGCCGCCGCGTGCCTCGCCGCCCTTGCCGACCCGATCGGTGGTGCATGTGCTGTCTCCCGAGGCCGCCGCGGCGGAGGGTGAGGCACGCGTCATTCTGTCCGGCCCGGACGGCCCGAATGAGGGCATCGTTGTACGCCGCCTTGTCGGGGCGGGCGCGGTCACGCTGATCGGGATCGATCTGGCGTCGCCCGCGGTCCGATCGGCGATCATGCCGGATGTGTTCTGGAACCGCGTGCTCGGCCGCCGCGGCGTGCTGATCTCCGGCGACGAGGTGAAGCGCAGGCTGGATCTGAACCGATCGGAAAACTCCGGTCTGATGGGGATGTACCGCGAACCGATGGTTCTGGACTCCGGGCTTGCTGGCGCGATCTCGAAAACCGGCGCGGCGGCGGCGGGCGTGCTCATGGCGTTCGTGGTCTTCGGGGTGTATTGGGTTGTCGCTGGGCCGCTCGGATTCAGACTGCTCAAGTTTCGCGACTGGACGCGTCACGCCTGGGTAGGCTTCGTGGTCATCGCGGCGGTGTTCACCGCGATCGCGTGGGGAGGGGCCAGTGCAATCCGGCCGCGAAAGACCGAGGCCCGCCACCTGACGATCATCGACAGTGTTCACGGTCAGCCCACCGCCCGTGCCAGGGCGTGGCTCAACGTGATGCTCCCGAGTTACGACGACATGGTGCTCGCCGTCGGAGCCGCGGCCGACTCGCCCGACGAGACCCGACTTCGCAACGCGATGGCGCCGTGGGACACGAGCGCGGAGGGTGCCCAGCAGACGCCGTTCATCGATACGCGTGCGTACGCGCTGGATTCCCGCCAGCCGGACCGAGCGGGCATCCCGTCGCGGAGCACGGTCAAGGCTGTTCAGGTTGATTGGGCCGGCCCGACACCCTGGGCGTTCCCTCGTCCGATGCTCGAAGCGCCGGTGGTAATGGAAACGCTGCCGACGCCGCGTCGCGGTGGGAGCACGCTCCGCCTCACGGGCAGGCTCGTTCACGAGTTGCCCGCGCCGCTGACGGACGTGACGATCATCGTCGTTCGGCAGCAGTTGGAGCTCGACCGACCGCCATCGGGACAACTGATGTTCAACGCCGTTGCGATGAAGCTGCAGAGTTGGTCGCCCGGTGAACAACTGGATCTCGAGGCGCTCCTGGATCGCCCGCGGATCGAGCAGAATGCCGAACCGTTCCTCGCCGGCCTCACACCGATTGCCAGCCGCGGCATGGGCTTTGGGGCGCCGGTGACGCTCGACTTGAACGCCGAGCGACTCGAGGCGCTCTCGTTCTTCCCGCTGTTGCGTCCGCCCGAGGCCACGGCGATGCTCGGCGAGAGCCAGGCGATCGCTCAGCGAACAGGCATGCACACGTACGACGTTGCGCGGTGGTTCACCGAGCCGGGCCTCATCGTCGTCGGGCAGATCGAGCGCTCGGCGGGACCGGTTCCGATGACCGTTGACGGGCGTCCGCTCGCGAGCGAGGGGCGAACGCTTGTGCGGTGGCACCTGCCGCTCCGCCCGAACCCGCCGCGCGTCCCGGCACGCATCGACGCGGCGTCGGCACCGGCGACGCCGCCGGAAAACGAGCCCGCTCGGCCGTAGTCTCGCGCACGCTCATGTCCGTTAGTCCGAAGTCTCATCGCTTGGTACTCCCGCCCCAAACTCAACCGGACGCATCCTGATGCCGATGATCGAGACCATCAACCTGACCAAGAAGTACGCCGATCTGGTCGCGCTGGACAACCTCAACCTGACGATCAACGCGGGCGATTGCTTCGGGTTTATCGGCCCCAACGGCGCGGGCAAGACGACGACGATCAAGATCCTCGCGACGCTCCTGAAGCCCAGCAGCGGTCAGGCGATGATCGATGGTCTGACCGTGGGGTACCAGAACCGCCAGATCCGGCCGCTGATCGGCTACGTGCCCGACTTCATGGGCGCGTATCAGGACATGGTCGTCACGGAGTACCTGGAGTTCTTCGCGGCGTGCTACAACATCCACGGCAAGGCACGCAAGAAGGTCGTCCAGGACGTGCTCGACCTGACCGACCTGAACTACAAGGCCAGTGCCGAGGTCAACAGCCTCTCTCGCGGCATGCAGCAGCGCCTGAGTATCGCCCGCGTGCTCCTGCATGACCCAAAGGTGCTGCTCATGGATGAGCCGGCCAGCGGTCTTGACCCGCGTGCCCGTATCGAGATGCGCGAGTTGCTCAAGGAGCTCAAGCGCATGGGCAAGACCATCATCATCTCTTCGCACATCCTGCCGGAACTCGCGGAGTTGTGCAACGTCGTGGGCATCATCGAGCGTGGACAACTGCTCTACAACGGAACCGTCGCCGAGGCGATCCGCCGGGCGCGCGTGGGTCACGTTGTTCATGTCGCGGTGAGCGCGCGTACGGCGGAGGCGGCCGAGGCGCTGAGCAAAATGCCCGGCGTGAGCAAGGTCACGATCGCCGAGGGCGAAGGCCCGACGATCGCCGGTCAGGCCACGCCGCTGATCCATCTGGCGTTCGAGCCGACGAGCAGGTTCGACGCGACGGACATTCCCAACGTGCTGATCAATCAGGGCTTCCGAATGACACAGTTCTCTGAAGAGACGGTCAATCTCGAGACAGCGTTCATGCGGCTGACCAAAGGTGTGGTGCAGTAGTCGTGCGTGCGGCCCCGCGGCCTGCCGCGTGGGTGACGGCATGCCAGCGCCGAGACCTCAGGCCTCCTCGAACCAATCGCGGGCGACGGATGAGTCGGCCTTCAGCGGCACGGTGAGCGTCATCGCAGATTCCATTCTCCGAACGATCTCGCCGCGTGCCGCCTCGGCGTGCGCGGCGGGGCACTCGAAGACCAGTTCATCGTGGATCTGGAGGATCATCTTTGTGTCGCGGAGTGCGGCGGCACTGGCATCGGACGACGCCTCGCCGCGGATCGCGCGGGCGATGTCGATCATCGCCAGCTTGATCAGGTCCGCGGCGGAGCCCTGCACAACGCTGTTGATGGCGATGCGCTCCGCGAGCGCTCGACGTGATGGATTCGGGCTCTCGATCTCCGGTACCGGGCGTCGGCGACCGAGCATCGTGCGGACGTAACCGCGTGCGCGGGCCTGTTCGATGCACTCCTGAAGAAACGTCGTGATTCCCGCGAACCGTCGCTTGTACGAGTCGATGATGTCGGACGCCTGATCGTTCGAGACGCCAAGCCGACGCGCCAGTCCGAACGGGGTGATGCCGTAGACGATGCCGAAGTTCACCATCTTCGCGCCGGATCGCTGCTCTCGCGTGACCGCGTCGAGAGGAACGCCGTGGATCTGCGCCGCGACGGCGGTGTGGATGTCCTGATCCTTCAGAAATGCGTCGATGAGTGCCGGGTCGCGCGAGAGATGTGCGAGGAGCCGCAATTCGATCTGTGAGTAGTCGGCGCTGATGAGCATGCTGCCGGCCGGGGCGACGAACGCGCGTCGGATTTCGCGGCCGAGATCCGTTCGGATCGGGATGTTCTGCAGATTCGGATCGCTCGAACTCAAGCGCCCGGTGACGGCGACGGTCTGGTTGAAGCTCGCGTGGATTCGGCCCGTTCGCGGATTCACCTCGTCGCGGAGGCTTTCGAGATACGTTCCGACGAGTTTGGCCAGTTGCCGGTGATCGGCGATCAGCCGCGGAATCGGTGTTGTGATGCTCGCGTCTTCGCTGAGCGTTTCGAGCACCTCGATGTCCGTCGAAAAGCCCGTCTTGGTCTTCTTTACGGGCTTGATGCCGAGTCCCGGCTCGGCATCCGTCGGGGCGTTGAACAGGGCGGCGGCGAGTTGCTTGGGTGAATCCGGATTGATCGTCCTGCCCAGAGCCGCGTGAGTCTGGTCATCGAGTTCGGCCTTGAGCTCCGCCATGCGCTTGACCAGTCTCGCTCGCTGGCGCTCCAGTTCCGCGGTGTCGAGCAGGACGCCGTTGAACTCAAGATCGGCCAGCACCGCCACGAGCGGCAGTTCGACATCGCGGAACAGTGTGTCCAGCTCCATCGCGCGGAGCTGCGGAGCAAAGAGGTCGTGCAGCCGCAGCGCCACATCCGCGTCCTCCGCGGCGTACTCCGTGGCAAGTTCCAGCGGTACAGCGTCAAAGGTCTTCTGCGATGCCCCGCTCCCGAGCAACTCCTTGATCGATATGTTCGTATGGCCGAGCAGCGAGAGGGCCAGAGCGTCGAGGGAATGGCTTGAGCGGCCGCTATCGATGAGGAAGCTCGCGATGAGCGTGTCGAACGCGCGCGAGTCGAAGTTCACGATCTCCACACCCGCGCGTCGGAGAACAAGCAGGTCGAACTTCAGGTTGTGTCCGACGATGGGGGTCGACGAACCCGCGATGTGTGTCCGGAGAAACGCCGCCGAGTGCGTGGTCGATGGCCCGCTGGTGCAGGCGATTGGCGACCGGATCCTCGCG
>ERZ1066130.553-NODE-553-length-12178-cov-88.275592_pt1 | contig 12178 bp, 8 predicted proteins | sample MGYA00382777_ERZ1066130 | MGnify/ENA primary metagenome ERZ1066130 (study PRJEB33369, sample SAMEA5778360) | biofilm metagenome | biome: Industrial cooling water; feature: Water cooling tower basin; material: Biofilm | place: United Arab Emirates | collected...
TTCTCTGCCGATTCTCTCTTCACTTCAGCAAGATTCTCTGCCGATTCTCTCTTCATACTTTCTCGTTCAGCTTCTCTTTGTTTACGCTCTTCTTTTAGATCATTCTGAACCCCTAAAAGTCTTTCTTCAAGACTACTGTTCATGACTTTTAAGCCTTTGATTTCTCCCTCTAAAATACCATTTTTTGCCTCTAAAGCCCCAACTCTAGCAAACAATTCCTGATTAGCTTTTTTAAGATCATCGATTTGGTTATAGATCATATTGAGATGGACATGACCAGCCTGGTGAGCTGTATCCATGCCAATCCATTTTTCATGGCCTTCTCTCTTGTTTTCTGAAGAAGCAAAACTCTTGGCTACTTTCTGCATAGCCGATAAGATTAATCGTTCTTCATCCTGGGTAGCTTTTCTGGAAGAGAATCCATATTTACCCCCTGTAACCAGAAACCACATTGCCGCTTCAGAATCTTTAGTGGCCAAGTCTTCTACATAGATCAGAATGCCTTTACCTGACTTTTCAAAATCTCCCCACCATTTAGCTTCTTGGCTTCTTGGGTTACTAATCGTACGATGGAATCCTGCAGCTAATTGCGTACCTCTATCGTAGAGTTTTTCCGCTTCTGTAGTAGGGTAATGGGCGTGGGTAGAGGCAGTAGACAATAAGGCTGTCATAACCACCAGAGACGATAACTTTTTAAACATTTTAAGATGTTCCTTTATATATGTTTTGTCGACATTTTAATTAAACGTCTTTCCATAAATTAATAAAGAGTTTTTATTCTTACTTTTCCCCTAAAGGTTTAAATAAAGAGTTTTTAACATTAGTTAGAATAACTTTAAGCGTTTTTCATTGAAAAACAAGGTAACCTTGATAACGCAAGTATTTAGACTTCATCATGCATTTCAAATGATTGTTACTTGCTTGTTATGACTAAGTTTATCACTTCTGAAGGCACTGTTCTGGAAGGCAGAACGCTTCTTGTGTTTAAAACCATATAACCATAGCCATCGTCCTCCCTTTTTATAGAAATAGCTTTAAAACCCGCTATTTTATTCATACGGGTTTTGAGGGTTTTAAAGAAATAACCTCTAACACAATTGAAGTTAGGAGGTACATAACCCCTTGTTACTGTCTCTAAAAACAACAATAACAATAGCCACAGGGGTCTAGTTAGTTATCAAGAATGATAGGAAAATAAATTAAAGTTTAGATAATCGTTCTACTCTATCTTCATACGCTAATTGCGCCTCTTCGTTGCCTCCTTCAGCAGCTAATTTAAAAAGTTTAACTACGGCTACGCGTACTTTCTCTTCACCACCCATTTTTTCTGTTAACTGTTTATTCTCATCAGCAATATTTTCAATGGCTAAAGATAAAGAAAAAATACTCTTTAAAGAACCAGCCTTAAGCGCTTTTAAGTACCATTGAGCACTTTCAAATAATGATATAGATGGATTTTGATTGGTTTGAAAAGCGTTATCACAATAAATTGACCCAATTCTTAGTAAAGTATTTACATCCTCTTCTTCCTCCCATTTCTTCTTAAATTCTTCGATACGTTTGTTGTGGAAAGAAAGTACATTAACTTTAGTTTCTCCTAAAGCATTAGGATCAAGATTGAGTTCAGAAATAACCTCTAAGGCTTTACTGATAATTTCTTGACTGTTTTGAGCCTTCATCATAGAAGGTGATTCTTTTTCTATAAAATTTTCTCCAGCGTAACATAGACCTGTTGTTAATAGGAAAAAACCAAATAGTTGGTAAATAATATTCTGGTTAAACATGATCTTTGTCCTCATAAATTATGATTATTAATTATATATCTTCGTTCATTTAATCAGCAATTGGTAATAATGTGTTCCATTGTTGTAAAGAAGGAAAATCAGAAACAGTAGTATAAAAACCGATAATTTCTCCAACAAGATTACCTGGTGCAGCTTGTGATGGCTGTAAAGCCCCTGGTACATCGATAAGAAGAGGATTTACTACTACAGGATGGACATTAGGAGGATTGCCTACTTGTAAAGGAAGATTATGCCATCCATTTAAAATGTTTGGATTAGCTCCAATAAGGGCATCCCACCCATTAATTGGTTGAACTTGCCCAATATTCTTAGTGATTACGTTACGATACCGACCATCATGACCAGACATCCATCGTTCTTTTTCATAGTTTACTCGTGAGGAAGCACTCAAAATGAAATGCATATTAGGATGGATTGCTCGGAATGCTTGTCGGACTTTATGGGAAAATACAGTTAAGGAGAAACGACACTTAGAACAAATATCATAACGAGAATGGACATGAAAGACTGCTGCCTTAACTCTATTGAACGGAATACCATTTAACATATTTGTTATACGATTTTTGATAGGAAGATCAGCATCATTCCATAACATGTGTCCTTCAGCAGGCCATAAGTAACGTACAAGCTTTTGTTCACTATGCATAAAATTACGTAGAAAAGCTGCATCATCATCGCCTAAAATAATTTTTCCATTAGCGTCATTTAACCCTTGATGGCCAATAAAAGGTTCAGCTTTCATTGAAACTAGATGATCTCTCATGTCAGCAACAGCATCTTCTTCATTTCCTATTTTGATCCAATTCCCATTAAGGGGATGACCGTTACCACCCAAAAAACCAGCGGCCGATTTACTAGGAAAGTAACAATGTCTTCCATTCAGAGAATTCAGCCAATCTGTTTTATAGTAAAGATTTTGTCCTTCTGCTTGCACAACAAGGGTCAGTTTCGCAATAGCTACATTACAATCTTCAAATTGGCGAGCAAGAGCATGGGTAATACTTTTTTCATGTTCAGACATTTCTTCATGAATATTTTGGGTAGGGATCACAACATGCTGATTATCTTCGGTATGTAAATGTATATTAAGATTATGCCTCCATCTAAATCCTTCCTCGATTTGAGGTGGATGTTGATTAGAAAAACAAGAAAAAGGCTGCAGTGCTAAAAATAAGATTGATTTAACAAGATGACTTATAAAAATCTTTAAAACTCTACTTTTTAAAAAAGGCTCTCTCATCAAATTAAACTTTTTAAATGACTTTAAACTTCCTGTACTACATAACGGAACAATTAAAAAGTTTAACTAAACATATTTTTCAACATAAAAAAGTTAATCTTCTCCCTTTGAACCCGTTAAAAGCCCGTTAAAAAAATCTACTGTATTTATTTAATTTAGAAACTTTATAAGATAAGTCTCCCCAAGGATTTATAAAAACCAATTAATTTAAACAGGCTTCCTATTGCCAATTTCTTTACAACATTTAGCGTTAAGCTCGCGTTAAAACGCGGGATTGTTGTTTGTCTATAGACTAATTTGCCTGTTCTTGCCTGCTAGCAGGCAAATTGACTTTCTGGAGGATATGTTCGTTATTAGAGGGATTTTTTTCCTGTTATTTCCTGCTAACAGGAAACCTGACCTTTTGAGCAAGGGGATTAACATGGGTATTTGAGTCTTCTTGCTTAGGCTTGCTGTTTCTCTCCAGAAATAGAGTTGCTGCATGTTTCTGTTCTGGTGTTACAACCCCTGACTTACGGCCATCTAAATCAAACCGATGATCGTATCGAATAAGTCCCCGTTGATAGCTAGAACTTCTAACATGTCGTGTAAGAGTTTTAGACAAGTTTCTTAAAAGCTCAGGATCATCAGGCATTCTCTCTATAATATCCTTGTGAATACCAATCTTGAGCGGTTTTTTAAAACGAAGACTAAATACCTTCGGGAACTTTTCACAAAGTTTTAACAAAGAAGGTGATGGCTTGAAAGAAGAAGGTCTTTTCTGCGTACCTTGCTGATTGTCTATTTCCCTAGGCTCAATGTCTGTCCCCTCTGTATCGCCCGTTGATATTTCCCCTTGAGCCTTCAAAAGGGTTTCAGAAGTCTCAAGAGGGGAAGAACTATCTGAATCTTTGATAGCGTCCTCTGGGAGAACAGGGGTTGTTTTATGGTCCATAAAGAGTTTCTTAGACTAAAAGGAAGTATTGAACCCATCCTAAACCAGACCCATAGGTTTATAAACCTTCTGAAGGACATAAAAATCAAAATTTAGAATACAAAATGGTAGGGTTGGTTTATAGTTGCAAGGTAGATGCTCTAGGTAGCCCAAAAAGCAAAAAAAGCCACACGAATTTCTTCATGCAGCTCCTTTTGGATTTTCAACATAAAATGCTAAAAAACTATCGTAGCTCTTATACTAAATTGAACATCCAAAATCTGCAAGAGGTTTAAATAAGGATGTTCTTTAGTGTTCTTCATTAATTATTCTAAAAAACAAGAAAAAACCTCCATCTTTTGTGCTTTGAACTACTACAAAAGAAAGGAGGTTTATCAAGATTATTTCCCCTCATAAACAAAGACATTAAAAATTCTTTGTCAGAAAAGTCTCAAATGACTGTTTGAAGTCTTTTCTAAAAAATCAACGAAGGAATGAATTGTCAACATCACCAGACACTTCATTCCTTAGCAAGAAAACCGTTAGAGAGAAACATGTTTTTTTCTTTATTTTGCAACCTATTGATTAAGGAATGTCTTTATGCCCACTGCTTCAGCTTCCAGTTTAACCCCTTATGACCTGGAACACATCGCTAAAACCCTAGGTAAAGCCTCATCTTCTGGTCAGGGATATATCTGTTTATGCCCTGCCCATGATGATCATAACCCTAGCTTATCCCTTTCTTTAGGCGATAATGGAAAACTCCTGGCTCATTGTTTTTCTGGATGCTCTTTTGAAGAAATTCTAACAGGCATTAGAAATCGTAAACTTCTCCCCCATCAGTTTAATGGATCAACAAAATACAACCAAAAGGAGAAAAGACCGAAACCAACGGTTGTAAAATCTAATAATTATCAAAAGGACTATACCCCCCTTATTCCTGTTCCTAAAGAAGCTCCTCCTTTTACCGAAAGGATGTGTGATGGATATAGTAAGAAATTTGGTTGCAAACCCTCAGCCTTTTATCGCTACCAAACCCAAGAGGCAGAGATAGCCCAGTATATGGTGCGTTGGGATGGCATTGTCCAAGATGATGGAACCACCAGAAAAGAAACAAGACCCTATACCTATGCTCAAGATAAAGCAGGACATCAAGAATGGATACCCTTGGGGATGCCCTCCCCCTACCCCCCCTATAATCTCCCTGAAATCCTGAAACGAGCCAATGACCCTATTTTAGTCGTCGAAGGAGAAAAGACTGTTGAGAAGATTAAAGATGTTTTTCCAGATTATATCGTAACCACAACTCTTTTCGGCGCTAAATCTCCCCAAAAGACAGATTGGTCGTTTGCTCATGATCGATCGATTATTATTTGTCCTGATTTCGATGAGGCAGGCCAACAGTATGGCGATAGGGTCTGTACCCTTTGTAAAGAAGCAGGGGCTAAATCAGTTCAATACCTTCCTGTCCAAGATGTCGCTAAAAACTTTCTTGGTATAGCAGAATTAGAAAAAGGATACGATTTAGCCGATGCCGTTGAAGATAGCCTAAAAGATGTCCTTCACCACACTTCTCTAGAAACCCTCATTGTCCCTTATCTCACCCAGCTTGATATAGAATCCCAATCCCTCCCCAAAAACTTTCGTTTCGATGATAAGAGAAACATTGAGTATAGGACCATAGAAAAAAATAAGATTACAAAGGAATGGGAAGAGGTCTGGAAATTCCTCTGTAGCTACATGGTCGTTACGCACTATATGCGCGATGGGAAAAGCAATGAATGGGCACGAATCCTCAAAATCCTTGATAAAGATGGGGTCCAAAAAGAATTCAGAATGCCCATGTCTCTGTTGGCAGGAGATGGCAATATCTTAAAAGAGAAATTACTCTCAATGGGGGTTCTTATCAATTTCGCTGCTACCCACACTCTTAAAAATTACATAGCCCTTTCTAATCCCAAAGCACGGGCAAGGGCTTTTGATAAAACAGGCTGGGACGATCATTGCTATATTCTTTCTGAAAACAAAATCTATCGCCATGAAGATCAAAACAGTAAAAGACAAGAAAGACTGATTCTTAATATTGAAGGCTATTCCTCGGTCTTTGAACAGAAAGGAACCCTTGAAGACTGGCAACAAACCCTTGGTCTTTATGCCAACGGCAATAGCCGTCTCCAGTTTGCTATCCTTGCCGCCCTCGCCGCCCCCCTCCTTAAATTCGTTGATGAAGAAAACTTTGGGATTCATTATTTTGGCAGCTCCTCTATTGGGAAAAGCATAACCTTACAAATTGCTAGTTCCATTTGGGGCAAGAAAGTCCATACCTGGAGAACAACCGATAATGCCGCCGAATCCTTAGCCAGAGGCTCTAACGATAGTCTCCTTATCCTTGATGAGCTTAGCCAAGTTAATGCCGATGCTGCCGATGCTATGGCTTATATGCTCGGCAATGGCGCAGGAAAAGCAAGAGCCAATAAAAAAGGGGAAGCTAAACGTATCTCTAACTTTACCTTGATCTTTCTAAGCTCAGGGGAAGTTCTTCTCCAATCCAAAATTTCTGAAAGCAAGAATCATAAAAAAATCAAAGGGGGACAAACCGTTCGCTTCATCGAAATCCCTGCGGATGCAGAAAAAGGTTTCGGTGTGTTTGAAAACCTGCATGGATTCGAATCACCAGGAAAGTTTGCCGATACCTTAAAAGAACTCTCTACCCAATATCAAGGAACCCTTATTGATGCTTGGCTCTCCTTTCTAACCAATAATCGAGAAATAACTATTCGGGAGATAAAAGACTTACGCAAACAATGGCTTCATACCTACCCTATAGCCAACGCTGATGGTCAGGTCGAACGTGTGAAAAGTAAACTCGCTCTATTAGCTGCTGTAGGGGAGTATGCAATCAAGCAAGGGTTCCTACCTTGGGAATTAAACAGTTGTTTCTATGTCTGTGAGAAAATCTTTAAATCCTGGTTACTTCAACGAGGGGGAACAGATTCCCATGAAGCCTTAGAAGTTGAAAACAGACTTATAAGATTTATGGAAGCTCATGGTAGTTCACGCTTCGAACATGTCCAAAGCAAAATAGAAAAAGATTTCTGGAAAGAAATCAATAATCCTCACAACCAAGGGGTTTATGAAACTAAGCAAACTATCGAACCCCTTAAAACTCATACCATCTACAACAGAGTCGGATTTCGACTATGGGGAGATATTTCTGAAGAAGCCAAACAATCTTTATCACAAGACCCAACCTCGAATCCTGAGGGCATCGTTTGGCATTACTACTTTCTCCAAGAATCTTTTGAACAAGAAATCCTCCAAGGACTTAATAAAAAAATCATCCTCCCTATCCTCGCTCAAAAAGGACTCATCTTCTCCTTCATCGAAAAAACAAAAGATGCCAAAGATAAAGTTCGATATACCCAAAACATAAGAATACCTGGCTATGGACAACAACGCCTATACCAGATTGGGGATAAAATTTATAAGGAAGATTTCGAATAATATTTTTATTACCCTATTACCCTATTTTTTGGGGTAACAGGGTAACAGGGTAACAAAGTGATTCAAAATGGCTTTTTGCCTTGTTTATGTTGTTACCCTTTTTTGGTTATTAGGGGTAACAAGGAAACAAATAACGGGTAACAAAAATTATTAATGTCCAAAAATAATATCTGAAACTTTTGTTACCCTAATTATAGGTTGTTACCCTTTTATATATATTTAGGGTAACAAGAATTATATTTATAAACCCTTTATTAATATAGGTTTTATAGAATTTGTTACCCTGTTACCCTGTTACCCCAAAAAATTTCTTTCTAAAAAATAAAAATCTGGAGAGAAAGAATTCTAGGCAATATATCCATAAAAAGTAGAAGTTAGTTTAATACTAGAGCGACAAAGTCACATCTCTGATGAGTATATTCTTAAGATGTTTCAGAGCTATTTTTAGAGTGTTGCCCATGAGTCTATTGGCCTTTTTTGGCTAATAGCGCACTTTTCGGTGCACAGAAGCCAGCGGCGCGACTTTCATAGAATGGGTTAGGAAACTATTTATAACGACCATCATAGAGTTGTTTGCAAGGTATAAGCGCGCCTATCAAAAAATAAAGTTCTTGATAGGAAGTTATTCCTAGGAATTACAGTTTCTGAACAATCTGATCTTTTAACTAGAATAGATTAGCTTGTACGGGTTGTCCTTGTATGTGAATTGGTTGTAGAGGCACTTGGATAAAGTACGGAGCAACAATAGCATTAAGTTCTGGGACAGTTAAATACCCTCCATCCCATGCTGAACAATATCTTCTTTCTTGATTAACAAAATCACTTCTCGAAGACACGAAGACTTTCATTAGAGGTAAAATAAAATCTTCACCATCATCATCAGGAAAATTAGCATCCCAGTCAATGAAAGCATTACTTAAATTCTGGAAAAACCCGTTGGGTATATTTAATTCACGAGAGATTGAAGGAGCACACCGTGAACAAAGATCAAATCTTGTATGAATATTAGTAAGAACAGCAAGTACTTGTGAATCTATATCAAGAGGGGCAGTTAATGAATTATAGATATTGGCAACATTGTCTGATAAGTATCTTAAAATAAATTGTTCGCTATGTTTATAATCAAGGTTCCAGTTTTGATTATTCAACTGTTGTTCATTACGAATTAAGACGCATCTTTGATGGATAGGACAATTTTGTTGATTGTGATTGAAAGGATTATCGTTAAATCGTTGTTGAATAGTTTGCCGAAGATTTGGTTGACCATTAAACACATTTCCAGCAATGAAACGATATTGTTGACGAAGAGGATGATTAAAATTTAGATCAGAACAATGAGCTAACTGTCCATTAAGCCCTAGATTTAGCCTTTCTCCTCGTCCACTTTCAAAAATAATGGGACGGTTATCATTTGGTAGAAAGGAAGTTAATGGAACGGGTGGAGTCAAGTTCAATTCATTACCAGCTGTTCTAACCAATAAGGAGAATGATGCATTGGCCACGTTTTTATATCTCTGGCCTATATTTCTTAAAGCTTGCACAGCTATAATTTCATCTTGTGCTAGAGCAATGTGAGCAGGCTCTAAGTCAAACCCCTCATTTTCATGGTTAAATCTTAGTTGATGTCTCCACCTTACTCCTTCCTCCTCGTTAACAGGAAGGTTTGCGGCGAAAGCAGTGTTTATTAAAATGTAAAGAAAGGCAAAAATCTTAAAACCATATTTAGTCTTGAAATATTCCATTTTTCACAACGTTGTTTATGAGAACTTAGTACGTTATCATATGCTATAATTTAAAGAAAAATTAAATGGAGAAATGACAATGATATTTTTAAACTTAAGATTTTTTTCTCTGGTTTTTCTCTTTACAATCTTAGGAGCTAATCTTTCCTTGGGAACAGAGCATGATGTATTACACTCTTCATCGCAAGCAGAAGGTCATGCATTAAAAAGGTATTTTTCTGCTATAGGTGATTTTAATGAGGGTAATAGTGAGCAAGCTTATCAATCTTTTCTTACATATATTGAGCAAAAAGCCGATATAAATGATTTAGAAAAGGATATTAAACCTTTTTATCTCAAGAATGTTTCCTCTATTAAGACACAATTAGAAGAGATTAAAGAAGTCATTGGTAGAGCAAGACAGGAAGATGTACAAGCTTTGGAAACTATAGGAACATGGTATTTAAATAATACCTATTTAAATTATAACCAAGATAAAGGCTTAGGTTTTTTGTGGAAAGCAGTTTCTGGAGATTCCAGTTCAGCTAGATTTAGCTTTGGACAAATTCTTGAAACAATGTTTGAAGAGAACAATCCTTATCACCCTAAATTCTTTGCTGAAGGAAGACATCTCATTGAAAAAGCCGCAGAACAAGATGATCCTGAAGCTCTTTTCTATTTAGGTAGAAGTAATTAAAAAATTTTAAGATATTTATCTTTAGAGGCGGGTACCACTTATAAAGTTTTCTAGTGTCTTGCGTCATTTGTAGAGAAAAACAGAACTTAATTGGGTTATAGGGATATTAACCATAGGAGGATGTTCATGCGTGGTTTTTGTTCTTGTATCTAGAGCCTTTTGACCCGTTAAAGGCCCGTTAAAATTTAGTATTGATATGAGAAGGTAGAGAGATTTGCCTGTTTTTGCCTGGTAACAGGCAAATTGCATTTTTGAAAGATCAGTTTATCATTATTCATTGTCCTGTTCTTTTCCTGCTAAAGCAGGACAGACCCCCTTATAAGGCTTAGTTCATGTTTATTTTTACTGAAAGTTGGGATGAACAGGGATATTGGGTCAAAGACACTTTAAAAAGTTCCTTAAGTTATCCCCAGGATTTGTTGATAAGTGGAGGATGGTGGGTAGATTTAGGTATCTGGACCTGTGGTTATTTGGAGGGTTTTGACCTATTTGCTTAAGGAATAGGCATGATGGTTTGGGTGATGGGGTGGTCTTATGATTGACGTATTTGGGTTGATGGGGTAGGGTATATTGGTTGCGATAAGGGTTTTTCTCGCAACTAAAATGAGAACCATAAGAAGACTTATCCTATTTCGTAAAAAGACAGATAAATCCATCCATGTTTTTTAGGTTTTCCCCTTTTCTTTTCCATCCTGTTTCAAGAAAGACTTTTCCATGAATCCTCATATGATCATTAATGCCTATCATCCACCCTATGACTTTGAAGTGATCCCTTTGCAAAGAGAAGCCGAACAAGCCAAATCCTTTGCCAAAGAACAACATGCCCCCTCGACGCGAAGAGCTTATCAAACCGATATAAACTTATTTGAAGCTTGGTGTTTGCAACGGAATTTAGACTACTGCCCTGCTCTTCCTCAAACCGTTGCGGTGTTCTTATCCTGGGCGGCCACCACTCAACAAACCTCTGTCTCAACCCTGGGACGTCGTGTGGCGGCCATTAAGTATGTTCATCAACTCAAGGGGTATGAATCTCCTACCTCTTCAGAATTGGTTAAAGCCACGTTGAAAGGCATACGTCGTACCTTGGGTGTGGCTCCCAATCAGAAAGCTGCTGCTACCGTTGACAAGATCACCGACATGCTTCAAGGTCTCCCTTCAACTCTAAGAGGAAAACGCGATAAAGCCCTCTTGCTTTTAGGCTTTGCAGGTGCCTTTCGTCGTAGTGAATTATCGGCTTTAAAAGTCAGTGATCTTGAAGAAACCGAGCAGGGGTTAAGAGTCATCATTCGTCAGTCCAAAACCGATCAGGAAGGCCAAGGCCAAGAGATCGCTATCTACAAAGGTTCACGCCTCTTTCCGGTGGATGCCCTCAAGGAATGGCTACAAGCGGCCAACATTAACGACGACTATGTCTTTCGCTCGCTGCTCAAAGGAAACAAGGTATCTGATCAACCTCTTTCCCCCTTTAGTATTTCGGTGATTGTCAAAACCCGTGCGCAACAGGCAGGGTTCTTAGCTTCAGACTTTTCCAGTCACAGTCTGCGCTCGGGCTTCCTCACCAGTGCCGCAGAAAACGGTGCCTCGCTCTTCAAAATGATGGAAGTCTCAAGGCATAAATCCGTCAATACCCTTAAAAGCTACATCCGAAAAGCCAACCTCTTCAAAGATCATGCAGGTGAAAAATTCTTGTGAGGATAAATAATGCTAAAACAAAAAGGGCTGTCTATATATAACAGCCCCTTGAAAGACCCTACTCTTATCGCCCTATATAGTTCTTAATGAAAAGTCTTATTTCTAATAACCATTTGCGCAATAAAAACACTCATCAACCTCTTTTTCAATTGACGTTGATATAGCCTTGCTCTCTTTCTCGAGCTGCTTGCTCAAACTGCGCTATCCTTGCCAAAAGCGCTTCTTCCCGTTTTTGTGCTTCTTGTTGAGTGAATTGAAGAAGTTTCTCCAGTCTTTCATCACAAACTTTAGTATAATCACCGAACAAGGTAGTAATTTGAGTGTTACTGCCTGCCAAAATCATCAGTTGATGTTGAAAGGCTTTTTGCTCTTCTCTGTGAAGAGCCAGGAAAGATTCATGCTGATTATAAAGTTCTTTAATAACCATGTTAGTTTGCTCTCGTTGGTTAGCCATTTCAACTATAAAATTTTTAGTTTGCTCTTTACTTTCAGCCATTAATAGTTGATTGGACTTGAACAAGGCTGCCGATTCTCTCTTCACTTCAGCAAGATTCTCTGCCGATTCTCTCTTCACTTCAGCAAGATTCTCTGCCGATTCTCTCTTCA
>ERZ1066130.554-NODE-554-length-12146-cov-11.036060_pt1 | contig 12146 bp, 6 predicted proteins | sample MGYA00382777_ERZ1066130 | MGnify/ENA primary metagenome ERZ1066130 (study PRJEB33369, sample SAMEA5778360) | biofilm metagenome | biome: Industrial cooling water; feature: Water cooling tower basin; material: Biofilm | place: United Arab Emirates | collected...
AATCCTTGACAGCAAGGATGCCCTCCGCTTAAATCGGATCCGAAATGTTCTCATTGGTGGTGGAAGTGTACCAGAAGCTACTCAAACCATACTTCAACGGCTGGAAGGATCGGTGTACTTGTCTTATGGAATGACCGAAACGCTCACACATATCGCCTTGAAAAAGCTTACCGGAAAATCTCCTGATCACTTTTTCAAAACACTTCCGGGCATTTCTATTCATCAGGACGAACGAGGCTGCCTGGTGATTGAGGGTGATTATTTTCCGGAGAAAGTAGTTGTCACCAATGATTTGGTAGAATTACAATCCGGGGGGCGATTTCAATGGCTAGGACGCTGGGATCATGTGATTAACAGCGGTGGTATAAAACTTATTCCGGAAGTTCTGGAGCCTCGCTTGAATAGTGTGTTTGAAAAACTAGATCATGCCTGTCGGTATTTTCTTTCAGGATGGCCACATGATAAGCTAGGACAGGAATTAATACTAATCATAGAAGGTCAACCGTGGAGTCAGCAAGAACAGGAATTACTGATTTTAGAGATGGAGAAAATTCTGGGGCGCTTTGAAGTACCCCGGAGAATCTGTTTTGTTGAAAAGTTTATCGAAACGGAAAATCAAAAGATCAATCGAAGACTGACACTTGAACGATTAACTCCTCAACCATCATCAGTCTCTTAGAATCTCCACCCAACCTGTAAACGTCTGACCGGCTGTCTTCACGCGGTAGTAATACACTCCGTCACTGGCATCTCCCCCGGTCCAGTCATTTTGATAGTCATTGGAAGAAAAGACTTCCTTTCCCCATCGGTTAGTAATTACTACCGAAGTAAATTCGGTTTTATTGCGCACATAAAACACATCATTTACGCCATCGCCATTGGGTGTAAAGATGTTGGGGATCAACAGATTGGTATCAAACAACAGCAAAACGTTTTCATAAATCAATTCGCAGCCAGGAGCATTTCGAATCGTCATTCGATAAAAGCCAGGAAAAAGATCCGGGAAGCTGGCTTCCCAATTTCCGTTAGCCGGATTGATGGCCGCATCCACCAGACCAGTGGATAGTGTTTTACCATCGAGCGGGATAGACTCAGTTAATTCCAGGCTTACCTGATAAGGACTATTTCCCTCCTCCACCAATCCTACTACCATGGCACCGGTTGGTCGGTCTGGCAATGAAATGGTACGATTGATATATAATGTATCCAGATTGATGATATTAGATATTGGCACTAAGATGGTCTGCGCAGCCGATAAGCAACCATTAGCATCACGCACTACAGCCTCATACCCCGTTGGCCCGGGTGTTGAAACCAGATCAGTAAACAATGTCTGGTTAAGAATGAATGTACCTGTGGCGCCGCTGATGGAGTACGAATAGTTCGGCATGCCACCTGTAGTGGAAGTAAACTCGATGGTTCCGTCATTATTGGCACACGAAGCAGGCGTTGCCACTACAGCGGCTGTAATCACCGTGGCGGCTGCTACAGTCACCGTTTTAGCAATTGATCGGCAATTGAGTGCATCCTGAATCACTACCTGATAATCACCTGGAGCTAAGCCTGTAAAGTTATTCGTAGCGGAAAACGAGCTACCATTATCGTTGGAGTAGGTATAAGGTCCTGTGCCCCCGGTTTCAGATGAAAGGGCGATTGATCCATTATTAATTCCAAGACAAACTGCTCCGGTGGGGGTGGCGGTAAAATCCAATACCGTCCCGGTGGAAATCGTGACAACCGAAGGTGCTGAATCACAATCATTCACATCACGCACCACTACAGAATAGCTACCTGAAGCAAGGCCTGTAAATGAATTGGTTCCTTGAAAATTTGTGCCGTCAATCGAATACCGATAGCCTGGTGTTCCACCGATGACACTCGAAACCGTAATCGTACCGTCATTAATTCCCAGGCAGAAGGCATCAGTGCTGGAGACCGTCTGAATAGCTAACGCGGCTACCGGTTGAGTTAATGTGACGTTAGAAATTGTCACACAATTATTAGCGTCACGCACCTGAACGGTATATGAGTTAGATATTAAATTTGAAAATATTCCTGACGTTTGAAAAGTAGTTCCATCAATTGAAAATTCATATCCGGCCGTGCCACCCGATGCGGATGCCAGGATTTCCCCCGTAGTACTTCCAAAACACCTGATATCAGTCTTGGTAACAGACAAAGTCAATGGGCTTGACGGCTGGGCTACAGTAACAATTGAGTTCACGGCATCGCATCCGTTTCCATCCCGAACCAATATGGTATAGTTTCCCTGACTCAAGCCAGAAAAAGTAGATCCCAATTGATATCCTCCCGGTCCGGTGATGGAGTATTCATATGCCGGTGTTCCACCGATAGCTGAAATTGAGATAGAGCCATCGGCTCCACCAAAGCAGCTAACTGCAGTAGTCGATGATGTAAAAGTGACTGCCGTTGCTGGCCCATTGACATTTACATTGGCAGGGACAGTTGAACATAAGTTTATATCCCTGACAATAATGCTATAGACCCCGGCTGAAAGACCGGTAAAACTATTGGATGCCTGAAATGCTCCCCCATTAATGGAATATTGATAGCCCGGTGTGCCCCCGGAAGGTGTGAGTGTAATAGATCCATTTGCACCACCAAAGCAGCTTACGGGTGAAACTGTGGAAGAAAACGTGACAGCAGATGCGGGGGCTGTGATGATAACGGGCACGGCCAAAGTGGTACATAAATTTTGATCGCGCACCAACACTTGATATGAACCTGCCACCAATCCGGAAAAAATGTTTGAACTAGTCTGGAAACTTGCGCCATTGTCGATAGAAAAAGAGTACGGTGCTGTGCCTCCGGAAGGGTTAATGGTAATGCTTCCCGTGGCTCCTCCAAAGCAAGCCACATCAATTTTTGAATTGGTAAAGCTCAAAACAGCTGCCGGTTGCGTGACGGACACAGAAGCTGTCGCAGGCGGGCAGCTATTGGCATCTCTGACCACCACCGAATAAACATTAGCTGTCAATCCAATGAAAATATTTGATGCCTGAAAAGTGGTTCCTCCATTGATTGAATATGCATACGGAGAGGTGCCCCCGACCGCATTGATTACGATAGATCCTGTGGCATCACCCCGGCAGGCCACGGCCGTGGTGATTGAGCTAAATGAAACACTACTGACCGGTTGAGTGATCGTCACCGATGCTATAGCCGATGTACAGTTGTTGGCATCTCTGACCTGAATGGAGTATGTATTGGCTGAAAGTGAGGTAAATATGGAAGCGGGTTGAAACGCTCCTCCATTGATGGAGTAACTATATCCAGGTGTTCCACCGGAAGCTGTAACACTAATAGATCCGTTTGTTCCTCCTAAACAGAGTACATCCACTTTTGAAGTAGAAAAAACTAATGCAGCCGTTGGTCCTCCTACCGTAACGACAGACGTAGATGTTGTGCATCCATTAGCATCACGAACCAGCACATTATAATTCCCTGCCATCAAATTGGTAAAGGTATTTCCCGGCTGAAAATTGCTTCCATTATCATTTGAATATTGGTACCCAGGAGTTCCTCCGGAAGCATTGATGGTAATGGTTCCATTGGCATCTCCAAAGCATAAAACGCCCGTGGAACTGGATGTAAAGGAAACAGGTGCTGCAGGCTGAGTAATGGTGACGTTTAAAGGTGAAGACACACATCCATTCAGGTCGCGTATGCGAATGGCATAGGTACCAGCTAGAAGCCCTGTGAAAATGGGCGATGTCTGAAACGTAACTCCATTGTTACGTGAAAACTCATACCCGGGAGTGCCTCCGCCAGGGGTTACGGTAATCGACCCATTATTTCCCAAGTGACAACTGACATCCGTTTTCGTTGTGCTGATGGTAATAGCTGAAGGAGTTGTGATCGTGACAGAAGTTGATTTTGCACAGCCATTTACATCGGTTACGTTAACGGAATAGGTGCCTGCGGCCAGGCCTGAAATATCCTGAGAGGTTGCTCCGTTTGACCATACATATGTATAGCCGGGGGTTCCTCCGGTAACTGTTAAATCGATCGATCCGGTGTTGACTCCAAAACATAAGAGGTTAACCTGTGCGGTTGACAACAACAATTCCGTAGGTTGCGTGATGGAAACCGTAGCTATCGTCTGGCACCCTCTGGTGTCTCTGACCGTCACTGTGTAAGAACCACTGCCAAGACCCGTTCTATCTTCCGTAGTGACAGGGCCATCCGACCAAATAAAGGTATAGGGAGCTGTTCCACCACTAACCGTTACATTAATGGAACCATTTAAACCACCGAAGCAACTGACATCTGTTTTGGTAGCGTTAGCGGTTAACGTTGGAGGCACGATAATGGAAACATCATCTTGCCGGGTTGGGCAAGGGCCAATGGTGGTGGTGATGGTCCAGCGGAAAGTATTGGTACCAAAACCCAGGCTAGTAACAGTGGTCGTGGGATTGGTACTGTCCGTAATGGTGCCTGAGCCGGATATCAATGTCCACTGCCCAGACTCTCCTGTTCCCGGCACACTACCCGATAATGTGGTAGAATTTATACACAAATTCTGGTCGGGGCCGGCACTCGCTACCGTTGGAACCGGAATGGTTACAGACGCTGGAAACGTACAATTATTAGCATCCCTGATGGTCACGGAATAAGTGCCTGCATTCAGATTGATTCGATCTTCACTGGTTGCTCCATCATTCCACAAAAAAGAATAAGGGGAAGTTCCACCACTCACAGTCAGATTAATGGATCCATTGCCCACCACAGGGTTGGTATTACAATCGGGAAGAAAGGTGGAAGAAGCCGTCAGGGCAGTCGGCTCTGTAATTTCAAATCCAAAAGGCGGTTCAATAACAACGCGCGTGGTACATCCTGTTTTAAATACCACCACCTGATAGATGGATGGCGGTACATTGGAAAACACCACCCGATTAAAAGGGCCAATGGTTCGTGTAACCGTTGGCGTTACAAAGGTCCCTAAAAAATTATCATACAGTTCAAAATTGATGGGTGCAGCACCGTCAGCCAACTCGACAGTAATGGTGCCATCATTGGCACCAAAACAAGTCACGTCTGTGCTGGTGCGGATGGTGGTAGCACCGGTCGGACATTGCGCCTGAACTCCGGAAATTATTCCGGCAAATAAGGCCACAAGAACATAATATTTTAGTAGGTCTTTCATTCGGTCACACCTACATTGATTCCTTCCCTACCGCCAATGCTTACCGGCCTCGAGCACTGGTTAGATTTGATATAAATCGTATACAAGGACGCGGACACACGAGTAAAAACTTTTTGAACCTGATTTTTCCGGATATTGATACTTCTGGATGAAACGACCTTGCCCTGATAGAGATCATAAAGTTCACAGGTGAATTCCCCTTCCTGACCTTCCTTCAATTCCAAAAAAATCTCATGGCTTTTCCCGGCCATTTGAACCGTATATTCCATTTTGACCTGACAAGAGGTTTGGGCATAGGAACCCAGGGACACGCAGAATCCGCTCAAGAGAAGAATGAAGCCACCAAGACGAGACATATCTGGAAAAATACGGCCTTTTATTAAAAAATGTAAACTAAAATTTGGGTAAAGGTCGGTCTTTTGCAAAAAAAAAGGCTTTTAAGCTTAAGAGTTTAAGCATTCAAGTAAGATTTTGGGCTTTTCTGCACGAATTTAAACTCTGCGTTGCAGGATTTCGCTGACCACAAAGGCTTTTTTAAAGCTTTCCGGGTTGCGAATCAGATGTTTGTACGGGTTAACAGAGGATACCTTTTTCTTCTTCTGATACTCCTTGAACTGACCAAACCGGACATCCGTCTGATCGAGGGTCAGGGTGTCTTCCAGAGAAGCCCGCTCAAAAGCCTCACGCTTAGCCTTTTCGTAGACATCGTATACGTTATCCTTCTTTTGATAGGTATACTCAGTGTCCTCCAGACTTTTTTCTTCTTCCTCCAGATTATCGTCATAATCTTCAACGGTTGAAGGCGTGTAGGTAGGCCTGGTTTCATAGGAAGGCGTCACCACCGGTTTGGGCGAAGGTGGCTGGGGGGCCTTACTGGCCTGAATTTCCCTCAAGAGTTCTTCAAATGTCTTTGGCTGACCCGTGGTGGAAGGCTCATTCACCCTGCGGTCGCGTTCTTCCTGCCCTTTTTTATTGCCACCAAGAACTCTGGCTATGAGGGATATAGCAGTAATTATCAAAAAAATCCAAAAACTATCCATACCGCAAGGTAACCAGAATTGAGGTTCTAATCTACTTTTTGAAAGATTTTATCCACAATTGCAGATGTGGATGAAATGAGAACAGCCTCGTTTCCAATTGTGCGCTGTCCGCTTATATTTGCCGTCTTAAATTTTTTACAACCACTTCAATTTTCGCGTTTCATGCAGTTATCTAAACTGGAAGTTAAAGGATTCAAAAGTTTTGCTGATAAGGTCGTTATCAACTTTGACGAGGGCATTACAGGTATTGTGGGGCCCAATGGTTGTGGCAAATCCAATGTGGTAGATTCCATCCGATGGGTTTTGGGAGAGCAAAAAACCAGCGCCCTGCGTTCCGAAAAAATGGAGAATGTGATTTTTAATGGAACCAGCGGACGATCACCCCAGCAAATGGCGGAAGTTTCATTGACCATCAACAACACCAAAAATCTCCTGCCTACCGAATATTCCCAAGTGACCATTACCCGCAGATTGTATCGGTCGGGCGATAGCGAATATTTGTTGAATGGTGTCGAGTGCCGGTTAAAAGATATCACCAATTTGTTTCTGGATACTGGCGTGGCGTCTAATAGTTACTCCATTATCGAGTTGGGAATGGTGGACGACATTCTGAACGACCGCGATAACTCCCGCAGGATGCTTTTTGAAGAAGCGGCCGGAATCTCTAAATTCAAAAAACGCAAGAAAGAAACGCTGAAAAAACTGGAAGATACTGATGCTGACCTGGAGCGTGTAGAGGATTTGCTTTTTGAAATCGAGAAGAATATGAAAAGCCTTGAAAAACAGGCAAAACAAACCGAAACCTATTACAAAGTAAAAGAAGATTATAAAGAGAAAAGCATTCATTTGGCCAAAGTGGTGGTGAATAAACAAAAAGAAAAGTTTACCACCATCAGCAAGCAGGTAGAAAGCGAACACGATCGTAAAACCCGATTGGCGGCTGAGATCGCTGAAAAAGATGCCTTGATCGAAAAGTCAAAAGCAGACCTGATCATCAAGGAAAAAACATTGGCCTCTCGCCAAAAATCGATCAACGAGCACGTTTCTAAAATCCGTCAATACGAAAGCGAAAAACAGATTAAAAATGAACGTCTTCGCTTTTTGAATGATCGGGTTACCAATCTGAAAGACCAGATCGATCAGGATAAGAAAAGCAATGAACGTGCACGTTTCAGCATTCAAAGTCTGGAAGCAGAACGAGCTTCGGCCCAGTCCATTCTTCAGGAGATCATCACCAAAGTAGATGCCCTGAAATCGGATTATGATACACAAAAGGCAGCTACCTACACTTTGCAGGGAGAGTCGGATGCTTTACGCCAAATACACCGGGCCAAGCAGGAAGAGTCTTTTCAGTTGAACAAAGCGGTTGAAATCAGGGATATTCAGGTGGCCTCTTTTAAACAGGAACTTGAACGCACGGCTTCGGATACCCATCAGCAAAGCGCCAGCTTAGCAGAATTTGAAAAGAAACTGGTGTATCTGCAGGAAGAGGTGGCCAGCAAAACCGCCTATCATGAAAAGTTAAAATCAGAAGAAGATGAGATGCGTCAGCGCATCAGTTCATTGGAAAAAACCATTGAAATGATTCGTGAGGAAATGACCGAAAGCGGTCGTAAACTCGATGCCCGTCAAAACGAATATCAGCTGACCAAGTCGCTCGTGGAAAATCTGGAAGGATTTCCAGAGGCCATTAAGTTTTTAAAGAAAAACGTGGGATGGACCAAGAATGCCCCGCTGCTTTCTGATATTATTGGCACCAGTGAAGAATATCGGGTAGCCATCGAAAATTATTTAGAGCCTTTTCTGAATTATTATATAGTCGAGCATGAGGCCGAGGCGTACGAGGCGATCAATATCTTAAGTGATGCCAGCAAGGGCAAAGCCAATTTCTTTATCCTGGACGCTTTTGAAAAATTTCATCCCTCGCCCATTCAAATGTATGCCAATGCCTTCCCGGCTACGCAAATCATTGAATTCGATCCGAAGTACACCAAACTGATGGCGTACATTCTGGATCAGGTATATGTGTTTGAAGGTGATGTCAAAGGATTGCCGGCCGGTGACGACAGTGTGTTTATCACTAAAAGCGGTAAAGTGACCAAACGTAAGTTTAGTCTGTCCGGTGGTAGTGTTGGCTTGTTTGAAGGAAAGAAAATCGGACGGGCTAAAAATCTTGAAAAACTTGACAAGGAAATCAAAGACCTAACCAAAAAAGTGGAAGACATCCGCCATTCCTTGCTGGATCGTCAGCGCGAGTTGGAACGCCTGCGCAACAATACCCTCAAACAACAAATTGATGAGGCCTTTAGCGCGATCAAGTTAGTAAACGATGAATTTATCTCCGTCAAAACCAAACAAGAGCAGTTTGCTACGCTCTTGAGCAGTGCAGATTTGCGCAAAGAAGATATTGTTGAAAAAATTGATTCCTTACTGGTCGAACTCGATGAATTAAAACCTAAAGCTCAGGAAGCGCAGCACGAACTGGCGCAACATGAAGAGAAGATCAAAGCCATCGCGATTGAACTGGCCAGCCAGTCCGAGCTATTAAGTCAGAAATCAGCCTCTTTTAACGAGCAAAACATCTTCTTCCACCAACAGGAAAACAGGGTTAAAAGCGTGGAGCAGGAGATTCGATTCAAGCAGGAATCGATGGAGCAAAGCAGTCTTCGGATTGAGACTAACACGATCGAATTGCGAGCCAACGAAGACGAAATAAAAATTACCATTGAAACTACGCAAAGCAGCGATGAGCAACTCATCGGTATGTACAGCGAAAAAGAAGAAATGGAGAAAGGCTTGAGCGAAGCTGAAAAAGAATATTATTCAGGCCGCGGAGAAATCGATCAGTTTGAAAAAGACTTACGGGAAATACAGCATCAACGGCAAAACATTGACTCCCTGCTGATGGAGTTACAGGGGCAGTTGAATGAAAGTAAGATGCAACTGAATTCTGTGAAAGAACGATTGTCTGTTGAGTTTAATGTGGATCTGGATACAATCGTGGATCAGACAACACCCGAAGCAGAGGAACTAGCCAAGGTGGATGAGGAAAAACTTCGCGAGCAGGTGGCAAAAATCCGAGAAAAGATGGACAACATGGGGCCGATCAATCCGATGGCCATGGAAGCTTATACGGAGATCAAACAGCGAAACGACTTTATCGTTGCCCAAAAAGAAGATTTGTTAAAAGCCAAAGAATCATTATTTGCCACCATCAACGAAATTGAAGTCGTGGCCAGCGAAACATTTATGCAGGCATTCACTCAAATAAAAGAGCATTTTATACGGGTGTTCCGGTCACTATTCAATGAAGGCGATGACTGCGATTTAAAGTTGGTGGATCCGGCTAAACCCCTTGAGTCAGACATCGATATCATCGCCAAACCCAAAGGCAAACGTCCATTAACCATCAATCAACTTTCCGGTGGGGAGAAAACATTAACGGCTACCGCTCTTCTTTTCTCCATGTATCTGTTAAAGCCTGCACCCTTTTGTATATTCGATGAGGTTGATGCTCCCTTGGATGATGCCAACATTGACAAGTTCAATAACATTATCCGAACCTTTAGCAAAGACAGTCAATTTGTGATTGTCACGCACAACAAACGGACCATGACCAGCACAGACGTTATCTACGGAATCACCATGGTGGAAAAAGGAGTAAGCCGTGTGGTACCGGTGGATTTGAGGGAATTGGCCTAGCCGTAGGCTTTCCCTCATGTGTTTTTTATCCTTGAAAAAGGGGAGTTTTTTGAATTCAGCCTACAGAAAGCCCTCCTTCTTCGAGGGAATTCAGTTTCATGTTTTATTTTTGATAAACATCAAACATGAACTCTATGAATAAATTCTTACCCCTCCTCGCCTCTATTCTGATTTTCAACTTCTCTGAAGTAGTTGGTCAATGTGTGAAAAAGACGGATGCATTTTCAAACGAAAAAGTGTCTTCTTTTGAATGGAAAGCCAGAGGCATCAAGACTCTTTACTTTGAGTCCAGCCAAGGAAAGAGTATTTTCCAATTCAGGGCAGCGGAAATGGCGGCCATCGAATACACCATTCCGAAAGGATCAGAAGTACTGATTAAATTAGAAAACGGAGAGATCATAAACCTGTTCACCAATGCCGAGACCAAATCAGCCGTCAGCAGTATGACGATCACTGATTCTGATAACATTACTTTTTCTACCTATTTCCTAACCATGGACGTGACCCCGGATCAATTAAAAAAACTTTCCACTTCCAAAATAACAGACATGCGGATACCGGATCTTCACGGAGGCTCCCGAAGCTACGACTCCAAAGAACTGAGAAATAAGTTCCAGCGCTTTGTCATGGAGGGTGCCAAGTGTATTTTGGAAGGCTAAATCTTTCGTCAGGATCATTAAAATACCAGATACCATCTGGTCAAGTTGTGTGTCATTACCTGATAACAATCATCGTAAAAGTTGAGTTAAGTCATATCTTTTACAGACGGCTTCCGGTACTTTTGTATCTATGAAAATCCGCCTTTTCGTATGGTTTCTGGTAGCAATTCTGACCGCTTGCTCAGCCCGACTAAAAACAGTGGTTGATCCGGCTGCATCTTTTGCAAACTATCAAACCTTTTGCTGGCTGCAGGGCTGTCAATTTGAGATCAACGGGCCGGCTTATCTGCAAGACAGCATCATTCGGGAGCGGATCAAAACTGCTTTGATTTTTGAAATGGAAAAAAAGGGACTGCGCTATGACAACGATAACCCTGATCTGATGGTAGCCTTTTCGGTGACCGTAGAAAATGAAAAAGTAACGAGCTATCATCGCAATAACTTTGAAGACTTCCCCTACTCCATTACGTTTCCGCAACGAGAAGAAATCTATCTGACCAAAGGAAGTATGATCATCAGCCTGGTGGATAGATCGACCAGTAGGGTTGTTTGGCAAAGTACCGCTCTCAGCTACCTGGAAACTACTCCTGATTTATCGGAGAAAAATATCCGCAAAGGGGTGGCTTTTGCTTTGCGAGATTTTCCATCAAAAGGAAAGTAGTTGTAGTTATTTCAATTATAATCAGTTTGGTTATTGTTGATCTTTCAGGGATAACCCCAACCATCATCGCTTTTGTTTGCAATTTGCATTTATTTTGATTTTAAATTCCTTCGTACCTTTACTAACCTAAACCTGATCCATTATGCGTTGGCGAGGCTTAAGACGAAGTTCAAATATGGAAGATGCCCGTGGAACTGGAGGCGGTGGCCGCCTACCGGGAGGGCTTCTCACCAAAGGCGGCTTAGGCACACTGGTAATTATTTTAATCATCAGTTGGCTTACCGGCACCAATCCACTAACCCTTTTACAGCAGACGGGTGGAGGCATTGACAGCTACTCATCAGCTCCACAAACCCCCGAATATCAGCCCTCGGCCGCAGAACAAGAGTTATATGAATTTACTTCGGCTGTGTTGGGCAATACCGAAGATGTTTGGAAAAAATTGATGGCAGACTATCGCGAGCCCACGCTTAAAGTCTTTTCTGGCCAGGTGCAATCTGGCTGTGGCGGAGCCACTGCGGCCAGCGGACCTTTTTATTGCCCGGCCGATGAAAAAGTTTATATTGATTTAAGTTTTTACGAAGAACTCAAAAGTAAACTCAACGCTCCTGGCGACTTTGCGCAAGCTTATGTCATAGCCCATGAAGTTGGTCATCACATTCAACACATGCTGGGCATCACGGAAAAGGTTCACCGCATGAAAAATCAGGTGAGCGAAGCTGAGTACAATGATCTCTCTGTCCGGCTAGAACTGCAAGCAGATTTTCTGGCCGGAGTTTGGGCTCACCATGCCCAACGCATGAATCAAATTCTGGAACCCGGTGACATTGAAGAAGCGTTGAATGCTGCATCTGCTATTGGCGATGACCGGCTTCAAAAACAGTTTCAGGGATATGTGGTGCCTGATTCATTTACGC
>ERZ1066130.557-NODE-557-length-12115-cov-8.128109_pt1 | contig 12115 bp, 10 predicted proteins | sample MGYA00382777_ERZ1066130 | MGnify/ENA primary metagenome ERZ1066130 (study PRJEB33369, sample SAMEA5778360) | biofilm metagenome | biome: Industrial cooling water; feature: Water cooling tower basin; material: Biofilm | place: United Arab Emirates | collected...
ACCGATCACAACGTGCAGCAGACACTCCGGGTCTGCGACCGGTCGTACATCCTCGACAGCGGGCGGAAACTCGCAGAGGGCACCCCCAAGCAGCTCATCAACGACGAGATGGTGAAGCGGGCGTACCTGGGCTCGCTCTTCCGCGGCGATGAGTTCGATCACCTGCCGGAGCGGCGCGCGGCAGTCAACGGGACGAAGTGAAGACGTTCACCGCGGAGAACGCAGAGGACGCTGAGAAGAAGAAGAAGAAGAAGAAGAAGAAGCGATGCCCTGGACCACTCCTCGATGTTCTCTCCGCGTCCTCCGCGTCCTCCGCGGTGCGATGCCTTTGGCCTTGCTCGCGGTGGCGCTCACCGGCTGCTCGCGGCGGACGCTGGAGATCACCAGCGAGCCCAGCGGCGCACTGGTGTGGGTCAACGATGTCGAGCTCGGACGAACGCCGCTGAAGGCCTCGTTCCAGCATTATGGCGAGTACGACGTGCTGCTCCGCAAGGACGGCTACGAGCCCTTGCGGACGCACAAGACGGCCTACACCCCGCTGCACCAGCGACCGCCGCTGGACTTGGTCACGGCACCGCTGCCGATCGAGAATACGACGTCGTGGCACTTCACCCTCGAACCGAGCAAGGAATCGACCCTGCCTAAAGAACAGCTCGAGAGCGAGCTGACGGCACGGGCGGATGAACTGCGGAAGCGGATCGATCCGCCCGCGGCGGCCCCGGACTGAGCCCCCGTCGGGCGACGACGTGCCAAGCCCGGCGCGGCCGGAACTCCCGGGGGCACCGCAGAAATACGTGCTCCATAAACGTCGAACGTGTTTGCAGAAACTTTTCGGACGTGGTAGTCTCGTTTCCCGCCGCGGGTCTCGTGGGTCGGCGGGATGCTGGGTCCCGCCACGCCGCGGCGGAACCACCTCACAACGGGGAAGGACACGTTCATGCAGAAGAGCTCGATCGGCTTGATGGCTATCGCTTTGGCCTCCGGGATGTGCGCGTCGGTGCTCGCGGCTCCGCTCAACGGCGGACCGGTGAAGGCCGTCGGGCCCGGTGACTGGACGCAACAGTGGCGCCAGAACCGCAACATCCTGCTCGATGAGAACCCCGGGCTGCGCCACGACCCCACCTCGATCATCGTGAAGTTCTTCGACGGCGTCTCGCAGGAAGACAAGGACGTGTTCTACGGGCTGATGGAGATGCGCCGCATCCAGAAGCTCGGGCAGACCGACCTGGAGCACGTGGCGATCAACGACAGCGCCGAGAACATGGTGTTCCTCGCCCGCGAGATCGGCGCCGAACTGGGCATCGTCGAGTTCGCCGAGCTTGATCACATCGCCCACCTCGGCGCGACACCCAACGACAGCTTCTACAGCCTCCTGTGGGGCATGAACAACACCGGCCAGACCGTCAATCGCGACCGCGGCACGGCCAACGCCGACATCGACGCCAATCTTGCGTGGGACGTCTGGACCGGTTCGTCGTCCTTCGTCGTCGGCGTGGTGGACTCGGGCATCCTGCTCAACCACCAGGACCTTGCGGCCAATATCTGGGTGAACCCGGGCGAGATCGCCGGCAACGGCATCGATGACGACGGCAACGGCTACGTCGATGACGTGAACGGCTGGGACTTCTGGAACAACGACAACAACCCGACCGACGACAACGGTCACGGCTCGCACGTGGCGGGCACGATCGGCGCTGTCGGCAACAACGGCGTCGGCGTCGTCGGCGTCTGCTGGAACGTCAAGCTCGCGGGCCTCAAGATCGGATCGGCCAGCGGCTCGGTCTCGGTGACGGCGGCGATCAACGCGATCAACTACTGCATCGGCAAGGGCATCAAGGTCGCGAACCATTCCTGGTCGGGCGGCGCGTACAACGCGGCTCTCGACTCGGCGTGCACCGCGGCCCGCAACGCCGGGCACATCATCGTCGCGGCGGCCGGCAACGGCGGTTTCGACGGGCGCGGCGACAACAACAACACCATCCCGGCCTATCCGGCCAGCTACACCCAGGACAACATCATCGCGGTCGCCGCGATCGATAACGACAACAAGCTCACGACGTTCTCCAACTACGGTTCGACCAGCGTCGATCTGGGCGCTCCCGGCAAGATGATCGCGAGCTGCTACAACAGCGCGACCAACTCCTACGTCTATCTCGACGGCACGTCGATGGCCGCCCCGCACGTCACCGGCGCCGTGGCACTGGTCTGGAGCAAGAACCCGACCTGGACCTACTCGCAAGTCCGCAGCAAGATCCTCAGCACGACCAAGCCGCTGAGCAGCCTCTCGGGCAAGACCGTCACGGGTGGCTGTCTGAATGTGAACAACGCGATCCGCTAAGCGGACGCGACAGCCATCGGACGCCAAGCCCGGCCCGCAGCCGGGCTTTTCATTTGGTCGCGTGTCGCGCGGCGGGTCCGAGAATGCCGGTTCTTGGCGCAATCCGAACGCGTTTTGGTTGCGGACCGGGCCGCGATTCGGTACATTGCGCCAGCCGGGTCTCGTGGGGACGCGTCCCGGCGTGCAGCTTCCACGCTGGGACTACTCGAACCTCGCCGCCCGGCGAGCCGGGTGGTCTTTTTGTATCCCGTCGACAGGTTGTCGCTTGGCGTCCTGCGGAGGCTTGCACCTGCGGCGGTCATCGCTGCGTATCGCCCCAGGACGCTCCATCGGGAAGCTCCGTGGAGACGCTCCGTGGAGACGCTCCGTGGAGACGCCCGGTGGGGTTCGATGAGGGTTTCGGTGGCGGGTGCCCGATCATGGTGGGCGCGCAAGGATGCGGTCATGCAATCCAACGTTCCTGGTCTGAGCGATCCCGCCCCACTGCCCGAGCCCGCGATGCTGCCTGTGCTGCTCTTCGAGCAGCCGTGGCTGCTGCTGGCGGGCGTGCTGCTGGTGGCGCTGCTCGGATCGATGTGGCAGCGCCGTGCGGGCAGCATGAAGGGCGCCTTCGGCTGGCTGGTGGGCGGGCTCGTCGCCTGTGCGGCGGTGTTCGTGACCGCGCGTCTGATCGTGACCGATCGCGAACGCGTCGCGCTGGCGACCAATGACCTGGTGGGCGCGACCGCGGGCGTGAACGCGGCTCGCCTGAGTGAACTGCTGGATGCATCCGTGCGGCTCACCTACTTCCGGGCCGCGGGCGGGCTGGACAAGGCCGGCACCCTCGCCGCGGTGCAGCGCGAACTGGGACAGACGTACAAGGTGAAAGACTGGATGATCCAGGAGCTGCAAGTGGCGGCGGACGGCGCGGAGCGCATGAAGACACAGGTCCGTGTGCGGGTCACGCCGGCGGACTGGAACTTCCCGCACATCTCGTGGTGGGCGATCGACTGGAAGAAGAACGGCGAGACGTGGCGGGCGACGAGCATCAAGCCGCTGTCGATTCAGTTCATGTCGGGCACGCCGTGACGCGGTGACGAGTTGCTGTCGCGCCTCCCCGCCCCGCGCAGCGGGGAGGGGTGGTCGAGGCCCCTGCAGGGCCGAGACCGGGGAGGGGTGTTGGACGTTTGGACGTCGGAGCTTCGAGGTACCCGCAATCCCCTCACCTGCTTCGCCTGCGGCGAAGCGGTCCTCTCCCCGCACGCGGGGAGAGGAGGCGCGGGAAAGTCGCTCGCGGAGTGATCTCTACTCGCCCCGCGCTTCGTCGCGCTTGTCTTCCTCGTCGAGCAGCGTGACGGCGGCGTCCAGCAGGTGATCCAGCGGCACCGGCTTGATGAGATAGCGATCAACGCCGAGCGATTCGGCGTAGGCCTGATGGCGACGGCCCTCGTTGGCCGTCACCATGATGACGATGGGCGCATCGGCGTGCCCCTTGATCTTCTCGAGCACGAGGAAGCCGGAGCGCTTGGGCAGCATCATGTCGAGGATGACGATGTCGGGCGGGTCGTCGTTGCAGATCTGCACCGCCTCGTTGCCGTCGGTCGCGAGCTGGGTGAGCGCCCCCTCGGACTGGAACGCGGCGTCGAAGGTCTCGAGCACGTCGCGGTCGTCGTCGACGATGAGGACGCGGATGTCTTCGAGTCGCAGGTCTTCTTTGGTCATGACAGGCCCCTGGGCGGCGTTCGCCCCATGTCTGTAGCGTACGGGACGGGGCAACGGTTGCGAGAAAGTGCCATGGGCCGGTAACTGTGGGGAGAGAACGCGGAGAGGCGGAGAGAGCGGAGTGGCGCGGAGATGGGATTGGTCGAGATGCGGTGTTGAGAGGTCGCACCGGTGCAGGGAGCTGCATTTGCCCGGTGAGGTTGCGGCGAGATCGTGCGCCCTCGCACTGCTTGACCGCCGAGCCGGTCAAGCACTGGTACCCGGACTTGGGACCGCGGGGCCTGGAAGGCCCCGCCCCCGATGCACACGGACCGGCTGGAAGCCGGTCCTACTGGTGTGACGCCGCAAACTCATCGAGCGTCTTGCGTTTCTTCTGGATCGCGGTGCTCACGCCGATGATTTTGCCCAGGTGCACCGGGCCGGCCTCGATGCGTTCCATCGCGCTCTTGGCGTTGCCGGGGCCGAACTCGGTGCCGATGAAGCGGCGGCCGAGGGCGTGAGCCACCACCGCCGTGGTGCCGCTGCCGGTGAAGGGGTCCATGACGATCGAGTTCTCCTCGCTGCACGCGAGGATCACGCGTTCGAGGTAGGCCTCGGGCAGTTGGTTGTGGTGCCTGCTGCGGCGTTCCTTGTTGTTGCCCTGGATGCGCCCAAGGAACGGGCCGTACCACACGTCCATGGGCACGCGCATGCCGCTGGGCATGCCGTCTTTCTTGTTGAGCGTGCGCTTGTCGCCGTAGGTCGAGGCGCGGTCGGACATCTCGAGCACGCGCTCGGGGTGCCAGATGCGCTTGGTGGCGTCGTCGTTCTTGGCGAAGTAGAGCGCGTGCACCTTGCTGTTGATGAAGCGGCTCTTGGTGTTCTGACCGAAGCGGTAGTGCCAGACGCACCAGTTCACCATGTGCAGGCCGATCTTCTTGAGATACACCACGATCTCGGCGGCGGTGTCGTCGGGGATGTTGACCCAGAGGCTGCCGCGGTCTGACAGCGCGTCGGCGCAGGCCTGGAGCCACGCGTAGGTGAAGTCAAGGTAGTCGTTGCGGGGCATGCCGTCGTGCCACTGGTCGTACGGCACCGACCAGTTGAAGGGCGGATCGGCGAAGATCAGGTCCACCTGCTTGGCCTTGCACTCCGGCAGCGACGGGATGATCTCGCGGCAGTCGCCGATGTGGATGCGGGAGCGGCCGTCCTTGGTGGTGAGGACTTTCTTCGTCTTCGCGGGCTTGGAGTAGGCCTCGTGCTTGGACGCCGCGTGGGCCTTGGCGGCACGCTTGCGCTCAGACACCGCGGCCGGGCCTCGGGCCGGTGTTCGGGCCGGTGCGGGGGCGTCAAGCGTCTGCGGCGGAACGTGCATGGGCGAGGGTAGGAAGCGGCGCTTCAACCAGTGGGACCGGCCTCCGGCCGGTCTTTCCTGTGGAGGCTGAGGAGATTCAAGGCACTGCGGAATGGGAGGCTCCGTCGACCGGCTAGAAGCCGGTCCTACTGGTGCTTTGCAGGCCGGCTGAAGTTGGTGGGGCCTGCCCCCCAAAAACGAAGCGGGACCGGTTGATCGCCGGTCCCGCGGGAATGCCCTCTTGAAGAGAACTTACTTCGCCTTCTTCGGCCCGAGGTTGCGGACCGCGATCAGTTCCATCTCGACCGTGATCGGCACGTTCCCCGGGAGGGTGCGGCCGGCCTGGGGGTTGGACTGGTTCATCTGCTTGGGGACGATCAGCTTGCGCTTGCCGCCGACCTTCATGCCCTCGAAGCCGAACTGCATGGCCTGCAGTTCGCCGGGGATCCAGATGTACGGGTTGCTGGCGTCGTGCTTCTCGACTTCCTTGCCCTCGGCGTCCTTGATGACGTGGGCGGTGACGGCGACGCACTGGCCTTCGGCGGCCTCGCCGGTGCCTTCCTTTTCATCGATGATCTGCAGGGCATCGACGAGCTGGATGGTGAAAACCAAGTCGGAGTTGGGCGGGATGGTGGCGCCGGCGCCGCGCTCGCCGTAGCCCAACTTGGCGGGGATGGTGAGCTTGCGGATGCCGCCGATCTTCATGCCGGGGACGCCCTTCTGCCAGCCCTCGATGACGCCGCTGAGGGGGAAGGAAACCGGCTCGCCGCGTTCGAAGGACGAGTCGAAGACCTTGCCGCCTTCCTTGAGCGTGCCGTGGTAGTGGGCGACGACGGCGCCGCCGGCCTTGACCTCGTAGCCGTCACCGACCTTGAGGTCTTCGATGATGAGGCCGCCCTCGAGCTCCTGCTTGTTCACGACCTCGCCGGTGGGAACCGGGATGGCGTTGGGATTCGGGCGGGGCGGGAGCGCATCGCCTTCGGCCTTGGACGGGGTCTGGTCCTGGCCGCCCTTCTGCGGGTCGGCCGCGAAAGCGAATGAGGCGAGCGAGAGACCGGCGACGAGCATCAGCGAGAGCGGCTTGCGCATGGGCGAAACTTCCTTAAAGAGAGAAACGATGAGCCGGAAGGGTAGAACGCCGGCGCGGGGCGCGGCTCCGGGCGGTTCGCGGCCTCCAAAGAGCCCCCGGGGGGCATGTCGTACCCTGTTCTCATGAAGCTCACTGACTTTCTGGCCACCGTCGCCCTTGCCTCGGCGCTCCTTCCGGCGACCGAACTCCATGCCGCTCAGGATCCGCGCTCGCACCCGACCAAGGAGAGCGTCGGCGACCGGCCCGCAACGCCGCCGGCGGGCGATGCCAACACGCCCGCGAGCGACCTGGCGCCCCGCGAGGAGATGCCGAAGGAGACGCGTTCGAACCTGCAGGAGCTGGTGGACCTGATGGTCGGCTCGTTCTCGAGCGAGAAGCAGCACAAGGAAGACAGCGAGAACTTCTTCGACATCCGCCTGCACATGGCCCCGATCTGGAAGGACATCTCCAGCGACGAAAAGGGCTACTGGCTTTACGTCGAGCAGGCGACGGCGGCGATGCCCGACCGGCCCTACCGCCAGCGCGTCTACCACGTGACCGTCGAGTACGTCTCGGACGCAAGCGGCACGGCGACGCCGGTCTTCAAGAGCGCGGTGTATCTGCTGCCGGGCACGCCGCAGGAGGTTCTGAAGTTCACCGGCGCATGGAAGGACGAGAAGAAGCTGGAAGGCGTGACACCGGAGAAGCTGATCCTGCGCGACGGCTGCACGGTGGTGATGAGCCGCACGGCCGAAGGCCGCTTCGAGGGCGCGACCGTGGGCAAGGGCTGCCCGAGCGAGCGCGGCGGAGCGAAGTACGCCACCGCCGAGGTGCACGTGAACAAAGACGGCCTGCAAACCTGGGACCGCGGGTACAACGACAAGGACGAGCAGGTGTGGGGCGCGGAGAAGGGTGGGTATCGGTTTGAGAGGGTGGAGACTGCCCGGAGTCCCAAGTAAAGGGACGATCCGATCAAACCTCTGTCAGTCCTGCATCACGGGAACATTGCCGCCAACGCCCGGAACCGGCACCGGGAGTTGTGCGAATAAAGAGCGACAACGAGGGGATGCGGGCGCCGGACAGACTGAGCGGCTGAACGCGCGGTGCGGGGCCGCGGCCAGCACCGAGAACCCTCGACATCCGAGCGGAGCCACCGGCCCCTCGGTGACGACAAGGCCCGCAGGGCTCTTGGAGATTGCAACATGTCGGCAAAGACGAGGGCGGCGGCGTTGACTCTGGCGGGTGCGATGGCCAGTGCGGCGAACGGACAGGTGTGTGAGGGGCAGTGGCTCCCGGGGTACGGCGTGCGGGGAGTTGATGGCTCTGTAGCCGCGATGACGCTCTGGGACCCCGATGGCGCGGGACCCGAGCCGCAACTGCTCGTGATTGCTGGCACCTTCTCGATGGTGGGAACGACCCCCGCTCGCAACATCGCGACCTGGAACGGACAGGAATGGAGGTCGCTTGGGAGCGGGACCAGCGGCCCAGTCCGAGCGCTGACTGTGTTTGACGGAAAACTGTGGGTGGGCGGAACCTTCGCGTCCGCGGGCGGCGTTGAAACCGGCCCGCTTGCGTCCTGGGACGGCAACACATGGAACGGCACGGGCGCCGAACCGTTTCGGATCGACGCCCTTCAGGAGTATCAAGGTGCTCTCGTTGCGGCGGGAGTCATCAGAATCGCCGGCTCGAGCACACCCATCGCAAAGTGGAACGGATCGGCGTGGAGCACCCTTGGCGCTGGTTCAACGATCGGCAGCGGAATCAACGCCCTCGCACTGCATCAGGGCAAACTCATCGCCGCGGGATCGTTCACGTCCGCGGGCGGGCGATCCGCGGGCGGCATCGCGGCGTGGGATGGCACGTGGACGCCGCTCGGCAGCGGGATCGAGTCTCCGGGTGGCACCATCAAGTCCGTGTGCGTGTACGACGGAGATCTGTATGCGGGTGGCACTTTCACGAAGATCGGCGGGGTGGAGGCGACGCATCTCGGCCGTTGGACCGGAACGCAGTGGGAATCGACCGGACTGCCGGTGACCGCGTGGAACATCTCAGCAGGCGTCAACGCGATCTCCGTGTTCGACGGCAAATTGATCGTCGGAGGCAACACGACTCCCGAACGCGCATACGAGTGGGACGGCACTGCGTGGAGCCGACTCGGGCAGCGACTCGAGGCGCCGCCGCTTTGTTTCCAGAGTTACAACGGATCGCTCTTCGCGGGCACCGATGGTCTCTTCCGCAGCACCGACGTTGGGCGTGGCCTCACCGAGTACCGCGGCGGATCGTGGAACTCGGTCGGAGTCGGCTTCGACATTGGCCTCGCCACGATCGAGTCGTATAGCGGGAAGTTGATTCTCGGTGGACAGATGAACCAGATTGCGGGCGTGACGACGGGACCGATTGCGCAGTGGAACGGCGCCACCTGGTCCGGCCACGGCATGAACGCTCCGACGAGGGTCCTGGAGGTGCGCGAAAGCAACGGATTGCTTTACGCCGCTGGAACGCCGGCCTTGTCCGCATGGAATGGGAGCGGGTGGACGCAGATTCCCGGGCTCGCAGGCTCGAACAGCATCTCGGTGTTGTCGCAGTTCAAGTCCGATCTGCTGGCTGTTGGCAACATTCGCCTCACCGATCCAGACAGCGTCTGGCCCGTCGCCGCGTGGACCGGGAACCAGTGGAAGACGTTCGGCACCGATCTGCAAGGTCAAGCGCAGTCCGCCGTCGAGTTCGAGGGAGACCTCGTGGTGATCGGGTCCTACCCGCTCCTTCGGTTGAGTTCCAACCCAAACGCTCCGGGACCGTATCGATTTGACGGTACGACATGGCATGCCTGGCCCGTCGGACTTTCCAGCACCGGGACTCTTTTCGTGTACAACGGAAAACTGATGGTCGCATCGACCGACGTTCGAACCGCCGGCGGCGTGAGCTACGGCGCGATCGCGCAGTGGGAAGGCGATCGCTGGGCAAGCGTGGGCGGCGGCGTGTACGCGACCGCTCCTTCCGCAAGAAACGTTCGGGTGCTGAAGGAGTACAAAGGCGATCTGATCGCGGCCGGATCATTCACCCTGGCGGGCGGCGTTGCGGTGCACAACATCGCACGCTGGAACGGCAGCGAGTGGAAAGCGATGGGCGCCGGCCTGACGGGCGGCACTGTCATCGATGTGCAACAGCATCAGGACGAGCTCATCGCCATTGGCGAGTTCACCATGGCGGATGGTTCTCCGTCGGCGTACTTCGCGCGTTGGACGGACGATCCGAAGCCGTGGCTCGCCGTCCAGCCGCAGTCCAAGCCTGTGAATCAGGGCCTCACACTCTCGCTCCGAGCCGCGGCGGCGAGCGGGTACGTGAACGTGTCGTACCAGTGGAAGCGCAACGGCGAGGCGGTGCAGAACGGCCCGGGCGGGGCGTCGATCGGCGGCGGAATCGTGAGCGGTGCGGCCGGCGCACTGCCCTCGCCGAGTGACGGCACGGACGTTGTGCTCCGCATCGAGGGCGTGCAGGCTTCCGACGCGGGCGAGTACACCGTGGAGTTCAGCAACGCCTGCAACACGACCACTAGTTGGGCGGCAGCGGTGTCGGTCAACACCTGCCCCGGCGATCTCAATGCCGACGGTTTCGTCGACGACACCGATTTCAATCTGTTCGCCGCGGCGTACGACACGCTGTTGTGCGACGACGCCGCGATGCCGGCGGGCTGCCTGTCGGACTGGAACGGAGACGGGTTCGTCGACGACCGTGACTTCCAGCTCTTCGTCGTCGCGTACACCGACATGACGTGCGAGTAACCCCGGAGCAGCGGCCCACGCCAGCCGGCCCACGCCAGCCGGGCCTCGCCGCCGATCAGAGCGGTGCGTCGGCGCCGCTGCCGAGCATCGCGGCATCGTCCCGTCAGCCCCTGTGACCGGCATCACCCTCGTGCCGATCGACCCTGCGAGGCCCGCAGCTTCTTGATCGCGTGCCCGACTTCCACAATGCCCTCAATAGCGGGCAGCAGCCTGGCGCCGAGCGCAGTGATCTCGTACTCGACCGTCGGCGGCGAGGTCGGCTTCACCGCACGGGTCACGATGCCGTCACGCTCGAGCCGCTGCAGACGGGCCGACAGCGTCTTGGCCGAGATCTTGGGCATGTCGTAGCGCAGTTCACCGAAGCGGCGGACGCCGCCGCGGAGGTACCAGATGATCTGGACCGTCCACGAGCCGCGGAGCAGCTTCATGCACTCGTCGAGCGGGCATTCCAAGGGCGGGGGCTTCGCGGTGTTGCGGCGTCGGGGCACCATGGTTCGGCTTTCTCGGAAGAGTTGACGCAAATCGAACCACCGTTCCAACGAGAGCGAAGATCCCCGCGATCGTTGTTCGGCGAGCGGACGGTCGTTACCACATGGTAACCCGATTTGTACTTGCTTTCGACCATTTGGTATCGATTGGTAACCATGTGAGCGGTAGTGTTGTTCGGTCGCGCGGACGGAGGTCCGTCCGCCTCGCGATCCACCAGGAGATTCGTTCATGCCCACTGCCATCGTCACCGGCGCGTCGAGCGGGATCGGCCTCGCGATCGCCTCGGCGCTCGCCGCCCGGGATTACGCCCTTGTCGTCACGTCACGCACCATCTCGGCCGCACACCCGAGCGTGCGGGAGATTGGAGCCAAGCGGCTCATCGCCGTCGGAGGCGACATCGCCGATGCCGCCACCTCCCGCGCGGTGCTTGCCGCGGCGCTGGAAACCTTCGGCGGCGTGGACCTGCTCGTGAACAACGCCGGCATCTTCATCCCCAAGCCCTTCGCCACCTACTCGGACGACGAGTACGACCGGCTGATGGGCACGAACGTGCGCGGGTTCTTTCAACTGACGCGGCCGGTCCTCGCGTACATGCTCGCGAAGGGCTCGGGGCACATCGTCAACATCACGACCTCGCTGGCCGAGAATCCGATCAAGCAGGTGCCCTGCGTTCTGCCGATGCTGGCCAAGGGCGGGCTGAACGCGGCCACGCGGGCGCTCGCGCTTGAGGTCTCCGGCACCGGTGTTCGCGTGAACGCCGTCTCACCGGGCATCATCCGCACGCCGATGCACCCCGAGCACACGCACGAGATGCTGGCCGGCCTGCACCCGATCGGGCGCATGGGCGATGCGGATGAGATCGCCCGTGGCGTGCTGTATCTCGAGGAGTCGCCGTTCGTCACCGGTGAGATCCTGCACATCGACGGCGGCGCGTCGATCGGTCGCTGGTAGAACATCACATCCGCAAGGAGAATCGCACATGCCGTACGTCAGCATCAAGATCACAAGCGAGCCCAAGGCGACGCCCGGGCAACGCGAACAGTTGATCGCCATGGTCACCGATGCCCTGGTCGTCACACTCGACAAGGACCCACAGACGACCTTCGTCGTCATCGAGGAGATCGACACAGCGTCGTGGGGTGTTGGCGGCGAAACGGTGACGGCTCGCCGCGCACGAGCGAAACGTTCACCCGAAGCCGACAGTGACGCCCGCGCGATTACACGAGTCATCGAGTCGTACTTCGACGGCATCTATCGGGGCGATGTCGCGCTGCTGCGCGAGGTGTTCCATCCATCCGCCCGGCTCATTGGCTTCGCCCCGGCGGATCCCCGCGACGCGGCTCTCCCCGAAACACCCGGGTTTCGGGGGCTCGACGAGTACCTGCAGGCGGTTGGCTCACGGG
>ERZ1066130.558-NODE-558-length-12099-cov-8.456825_pt1 | contig 12099 bp, 8 predicted proteins | sample MGYA00382777_ERZ1066130 | MGnify/ENA primary metagenome ERZ1066130 (study PRJEB33369, sample SAMEA5778360) | biofilm metagenome | biome: Industrial cooling water; feature: Water cooling tower basin; material: Biofilm | place: United Arab Emirates | collected...
ACCTGGAACTGGTACGGCGGCAACCTCCGCCTCAGCGTCTGGTATCTCACCCCCGCCGGTCAGGCCGTCACCGGCGGCTACGGCAACCTCAAGCTCAACGTGAAGCAGTTCAACCAGGACTACGCCACCTTCGAGCAGTTCATCCTCTTCGGCGACACCAACGGCCAGTGGCAGAAGGCCGAGATCGTCTGGAACAAGAAGGACATCAAGCAGACCGTCTGGGACCTCGCCACCACCGGCTGCGGCACCGGCTGCTTCGTCCCCAACGGCACGCCTCCCTACGGCCTGCCTCCCTACCCGGCTCGCGCCAAAGTCACCATCGGCCGCTTCGGCGGCGAGAACGCCGGCGGCGCCGGCGTCGGCCAGATGTTCATCGATGACATCGAGATCAGCCAGGATCCCAGCTGCCCCGCCGACTTCAACGGCGACGCCCTCGTTGACGATGCCGACTTCGTCGACTTCGCGGCGTCCTACAACGAACTCGTCGACTTCCGCTGCGACCTCGACGGCGACTCGCTCACCGACGACACCGACTTCGTGATCTTCGCCTCCGCCTACAACGAACTCCTCTGCCCGTAAGCCGCGCCGGCATCCAGCGACTCCCCACAGCCCGGGTTCCACCCGGGCTTTTTCGTGCTCCGAGCACCGAAATCCCGAGGCGACACATCCGATTCGAGCCGGCATCGGAAGCCGGTTGGCGGTCCACCTACAACGGCCACCGCCCCGGAGTCGCCCATGACCACGCTCGCGTCGCGTCGAGAGGACGTCCAGTCGGATACTCCCAACGGCTCTGCCGCCGTCGTCGCCCAACCTGTCGTCGCGCTCCTCCGCGAGCTCGACGGCGTCATCGCCCAGCTCTCCCCCGAGCAGTACACCCGCCGCGCCGACGACGCCTTCTTCAAGGGCACCATCGGCGCCCATGTCCGCCACTGCCTCGACCACGCCCGCTCGCTCCTCGACGGCCTGCCCAACGGCATCATCGACTACGACCACCGCATCCGCGGCACCACGATCGAGTCCGATCCGAGCGCGGCCCGCGACGAGCTCCGCCGCCTGCGCCGCCTCGCCCAAGACGCCGCCACCCACGGCGCCGGCACCCCGCTCCGCATCGTGATCATGCCCACCCGCGACGGCGCCCCGAGCGAGCTCCAATCCACCCTCGGGCGCGAGCTCGCGTTCGTCCTCTCGCACACCATCCACCACAACGCCACCATCAAGGGCATGGCCGTCGCCATGGGCGTGACGCTTCCCACCGCCTTCGGCTACGCACCGTCCACCCTCGCCCACCACGACGCCGCGCCCGCGCACGAAGCTCCCCACGCCGGCCACGGAGCGTGCCGATGTGCACACTGACCGCGATCCATCCCGAGCCCCGCCGCGCCGGTGACACACCGCTCTTCCGCGTCGTCGTCAATCGCGACGAGCAACGCACCCGCGCCGAAGCGCTCCCGCCCCGCATCGCCCGCGCCGGCGCTCACGACGCGATCTACCCGATCGACCCGGCCTCGCGGGGCACCTGGATCGGCGTCAACACCGCCGGGCTCGTCCTCGCCGTCCTCAACTCCAACCCGATCTCTCGCCCCACAAACCGACCCGGCCTCCGCAGCCGCGGCGAGATCGTCCCCGCGCTCCTCGCCTGCGACAGCGTCACCGCCGCACTCGCCGCCGCGTCGGAGATCCCGGCAAACGAATTCCCGCCCTTCCGCCTCGTGGCCATCGAACCGGACCGGCTCGGCGTCGTCGGCGGCGACTCGCAGCGCGCCATCGTCCAGACAATCCGCCGATTCGACACACCCTTCCTCGCCACCTCCTCGGGCCTCGGCGACCACATCGTCGAGCCGCCGCGCCGCGAACTCTTCAACGCCGCGCTTCTCCGCGGCGTCTCCGACATCACCGACCGCCAGGACGCCTTCCACCGCCACCGCTGGCCCGATCGCAAGCACGTCAGTGTCGAGATGTCCCGCAGCGACGCCCGAACCGTCAGCCGAACCGTTGTCGAGGTCTTCCCCGACTCCGTCCGCCTCACCTACCGCGCCCTGCACGAGCTCGACGCCCACACCCCGATGGACGGCCGCGATGCACACGCCGAGGCCTCGCGCCGGCCGACCGCCGCCTCGCCTCGCACACGCTCGGCCCCGAGCCTGCGCACGTGACCACGCTCCCCACCGATCTCGAACGAACGACGCTGCCGAGCCTGACCCGCACCGAGGAACCATCGCGCCTCGATCGCTTCCGCATCGCGCTGCGCCGCTGGTCGCGCTGGGAGTTCTGGCCCGCCTGGCTCGTCTACACCCTCCTCGCGCCGCACCTCGCGCGGCTCGCCCTGCGACACCGAAGCCTCACCGTCTTCGCCGCCGCCAACCCCGGCATGCCGCTCGGCGGCTTCGTCGGCGAGTCCAAGCTCGACATCCTCAAGCGCCTTCCACACGAGTGGATCGTGCCGACCCACGCCATCGAGCCCGACGCCCACGCCGCCCGGCTCGCCGCTCTGGAACGCCTGATTCAAACCCACGCGCTCCGCTTCCCGCTCGTCCTCAAGCCCGACGTCGGCGAACGCGGCACCGACGTCAAGCTCGTCCGCAGTCCCGCCGAGGCCGCCGCCTACTTCGCCCGCGTCCGTTCCCGCGTGCTCGTCCAGCCCTACCACCCCGGACCGTTCGAGGCCGGTGTCTTCTACGTCCGCCGCCCGGGCGACGCCCGCGGCTTCATCTTCTCGATCACCGACAAGGTCCAACCCCGCGTCACCGGCGACGGCCGCTCATCGCTCCGCACGCTCATCTGGCGCGACCAGAGGCTGTCGCTGCAGGCCGAGACCCTGCTGCACCAACTCGGTCCCAGCGCCGATCGCGTCCCCGGCGCGGGCGAACGCGTCCTGCTCAGCATCGCCGGAAACCACTGCCGCGGCACGATGTTCCTCGACGGCCGCGCCCTCATCACCCCCGCCCTCGAGCGCCGCATCGACGCGATCGCCAGGTCCTCCGAAGGCTTCTTCTTCGGCCGCTTCGATCTCCGCTACGCGAATCCCGAAGCCTTCGCCCGCGGCGAAGACTTCCGCATCGTCGAGCTCAACGGCGTACTCAGCGAGTCCACCAACATCTACGACCCCTCGTGGTCGCTCCGCCGCGGCCTGCGAACGCTCGCCGACCAGTGGACGCTCGCGTTCGCCATCGGCGCCGCCAACGCCCGCGCAGGCACCCCTCCGCCCACCGTGTCCGAGCTGCTCCGCGCCGTCCGCAGCCATCGCGCTCGCACACCGTGACGCCCCCGGCCTCGCCAAGTCTCCGGCTCAGGATGCGCGATTCGATCAGTCACAGCCAATCCGCCGCGGCATCTCAACCGCGTCCCCGCGCCGGGTCTGGCCGGTCGCCGCGGGGCAGCACCCTCTTCCAGACTGTGAGATGACCAGTGAACATCGGTTCATCGCGATCGCTCCGTCCCGTGATCGTTCTCGCCGCCCTCGTCGGCATCGCCGCCGCAGCCCCGGCTCAGATCTCCGTCGGCGGCATCCAGTTCTCCGACCGCGCCGCCGCGGGGCAGATCACCTTCGGCAACATCCGCGGCTCCTTCGGCGTCATCGACTTCGACCGCGACGGCTTCTACGACCTCTTCATCGCCGACGCGCCCGGCCTTCCCCACCGCCTCTTCCGAAACGTCCCCAGCGCCTCCGTCCCCGGCGGCCGCACCTTCCAAGACGTCTCGTCCACCAGCGGCGTCAACGACGCCGACGGCACCACCCGCACCTTCGGCGGCGTCGTCGTCTTCGACTACAACAACGACGGATGGGACGACATCTATCAAACCGGCGCCACCACCAACTACACGAGCGGCATCCTCTACCGCAACAACGCCAACGGCACCTTCACCAACGTCAGCATCGCCACCAACGTCCGCCAAGGCGACACCAACCCGCTCTGCGCCTCCGCCACCGACTTCGATCACGACGGCTGGGCCGATCTCCTCATCGTCAGCAGCGGGCTCGGCGGCGGCAAGGCATTGCTCCTCCTCAAGAACAACGGCAACGGCACGTTCAGCAAGCGCAACGATCTTCTCCCCTTCACCGCCTTCTCCGGCATCACCTACGCCCACGCGTGGGTGGACTACGACGCCGACGGCTGGGAAGACGCGCTCATCCCCTTCAACAACACCATTCCCTTGGCGATGAAGAACGTCTCCGACGGCAGCGGCGGCCGCCGCTTCATCGATGCCACCGTCGCCTCCGGATTCACCTTCGTCGGTCCCGCGCCCATGGGCATCGCCATCGGCGACTACGACCGCGACGGCCGCTTCGACCTCGCCATCACCGACGCCGCCGTCGGCACTTACTACCGCGGCACCACCAACGGCTTCGAGCGCTCATTCCCGTTCACCACCTTCTTCGGATGGGGCACGAGTTGGCTCGATGCCGACAACGACTCCAACCTCGACAACCACCAGGCCGGTTCCGCCAGCCGCGCCAACATCGACTTCATCCAGAAGAACAACGGCCCCAACGCGAGCGGCCTGGTCACCTGGACCGACGCGCGCTCGGCCCTCAACATCATCGCACGTCCGACCCAGTTCTCCGCCGCGTTCGACTTCGACAACGACGGCTTCGAGGACATCGCCGCCGTCAACGTCGGTCAGTTCGTCAGCCTCTATCACAATCGCTCCGGCACGCTCCCGGGCGCGGGCCACTGGTCCAAGATCCTCCTCCGCGGCACGCCCGACTCCGGTGTCAACGCCGCCGCCCTCGGAGCCGTCGTACGGCTCACCGCGGGCGGCATCACCCAGGTGCGACAGGTCATCGCAGGCTCCAGTTACGGCGCCAGCGAAGACCCGCGCACGCACTTCGGCCTCGGGCCCACAACCACCGTCGATCGCATCGAAGTCCTCTGGCCCCGCCGCGGCTCGCTCGCCTCACGCACCCAGATCTTCGAGGGACCCTTCAACGCCGACACCATCCTCACGCTCACGCCCAACGCGCTCTGCCTCGCGGACCTGACCGCCGACCGCACCGTCGACGATGCCGACTTCGCGCTCTTCGCCGCCGCGTACAACCTCCTGCTCTGCACCGACCCGCAGCAGCCCGCCGACTGCCCCGCCGATCTCGACTCCGACGGCCTCGTCACCGACAAGGATTTCGTCCAGTTCGTGCAGGCGCATCAGGACCTCTTCTGCCCGTAGCCGCCGCCCGCCTCGGTGGCACAGGCGTCCCGCCTGTGCCTCGAAGCCTCTCGAGAGTGCTCGCGCACGCACCCTCTCAAACGCCGGTCTCCGTACGCCACAAGCGCACCAGCGCGACTTCCTGTTCGTGGTCAAGTGACCGGGCACGAGCGTCGGAACACGCTTCCGCCAGCGAGCCGGGGCGTCCTCGCCCCGGCGCCGAAGGCCGCCGGACGAGGATCCGACCCGGTGGACAAAGCCGCGCCGGGGCAAAGGCGCGCCAGCTCGTTTCCACACGCGCGATCTGCGCTCGCGTTGGTCACTGCAATCGCGCTGCCGCGATCGCTTCCTCCGGCTGCCTCCCGGCCTCCTCCTGTACAATGCAGCCATGAAACCCGTTGCTGTCGTTCTCTGCGGCTGCGGCCGCTCCGATGGTTCTGAGATCCACGAGTCCGTCTCCGTCCTCATCCATCTCGATCGCGTCGGCCTCAAGTACCAGTGCTTCGCCCCCGACGCGCCCCAGACCGAGGTCGTCGATCACCTCAGCGGCAAGCCCGCCGCCGAGTCCCGCAACATGCTCGTCGAAGCCGCCCGCATCGCCCGCGGCGACATCAAGCCGCTCTCGCAGCTCGACGTCCACGCCCACGCCGCCGTCGCCTTCCCCGGCGGCTTCGGCGCCGCCAAGAACCTCTGCACCTTCGCCAAGGACGGCGCCAACTGCACCGTGCGCCCCGATGTCGCCGACGTCATCCGCGCCTTCCACGAGCACAAGAAGCCCATCGCGCTCGTCTGCATCGCGCCCGTCCTCGCCGCCAAGGTTCTCGGCAAGGCCGCCGGCGGCCCCGGCTGCTCCATCACCCTCGGCGGCCCCGGCGATGCCGCCAACGCCGCCGCCGCCATGGGCGCGACGCCCATCACCAAGGCCGTCACCGACGCCTACGTCGACGACGCCAACCGCATCCTCACGACGCCCGCCTACATGTGCGACACCGGTCCGCACGGCGTCTTCACCGGCGTCGGCCGGATGATCGACGCCCTCGCCGCCATGCTCCGCTAGCGCCCGCGCCAGAGGCTCCGAACGGATCACCAACCTCCGCCAGCGCGCCGCCGCACCACCTTTGCTACCCTCTGCCTTCCAGCCCGGTCCGGGGCGCCGGGCTCGTTGCCCTCATCCGTCCGCTTTGAGCCACGCATGCTTGTCGCCGAGAACCGCCCCCGCAACCTGAGCTGGTACCACGCCGGCCCGCTGCTCTTCGGCGACTGGGGCACAAGCCGCCTCTACGTCCTCGGTCTCGCCTTCTACTACACCGGCCACGCCTCGGTCTGGTACCTCTCCGTCATGTCGCTCATCATGATCGGCGTGGCCTGGGCGTACACCGTTGTCTGCCGCTCCTTCCCCGACGGCGGCGGCGTCTACTCCGCCGCCCGCCAGGTCAGCCCGACCCTCGCCGTCCTCGGCGCCACACTGCTGCTCTGCGACTACATCGTCACCGCCTCACTCTCCGCGATCGAGGCCTTCCACTACCTGGGCGTCCACGAATCCCGCGTCGTCATCCTCTCGGTCGCCACGATCCTGCTCATCGGCGTCATCAACTGGTTCGGCGCTCGCAACGCCGGCCGCGTCGCGCTCGTCGTCGCCATCCTCGCCATCGTCCTCTCCGCGCTCATCGCCCTCGCGTGCATTCCCTGGCTCAAGGCCGGCATCGAGACCGTCAGGCACGCCACCATCGAAGACAAGAACCCCTGGCACATGTGGGAGTCGCTGGTCCGCATCGTCCTCGCCCTCTCGGGGCTCGAGGCCGTCGCGAACATGACCGGCCTCATGAAGAACCCGGTGCCCAAGACCGCCAAACGCACCATCTGGCCCGTCCTCGTCGAGGTCGTTCTGCTCAACCTCATCTTCGGCATCGCCCTCAACGCCATGCCGGCCCTCCGCGAGCAGACCACCCCCGACTATCTCACCTACGAGATCCGCCAGCAGATGGCGCCCGAGGACGTGCCCGCCGAGGTGAAGGAATACCGCGACACCGCCATGAAGGTCGTCGCCACCCAGACCGTCACGCACATGTTCGGCGCCAATCTGGGCAACATCGCCGGCATCGTCACCGGCATCGTCTTCGGGCTCCTCCTGCTCTCCGCCGTCAACACCGCCGTCATGGCCATGGTCTCGGTCCAGTATTCCCTCGCACAGGACGGCGAACTGCCGCGCATGGCCACGCGCCTGAACTACTCCGGCGTGCCATGGATCTCGCTCGTCATCGCCTGCGTCGCGCCCATGGCCCTGCTGATCATCGAGGCCGACGTCAAGGCCCTCAGCGAGCTCTACGCCATCGGCGTCGTCGGCGCCATCGCCATCAACCTGCTCTCCTGCGCCTGGAACAAGAAGCTCGAGGTCAAGCCCTACGAGCGAGCCGGCCTCTGGGGACTGGCGATCCTCATGACCGCCATCGAGCTCACCATCATCGTCGCCAAGCCGAACGCGACCATCTTCGCCGGTCTCATCGTCGGCAGCGTGCTCATCACCCGCTTCGTCGTCCGCGTCAACGCCCGTCGCATCGCCGCCAGCCCGCTCCCCGAGCCCAAGGTCGGCTGGCTCGAGGAGATCCGCCAGCAGCCCATCACCCCCGGCCCCGGCCCCCGCATCATGCTCGCCGCCCGCGGCCGCGATCAGGCCGCCTACGCCGTCGACATCGCCAAGCGCCGCAACGCCACGCTCTTTGTCCTCTTCGTCCGCACCCTCCGCGTCCTCGACCTCGCCCCCGGCCAGCAACCCAAGATCGAAGACGATCCCGACGCCCAGGCCGCCCTCGGCACCGCCGCCATCCTCGCCAAGGAAGCCCGCATCCCCTTCGTCCCCATCTACGTCACCAGCAACGACATCGTCAACGAGATCCTCGACTACACCGTCACCTTCGGCTGCGACACGCTCATCATGGGTAAGTCCCAGCGCACGCCCTTCAGCCGCGCCGTCGTCGGCGACGTCGTCGCCAAGGTCGCCGAAAACCTCCCCGAAGGCGTCGCGCTCTTCACCCGCGCGCCCGGCCCCTTCGAGCACGCCGAGGAAGTCAAGAAGGAAGACCTCGCCGACTCCTGACCCCACGCGCCGCTCACCGGAGCGTCATCGCCGGCCCCGCGACCGGAATGAACCCCGCCGCGTCGCCGCGCTCACCCCGCAGCGTCTCAAACCCGACGCCGTACAGCTCCTCCAGCCGCTCCGGCGTCAGCGTCTCCCGCGTCGGCCCCAGCGCCAGCACCGTGCCGTCCTGCTTCAGCAGCAGCACATCGTCGCAGAACCGCAGCACCAGCGCCAGATCGTGCAGCACGCACACCACGCCGATCCCCCGCGCCGCCACATCCCGCAGCACATCCAGCGCGCTCACCGCATGCTTCGGATCCATCGCGCTCACCGGCTCGTCCGCCAGCACGAAACGGTGCCCGCCGCCCTCGTTCCACGCGTCCACCTGCACCAGCGCCCGCGCCAGGGTCGCCCGCTGCTGCTGCCCCGCGCTCAGGTTTGAGAACACCGTCTCGCCCACGTCCCCAAGCTCCACCGCCGCCAGCGCCCGCTCAACCCGCTCCGCCGCGCGACCCTCCGCGCCCAGCCCGCCCAGCGCCACAATCTCCCGCGCCGCAAACGCGAACGCCACCTCCGACCGCTGCGGCACAAACACCAGCCGCCGCGCCCGTTCCGACACCGACATCTCCCCAATCCCCGCACCCGCCAGCGTCACCCGCCCGCGCTCCGGCGTCCGCAGCCCCGCCAACAGCCGCAGCAGCGTCGTCTTTCCGCCCGCGTTGGGCCCGATCACCCCCGTCACCCGCCCCGGCGAGAACGCCGCCGACACGCCGCGGATCACCGGCCGCCCCGGCGCATAGCCAAACCCGCATTGATCGCACAGCAGCGTCACGCCCAAGCGTAGTGACACCGCCCCCAACACCCCTCTCTCTACCATCCGGCCATGAACTCAGGCACCGATCTCCGCACCGCCCTCGCCTCGCTCGCGCTCCTCGATCACCCCCGCCTCCTCCTCGATCTCCCCTCCGGCGACGACCCCGCGCTCGCCGTCGTCACCAACCCCGCCAACAACCGCCCGATCGCCGCCGTCCGCCTCGACGACGAACAGTCCTACGAGCAAACCCTCGCCCGCAGCGTTGCCGCGTTCCGGAAGTGGCGCGAAGTCCCCGCCCCCGTCCGCGGCCAGCTCGTCCGCGCCATCGGCGATGAGTTCCGCACCCACAAAGACGCCCTCGGCGCCATCATCACCGCCGAAGTCGGCAAGATCACCAGCGAAGCAGTGGGGGAGGTCCAGGAAACCATCGACATCGCCGACTTCGCCGTCGGCCTCTCCCGCCAGCTCTACGGCCTCACCATGCCCAGCGAGCGCCCCGGCCACGCCATGCGCGAGCAGTGGCTCCCCCTCGGCCCGGTCGGCGTCATCAGCGCCTTCAACTTCCCCAACGCCGTCTGGGCCTGGAACGCCATGCTCGCCGCCGTCTGCGGCGACACCGTCGTCTGGAAGCCCAGCCTCCTCGCACCCATCATCGCCATCGCCACCAACACCCTCGCGCAGCGCGTCGCCTCACGCCTCGGTCACGACGACCTCTTTTCCCTCGTCATCGGTTCCGACCAGCTCATCGGCGAACGCTTCATCGCCGACAAACGCCTCCCGCTCATCAGCGCCACCGGCTCCTGCCGCATGGGCCGCCGCGTCGGCGAAGTCGTCTCCAAACGCCTCGGCCGCAGCCTCCTCGAACTCGGCGGCAACAACGCCGCCATCGTCCACCACGACGCCGACCTCGACCTCGCCGCACGCGCCATCCTCTTCGCCGCCGTCGGCACCTGCGGCCAGCGCTGCACCACCACCCGCCGCCTCATCGCCCACGAATCCATCGTCGCCCCGCTCCTCGCCAAACTCACCAAGGCCTACCAGTCCGTCCGCATCGGCGACCCCGCACTCCCCGGCACCCTCGTCGGCCCCCTCGTCAACGCCCGCGCCGTCGAGGCCTTCGAACACGCCGTCAGCGCCGCCAAGCAGCAAGGCGCCACCATCCTCGTGGGCGGCAGCCGCGCCTCCGTCCCCGGCCTCGCCGGCCACTTCGTCCAGCCCACCATCATCCGCGCCCCCGCCGACAACCACCTCCCCATCGCCCGCGAAGAAACCTTCGCGCCCATCCTCTACGTCTTCACCTACCGCGACATCGAAGACGCCATCGCCCTCCACAACAGCGTCGATCAGGGCCTCTCCTCCTGCATCTTCACCAACAGCAGCCCCCTCGCCGAACGCTTCCTCAGCCCCGCCGGCTCCGGCAGCGACTGCGGCATCGCCAACGTCAACCTCGGCACCAGCGGCGCCGAAATCGGCGGCGCCTTCGGCGGCGAAAAAGACACCGGCGGCGGCCGCGAATCCGGCTCCGACTCCTGGAAGGCCTACATGCGCCGCCAAACCTGCACCATCAACTTCAGCGGCAAACTCGAACTCGCCCAAGGCATCAAGTTCGAGTGAGTTCGGTGCCGCCAGTCCGCGGCTGCTTTGAGCCGCGCAACTGGTGCCGTACACCCATCCGCCTCACACCCCACCACACGCACCCATCACCCCACCCATCGCAATCACAACCACCGCGCACTCACAAAGTGCCCAGTACCCAGTGCCTAATGCCTAGTGCCTAGTGCCTAGTGCCCAGTGCCCAGTACCCAGTGCCTAATGCCTAGTGCCTAGTGCCCAGTGCCTTCTGTCTTTTGCCTTCACAGCAACGGATTCTTCGCCCCAATCAAGTACTCACCCTGCGGCGAAAGATTCGGCTGCGGGTTCACAAACACATCCGTCCACAGCTCACGCTCGTCCGGAATCGGCGAGTTCTCCGCGAACTCCATCGCCGCCTTCACAGCGTTCTTCACCTCGGTCTGGATGTCCATGAACTGCTGCTCGCTCAGGATCGGCTTCCCGTCCGCGCCCTTCCGCTCGTTCATGAGCTGATGCGCCAGCCGATCGATCGAGTCCTTCGCCTTGTACTGATCCACTTCTTCCTTCGTCCGGTACTTCTGCGGGTCCGACATCGAGTGCCCCAGATACCGATACGTCTTCAGATCCACAAACGCCGGCTTGCTGTTCTCGCGGCAGTAATCCACCACCGGCTTGAACGCGTCGTACAGGCTCACCACATCCAGCCCGTCGATGATCTCCCCACGCATCCCATACGCCTCCGCCTTCTTGCGAAGGTCGTGCGCCATGGTCGTCCCGCGCTCGATCGCCGTACCCATCGAGTACCCGTTGTTCTCAACGATGTAAATCACGGGAATGTCGTACAGCCCCGCCAGGTTCATCGCCTCGTGCAGCGCGCCCTGATTCAGCGCACCGTCACCCAGGTACGCCAGCGCCACCTTCCGCTTCGCCGGCCCACCATCCACGCCCCGCTTCATCACCTCAACCTCATACTTCGCCGCGAACGCCAGCCCCGTCCCCAGCGGCGTCTGCGCCCCGACGATCCCGTGCCCGCCGAACAGCCAGTTCGGCTTGTCGAACATGTGCATCGAGCCGCCCTTGCCCTTGGCGCAGCCCGTCGCCTTGCCGAACATCTCTGCCATGCACGCCCCAGGGTCCATCCCCCGAGCCAGCGCATGACCGTGATCCCGGTACGCCGTCACGATCGGATCATCGTGATTCAAAGCCCCGATCGTCCCCACCGCCACCGCCTCCTGCCCCGTGTACAAGTGGCAGAACCCGCCGATCTTGGCCTGCTGATACGCCTGGGCCGTGCGGTTCTCAAACTCGAGGATCAGGAACATGTCCCGGAGCCACTTCACAAACGTCGAGGCCGGGAGGGAATCAGAAGGTTTCATGGCTTTGGCAGCAGAGGACCCGCCCTGCATCGAGGGCCGGTTCGAGGCAACAGTCGTCATAGTCCCAAAGGGTAGGTCGTTCACCCACCAACCGCACGCCCCACCCCCCACCCCCCCCC
>ERZ1066130.560-NODE-560-length-12062-cov-8.086283_pt1 | contig 12062 bp, 6 predicted proteins | sample MGYA00382777_ERZ1066130 | MGnify/ENA primary metagenome ERZ1066130 (study PRJEB33369, sample SAMEA5778360) | biofilm metagenome | biome: Industrial cooling water; feature: Water cooling tower basin; material: Biofilm | place: United Arab Emirates | collected...
CCACGCGGGCGGTCGGGGGGCGGCAGGCGTTCGGGCAATGCGTGTCGAACACGTCGCGGCACAGGCGCGCGTTGAGCGCGTCCAGGGCGTCGTCGTCGGATGGGTCGAACAGCGGCTGCCATCCGTAGCCGTTGAGCAGGCAGTGCAGGTGCTTCATCAGCAACCGGTAGGGGTCGTTCAGCGCATGCGCTTCGAGCAGGCCTTCGGTATGGGTCAGGGTATGCATGCCCAGGCACAGGGTCCATGGGCCAAGGGTCAGGGCCTGGGGCGACAGGCCGAGACCGGTGGGCAGGTCGCCGCAGGCCTGTGCGCTCTCGACGATGCCGTCGACCAGCGCACCCAGCAGCGCACTGGCCTCCAGCGAGCGCCGGCGTGTCTCGGCCGAGGCGGCGCCCCAGATCACCTCGGTCCAGACGAACTGCGCCAGCCGGAAATGCTCGGGCTGCGCGCGGATCACCATCAGGTCGGCCAGGGCGATGCAGACCATGCGTTCCCGGGTCGGGCCCGACCAGCGCGCGGCGCGCTCGAACAGGTCCACACGGCTCAGGCAGTTGCGCGTGGCGAGGGTGACCAGCAGGTCCTCCTTGCTGGCGAAGTGCTGGTACAGGGTGCCGATCGCGTAATCGCATTCCTCGGCGATCCGCGACATCTGCAGTGAAAGCAGGCCGTCGCGCTGGATCAGCTCCTGGGCCTTGTCCAGGAAGCGCTGCTCGCGTTCCGCGCGCTCGCGCAGGCGTCGATCCTTGGTGGTCATGGGGGGGGCAGATCCAATACGGGCTCGTATTTTGAATCCAATTCAAAATTTGATCAAGAATGATTCTCGTGCCGCGCCTTGCCAGTCGTGGCGGTCCGCGCCCGGGCGGCGGACAAAGAAAAAGCCCGACGGTGGGGGCCGTCGGGCTGGAGAGAAATGAAGCGACTTGCGAATGACGGGTGTTGCAGGCCGGGGGGTGCCTGCAAGCCCATGGGGGAGGGGTGAAGCGGCATCGCCCGGGAGGGCGATGCCCGGGTCGGAAGCCGTGGGGGCCGCCGACCGGTGTTGCCTGGTCAGATCAACGCGAAGCCTTGCGGCCAGCGGCCTTGGCCACGGCTTCGGCGTCGGTCTCGACAGCCTTGGCAACGGTTTCGTACTGGGTCTTGGCGATCTGGGCGATGGCTTCGTTGGTCTTCAGCGTGCGGCCGAAGACTTCCTGGCCAGCGCCGATGGTCCGCTCGACGTTCTCGCGGGCAACCTGCACGCCCTTCGGCCACACGGTCTTGAGGCCGTAGATGTCGCGGACGTCGGCCAGCTCGCCGAAGAAGGCGAAGGTCGCGTTCATGTTCTCTTCGATCGCGTTCAGCTGCAGGCCGAACACGGCTTCGGTGTTGGCGAGGGCCAGACGACCGACCTGGGCGGTGGTGTCGGCGAACTGACGGGTCGACTTGGCGAACTGTTCGTTGAACTGCTGGTACATGACGGGCTCCTGGGGCTGTTGGCCGGCCGAGGGGGATGCCGGTGTTTGGTGCGGTGCAACATACCCGGTTTTTGTTGCAGCGCAACAAAAAGCCGACGGGCGGTCGCTTCGGGAGGCCCGGTCCCATGCAGATCAATGACTTGCCGGCGGTCTCCCGCCGCGATCACCGTATCCGGCGATCAACCGCGGTAGCGGCTGCCCGAGGTGCAGGTCTCGTGGACCACCACTTCGCTCAGCAGGGGCAGCGCCGGCTTGAGCCGGTCCCAGATCCACCGGGCCAGCTGCTCGCTGGTCGGGTTCTCCAGGCCCTCGATGTCGTTGAGGTAGTGGTGGTCGAGCTGGTCGTACAGCGGCTTGAACGCGGCCTTGATGTCGGCGAAGTCCATCACCCAGCCGGTGTGCGGGTCGATCTCGCCGGAGATATGGATCTCCACCCGGAAGGAATGGCCGTGCAGGCGCGCGCACTTGTGGCCCGGCGGCACGTTCGGCAGCCGATGCGCCGCTTCGAGGGTGAAGATCTTGAAGATGTCCATGGACGGCATTCTCGCGCGAATGTTGTGGGCGTTGAGCCTCGGGTGGCGGGCGCTGGATCTTTCTGTAAGGCTTCGGCCTGCGGTAGCAGGACGGCGTCCGACAACGTCATTGTCGCCCATGCCCATGGTCGCGGCATCGGGTTGGAGGAGGGGGGCGGGTCCGGGATGACCGGTGCTGATGCAGCCAGGACACCGTCCCCTGTCGGAGGGCAGTGGCATGCGGCAGCCGTCCGTGCGTGACTCTACTGCGAGCGTGGGTCGATGGCTACCGAATGCTTTCTGGAGGCTCCGGCATTGTTGGTGATGTGGCGGGTGTCGTCGCTGTGACGGTTGGCATCGCGGCCAAGTCCGTCTGGCTGCAGCGCTGCTCGCAGCGTGGGCTGTCTGGCAAGTGAATGTGGCCTGTGCTCGGGCATTACGATGATGAATTCGAGGGGAGTGTTCCATTGTCCCTGAGGCCATCTCATCCTGATGATCCGCAGCGTCTTCAGACCTATGTTTCCTTGCAGGAGGCAGATGCTTGCGGGGCTCGGGAAAATGGGCAATGATGCGGCGCTCTCGAGGGTGGATGGATGCGCAGTGGCCCCTCCCGCGCTACGCGGGATCTGCGTGCAGTTCATTCCTCAGGCCTGTGTGGCCGCGTGGACGCGGAGTGGAAGTTCGCGGACGAGGCAACGCCATTTTTGGATTCGAGGTTCCACGCGCGGCGATCTCCATCGCCGTTGGCTTATCAGGAGGCGTTCTGGTGGCGGCGTTCGTATTTCCTGGCCAGGGGTCGCAGTCGCGCGGCATGGGAAGGGAACTTTTCGACATCAGGGAATACCGCGCAGTCGAAAGCGAAGTCGACAGCCTGGTGGGTTATCCGCTGCGGCGATTGTGCCTGGAGGATCCGGACAATCTGCTCAAGCAGACGCAATACACGCAGCCGAGCCTGTACGTCGTCAATTCCCTCCACGTGTTCAAGGCCGTCATCGACGGAGCCCGGCCGACCCACGTCGCCGGCCACAGCCTCGGTGAGTACAACGCATTGGCGGCTGCCGGCGTCTTCGATTTCATGACCGGCCTGCGCCTGGTCAGGAAGCGCGGCGAGCTGATGGCCCAGGCCAGGGACGGAGGCATGGGTGCGGTCATCGGACTGGATCGCGACCGGATCGCGGCGGTCCTGCATGAGAGCAGCCTTGGCGGCGTCGACATCGCCAATTTCAATTCGCCGACGCAAACGGTCATTTCCGGCCCGGTCACCGAGATTGCCCGCGCGGGCCGGTTGCTCGAGCAGGCAGGCGCGCGGATGTACATCCCCCTGCCGGTCAGCGCGGCATTCCATTCGCGCTACATGCGCGAATGCGCCGATCGGTTCGCGGAGTTCCTGCGTCCCTTCTCGTTCGCCGCACCGAAGATTCCGGTCATCTCGAACGTGACCGCGGAGCCGTACCCGGCCGACAGCGAGTCGATCAAGTCCTTGCTCGTGCGGCAGATCACGCAGTCGGTCGAGTGGACGCGCAGCATCCGCTGGTTGCTCGCCCATGGTGTCACGGATATCCGTGAAATCGGACCAGGCAGCGTGCTGACCCGTCTTGTGCAGCAGATTCGACAGGACTCGGCCGAATCGTGAGCACATGTCGTCTCCTTCTCGCGGCATGCCCCGGAAACGATCCGTGCGTCCAATCCGCACGTCGGTCCCGGGAGGGTGGTGCGACGAGGGCGATTGCGGTGCGGCTCACCACCAGAGCGAATCATTGGCGCGGCTTCATGTCGTCGCTGCAGGCTCGGGATTTCCTGCCCACGCGACGAGAGCATGATGAATTGGATACTTGATTGGGCCGCCGCTGCCGCCAGCGGCATCAGCGGCGCCGGCGGCAAGGGTTCGCATCTCGGTCTGATGGCCGAACTGGGCATCCCCGTGCCGCCGGGCTTCGTCATCGACGCGGCGGCGTCTGCCGGGCGTGGACCCGGTGACATGCTGGACGCGTCGGTGGTCTCCTCGCTTGCCGATGCATTGCAATCGCGCGGCTGGGGCGACGTGCCGCTTGCGGTCAGATCCTCGGCGTCGAGCGAAGATTCGATTCGTGCCTCGTTCGCGGGAATCTACAGGACCTGCCTGAACGTGCGAGGCCTCGCCGGGTTGGTCGATGCAGTGCAGCACGTTCTGGATTCCTACTGGGAGCCGACCGCCGTCGCTTATCGCGAACGGCTGGGACTGACGGGCGAAGGTGCGGGGATGGCGGTCATCGTGATGCCGATGCTTCCCGCCGTGGCATCCGGGGTTGCCTTCACCTGCGATCCCGTCGTGGGCCGCGAGGACCAGGTGATCATTCATGCCAACTGGGGGCTGGGCGACAGCCTGGTGGGAGGCCTCGTCGAAGCCGACGAATATCGCCTGCAGGTGGACTATCCCCGAGAAGACCTTGTGCTGGTCCACCAGGTCTGCGGTACGAAAACCCGGATGAGCCTTCCTGGTCCGGGTGGCGGCACCGAGCTTGCGGATACGCCAGGCAGCCTGGTCTCGCGTTCGGTACTGGCTCCGGCACAGGCCGTCGCGCTGGGCGATCTCGTCCGCGATGTGGCCAACGCGCTTGAGTACACCAGGCCGTTCTACGATGTGGAGTGGGTCTGGGACGGCACTGCCTTCTGGATCGTGCAGGCCCGGCCGATCACGGCGCGCAACCGGAGAACATACGCTGCGCTCGAGAGCCAGCCCACGGTCTGGTCGCGTGCCAACTCCGCCGACGTCATGCCGGACCCCCTGCCGGCGCTGGATCGCAGCGTGTCCATGCCGCTCGTCAACCACATGCTGACCCGCAACGCAGCCGTTGCTGGATATGCGAGCCTTTCCGGCGTACAGCGGACGGCGATGCATCATGGCCGCGCCTATTTCGAGACATCGATACTCCAATGGGAGTCGTTCGATGGTTTTGGCGTGCAGCCGAACGTCTACAACCGCCTTCTCGGCGGCCATCAGCCCGAAATCCCTGTTCCAGCGCCAGCGCTGGGTGATCGCGTTCGCCGCGCCTGGCTTGGCATGCGCTTTCTGCGGGGCTGCGTGGGCCCGCGACTGCGCGCAAAATCGATCCTTGCGCAAGCCCACGAGTCGGCTGCGAGCGGTCTTGAACGCCCTTTGCCAGGTGACGACATCGCGCTTGCGCAACTGCTGCACAAGCAGATGATCGAGACCCGCACCCAGGAAGACCTGTTGCTGCTGCAGTCCTCAGGCAGCGCATTGCTGGTCCTGCTCGATCTGCTCGAACAGCATTTCCCGGGAGAAGGCAGTGCACTTGCCGCATCCCTCATGAGTGGAGGCGAGCCCAGCGCGACAGCGGCCCAGGGGCACGAATTGTTGCGACTTGCCCGAACGGCGGCCGACGACCCCCGGGCTTTCGAGTGGCTGCGATCGCCACCGCGCGACGGACGCGAATGGCGTCGACACCTGGATCCGGACAGCGGTTTTGGCCTTGCGCTTGACTCCTTCCTGCAGCGATACGGCCATCGTGCGGTCTACGAAAGCTACCTCCATCAACCCCGATGGCGAGAGGACCCGGGTTTCATCCTCGATGCCGTCGTTTCCCTGGCCGAGTACCGTGCGGGGGCGGAACAGGCGCAGGGCGAGGGGGGCGACGCGGCTCGCGAGCATGTTCGCAGACGGCTGCCTGTCTGGCATCGCCCGGGTGTTTCGCTGCTCGTGAAGCTCGCGGTGGCCGAGCGCAACATGCGTGAGGGCGCTCGCAGTGCGTTGACTGCCCGGTCTGGAGTGATCCGGCGATTGGTCCTCGCCTTGGCCGGACGCTGGGTTGACCAGCAACGGCTCACATCAGTGGATGACGTCTTTCATCTGACCTGGTTCGAGTTGCTGTCGATGGCCGAAGGCCACCTGGCTGCGCATCACGCCAGAAAACGCATTGCACTGCGTCGTCGCCAGTTCGAGGCATTCGTTTCCGAGCAGGCGCCTGATGTGATCATCGAATCAGGCAATGCAACGTCGTCGCGGACGGTTGTTTCGACATCGACGCCGGGCGTCGACCAATGGCAGGGCGTCGTCGTGGCGAGCGGGTGTGCAACAGGCGCGGCAATGCTTGCCCGACACCCGAGCGAAGCATTGAATCTGGCCGCTGGCTCGGTTCTCGTGGCACCTGCAACCGATCCTTCCTGGACTCCGGCCTTCTTCAAGGCAAGCGCCATCGTGACGGAAACAGGCGGGTATCTGTCTCATGGTGCGATTGTTGCCCGCGAATTGGGGATTCCGGCCGTCGCGAACGTTCCAGGCATCATGCAGGCGCTGCAGAGCGGTGATTGCCTGGAGGTCGATGCAAACAGAGGTCTCGTCAGGCGGGTCTCTCGAAGTGACTCTTGACATGAGGTTTGCCTTGCCTGTCGGAAATCGCGTGCTGGTGCTGCCCGCTGTCCCGTGCCTCTTGCGCCTGCTGGGCCGCAGGCTTCGCTTGCAGCGGCGGGGGGCGTTCCAGCGTGTCATTGAATCCGCCGATACTGGAGCGCCTCGGTGGATCACCGTGAGTCGATCCCGGCGGTTGTCCGCCATCGTGGAGCCGTGAAGGCGCATGCCGCGTGGCACCCGGCGCACGGTCGGTGCGTCGTGGGACGTGTCGTCGCCGGGCTAACCGGATGGCGCGTGTAGTCGCGGCGCCATCGCGCGCTCCGGCCGCGGGTTTGTGTCGATGATTTGAATGTTTGCAAGGGAAGTGAAGATGTTGGAGCTGCTGAACAGGTACTCGCATGGACTGGCCGTCGTGCCGCTGGTCGATGCCCTCAGAAAGCGGGGCTGCCTGCAGTTCATTGCGGACTCCGTCGTGGTTCGGCCGGGACTGGTGGCTGAGACATTCCGCGTGAATGAAGGCTATCTGGCGGTCGCGCTGCGCATGTTCGAGTCGATGGGCTGGCTCGACGCTGTCGGCGACGGCACCTACAGGACCACTCCGGCGTTCCGGGAGGTGGACCTTGTCCCCGATGACGCAATGTCGCTCTATTGCCTTCCGTTCGAGCAATACGCGCTCACGGATGAGCCGGCGTTGCTCGGACCCTGGATCGACCGTTCTGCAATGCGATGGGGGAGTGGGCATGAGTATCTGCCCGACTATCTCGACGGTACGTTCATCATTCCCTTGCTGCTCGCCCTCAAGAAGAACGCGAATGTCCGTCTGCAGGAGCGGGAGCGGGACGATCGCACGACATCGTTCCTGCACCTGGGGCTGGGGCCACGGACCAGGGCCGAAATCGAGTCGTTGTTCTGTTCCAGGAAGTGGGCACGGATCGCTGACGACGGAACCCTCGCGCTGACGGCGGCAGGCGATTACGTCTGGGGACGGATCCACGTCACCGCAGCCTTCGCTTCCTATCGCCCCATGTTCCTCCGCGCTGAGGAATTGCTGTTCGGCGACCCGAAGATCGTTTTCACGCATGGCGATGACGGGCACGAACAGCATCTCGACCGCACGCTGAACGTGATCGGCAGTGGCTTCCAGCACGAGAAGTATTTCATCGACCTGAGTGCGCTCATCGTTTCCACGTTTGATTCGACCGAACTGGCCGAACAGCCGAAGTACATCGCCGATACTGGTTGCGGGGATGGCACGCTGCTGAGGGAGATCTATGAAACGGTCAAGCACAAGACGCTGCGCGGGCGTTTCCTGGACCGCTATCCGCTCGTGCTGATCGGCATCGACGCCAACGCCAAGGCGCTCGAAGCGACGGAAAGGACATTGCAGCAATACGAACATTTCACGCTCGTCGGGGACATCGCCGATCCCGCGGGCATGGTCGCGGCACTCGCCGAGGCAGGAATCGACGTGGAAAGCGTGCTGCACGTGCGCTCCTTCCTCGATCACGACCGCACCTATCGGCCGCCGACCGACATGGCCGGTGCAGCCCGTTGGGAGCGGATTGCGGTCGAGGGCGTTCACATCGATGCCGACGGCAAGCTGATCCCGCCGGCGATGGTGGCGCAGAGCACCGTCGAGCATTTGCGGCGGTGGTCTGATGCCGCCAATGGCCACGGGTTGGTGATGCTGGAAGTGCACTCCCTCTCGGCGCGGGCCACGGCACGATGCCTCGACGAGTCCGAGAGCCTGCATTTCGATGCATACCACGCGATGTCGCGACAGTTGCTGCTGGAAGCGAAGACGTTTCTCATGTGTGCCGCGCAGGCAGGGCTGTTCTGCGACGCGGGATCGTGGCGGCGTTATCCGCAAAGGCTGTCGTTCACGCGCATCGGGCTGAATCTTTTCAAGCCGCGGCCATTCCTCGTGCGATATGCCTGCGTGGAGGACATCCCGCAGATTCTCCTCCTGGACCATTGCTGGACTGCCGAAGGCATGCCTGAAGGACGTGCCGATGCGGCGGCGTTGGCGTACGCCCTGTCGGAATTCCCGGATGGCCAGTTCGTCGTCGTCGCCGATGGCCGGATCGTGGCAGGCATGTTCTGCTCGCGTGATTCGGGGTTCAACCAGGGCATCGCGGGGGCATCCTTGTCCCGGTCCCGCACGGCTGCGACCGGGATGTTGCGGTTCTCGTCGATGCATGGCTGCGCGGGATTCGATGTCGGGACGACATTGGTCGACTTCGTCGAACAGTATTTTTCATGCGATGGCTATGCCATCGACAAGGCAGGACTCGACGAATGCCGGTCGCGCATCGTCTTCGGTTCGGCGCTGAATTCGGAGGACGGACTCCGTGTGGCCCGTGAGGTGCGGCGATTTGCAGCTTCCATCGAAAACGCGTCAGGCATCGATCCGAGTGTTGCGGAAGCCGAGCTTGCGGATTTCGTGCTGCGCCGGATCGTTTCGACCCTGCAGAAACAGGGCGTATTCCGCTCGGGCGGTGAATCGTACGAGCTCGGTTCGCTCCGTGCGCTGTTGAACGTCCCGGAAAAGTACCACCGCTATGTCGGTTCGCTGCTGAATCGCCTGCGTCTTCGAGGGCTTCTTTCCATCGATGGCGAACGAATCGTCACCCTCGCGTCCATCGAGAACTTTGGGTTGCACCAGACGGAATCGGAGGCGCTGGCCTTCGAGGATGCGTATCGGAAGCGTCATCCCGATTTTGCCGAAGCACTGAATTTCGTTCTGCCCTTCCTGCGTGAGTATGCCCGGATCATCGGTGGTCAGATCGATGCGGCCGCAGTGATGTTCGCCGACGGCAGCATCGACCGCTTCGGAGGCATTTTCCAGGGGGAGCCCGCCTCCGAGTACTTCAACAGCCTCGTCGTCGAGACTGTCGCCAGCCACGTCAGGCAATTGCGTTCCCGATCGGCAGGTTCCGGCAGGTCCGGAAAGATCCGCATTCTCGAGGTTGGCACCGGGTCAGGTGCGACGTCGAATGCGCTGCTGAGGGCGCTGGGCGAACAGCCCGATGCGATCGATCTTTGCCTGTCCGACATTTCGCCGGCCTTCCTGCGGCATGTGCAAAGGCGCTTCTCCGCCGCGTATCCCTGGGTCACCTATCAGGTGCTGGATATCGGCAATGACGTGCTCAGCCAGGGCATGCAGGCGCATTCCTGGGACGTGATCGTTGCCGGAAACGTTCTTCACGACACGCGCAGCATCGTGTTCACGCTCGAACAGACGCGACGACTGTTGAAGCCGGGCGGACTGCTCGTGGCCAACGAGTACACCGAAATCAAGGAATGGCATTTTGCCGGCGGCGCCCTGCTGCACGGCATGTGGCTGTTCGACGATCCCGGAATGCGGCTTGACCAGTTCTGCCTGCTCGGCGTTGCGCAGTGGCGGCTCGCCATGTCCAGGGCCGGGCTCATTCCTCTGGATGCCCTGGCGCTGCCCTCGCAATCGATTGTCGGGAGGTGTGGTCAAAGTGTGCTTGTGGGCGAAGCGCCGGCCGCAGCACAGACGGAGACAATCGACGCGGTGTTGTCGATGCCGGTGACGGCAGGGGCACGCGAAACGGTGCCGGCACCGGCGGCTGCCGATGGTGGCGATGCGTCACCAGGCGCGGCCGCGGTGTTCGGGCAGAACACGCACGAACTGGCCATGGTCGTGGAGGAGCAGGTTCGTTCCCTGCTCGGAACCGGCCGCATGCATCACTATTCCTCGTCCAGGCCGCTGATGGACATGGGCCTCGATTCGGTCGAGCTTGTCGAACTGAAGAGCCTCCTCGGCGCCCACTTCGACATCGTGCTTCCACCTGCATTCCTCTTTGAATGCGAAACGACCGACAAGCTTGTCGCAGCGCTGCATTCGCGCCTGCAGGGCGCCGGAACAGGGCATGTCCAGCCGGCAGGACAGGCCATTCCTGTCATCGACACGGTTGTGCCGACGGCCGATGCTCCTGCCGCGATGTTTCCTGTTGCGGTTGGCCGCCCGCCTCGTTCGCGCTCGACGGCGGTCGCCGTGGTCGGTGTCTCTTGCAGATTTCCTGGCGGTGTAAGTTCACCCGAAGAGTTCTGGGACTTCCTCCGCAGCGGCAGTGATGCAGTGAGGCCGGTGAAGGGTCGCTGGCAGTGGCCGACGCAGGTCGATCCACTGGGCAAGCACAGCGCGATCGATCACGTCGGCGAGATGTGGAGCATCGACGAATTCGACGCGCAATTCTTCAGCATCTCCCCGCGCGAAGCCGAGCTCATGGACCCGCAGCAGCGATTGCTGCTGGAGCTGAGCTGGGAGGTCCTCGAGGATGCCGGCCATGCGCCGTCGAGCCTCAGAGGCGAAAGCATTGGCGTATTCATCGGACTGTGCCACGACGACTATCGCGACGTGCTGACGAAGCAGTCGCAGACGTTCGATGCCTACGTCGGCTCAGGCAGTGCGCGTGCGGCGATCGCCAATCGCCTGTCGCATATCTACGATATCCACGGCCCCAGCATTTCCATCGACACCGCTTGCTCGAGTTCACTGGTGGCGCTGCACTACGCGGTGGAATCGATCAACAGCGGCGAATGCCGGCAAGCCCTGGTCGGTTCGGCGAATCTGATCTGCTCCGCCACGAACAGCGTGGCCTACTATTCGGCCGGCATGCTTTCGCGAACGGGCGCGTGCAGCGCATTCGACGCGTCCGCGAATGGCTTCGTTCGCGGTGAGGGTGGCGCAATGCTGCTGCTCAAGCCGCTGGACATGGCGGTGGAAGAGGGAGATGCGATCTACGGACTCGTCGTGGGTTCCGCCGTGGGTCACGGAGGACAGGCGGCGTCGTTGACCGCACCCAAGCCGGCGTCGCAAGCAACCGTGATCGAGCGCGCCGTCCGCAAGGCGGGCATCGACGTGCGCACGGTGCAGTATATCGAGGCACATGGCACCGGAACGACGCTGGGCGATCCGATCGAGATTGCAGGGCTTGTCGATGCCTTCGAGCGATTGAATGGCAGCGCGCAGTGGGGGACCTTCAGCTGTTGCATCGGCACGGTGAAGCCGAGCATCGGTCACCTGGAGGCTGCGGCGGGTCTTGCCGGCTTGATCAAGGTGCTCCTTGCAATGCGCCATCGGCTGATGCCGAAGACGCTGAGATTCAATCAGCTCAATCCCCGGATCGAACTTGCCGGCACGCCGTTCCATATCCTTCGCGACAACGCGTTTTGGCCTTCGCTGAACGACGAAAGCGGTGCATGTGTTCCGCGTCGCGCAGGCGTCAGCAGTTTCGGCTCGGGTGGAATGAACGCGCACGTCGTGGTCGAGGAATATTGCCAGCCGGCCATGCCGGTCCGGCCCATGGCCGGTTCCCCCCTGGCGTCGCTCATCCTGCTGTCCGCCAGAACGCCTCAGGGATTGGAAAAGCAGGCGGACAGGCTCCTCGCCAGTATCGCGTCGGGTCGCTTCACGGATCCGCAATTGCCCGACATCGCCTATACCTTGCAGGTTGGCCGGGAATCGATGGAGCACCGGCTCGCGTTTTCCGCGAGCAGCATCAACGAAGTCGTCCGGAAATTGACGGATTTCGTCGAACACGGACCTGGGGCTTCCCGGCGATTTGGTCTTTTCGTCGGCAACCTGAAGGAGAATCGCGATTTCGTCGCGCTTCTGAACGACGACCCGAACCTTGGCCGAGCGATTGCTGCGGCCATCGTCGAGGGCAAGTACACGAAGCTCCTGGAGCTGTGGACAAGAGGCCTGACGATCGACTG
>ERZ1066130.562-NODE-562-length-12044-cov-10.000000_pt1 | contig 12044 bp, 9 predicted proteins | sample MGYA00382777_ERZ1066130 | MGnify/ENA primary metagenome ERZ1066130 (study PRJEB33369, sample SAMEA5778360) | biofilm metagenome | biome: Industrial cooling water; feature: Water cooling tower basin; material: Biofilm | place: United Arab Emirates | collected...
CCAACGCCGGCACCCCGCCCGACCGCAGCTCGCCCTGGTACGTGATCGCGGAGCCTTGGCCCAGAGCCGACCCAGCCAGCCCGGCTTGTGCAACGAAGAGCAGGGTGAACGCGATCCTCCGCATGGGGAATTCCTCCTCGAAATCAGTGTATCGACCGGCTTGGAGGGCCCCAAGACGCAGCCGCCCCGACAAGGCGGACAAATCCATCGCGTTATGGGGCGAAGTCGTCGGGCTCTGCGGGCTGGGACGGCTCGGCGGGACCCTCACGAACGTCGGGTCTCGAGAGGCCGAACTTGGTCAGTGTCTTGCGCAGGTCCTTGGGGAAGGGGCTGGTGACGTTGAGTTCGGATTCGCCCTCGGCGCAGGGGGGAAGGACGACGCGGTGGGCGTGGAGGGCGAGCCGCGGGGCGTTGTCCCTCGCGGCGGCGTTGCCGTAGTACTCGTCGCCGAGGATCGGGCACCGGATGGCGGCGAGGTGAACACGGACCTGATGGAGCCTGCCGGTGACGGCGCGGCATTCGAGGAGCGAGGCGGCGGGGGCGGCCTGAAGGACGCGGTAGGCGGTGACGGCGGGCTTGCCCGCGGAGGAGATCTTGGCGAGCTTGAGCGTGCGCCCGCCGTCGCGTTGGCGTCGGTCGGAGGTCGGCGTGCCCTGGTACTCAAGGATCGGCTTGCGGATGACGCCCTGCTCGGCATTGGGGCGTTCGAGAACGACGGCCCAGTAGAACTTCTTGATCTCTCGCTGCTCGAACGCCTCGCGGAGGCGGTCGTAGGCGGCGATGGTGAGCGCGACAACGACGAGCCCGGAAGTGTCCTTGTCGAGGCGGTGGAGCAGGCCGAAGTCGCGGGCCTTCCCGAGTTTCTGGAGTTGTGGACCGAAGCGAGCGAACAGCCCGGACATCAGCGTGTTGCGATCGTTGCCGATGCCCGGCTGGGTCGCGACGCCCGAGGGCTTGTCGACGACAACGACGTGAGGCGTCATCGCGCGGATCGCGTAGGTCACACGGTCGTTGGGTTCGACGGAGAAATTGGGCATGGTCAGTGTCCGGCCCGCGTTTGGCCGGCGCTCGCATGATCGAGGTACCATCGGACTTCACCGCCCACAGGCCGAAGTCGGACGGCAAAGGGAGCAACGGCGGCGGCCTCGGGCGGGAGGGTCGGGGAACGCCTCGCCCGCCAGGCGCGGCTGACCTCGCCCAAGGGGGCGACGGCGGCGGGGCCGTGCCCGACGACCGCGATCAACCGGACCGCGGAGAGGGTTGCGGCTGAGAGAGCGAAGCAGTCGCCCGCGTCAGTGGGAACTTTCTGCACAAGCCGCCCGCTCTCGGCGGGGGGGGGCGGACGCAGGAGCAGACCGCGAGGATCGACCGAGAAGAGCGCGTAGTCGGGGCGGTCGTGCCCCTTCTCCCGCCAGCCGAGGTGCTCACGCATCGTCTTCTCATAGTCGGCGGCGGGATCGGGCACGTCGAAGCGGAAGGGGTGGAACTGCTCACGCGGGATGTCGGACGGAACGGCGAGCAACTCTCGAACCACCTCGGAGCAGTTCGGGCCGACCTCGCCGCTGTTCTGGTCCCAGGTCATCCAGAGGTGCGTGCGTGCCCACGGAAACTCTCTCATCGCCGGGTCATACATGAGGCGGGCGAGCACGGGCTCGAGCATCGCTTCGCCCGAAGCGGCAAGATGGAAATCACCGAAAGCGCGGACGCACCCGCGGGCATGGATGAGCAGATCGGCGCACAGCGCGTCCAGAGCATCGTCGAGGGTGGCCCGGAGGACCACGCCGCCGCCGGGCAGTTCGGGCTTGGGCACCGAGACTTCCTCGGCGATGGGGATGATGTCCGGGTCGTCGGCCACGCGGCGATCGTACCATCGATCGTGAAGCCCGAACCGCAGCCCCCCCACCCCCACCCCCATCACTCCCACCACCCCCCCCACCAGCAGCCCCCACGGCAGACGCCGGCGCAGGCCCCCAAACAGGCCTTGGACCCCGCGGCTGGGCAGCCGGGGGTGTCTGAAGACCGCCGGTCGGCCCGCATCGGCGATGCGGGTGAGTGGTCGGCGTTGTGCCGGATCGTGGATGCGAACCTGAATCGATCGGCGGAGGCGTTGCGAGTGATGGATGACCTCGCCCGCTTCGCGCTGGAGAACGCGTCGCTGTGCGAGCGGCTCAAGTCGCTCCGCCACACGCTTCACGCCGCCGCGGACCGCCTGCCCGCCGACGCGGCGGCTCGCCTGGCGTCGCGGGACGTCGGGCGGGACGTGGGCACGCAGATCGGGACGCCTTCGGAGTCGCAGCGCACCGGGACACGCGGGATCGCGATCTCCGCGGCCGGTCGGCTCGCCGAGTCGCTCCGCTCCATCGAGGAGGCCGCCAAGGCGATGCTCGCCCCCGAGGCCGCGGGAGCGTTCGAGTCGCTGCGGTACGAGGCGTACGCGGCGGCGAAGGAGCTCATCACGATGCTCGGCGCGCCGCGGACGCCGCAGTGGCGTCTGTGCGTGCTGATCTCGGAATCGCTGTGCGAGCACCATCCGTGGGATCGAGTGGCGGAACTGGCGATGGAGGGCGGCGCGGATTGCCTGCAACTCCGCGAGAAGAACCTTGACAGCCGGGAGATGCTCGATCGCGCCCGGCACCTGGTGGGCTTGGCCCGAAGGGCCGCGAAAAAAGTCTCGGTGATCATCAACGACCGGGCGGACGTCGCGCTGCTCGCCGGGGCAGACGGCGTGCACGTGGGCCAGACGGATCTCTCGATCGCGGATGTACGGCAGCTCGCGGGCTCGCGTCTTTTGGTCGGCGTCTCGACCTCGGAGCTCGCGCAGGCCCACACCGCCGTCCGCGATGGGGCGGACTATCTGGGGCTGGGCCCGATGTTCCCGTCCGCGACGAAGCCCAAGCCGACGTTGGCGGGGATCGAGTATCTCCGCGAGTTCCTCATGACACCACAGCTCGCCCGTGTGCCGCATCTGGCGATCAGCGGGATCACGCCGGACAACGCGGCGATGCTGGCCTCGAAGGGCTGCATGGGCGTCGCGGTGTCGAGCATCGTGTGCGGGTCGCCCTCGCCCGATCGGACCTGCCGGCAGATCGTGCAGGCGCTCACCGAAGGTCGGCACGCCTGATCGATCCGAGCGGGTGTTCGCGGGCGAGTCCCGGCGCTACTTCTCCTTGGCGACCTTCTCGGCGGCCTCGGGCTTGGGCGAAAGCCCGAGCTTTACGACCTCCGTCACGCCCTGCCTCGCGTAGTCGATCGCCTCGCCGAGAATCCGCACGCTCTCGGCCGGGGCGTGGAAGCCCATCGAGTTCTCGGCGTTGATGAAGTCCGCACGCCACTGCGCCTTGCGCTGCAGCTCGCGGGCCTTGGCGAGTTGCTCGTCGGTGGCTCCGGCGGCCTGGGCGGCCTTGATGGCATTGATCAAGTCCACCACCGCGATCTCCGCCCGGTCGAGCTGCCCCTTCGTCCGCTTCTGGATCTGGTCCACGCGAGACTGGATCTCGCTTTCCGTGTAGTTGTGGCACGTCTGGCACGAGAGATTGACGTTCGCCATCGGGGTCTGGATCTGGTGGCTCGTGTACTTCATCGCCCCTTCGCGCGTGTAGGGCATGTGGCAATCCGCGCACGACACCCCGCTGCGGGCGTGCACGCCCTGGCTCCACAGCTCGAACTCGGGGTGCTGCGCCTTGATCACGTTCGCGCCCGAGTCCTTGTGCTTCCAGTCGTTCCACCCGACGTGGTCGTAGTACGCCTCCATCTGCTCCATCTTCAGGCCGTTGTGCCAGGGGAACGTCAGCCGCTTCTCGTCGCCCTTGAAGTAGTACTCCACGTGGCACTGCGCGCACGACATCGACCGCATCTCCTGGCGGCTTGCCAGCGCGTTGGCGTCGTATGGCTTCGAGCGGTCACCCTTGCGCCACTGCTCGATGCTCGGCAGATGCGGCACAGGCTCGTCGGACTTGGCGAGGTTCGCGATCCCCTCCATGAACGCCGGCTTGGTGATCCGCAGCGCCATCGTCTTGGGGTCGTGACAATCCAGGCACGTCACCGGGTGCGACACGAGCTGCGTCGCGTCCGCGTACTTCATCGGGTTGACCTTCTCCCACCCGGTGAACAGCTGCGCCTGCCCGTGCGCCGATGTCAGCGGATCCTCGAGCGTTCCCGGTGCGCCGTGCTTGAGCCCCGCCTCCCGGTACGCCACCACGTTGCTCGCGTGGCAATTCAGGCAGGCGCCCGGCTGCGGCTTCTGCTTCACGCGCTCCGTCTCCCGCTGGTCGTGGAGCATGTAAGCGTGCCCGCGGCGTTCGCGGTAGTCGATCGCGAAGGCGTAACCGTTGAAGATCGTCTTGAGCCTCGGATCGCTCTCGAGCTTCGACTCGGCCTTCTTCGAGTTCGGATCGCCGCCGTGCGCGGCGCCCTCGGACTCCTCGGGCGGACGCCCTTCGCTCCACTTGAAGCGCGCCTTCGCGTTGTCGGCCGTGCGGATGTACCCGTCGTACTGCCTCGGGAAGTTCTTCCCCCACTCCGCCGGGTCGATCGTGGTCTCGGTGATGTCCACGATCTTGAGCACCTTGCTCTCGGCCTCCATCTTGCGCCGCGTGATGTTGCCGTAGAGCATCATCGCCGCGATGGTTCCGCCCGCGCAGACGAGCGCCGCCGCCAGAAACACCGCCGACTTTGCCGCCCCGCCACGTTCGTTCCTGCTCGACATCGCAAGCCCTTTCTACCGCGTCGCGCCGTGCGCGACAGCCGCGTGACAATGAAGACAATCAACCCCGCCCGACGCCCCATGCGCGGAGATCTCTCGCCCCGCCGCCGCACGCCGAATGTCGTGCGTCATCGCCTCGTGACAACGGATGCAGTTGTCGATCACCACGTCCCGGCTTCCTTTGGTGATCTGGATCGGCTCGTGGAAGTTGTCCAGCGTGAACCCCTTGCTGTGCCGGTAGCCGTGCTCGGCCTTGACCAGGTACTTGCTGATCACCGAGTCGTGCGGCACGTGGCAGTCGTTGCAGGTCGCCCGCGAATGGTGCGACGAACTCGACCACGAGTCGTACTGGTCGTTCATGATGTGACAGTTCACGCACGCCCGAGGATCGTCCGACAGGTACGACGTCGCCCGAGCCTCGTACGCCGTGTACCCCACCGCGCCACCGAAGGCCCCGATCAGCCCCCCGATCACGGCGGATACCCCCAGCCCTACCGCGGCCACCTTGGCCCCAAGACGTGCACCCTCTGTCGTGCTGCGTGCCATGGCGGCACTATACGCAATAGAGGAAAAACATGTCCGGAGGTTCAGTTACCCACAATACCGGAAATTCAACCGGATTGAGTGGAATCCGATGGGCCCGCTGTCAGCTTCAGACCCACGATCGCCGCCAGCAGGAGCAGTAGGCACGCGGTCCGGGCGATGGTCACAGGCTCCTTGAACAAGACGGCACCCAGGATCGCGGTCCCCAGGGCACCGATGCCCACCCACACCGCGTACGCGGTGCCGATGGGGATGGTCTTGGCGGCCCAGGCGAGCAGCCACATGCTCCCGGCGAGGGCGATCGCCGTCAGCACGCTGGGCCAGAGCTTGGTGAACCCGTGGGTGTACTTGAGCCCCACGGCCCAGCCGCACTCGAGCAGGCCCGCCACAAACAACGCGATCCACGCCATGGTGCCCTCCGGTTCACATCCTGCGGTGTGCTAGTCTGTTTTGCATGCCGACATTCGCCACGGTGAAAGAGTACCTCGCCGCGCTTCCCGCCGATCGCCGCCGCGAGGTCGAGGCTGTCCGGGCCGCGATCCGCGAGGGGCTGCACCCCGACATTCGCGAAGAGATCTCGTACAACATGATCGGGTACGTGATCCCGCACAGCGTGTATCCGCCGGGGTACCACTGCGATCCGAAGCTGCCTCTGCCCGTCGCCGCCCTCGCCGCCCAGAAGCACGCGATCTCCCTGTACAACATGGCGATCTACGGCGACGCGGATCTGCTCGGCTGGTTCACCGCCGCCTGGAAGGCCTCGGGCAAGAAGCTCGACATGGGCAAGAGCTGCGTCCGCTTCAAAGCCGCGTCTGACGCGCCGCTGCATGTCATCACGCAGTGCTTCAAGAAGATCGATCCCCGGGGTTACATCGCGAAGTACGAGCAGAATCTCGCTCAGGGCAAGAGCACGAAGAAGAAGGTCGCTCGCACGGCAACGACTGCTGAGAAGACCGCCGCCAAGGGCCGCGCGAAGGCTGCCGCGAAATCGTCCGGTGGCACAAAGCGCAAGCCCGCGAAGCGATCGTCGGTCGGGAAGCGTTGATCAGGCCAACTGGACGCCGCGTGGCCCGACCGCCACCCCGCCGCCCCAGGAATACAGACGTTCGGCGCTGGCACGGAGCATGGGCATGGGGTCGGCCCCGCCGAGCCACGCGCGATCGAGTTCATAACTGACAAACCCGCGGTAGCGAAGCGCCCGCAGGGCATCGATCGCGGCACGGACGGGCACCTGCCCATCGCCGAGGGCGACGGGCGCGCCGCCCGCGAAGTCCTTCACTTTCACCAGGCCCAGACGGTCGCCCAGCACGTTGATCCCCTTGGCCGGGTCCTCGCCCGCCAGCGACGCGACCGCGACGTTGTACGCCGCGAGCAGCATCGGATGCTGCGCCTCGTCGAGGATCTCGCAGAGTTCGGCCGCCGTGCAGAACGATCCGCCGTTCTCGATGACGATCTTGATCTGCCTGGCCCGCCCGGCGTCAACGACTTTGAGCAGCCGCGACACGATCCGTTCGATCGCCGAGACGCGGCGTTCGCGCGAGGGATACTCGAAGGCGAAGACGCGGAGCATCGGCGCGCCGATCTCCGCCGCCAGATCCACCATCGCCTTCCCTTCACGCACGGAACGCTCCGTGTCGCTGATCGCCCACCCGATCACCGGAGGCGTCACCACCGCATCAAACCGGCAGCCGCTCGAAAGGCAGCACACTTCCGCGCCCGCCGCACGAAGAAGCCCCTGAACCTTCGGCCCCGCGGTGAGCGCCGGATCGCACGCCGACGAAGAGGAGCCCCACCCGAAGCTCCGCAGCTCGACCCCGACGTACCCCAGCTCCTCCGCCACCCGCGCGACACGCTCGAGCGTCCAGTCGGAACACGCCACCGTGCTGTATGCGAACTTCATCCGGGGATTCTCCACACGGGCGGCACGCCCGGCCACGATCCTACCCGATGCCGCACCCGCGTCAATCGACGCCCCTCGTTCACGCGTTCTCTGACCTTGCCGCCCGCGCCGTCGGTATACACCCACCCCGCTGCAGAACCCCCGCCACGCCCCGGCGGGCACGCCAGGCTCTCGATTCTCATGCTTCCCTCGGCGTGGCCTGGGGAACTTCCTTGGCCTCGCCCTCCCGTCGACCTCCGCCTCGCCCCCGTTCGCAGCGCAGCACCCAGCCTTCCTTCGCCGTCGCCGCGACCCTCGCGCTTCTCCTCGGGTCGTGCGGCACCACGGCCCGGGACACCTACTACGCCGTCCGATCCATCCGATGGCGGCCTTCCGCTGTGCCCCCAGACCAACTCGCCCAGGCGCCGACCATCGAGCGGGTCACGTTCGGCCCGGCTCCTCGCGTGGCGGCCGGGCTGCCCAGCAACGCGAGGTCGGATTCCGACTAGCCCACCGGCCCCCCACCCCTCGTCATATGCTGCCTCCCCTCACGGAGGCTTCCATGTCCAACCACGTCCCCCGTTCGGAAGGCTCGTTCGACCCGCAGACCAAGACCGACCTGCACGGGCAGCTCGACTACGCGACCTACCTGGGCCTGCCGCAGCTTCTGAGCGCCCAGCGGACGCTCTCCACCCCGACACACCACGACGAACTGCTGTTCATCATCCAGCACCAGACCACCGAGCTGTGGTTCAAACTCGTCATCCACGAGCTGCAGGCTGCTCTCGCACAGATCCGCACCGACGATCTCGAAGCCTCATTCAAGATCCTCGCCCGAGTCAAGCACATTCAGCAGCAGCTGCTCTCGCAGTGGTCCGTCCTCGCGACGCTGACCCCGAGCGAGTATGTGCAGTTCCGCCACGTGCTGGGGCCGGCCTCGGGCATCCAGTCGCTCCAGAACCGCCTCATCGAATTCATGCTCGGGCACAAGGACGAGCGGATGCTCGCCGTCTTCCGCCACGACGCCCAGGCCTACGCCGCTCTCGACGCCGCGTTCCGCTCGCCGTCCCTCTACGACGAGTTCCTGCGGTACCTCGCCCGCAAGGGGCACGCCATCCCTCGCGAGGTGCTCGACCGCGATGTCACCCAGCGGCACACGCCCAGTCCCGCTGTGGTCGACGCGTTCCGGCTGATCTACGAGCAGCCCGAACGCCACTGGGACGCCTACGAGATGTGCGAGAAGCTCGTCGACATCGACGAGGCCCAGATCCTCTGGCGGTTCCGCCACATCAAGGTCGTCGAACGCGTGATCGGCTTCAAGCGAGGCACGGGCGGCACCGCCGGCGTCTCTTACTTGCGCCACATCATCGATGACGCCTTCTTCCCCGAACTCTGGGACGTGCGCACGCACATCAAGGAATACCGCCCCTAACCGCGCCGCCCGCCACCGCCACATCGACGCTCCGGGCGTGCGCACAACCCTCGATGCAAAGGAAAAGGGCCCGACGATCTCGTCGGGCCCTCGTTCATGCTGTGATCGATGGGGCGTAAAGGGGGCTCAGAGCCCGCCGGTCCGCAGGGCGTCACGCAGCCCGGGGTAGAACTTGTCCTCGTTCTCCTCCTGGATGAGGATCGAGGGCTTGACCAGCATCAGCAGCGTCCGCTCTTCGCGGCTCATCGCGCGGTTGCTGAAGAGACGGTTGAGCAGCGGGATCTTGGAGAGCACGGGCACGCCCGACTCCACCTCAACCTCGCTCGTCACACGCTGTCCGCCCAGCAGCAGCGTGCCCTGATCCGGCACCGTCACGGTCGTCTCGACCGACTGCACCGTGGCTTCGGGCAGTTCGATGAACGCGCCGACCGAGCCCGACGAAACCGTGCCGCCCAGACCGCCGCGACCGGCGACCGTTGCCGTCACTTCACGCGTGCGGAAGGGCTGCTTGACCGTCGACACCTGCAGACGAACGTCGAGCGTCACGTACCGGCGGTCGGCGAGGATCACGCCGCCGACGTACAGCAGCACGCCGTCCGCCACGTACCCGATCGTCGGGTCGAACGCCGCCGCGCCTTCCGCGACCTGCGGCTCCAGATCCGAGACGTACGCGATCTGGCGGGCAACCCACACGTTCGCGTACTGACCGTTGGTGATCGTGATGCGGGGGGCCTGCAGGCTCACGCTGCGGCGGTCCGCCTGCGTCGCCTGCACCAGGAAGTCGACCTGAATGTCGTCGAGGAACGTGCCCGCGATGCTGAGCGCCGGACCGCCCGCCTTGATCTCGCTCGCGAACGAGGAGCTCATGAGCGAGCTGGTCAGGTCGAAGGAGTTCTGCGTCACGCCGACGGGAGTGAAGTTCTCCGGCGGGGGGATGCCGATGCCCGGCGGGGTCGCGCCCGGCGGAATCGCCGAGTCCGGGATGCCGTCGCCGTCCGTGTCGACCACGCGGTCGCCCGAGGCGACGTTGCCGCCGCGGTAGCGACCGCCCTCGTCGAAGAAGTCCGAGGGCATCGCGGAGTAGTCGAAGGACCGGAGGAACCGGACCTGGTTGCCACGGGCGTTGAGGTACAGGTCCACGTCGAACCCGATCTGCTCGAAGAAGTCCTGGTTCACGAGAAGGAACCGGCCCTCGACGCTGATCTGCATGTTGCGGACGCGGCGGAGCTGCGTCAGCAGGCCTTCGATCGCGCGGTGGTTCTTGGGCGTGTTGGTGACGATGAGGTTCCGCTGGAACGTCTGCACCGAGCCCGTGTCGCCGCCGTTGTCAACCCATCCGTCACGGTCGACCTGCTCCGTGATGATGTTGCGCAGCTCGCGGATGCGGTCCTCGAGCGGGCGCTGGGGCTCCTGGCCCTGCTGGTTCTGGTTCTGCGACTGGAACGGGCTCTGCCCGCCGCCGCCGCCACCGCCGCCGCCCTGCTGGAACGCGCTCTGCAGGTTGAACTGCGGCACCTGCGTCTTGTCGTAGACCTCGAACAGCAGGTCCTGCACGTCGTAGATCACCATGATCTTGTTGCGACGCAGGGACTCTTCCGAACCGATCTTCAGCAGCCCGTCCGTCACGGTCCAGCCGGCCCGGCTGTTGGGGTCCAGGCTCGTGCTCGCCTTCGCGAGAACCTGATCGAGAACCGCCTTGAGCGTCGGGTTCGTCACCGACAGGCTCACCGTCGTGTCACGCTGAACGCCCACCGCCTCCAGCGAAGGCCAGTCGACGTCCATGTTCAGGTTCGCCACCGTCCGCAGATACCCGAGCGACTGCTCGAGCGTCGTGTCCGGGAAGTCGACCTTCGGCAGGCGCGTGTTCTCGAGCGTCGCCAGCACGCGGCGGTTCTCGGGAGTCTCCTGGAACGCCTGAGCCTCGCGACGCACGGCGCTGATGTCCGGCCAATCCTCCGGATACCCCACGATCCCCGACGGAACGATCAGCGACTCCATGTTGTCCAAAGACTGGATCTGAGTCGAACGGCTGATCTTTTCCGCGATCGTGTTGTACTGGTAGTAGATGCTCATGTCCGTCAGAACATCGCGGAGCAACTGCCCCGTCGGGTTCAGCGGATCAAGCTGCAGAATCTGCTCCGTCACCTGCAGACCCTCGCGGTACTTCCGCTCCATCTGCAGCGCACGCACGCGGTCGATCAGTTCGCGGATCTTCTGGGCCTTGAGCTGGTCGCCCTGCAGCTTCTCCTGCTCGGCCTTGCGACGCAGTGAGTCCTCGCGGGCCGCCGCCGCCTTCGCGTCCAGTTCCTGACCCGTCTTCTCGATCTCCGCCGCCAGCTGATCCACCTGCGTGTTCAGCGACGACATCTCGGGGGCGCTGAACAGGTCGCGACCCTGCCCGAGGCGGAGCTTTGCCGCCGCCGCGTCCTGCCTCGCCTTGGTCACATCTCCCGACGCCAGCGCCGCCCTCGCCTGCGCCAGGAAGTTGTTGTACTCGGCCAGCGTCTGGTCCTTGCGAACGCGCTGATCCTCCGTGAACGCCGCCAGGGCGTTCCCGCCCGCACGGCTCCGCAGCTCTTCCTGCGCACGCCGGAGGTTCGCGTCCAGAGTCGACATCTGCTCGGGCGTCAAATCCGCCTTGAACGTGTCGCGGATTCGCCGGTACGCCGCCTGCGCCTCGTTGTACTTCTTCTCGTCGAACAGGGCATTCGCCTTGCTCAATTCACGGGCGGCCTCGGCCTTGCGAGCCTCGACCACCGGGTCCGCCGCGGGGGGCTGGGCCGCCGGAGCCGCCGGTGCCGGCTCGGGCTGCGCCGCCGCCGGAGCGGGCTGCTCGGCCGCGGGGGCCGGCGCGGCCGGCGTCTCGGGCTGCTTCTCGGGCTGAGCCGCCGGCTGGGCCGCCGGCTCTTCCGGACGCCGCGGCTGGATCTCGCCGGGCTGGACCATCCCGGCCGCCGCATCCTGTCCAAGGCCGCTCATCGCCACCACGCGGACCTGGTAGTCCGCGAGCATCGCGTTCTGTTCGGGGGTCAGTTCCACGCCCGAGCGGGAGATCGTCTCGAGGATCGACCTCGCCTCTTCATAGCGGCCCAGGTCGTAGCTGTTCGCCGCGGCCCGCAACGCGCCGGGCACGCGAGCCGAGAGCTCACGCCGCTTCGTGTCCACTTGCGCCAGCAACTCGTCAGCCGACTTCTGCTGCAACGCGCCGGCCTTCGTATCCGTGGCGACCGCCTTCGCGTGCTGCTCAGCAAGCTTCAGGTCGCCCTGCTCGACGGCCAGCTCGGCCTTCTGCAGCGAGAGCTCGACCCGGTCCATCGACTTCATGCGGCCCGAGACCGAATCACTCAGCCGCTTCATCTCGCGGGCGTCGGTCTCGCTCATCGCGACGCCTTCACGCGCGATCGAAGCCAGAATCTCCCGCGCACGAACCACCTTGCTCACCGCCAACGCGTCCGACGCCGCCTTCAGGCGTTCGCCCGCGCCGACGC
>ERZ1066130.563-NODE-563-length-12032-cov-11.710529_pt1 | contig 12032 bp, 6 predicted proteins | sample MGYA00382777_ERZ1066130 | MGnify/ENA primary metagenome ERZ1066130 (study PRJEB33369, sample SAMEA5778360) | biofilm metagenome | biome: Industrial cooling water; feature: Water cooling tower basin; material: Biofilm | place: United Arab Emirates | collected...
TAAAAGAATTTGAAGAAACGTTACCTAGTCTACCGTGGCCAACAGAAAAACTTATTTGGGGTGAGAAGATGATGTTTTGGGGCGAAATACTAATACCGGATTTCAAGATACCCGGTAATCCGTGGGGAACCATCCCCAGGTAGGATAGAATAGAAGTACGTGCCAGCCGGAACCTTACCTGCATTGCCCACATTTCCTTGGCCCCGAAAAGCAATATCCGCATTATTGTATCCCTTGGCTTCAAATACACGATCTCCCCATCGGTTAAAAATAACAACTTCGTTGTTGGGATAGAACTGGATTCGTTCGATCCGAAAAAATGAATTCAAATCATCCATATCATTGGGGGAAATCCCATTATACACTTGAATGGTTCGGTCATTATTGACCGCTCCGATGGCCAGGTAGCGGTAGGTAATGGCTGAGGCGCTGGTCACCTCCCCGCTTGTCAACGTTCCTGTGCTAGAAGACTGCCCTAAGGAGACAAAACCATTCGGAATGGAATTACTACCCGCAATGGCTGTTTGGCTAACCGGCACATCCAGAAAATCGTCCTGAGCCAGCGGCAAAGTGACAGTAGCGTTGGGGCTGATAACTCCCGTGGACGTAAAGTCATAATAGCGTTTATTTGATATCCTTAACAAGTTAACATCGCCCGTGAGGATATCTCCGGTGTTGAGTTCAGTTAGCTGCAATGTACCGGTAGCTGTGGGATCTGTTATTCCTGTAATGGTTACGGGTAAAAAATCTGCCCCATTCCCTACTGGAAATAGCCAATCTCCGGCACCCAGATGTTCCACCGCACCAACAATATGGGAATTTGCCGATCCTCCGCTAATCGAAGCATCTTGACGAAAAATTATTTTGGCTCCATTGCTGGATCTTAAGATGCTGTTTTGAAGATCCAACTCTTCTTCAATGGTGATATTTGCCAGAAATAATTTTTCACCTGCTCCGCTGATGACCAATCTCCGAAAACTTTGATCATTGTGATTGATTGTTTGAGGGAGATTGCTGTTAAAGTTGATTTGACCTATTCCTGCATCGTAAGTACCTAAATTTATCCAGGCACCTGAAATACGGAGATCTCCGTTATTTGTTAAATTCCCTTCATTGATCAATCCATCCTGAACTGTCAAAATGGTGTTAGGGGATATAAAAACATTGGCTCCTTTGTTCCGAAATTCCTGAGCAAAGATACAAGTCGAAAAAAGCCCAAAAAACAACAAAAAGGTTAATCTGAACATTTTTTATTGCTTTTTACTATCGAGTAACTGGCTGGAAGGTAAAATGATGGGTTGTGATATTCCCATAGATTCAGGTAAGTTATAAACTGCCGGATATAGGTAACGACCACGCTCATCTCCTTGTTTTTCAACCTCTACCTGTACTCGATTTTTTTCTGCATAAGGGTCTTTGCGGATACCTGTTACCTGCCAGGATACCTTAAGTCCGGGTCTGCCTCCGGCAATCCTAAACTGGTTACCAGATATCTCCTGAGACACATAAACCTGTGCAAATCCACCCACACAAGTAAGTTGATATCTAAAATCTTTATTAAGTGCCTCAAAATACTCTGGCAACACGACATTAGCTTCACCAGCAGCATCCAACGTTACTACACCATCATAGATGTTTTTCATGTCTGGAGATTCTACGAATGAGTGAAATAAAAACTTGTTCGATGGATCCAGTGGATGATCAATTTTAAATGTACCGGATCCCTTAGAAAGCGCACCCGAAACGGATAAATTACCGGATATATTTGTTGCTCCGGCTATTGTTACACGCCCAGAAAAAGCTCCTGCAAAACCTTCGGCTGTAGATGTTCCAAATATTCCATACCCCAGCCCTGATCCTAAGTACTGTCCAACAGAACCAATCGCCACAGCTCCACTTCCGGCCACTCCTCCTCTTCCCCACAGTCCGATTCCAGTATCCCCGCTACCCCTTACTGCAGCAGAGCCCGAGGAAGAAATCGACTCAATAGTTGGGGTAGTTGAACCCGAATTAATAGAAATGGCTGAAATAGCTGAACCAAGACCTGAGGTCTGCGCAAAAATTGCATTTCCTGTTTCCGTATTATTGGTATAACCGAAAAAACCGGCTCCACCAGTAGCAGTAGAATTCGAGGTTGCGCGAAGCGCAAAGTCCTTACTCGAGTTATTGGTTACAGCAAAATTTGCTACGCCTCCCCCACCGGGGTTGGCTAATTCAAATAAGTTGCCACCGGAGGAAACTGTGGCTGAATACGGCAACGTAAAATCTGCTGTTTCTGCTTGAGGTGTCCAGGCTGATCCATTCCATTTCAGTACCTGATTTGTTAAAGCCCCAGCCTGTAAAATTTTTGAAGGAGAAACATTGGCCACTTTTGCATCGGTCACAGCAAGATTTGCTAAATCATTCGTGGCTATTCCAAGATCTGTAATATCGCCTGTACCAACGGTCCCATCAAGTATTTTGGCCGTGGTTATAGAGCCATCGGCAATATCTGCTGTCGCTATGGTTCCATCCAGAATTTTAACACTGGTCACAGCACCTGTATTAATCGTTGGATTGGGATAGGTACCGGTTAAATCTCCCCCCGCTGCTCCACCTGGAGAAACACCAGTGATGGTGGACGTAGCTACAGAAGTAACACGACCAAAGGCATCAACAGTAACAGAAGGAACGGTTGTCGCATTTCCATACGTGCCCGCAATTACACCCGAATTTGCTAAAGCAATGGTCCCTGTGGAAGTGATGGTTCCTCCGGAAAGACCAGTTCCAGCGGTAATACTTGTAACTGATCCTGGTAAAAATGCCCATTGAGCTACCCCGCCAGAGGTGACTAACACCTGATTCGCAGAACCAATCGACAGTTTCCCCACGGCTATACCATTTGCAATCTTTGCATTGGTTACTCCGCCATCTGCTAAATCGGCTGTGGCTATATCTCCATCCACAATAGTCGCACTGGTAACAACATTATTGGCTAGTGATGGATTGGGATAAGTACCTGCTAAGGCACCTCCGGCTGCTCCTGATGGAGAAACCCCACTAATTGCGGTGGGGGTGACACCGGTTACCCGACCTTGGGCATCTACTGTGAGTACCGGTACTGAACCTGCCGACCCGTACGTTCCTGCGGTACCCACATTAGAAAGCGCAATGGTTCCTGTCGTGGTTATCGTTCCTCCGGTCAGACCCGTTCCTGCGGTAATACCTGTTACCGTACCACCGGTAGCCGGAGTGGTCCACGTAGGAATTCCGGCCACGGTAGTTAAAACCTGATTATTTGTTCCTGATGTTAATTTATTGACAGCAATACCAGATCCAAGTTTAGCATCGGTTATGGCATTGTTGGCAATATCCACTGTACCAATGGTTCCATCGAGAATCTTCGCAGCGGTGATCGCTCCATCTGCTATGTCAGTTGCGACTATCGCACCATCCAAAATATCCGCACTTGCAATGGTTCCATCCACAATTTTAGCACTGTTAATGACATTGTTGGCAATAGTTGGGTTGGGATAAGTACCTGAGAGCTCCCCTCCCGCAGCACCGGCAGGAGTTACGCCCGAAATGGTAGTGTTTCCGGCTGCGGTTAATCGGCCTTGGGCATCCACGGTAAACGTAGCTACAGAAGTGGAACTTCCATATGCGCCAGCAATAACACCCGAGTCTGTTAATTTTCCACTAGTGATCGTTGCATTGGCAATATCTGTTGCAGTAATGGAGAGGTCTGCAATTTTTGCACTGCTGACAGCATTATCCGCAAGGTCAGCGCCAGCAACGGTACCATCCAAAATATCTGCACTTGCAATAGTTCCGTCCACAATCTTAGCACTGGTAATAACATTGTTGGCAATCGTTGGGTTGGGATAAGTACCTGAGAGCTCCCCTCCGGCAGCGCCAGCGGGTGTAACACCAGAGATAGTTGTATTTCCAGCTGCCGTTAACCGACCTTGGGCATCTACTGTAAACGTAGCTACAGAGGTTGAACTTCCATATGCACCAGCAATAACACCCGAGTTTGTCAGTTTTCCGCTGGTGATGGTTGCATTACCAATATCTGTTGCAGTAATGGAGAGATCCGCAATTTTTGCACTATTGACGGCATTGTCAGCAAGGTCTGTTACGACTATTGTACCATCCAAAATATCTGCACTTGCAATGGTTCCATCCACAATTTTAGCACTGTTAATGACATTGTTGGCGATCGTTGGGTTGGGATAAGTGCCAACAAGTTCACCTCCAGCTGCGCCTCCTGGTGAAGTACCAGCCAGGTTAACCGAATTACCACCCGAAATACTCAAGGCTCCTGTTAGCGCTGTGTAACTCAGTGTCTGACTGTCGGTTCCGGTACTATCTTCAATAACCACCCATGCTGAGCCACTCCAGTAGTAAAATTTATCGGTAGTAACATCAAATACCAGCAATCCTTTCTCTGACGTTCCGAGCGTACTGATAAATCCAGCAGCAGTTCGTTGAGCAGTCGTCATCCGAGGCACCAAAAAACCTTGATTATTCCCAGTAGATACAAGATCCAAAACCGCTTTTGTGTTAGGGGTAGCAGTTCCAATACCAACAGAGTTTTGCGCGCTGACCACCCCGGAAACCATCGCCAAACAATAGACCAGAAGTATAGTGTGCTTCATATTCATTCTCAGGTTTTAAACCATCGGACGAAGTTAATCATAAAATATTAGCCAAGGTGACCAGATGAGGATCTACAACTAATCAATTAGCCGTATACTTGCAAAAATCCCTGTTTTAGGGGACTCAAAAGACGTAAATGACTGATGTTACGCAGCATTCGTAGCATAATTGTCAAACTGATCCCGCTCAAAGGCGGGAGAAGTAGATTATGAGTCTGAAATCTGGTTTCGAGAGCCTCAAGCTGACACACTTTAGTAAATTTGCGTACCATCAGCTAAATAAGCTTCTATGAAATTTGGAACCAAAGCTATACACGCAGGAGTCGAGCCGGATCCCAGCACGGGGGCCATTATGACCCCGATTTATCAGACCAGTACCTATGTTCAGGAAGGTCCTGGACAGCATAAAGGATATGCATATGCGCGAGGTGCAAACCCTACCCGCAACAGTCTCCAAAAAAGCATTGCTGCGCTGGAAAACGGCAAATATGGACTTTGTTTTTCTTCAGGGATGGGAGCTACCGATGCCGTCATCCGACTACTAAGCCCGGGTGACGAAGTCATAACCAGCAACGATCTGTATGGCGGCTCCTACCGGCTTTTCAAGCGGGTATATGAGCGATTTGGAATTAATTTCCATTTTTTGGACCTGAGTCAGGCTCAGTCGATCGAAAATCATATTACTCCAAAAACAAAGCTTCTCTGGATCGAAACACCCTCTAATCCTCTGATGCGGATTATTGATATCCAGGCGTGCGTTGAGATCGCCAAACGCCATCGAATAATGGTGGCGGTCGATAATACATTCGCCTCTCCTTATCTGCAAAATCCTTTAGACTTGGGTGCCGATATTGTGATGCATTCAGTTACCAAGTATCTGGGTGGTCACAGCGATGTGATCATGGGCGCTTTAGTAGTAAACGATGATAAACTTCACACGGATCTGGCTTTTCTCGCCAATTCCTGCGGTGCAGTACCCGGACCTCAGGATTCTTTTTTGGTACTTCGGGGTATTAAAACCCTTCATTTGCGCATGGAGCGTCACTGCTTCAACGGACGGGAAATTGCCAAATACCTGAAAGGTCATTCCAAGGTAGCACACGTTTATTGGCCCGGTTTTGAAGATCATCCCAATCACGCAGTGGCAAAAAAACAAATGCGTGATTTTGGAGGTATGCTTTCCTTTACGTTAAAAGATGATAGTATTGAAAACGCAACACGTGTGATGAAAAGTGTGCAACTATTCTCATTAGCGGAATCACTTGGGGGTGTTGAATCATTAATCAATCACCCAGCATCCATGACACATGCCAGTATTCCCAAAGAAGAGCGATTAAAGAACGGGTTGTCCGATTCGCTTATCCGATTAAGTATTGGCGTTGAAGATGTTGAAGACCTTCTGGCCGATCTGAAGCAGGCCATTGGTTAGAAAACTTTATTTCTCTTCCGGATTAACCAGATTCCGGTCAAAGGATTGATTTTGGGCAATCGCCTGACTGATTTTTTTGACAACTTCGTCAAGTTCCTGAGCGGAGAGTTTTAAATGAAGTAACAAGTCTTTTTCATGTTCATCCAGCTTTAAAATCTCGATCAGGTTGATTAACCCCATGAGGCGACTCAAGGGACCTCTCAGCAAATGAGAGTTGATAAAGGCATACTCCGCCAACTGCCGGTTCTGGTTTTCCAGTTCCTGAGTCCGCTCAATCACTCTTTGTTCCAGATTTTGATTTATCCGCTCAATTTCTTTGTGGCTTTTACGAATATTCAATTCATACTCTCTTCTCTGATGTGCTCGGTACGCTAAGGAAATAACATCAGATAAAGCTTGCGCAAACAAGACATCTTCCGGTGACCAATGCCGTTGAACATCCACGCTTTCACAACATAATACTCCGGCTAGTTTTCCGTCAATGAAATAAGGCGTATCCAACATGGAAATAATATGACGAGGACGAAGATATCCATGCTTAAACTCAAATGTTTTAGGGTTTTCTTCGGCATTGTCAGCCGGAATCACCTCTTGCTTTTCCAATGCTTCGAAGTATCGGGGAAAATTGTCCAGCAAAAGATTTTCTTCAAGCCGGTGCTGATCTGTCAGGCCGTCATATAGAATTAAACATCTGATGCTCCTCCGATCTGCTTCATATTGCCATATACTTACCCGCTCGGTATTCAGGCTTTGAGCGACCACCTTTGTCAGGTGTCTGGCTGCCATATCAAAATCACCAAAATTGATGGCTTTGCTCTTAGAAATATTCAACAGCGTATTCCAATGACGTTCCAACAATTTTGTGCGATCCGTTATTTCCTTCACCCGTTTGGTAAGTAAATTATTCACATGATCGATCAGTGCGTTTTGCTGCACCAACAATCCATTCTGCCGCTGGATAAATTCATTTTGAGTCTGGATTTCATATTTCTGCTGATTCAGCCTTTCATTTTGACTTACTATCTCCTTTCGGTTTGTCATTAAATATTCATTCTGTTCCTTTACTTGTTTGAGCAATCCATCTTTTGCCCGATAAAAATGAAAGGAGAATAAAAATGCAATCGCCACCAGCCCACTATGAGCCACCAGCGACCGGACATCACCGCCAGGATTTGCGTTGGGTTGTATGTCTTTAAAATAAAAAAAGAAGAAAAGGATAGTGCAGGTAGATATTACTGTCCAGACGCGGGCGGCATTTATCCCGACCAGTAAATTGGCCATGATGGGCATGAGGGCCAACCAGGGAAGCACCAGAGAAAAAACCCCGCCAGAATAAGCGGTTCCTAATGAAAACCCTCCCCACATAATGGTAATGGCAATATTGGCCATGACGTTTAGCGATAGTCGCGTGCGAAACAGGAGTAATGCTAAAAAAATTAAAATGCTAAATCCAAAAAAGAAAGTGCGTGGAACGTGAAAACCCATCCAGGGGTGTAGCACACCATACATCGATGAAATAAAAGCCTCGGTTAACGAAAAATTAACTAGTAGCCTCGCTGTTGCCTGATGCTCCGGATCTTTAAATCGAGATAGAAAATATTTGTAAAGAACCTCCATGCGTTACATCTCTTACGAAAGTACATAAGATTGAGGTAGAACAGAAGTGCTTGATGGAATATTTGCTTGTGGGAATATTTACATGAGGGAATGCATGTGAAGATAGCAGGCAGATACAATTTATATCCTAAAATGGCTTTTAATCTTCTTCAATAAAATTCAAATCTCTGTGGAAGGTCTCTTCTGTAAAATAGAATGCCACCAACGTAATGGAAAGAGTAACTATTCCGGTAACTATTCCGCTCTTAATTAAAGACCAACCCCAACTTTGCTGAAATACACCTAAAAAAAGCATGTTGATCAACGGTAACACCCCGCGAACCATATTTGGAATAGTCGTTGCTGCAGTAGCTCTTAAATTCGTTCCAAACTGCTCGGCTCCCATCGTAACAAATATGGCCCAAAAGCCTGTACTAAAACCTAGCGCCAGACAAACGCCATACATGCTTACATCAGAATCGTTGAATGAACTAAAAAAGAACACCAGCGAAACTATGGACAGAACGTAAAAAAACAAAAGTGCCTTCTTCCGGCTTTTAAAATATTGACTCAACAATCCCACGGCAATATCGCCCACGGCAATACCAGCATAGGCAAACATAATGGATCGTCCGGAGTCAATCGTCCGGCTTCCAAACATCGCCTCTCCAAATTTATCGCTTTGATTAACCAATATCCCGATCACATACCAGGTGGGAAGACCAATCAGTATGGCCAACACATACTTTTTAAATCGTTTGACATTGGTAAAAAACATGCGAAAATCGCCCCGAATGGCGCCTGCGCTTTTTACCTTATGAAACATTCCTGATTCCGCCACTTTCACACGAAGAAAAAGTAACATGATCCCCAACCCCCCGCCAATTTTATAGCACAGTCGCCAGTCATCTGTAAGTTGATATGTGTAATACGCTACTACCGCCCCGCTTAACCCGATCCCTGCAACCAGTGAAGTGCCGACACCCCGCTTGTTTTGCGGTAGTAACTCACTGACTAACGTGATTCCGGCTCCCAATTCTCCTGCTAAACCCAAGCCCGCAATAAAGCGACACCAGGCATATTGATCAACGGTTTGAATAAAACCTGTGACAAAATTGGCTGCCGAATACAGAATAATGGATCCAAAAAGAACCGAGAGTCTTCCGCGTTTATCTCCTAGAATCCCCCAGATAATTCCCCCCAGCAGCAGCCCAAACATCTGCCAATTGATGACTTTGGTACTATCGGCCAACATGCTGGCATCCGTTGCTCCTACGCCTCTCATACTGGGCGCTTTCACGATCGTGAATAGCAACAGATCATAAATATCAACAAAGTACCCCAAAGCAGCTACAATCACAGGCACACTTAACAATGACCTCCAGTTGTCTTTTTGTTCCATCCGGCTAAGATGTGAGATTTGTTACGCACCTGCAACCCGTTTGCTAACGTGGGGAACCTAACCCTTGAGCCTCAACGGATGAAAAGGTAGAAAAAAGTCAATCTGTGCTCTCATAAATCGCTTTTTTACCATCCATCAAAAAGGAAAATGATTCGACAGCTTTTGAGCGTAATCTCGTCATTCAAATCTCTTAATCCGATCTTTACAAATATGAAAAAAACAGGTTTGCTCTTCTTGATCATTCTCCTGGCATTGACAGGGCTTCATGCTCAGAAAAAAGCCTCCGCTCCGGCTAAGGCCACGGTAACTTTTGATGATAAACTATACCATGCGTTGGAATGGCGCAGTATCGGACCCTATCGGGGTGGACGGTCAGCTGCCGTGACTGGGGTAGTTGGCAAACCCAATTTATTCTACTTTGGAAGTACCGGAGGAGGCGTTTGGCGCACTACAGATGCTGGTAATTCATGGGAAAATATTTCAGATGGCTTTTTTGGCAGCTCTATTGGCGCAGTTGCCGTCAGCGAATGGGATAATAATGTGATCTATGTGGGGGGCGGAGAAAAAACCATACGGGGGAATGTTTCCGATGGCACCGGAATGTATAAATCCACGGATGCTGGCAAAACCTGGACATCCATTGGGTTAAAGGATTCCAAACATATCTCCCGCATCCGCATTCATCCGAAAAACCCGGACCTGGTTTATGCTGCGGTATTGGGTGATGTTTTTAAGGCTTCTCAGGAACGTGGAATCTATCGGTCATCCGATGGCGGAAAAACATGGGAACGAAAGCTATTTGCCAATGCAGATGCAGGCGCAGTTGATCTTTGTTTTGATTCCAATAATGCGCGGATTCTATATGCATCCACCTGGCGCATTCGAAGATCTCCCTATAGCCTCGAAAGCGGAGGAGAAGGTTCGTCTTTATGGAAAAGTACAGATGGAGGAGATACCTGGGTGAATATCAGTAAAAATGAAGGCCTGCCCAGGGGCATCTGGGGAATCTCTGGTGTGGCCGTATCTCCGGCAAACAGCAACCGGGTGTATGCCATCATTGAAAATGAAAACGGAGGTGTTTACCGTTCGGATGACGCTGGCAAAAGCTGGCGTAAAATGAACGATGACCGGAGCCTCAGACAACGAGCCTGGTATTACACTCGCATTTATGCCGATACCAAAGAGGAAGATGTGGTATATGTCCTTAATGTGTCTTATCACCGATCAAAAGATGGAGGCAAAACCTTTCAATCTTATAACGCCCCTCATGGAGATCACCACGATCTATGGATTGCTCCGGAAGATAACCAGCGGATGATCATTGCTGATGATGGTGGTGCGCAGGTATCATTCGATGCCGGTGAAAACTGGACTACTTACCACAATCAGCCTACGGCTCAATTTTATCGGGTTACCACGGATAATGCCTTTCCTTACCGCATCTATGGCGCTCAGCAAGATAATTCCACACTCCGGGTGGCTCACCGCACAGACGGCTTCTCTATTGGAGAACGTGATTGGGAACCCACGGCCGGTGGGGAAAGTGGTCACATTGCTGTAGACCCTACAAATAATGATGTTGTATTTGGTGGAAGTTATGATGGCTTTTTAACACGGGTCAATCATGCCACTGGGGAAGAGCGAAACATCAACCCCTGGCCGGATAACCCCATGGGACATGGAGCCGAAGGAGCGAAATATCGGTTTCAATGGAACTTTCCTATTTTCTTTTCGCCTCACAATCCTAAAAAGCTGTATGCTGCCTCTCAGCATTTGCACGTATCCTACAATGCCGGAGATTCGTGGGAATTGGCAAGTCCTGATTTGACCCGAAATGATGCTTCCAAATTGGGTTCCTCCGGTGGGCCAATCACGAAGGACAATACCAGCGTTGAATATTACTGTACCATTTTTGCTGTCAACGAATCGCCCTACGAAAAAGATCTGATCGTGGCAGGTTCGGATGATGGGTTGCTCCATCTGACTCGCGATGGTGGCAAAAATTGGGAAAAGATAACTCCTTCGGGCATGCCTGAATGGATGATGTTTAACAGCGTTGAATTTGACCCCCATGCCAAAGGAAGCATCTATGTGGCCGGCACCCGTTATAAAATGGGTGACTACGAACCCTATTTGTATAAGTCAAAGGATTATGGAAAAACATGGGTGCGCATCACCGAAGGAATCAAGGCTCCGCACTTTACACGGGTATTGCGGGTGGATCCTAAACGGGCCGGGTTGCTTTATGCCGGCACAGAATACGGTATGTATATCTCTTTTGATGATGGCGCCAGTTGGAAGTCCTTTCAATTGAATCTGCCCATTGTTCCCATTACAGATCTAACCATTAAGAATAACAACCTGATTGCTGCCACCCAAGGCCGCAGTTTTTGGTTGCTGGATGACTTAACTCCTTTACATCAATTAAATAATTCGGTTGCTCAAAGTGATTTCCATCTTTACAAGCCAATGGATAGCTACCGGATGAATGGTGGCGCAGCGGGCTGGAGAGGGGCACCGAAAAATGAAGGAAAAAATCACCCCAATGGGGTGATGATTCACTTCTACTTGAAAGATACTACGAAAGCTCAGGTGGCTCTGGAAATTCTGGAATCAGGTGGTACGCTTATCAAAAAATATTCTACCAAGCCGGACAAAAAAGCGAAAGAAGAGTCCTTGAAGATCGGAGAAGGCATGAACCTCTTCAACTGGAATATGCGTTATGCCGATGCCGAAGGTTTTGATGGACTAATCATGTGGGCTGCGCGTCTGACAGGCCCTAAGGCTGCACCCGGTATCTATAAAGCCCGCCTGACCGTGAATGGTAAATCACAGGAGACGGAATTTGAAATACTCAAAGATCCACGCACGAGCGGCACATTGGCGGATATCCAAGCGCAGGTAGCATTTCAAATGTCGGTGCGCGATAAACTCACCGACACCCATAAGGCAATCAAGAAGATAC
>ERZ1066130.566-NODE-566-length-11918-cov-10.712214_pt1 | contig 11918 bp, 5 predicted proteins | sample MGYA00382777_ERZ1066130 | MGnify/ENA primary metagenome ERZ1066130 (study PRJEB33369, sample SAMEA5778360) | biofilm metagenome | biome: Industrial cooling water; feature: Water cooling tower basin; material: Biofilm | place: United Arab Emirates | collected...
GATCTATACAATATGCTGAGAACCCGCCTAAAAAATATCAGGATATCTATCCATTCAATTTTGAGACAGAACAATGGAAGGAATTGTGGGAAGAGCTTAAATCGGTGATACTTTTCTGGATTGAGCAGGGGGTAACAATTTTCCGGGTAGACAACCCCCATACCAAACCTATTCCTTTCTGGCAATGGGTCATAGCAGAAGTCAACAAAAAGTATCCGGAAGTTATCTTTTTGTCAGAAGCATTTACACGACCCAAGATCATGGCATCTCTGGCTAAAGTAGGTTTTACACAAGGGTACACATATTTTACGTGGCGAGTAACCAAGCAGGAGATTACGCAATACATGAATGAATTGGTGAACGGCCCATCACGGAACTATTTCAGACCTAACTTCTGGCCAAATACACCTGATATTTTACCCTATCATTTACAACATCAGGGTGAGAATATATTTATTATACGATATGCACTAGCCGCTACACTTTCGGCCAGCTATGGCATGTACGGCCCGGCATTTGAACTATATGACAATGTACCGATCGAAGGCCGGGAAGAATATTTTAACTCTGAAAAATTTGAGATCAAACATTACGATTGGAAGAAAACCAATCGGATGACAGATATTATCTCCATGGTGAATCAACACCGGAAAGAGCATAAGGCGTTGCAGTCTACCTGGAACATGCAATTCTGTACTATTGAAAACAATAGCTTACTGGCTTTTATCAAGGTTACCGATGATCTGTCGAGCATCATATTGACCATCATTACATTGGATCCTCAAAGCAATCAATCAGGCTATGTACAAATACCCAAATCTTTGCTCAGACTTGATAATCACATCAATCTGAAATTACATGACTTGATGACAGATGAGCGATTTACCTGGACGCAGGAATGGAATTATGTTGAGCTGAATCCGCATAAAATGCCTTTTCATTTGTTTAAAATTGAGATACACGAGTCCAACATGTAGCATATGGCAATTCCAATCAAAACAAATGACCCACTTTGGTTTAAAGACGCTATCATCTATGAATTCAGTGTTCGTGCTTTTTGTGATAGTAATGGGGATGGAGTGGGTGACTTTCCAGGGTTGATTCAGAAGTTAGACTACCTGGATGATTTAGGGGTAAATGCCATATGGCTTTTACCTTTTTATCCTTCACCGTTGAAAGACGATGGATTTGATGTTACCGATCACTACGACATTCATTCAGACTATGGAACACTAAGTGACTTTAAACTTTTTCTAAAAGAGTCTCACAAACGAGGCATACGTGTCATTACCGAATTGATTCTTAACCACACCTCAGACCAACATCCATGGTTCCAAAAGTCTCGTAAGGCCCGGGCAGGCTCGCGGTTTAAAGATTATTATGTGTGGAGTGATACGGCTGATAAATACAAAGAAGCCCGCGTGATGTTTAGTAGTGAGGAAAGTAGTAATTGGAGTTGGGACAACGAGGCAAAGGAGTATTATTGGCATCGGTTTTATCGCCACCAACCAGAATTGAATTTTGACAATCCGGAGGTGCAACTGGAAATGATTAAAGTTGCAGACTTTTGGTTAAAGATGGGAGTGGATGGATTTCGCTTGCCCAACGTTCCTTTCTTGTTTGAAGAGGAGGGAACCAATTGTGAAAACTTGCCACAGACCCACGCCTTCCTTAAAAAACTCCGTACGCATATTGATCGGGAGTATAAAGACAAAATACTCATAGCGGAGGCCAATTTATGGCCGGAAGATGCGGCTACTTACTTTGGAAATGGGGAAGAATGCCACATGAATTTTAATTATCCGCTTATGCCCAGGTTGTTTTTGGGCTTGCGGACAGAAGACAGTTATCCCATTGTAGACATCATCGAGCAAACACCGTTGACTCCTCCGAATAGCCAATGGGCATTGTTTCTTCGTAATCATGATGAAATAGGATTGGAAATGGTAAGCGAAGAGGAAAAAGACTACCTTTTTAAAGCCTATGCAAATGATCCAAATACGAAACACAATTTGGGTATCCGTAGAAGGTTAGCACCTTTGATGAATAACGACCGCAGAAAGGTAGAACTTCTGTATACCATTTTGTTTTCTTTACCAGGCACACCGGTGATTTACTATGGTGATGAAATTGGTATGGGGGACAATATCTATCTGGGTGACCGGTTTGGTGTGCGAACACCGATGCAGTGGAACATGAATTTAAATGCCGGATTCTCCACGGCCAATCCTCAGAAACTATACTTACCAATCATTACCGACCCGGTTTACCGATACGAATCTGTCAATGTTGCCTCACAAGAAGAAAATTCATCTTCTCTCATGTGGTGGATCAAAAACGTGCTGGCCATGCGCAAACGTCTTAATGTTTTTGGGCGGGGCGATTTGAAGTTTATCGACAGCTCAAATGCAAAAGTTCTGGCTTTTGTTAGAACATATGAGCAACAGCGGCTGATAGTCGTGGCTAATCTCTCCCAGTTTTCACAAGCCACCACTCTTAATCTGACTGATTTTAAGGATTGCGATATTACAGAGGCCTTTAGTCAAAATCGTTTCAGGAGCGTAGAGACAGCTGAATATCCGATAACGATCGGTCCGTACGGCTATTTCTGGTTTCAAGCGGATGATTCGGAGAAAAAAGAAACCGCTACCAGTGGAAATGAACTTCAGTTGTTTAAAACGGAGATTTCTTGGGAACGGGTTTTTGGTAATTATAATGAAGTGAGGGTTTTTGAGCGGAAGATATTACAGCCTTTTATGAAGAAGTGCCGGTGGTTTGGCGGCAAAGCCAAAATCATCAGCAAAATGGGGCTACACAAAGTTATTCCCCTAAAAGTGGAAGGAGAAACTCATTTCCTAACGATCATTGAAGTACATTATGTTCAGCGGTTGCCGGATCTGTATTTTCTGCCCATGTGTTTTGTGCCTTCCGACAGCATGTTTGACAAAGTAGAATATACCTCTCAAAGTGTGGTCTGTCGGGCAGAAATTCAGGGAAAGTCCGGTTTTATTTTGGATAGTAGTTACGACAAGGATTTTCGTGATTTTCTGTTTCAGAGCATGGAACGCAAAGTCCGTATCAAAGAAGACGATGGAACGTTGGAATTTAACTCCAGCGTCTTTGCAAAATTAAATGCAGACAAAGTTGAGTCTAAAATCCTTAAAGCCGATCAGAGTAATACTGCTATTATTTATAATGACAAGTACTTCTTTAAATTCTACCGAAAACTGGAACGTGAAATCAACCCCGATCTGGAAATTGTTCGCTTTTTATCGGAGAATACAAGTTTTAAAAATTCTCCAAAGTATGCCGGTAGCGTTGAGTTTCATGATACCGAGGGAAAAACCATTGTCTTTGGATTGCTTCAGGAGAAAGTAGAAAATCAGGGTGACGCATGGAACGTTACGATCGATTCTGTTGGTCGTTTTTATGAGCGCGTCATGACAAAAGCTAAAAAGGAGAAGCTTCCGAAGCTAATCAATAAAGCGGCTATTAAATTCGAAGAAGCTCCCGAAATCATACAGGAATTTATTGGGTTGGGCTTTTATGAGCGTGTGGTTCGGTTGGGACAGCGCACCGCGGAAATGCACCTGGCGCTGGCCAGTGACTCATCCTCTCCGGCCTTTGCTCCCGAATACTTTTCAGCCAACTATCAACGGTCACTTTATTCTTCCTTGCGTAAGCTGGTCAAAGACCGGTTTAAGTTATTAGAACAACAGAAGCATAGATTAAACAAAGATGCACAAGCCCTGGCTGATAAAGTTTTGGCTTTGGAAGATCAGGTGCTGGAGTGTTTTAGTGAAATTTATATGACACGTATCAGCGCCATCAAGACTCGTATCCATGGAGATTATCATTTAGGACAAGTGCTATTCACGGGTAAGGATTTTGTGATCATTGACTTTGAGGGTGAGCCCGGCTTTAGCTTTAGTGAGCGCAGATTGAAGAAAAGTCCGATCAAAGATGTAGCTGGAATGATCCGATCCTTTCATTATGCCGCATTTGGAAAAATACTTTTGAACGAAAACTATCGTGAAAAAGACCTGGAATTTTTGGAACAGTGGGCGGAGCAATGGCAACATTACGTAAGTCGCTTTTATTTAGGGGCTTACATGGAACGCATGGGTACGGGCCTGACACTTTCCGAAGAAGATGAAATTCTGATCCGGGTCTATTTAATTGAAAAAGCCGTTTACGAACTCGGCTATGAGTTAAATGGCCGCCCGGATTGGGTAATTATACCTTTGCGGGGAATCTATTATCATATGCAGAGATATTCCTTAGCAAAGGAAGAGCGCGAGAAGAAAAAAAGTAAGACTTAACATTATTAACGTATAACGTCATGGGAAAAAAGAAATCAACCAATACCACTACTGGTGAACAGCCCATCACGCTGCTAACCGATTTTGATATTCATCTGTTTCGCTCGGGTAAACATTATAGATTGTTTGACAAACTAGGAGCGCACGTTACGGAGTTTAACGGAAAGAAAGGTACTTATTTTGCCGTATGGGCTCCCAATGCAAAGGCGATATCGGTTATCGGAAATTTCAATTCGTGGCAGCCGGATAGCCATAAACTGAATCCCCGATGGGATGAGTCAGGAATCTGGGAAGGATTTTTTACTGATGTTGGCAAAGGAGAAGTCTATAAATATGCCATACATTCCAATACGGGCGCATTTTTAGAGAAGTCTGATCCGTTTGCTCTTTTTGCCGAGACGGCACCTAAAACCGCATCCATTGTTTGGTCTACTTCACATTCCTGGAAGGATTCAGTGTGGATGAATGATCGTAAGAAACTTCAGGGAAAGCCGCGTCCGTATTCTGTCTATGAAGTTCACTTGGGAAGTTGGAGAAGGAAACAGGAAGATGGGAACCGATCGTTGAGTTATCTGGAATTGGTTCATGAGTTAGTATCTTATGTAAAAGAAGCAGGGTTTACACATGTGGAATTTCTTCCCGTCATGGAACACCCGTTTTTTGGTTCATGGGGATATCAGTTGACGGGCTATTATGCGCCATCGAGTCGTTATGGGTCACCGGAGGAATTTATGCAATTGGTAGATGCTTTGCATCAGGAAGACATTGGTGTGATCTTGGATTGGGTTCCTTCTCATTTTCCGGGAGACGCCCATGGATTGTATCAGTTTGATGGCACCCATTTGTATGAACATGCCGATCCCCGCAAGGGTTTCCACCCGGATTGGAGCAGTTATATTTTTAACTATGGACGAAATGAGGTCCGTTCTTTTCTGATCAGCAATGCAATCTATTGGCTCGATCGCTTTCACATCGATGGCTTACGGGTAGATGCAGTGGCGTCCATGCTCTATCTTGACTACTCCCGCAAAGCAGGTGAGTGGATACCCAATGAATATGGTGGCAATGAAAACATCGAAGCCATCCAATTCTTGAAGGAGTTTAATGAAACGGTCTATGGAGAGTTTCCGGATGTGATTACCATCGCGGAGGAATCCACCGCCTGGCCAGGAGTATCGCGACCAACTTATCTGGGCGGATTAGGGTTTGGGCAAAAATGGATGATGGGATGGATGCATGATACGTTGAGCTATTTCAAAAAGGATATGATCTATCGCAAGTATCATCAAAATGAGATCACCTTTAGTATCGTGTACGCGTTTACAGAAAACTTCATGTTACCATTATCACATGATGAAGTAGTACATGGGAAAGGGTCTATTCTGGGTCGGATGCCCGGTGATGAATGGAGGAAATTTGCAAACTTACGACTGCTGTATGGGTATATGTTTACGCACCCAGGTACAAAGCTTCTGTTTATGGGGGGAGAGTTTGGCCAATCAGCTGAATGGAATCATGACCGTAGTCTGGATTGGCATTTATTGGACTATCCCTACCATCGTGGGGTCTTTGAATGGATCAAAACACTAAATTCCATTTATAAGTCTGAACCGTCTTTATACGCTTTCCCATTTGACGGAAGGGGGTTTGAATGGATAGATTACTCTGACCGGGAGAACAGCGTGATGATCTATCAGCGAAAAACAGAAACAAAAGAAGATACCCTGGTGATCGTTTGTAATTTTACACCCGAAGTCCGACATCACTATCGAATCGGTGTCCCGTTCAGGGGTAAATGGAAAGAAATTCTTAATTCAGACAATCAGCAATATGGAGGAAGCGGAATTCTGAATCCGGCTCTTTTACATACGTCTCCTGTCAAATACCACAACAAAGATTATTCTTTCACCATGACGTTATCACCGTTATCCGTCAGCATATTAAAGTTGCATGAGGAAGTGGCAGAATTTGAAATTCAATAGTCAGTTAATGGAAGTTGTACGCTAATTTGTTTTCAGGATGTCAAGTCCCCCTAAGTTTGTTTGTATTCACGGTCATTTTTATCAACCACCAAGAGAAAATGCGTGGCTGGAAGTAATTGAAGTACAGGATTCGGCTCATCCTTATCACGATTGGAACGAACGTATATCGGCTGAATGTTATGCTCCAAATGCAGCCTCACGCATTCTGGATGAAAAGAATGTGATCAATCGGATTATTAATAATTATTCACGAATCAGCTTTAATTTTGGTTCCACATTGCTATCGTGGATGCAGGAGAACGATAAAAGCACCTATCAGGCCATTCTCGAGGCAGATAAAGACAGCAGCAAAATGTTTAATGGTCATGGCTCAGCCATGGCTCAGGTGTATAACCATATCATCATGCCACTCGCGAATAAACGCGATAAGGTGACCCAGGTGATCTGGGGGTTACGGGATTTTGAACAGCGCTTCAAACGCAAGGCCGAGGGAATGTGGCTGGCAGAAACTGCTGTGGATACCGAGTCTTTGGAAGTAATGGCAGAGCATGGAATCAAGTTTACCATTTTTGCACCTCGACAGGTAAAAGCGATTAGAAAAGTGGGCACGACTGATTGGTTGCCAATGAACGATCAAACCATCGATACACGAAGAGCCTATGTGTGTCCATTACCTTCCGGTCGTCAAATTGTAGTCTTCTTTTACGATGGCAATATTTCGCAAGGTGTAGCTTTCAATGGTTTGTTGAATGATGGAAAAAGATTTGCAGAGAGTTTGCTGGCGCCTTTGGATCGAACGTCTGATGAACCTCAGCTTTCACACATCGCGACCGATGGAGAGACGTACGGACATCACCATCATCATGGGGACATGGCCCTGGCATTTTGCATCGATCACTTTGAAAAAGACCCATCTGTTCATCTGACAAATTACGCTCAGTTTCTGAGTCTGTTTCCTCCAACATATGAGGCACAAATTGTAGAAAATAGTTCCTGGAGTTGCGTCCATGGCGTTGAACGATGGCGAAATAATTGTGGGTGCAACAGTGGCAAGCCCGGCTGGCATCAACTTTGGCGCAAGCCCCTCAGAGACGCGTTAGATTGGCTTCGGGATGAAGTTGCCATCATATTTGAGCAAGAAGGAGGAAAGGTATTGAAAGACCCCTGGCAGGCTCGTGATGCGTATATCGATGTGATTTTAAAGAGAAGTGACGAAACAATTCAATCGTTTCTTGACGCTCATGCCTTCTCAGATGTCAACGTCACCCGTGTACTTCGGCTAATGGAAATGCAACGCAACGCTTTGCTGATGTATACGAGCTGTGGGTGGTTCTTCGATGAAGTTTCAGGAATCGAGACCACGCAGGTGATGCAATATGCCTGCCGGGTGATTCAGTTGGCAAATCAATTGGCTGGAGTAAGCCTGGATGACGAGTTTTTAAAGAGATTAGCTTTGGCGCCCAGCAATGTGCCAACCTATGAAAACGCATCTGTCATTTATACAAAATATGTGTTGCCCTCGAAAACAAACCTTCAGCGGGTGGGTATGCACTACGCGGTGTCGTCTATTTTTGAAGAAGAGCCGGAATCGTTGCCACTCTTTAACTATTCCGCTGCCAACGACTTCTTTCTAAAAAAAGTGGCGGGAGAGCAGAAACTGGTCTTGGGAATTACTAAAGTACGGTCTTTGGTAACTAAATCTGAGAAAAAGTTTGCTTTTGCCGTAGTGTGTATTGGCGTGCATAACATTATCGGAAATATTTCTTTGGATATGGATCCGGATCAGTTTGCCAGCATGCAGTTTCGAATTACCACTGCCTTTGACAATGGAAGGTTGGGGGATGTGATTGGTATCATGCAGACGTATTTTGGCCCTGATAAGTACACGATCTGGCAACTCTTCAAGGATGAGAAGCGGAAGATACTGGACATGATCGCTACTAAGAGTCTGGAAGAACTGGAGACTTCTCTGCGCAGAACTTATAACCGCGACTATCCGCTTATTAATGCTTTATCTAATAATGAGATACCCATTCCTAACGCTTATCGCACTACGTTTGAGTATATTCTAAATGCGGATCTGATTGATAGCTTTGAGTCTGATAGAATTAACATCAAAGAGATTGAGCGCATTTTAGCTGAGATGGAAAAATGGAATTTAAAAATTGAAGATGCCAGCAAAGTTTCGCGGTTGGCAGGTCAAAGTGTGTTTAAAGAGCTTCAACGAATTCGGAGTGAGCGGGAGAATCTGAAACGGATTCAACGATTAAATCGGTTATTCCCGTTGTTACTAAAATTTGATATTAAACTTCAACTTCATCAAACCCAAAATCTATACTTTCAAATGTCCCTTGAAAACAAAAAAATGGGACAACAGGAAATTATTCCTGAATGGTTGGATCAATTCAAAAAATTAGGGGAACATTTGAGCATACGCGTGGCGTGAGAGAATAACTTCAGGAAAAAAGGAGTTTAAAAGCATCCATCAACACTTTTTTTCGGGAAGATTCCAATGCCTTGAGGTCAGCAAGCAAGCAAGAATATAGGATGGACTTTTCATTGATTTTTTGAATTTCACCGATTGGCCATGAGGATGGCATCGGAACACCAAAAACGATGATTTTTTCCGAAAACTGATTCGTCAGATCTTCCACGCTCAGTGATGCAGATGAGATAATCCGCACACTTTCTGGCCGGATTCGATAGAATTCCAACAATCGATTTAACTGATGCTTATCCTCAGCTGAGGTGAGGTTCCACGGAGAGGGGAGGATAACCAAAATCCTGGGAGCTATGGCATATACATGCGAGCCGAAAAGCAGTTGTGTCGAATTCATTATTCCTTGATATCAAAGATCGATTTTAGTTCTTTTGCTTCGGAAGGTTTCATGCGCCCAGAAAGGATCAACCGAAGTTGACGTCTGCGCAACGCTCCATCATAAAGCGCTTTTTCTTCTTCGGAGGTGGTTTCAATTTCCGGAACATCGATGGGTCTTCCACTTTGATCCACTGCGACAAAAGTGAAGTAGGCACTGTTGCTTTCAAATTTGAGCCCGGCCGGAACATCTTCAGCATCCACATCAATCCGTACTTCCATGGAAGAACTAAAGGCGCGTGTTACTTTAGCGCGTAGTGTGACGACATTCCCCAAACGGATGGGATGCCTAAATGAAATATTATCAACCGATGCAGTTACAACAATGCGGTTGGAATGCTTCTGGGCAGCAATGGCTGAAACGATATCCATCCAGTGCATCAACCGACCACCCATGAGATTATTAAGCGTGTTGGTATCGTTAGGTAGCACTAACTCAGTCATGCTAACCAGTGATTCAGATGGAGTTTTCGTTCTTCTTTTAGACATATGGCGCAATCGTTGTCACAAGCTAATGCTTGTTTGGTTTTGATTATTTAACACAAAAATCCACAATTTTCTTTGCAATCGGTAAGCCGATTTCATTATTTCAGGCTTTCATGAAGAGCATCTTTTATTTTTCCATCCTATCCGCTCCTGTAGTCTTCATTACAGGTACTACCATTACGGGGTAACCCGTATCTGCTTCTTCACCCGCCTCGTGCCAATGCGCATCTTGTTCCAGGAACAAACAGGCTTTTTTTTGTTCGATAGAATTCACAGTTACTAGCAAGTAATACAAATGAAAGTTAAGAAATTTGGAGGGTCATCGGTGGCTACTCCGCAGCGGATAAAGTCCATTATTGACATCCTTCAACTGGAGGAAGAACGTGATTACACTCTTGTTTTTTCCGCTTTTGGCGGTGTAACGGATCAACTTATCAAGGCGAGTGCGCAGGCAGTGGAAGGAAATCACGAATATCGCATCACTTTGAATCAACTGGAAGTCAGACATTTGGATGCCGTGCGATCGCTGCTATCCGTTCAGAAACAAAATCCGGTTCTGGCCCGGGTTAAGATCTTACTGAACGAACTTGAAAATGTTTTACAAGGAGTGTTTCTCTTGCGTGAGCAGACGTTGCGTACCCTTGATTATATCATGAGCTTTGGTGAGCGTCTTTCTGCTTACATTATTTCTCAAGCGCTCAACCATCATGGAATTGCCACCGAATTTTTGGATGCCCGAAACGTTATTCGAACCAACAGCCACTTTGGTTATGCAGCAGTCGACTTTGCTGTTACCAATCAATTGATTCGGCAGCACTTTGCAGAGGCCAGAAACGTTCAGGTGATCACCGGCTTTATCGGCTCTGATCAAAATGGTAACACGACCACGTTGGGCCGAAGTGGGTCAGATTATACTGCGGCTATCTTCGCTGCCGCGCTTCAGGCTTCTGGTCTTGAAATATGGACAGACGTGGATGGAATGATGACCGCTGATCCTCGAAAAGTTACCAAAGCGTTTAGCGTGCCGGAGATGACGTATCAGGAGGCAATGGAGTTGTCACATTTTGGTGCCAAGGTAATCTTTCCGGCTACCATGCAACCTGCCATGATTCAGGCTATTCCCATTCTTATCAAAAATACGTTTAACCCAACTCATGCCGGCACCATCATTTCGCACATATCTAAACATGAACAGGGAATCATCAAGGGCATATCATCGGTTGATAATATTAGTTTATTGAATGTCCAGGGAAGTGGATTGCTGGGAGTAGTGGGTGTTTCCATGCGTTTATTCCGGGCACTAGCTCAAGCAAAAATCAATGTGATCTTGATCAGTCAGGCCTCTTCCGAGCATAGTATTTGCCTGGCGGTTGATTCAACCCACGCCCATCTGGCCAAGCAGTCCATTGAAAGTGAATTCGCCTTTGAATTACAGACGCATGGAATGGATGAAGTATTATTGGAGGACAACCTGTCCGTTATCGCTATTGTAGGGGAAGGAATGAAGCAAAATCCAGGTACCAGTGGCCGGATGTTTCATGCTCTTGGAAAGAATGGAATCAACATCAGAGCAATCGCCCAGGGGTCTTCCGAGTTAAATATTTCTGCCGTTGTCAGGCAAACAGATACGGCCAAGGCATTGAATGTTTTGCATGAGGCATTTTTCTTATCCGATAACCGAACATTATCTCTTTTCATGGTGGGTACCGGATTGATTGGAAAATCATTGATTGAAATGATCAATACACAATCTCAGATATTAAATACCGATCATCATCTGGAAGTGGTGATTAATGGCCTTGCGAATAGCCGCCAGATGTTGTTGAGCGGCACGAATAAGAGTATATCAAGGGCCGACCTGGATGAGAGGGGAGAGTCGATGCGGATGACTTCCTTTGTAGAGCAAATGATTACGTTGAATTTACCCAATAGTATATTTATTGATTGCACCAGCAGCGAAGAAGTCACCGATTTCTATCAGGTAATCCTTTCGGCCAATATATCGATTGTTACCCCTAACAAAAAAGCAAACACAGGCTCACTGAGCAAGTACAAAAGCTTGCGACAAGCGTCTGCGCGCAGAGGTGTAAAATTTTTGTATGAAACGAACGTAGGAGCCGGGTTGCCCGTCATCAGCACCTTAAATGACTTGCTCTTGAGCGGTGATCGAATCATTCGGATTGAAGCCGTTTTAAGCGGCACCATGAATTTTATTTTTAGTTCTTTTGGAGAGGGCGATTCCTTTAGCCGGAT
>ERZ1066130.567-NODE-567-length-11908-cov-12.973931_pt1 | contig 11908 bp, 14 predicted proteins | sample MGYA00382777_ERZ1066130 | MGnify/ENA primary metagenome ERZ1066130 (study PRJEB33369, sample SAMEA5778360) | biofilm metagenome | biome: Industrial cooling water; feature: Water cooling tower basin; material: Biofilm | place: United Arab Emirates | collected...
GGCGATCAGGAACTTCTCTTGGTAATTCAAGACAAGCGGATTAAAAATTCTCAATTGAACTACGCGCCCACCATGGGCGAGGTGATGACCGGTTACACAGGGGAGTATATTCTGGTAAACGGAAGCAACGCTCCTTTCCACAATGTGGCCACACGCTACTATCGCCTCAGGGTGTTAAATGGTTCTACCGCCCGCATGTATAATCTGGCTTTCAGCGACAACCAAGCTTTTGATGTGATTGGTGCCGATGGCGGCCTGCTTGCGCAACCCGTTAGCGTTACTTCACTGATGCTTGCCCCGGGTGAGCGGGCTGATATTTTGGTATCATTTAAAAGTTATGCAATAGGTACAGAAGTCTTTTTGGTGAATAAAACATTTAATGGTGGCGCACAAGGCAAACAGGAATTCAAGATCATGAAGTTTATTGTTAACCAGCAAGTGAATGATTCCTTTGTCAAGCCTGGTCAGTTATCAACTATTCAACCTTTGCCTGCCTCTTCTGCCGTGAAAACCCGCACGATGAAAATTAAAGGCATGATGGAAGGGAATGGAAACATGAACATGGGCGGCATGGGCAGCGGTATGCACACCATTAACGATAAAGTATACGACCTCAACCGAGTGGATGAGACCGTAAAAGCGGGCGACACGGAGATATGGGAGTTCGATAACTCCCAGGGTGATGAAATCCATCCCATGCACATCCACGCAGTGCAGTTCCAGGTACTTTCGCGCACGGGCGGGCGGGGTGCTTTAATCGCTACGGAGCAAGGCTGGAAGGACACCGTACTGGTGATGCCGGGTGAGAAGGTGCGTGTGATTATGACTTTCCCTCAACAAAAAGGCGTATTCGTATTTCACTGCCACAACCTGGAGCATGAAGACGATGGCATGATGCTGAATTTTGAAATCATCTAACTTAAACAAATACAATTTATGAAAACTAAATTAATAATCGCTTGCCTGGCTCTGGGTAGTTGGGCGGCCAACGCGCAACACGACCACGCAGGCCATGGCACTGAAAAGAAAGCCGACCAGAACATGGTCATGTTCAAAGACGCTAAACTCGGCAAAGCCTATGAGCACTACCTGCATCTAAAGGACGCACTGGTAGCCTCCAAGGCGGATGAATCCAAAAAAGCCGCGGGCGAATTGCAGAAAGCGTTGAAAGATGTGCCCGGATCGGCTGCAGCCCTTGAGGCCTCAGCCAAAATTTTCAACCAGAATGATTTGGCTGAGCAACGTAAGCTCTTTAGTGCCTTGAGTAACGAAATGACTACGTTAGTGAAAGGCGGCAAACTTTCGATGGGCATGCTCTACCTCGAATACTGCCCCATGGCCAACAACAACGAGGGCGCTTATTGGCTCTCGAACGAAAAGCAAATCAAGAATCCATACTTCGGTGACAAGATGCTGAAATGTGGAAGTGTAAAGGAAACCATTCAATGAATCAGTAAACGGGTGTGTGGCAGAAATGCAAAAGCATTGTAAAGTTTCACCAGGAACACCAATGTAGGCAAGCCTGCCGCACGCCCCATTAACCTTTTTATAATCATGAAACAATTACTGTTAGCGCTGGCTCTCATTCCCTGTATTGGAATAGTTTCCGCACAAACCGATGAGCAAAAAGTGAAAGATGTTTTAGCGTCCTACAAAAATGCCCTTGAAAAACTGGATCTAAAAGGAACGGATGCCCTCTTCGTATCCAACAGCCAGATTATTGAATCCGGTAAGGTAGAAGGAACGTATCAGGATTACCTCGCACACCACATTGGCCCTGAGTTGGGTGACTTTGTTTCTTTCAAATTTGACCCCTACAATGTTGTAGTAACGATTACTGGCGATTATGCTTTTGCCGTAGAAACTTACAACTACACCATCGTGCTGAAGAAGGATAATTCCGAAATCAAACGAAGGGGTGTGGCCTCATCGTTTTTGAAAAAGGAAGATGGGGCATGGAAGATTGTGCACATGCACAACTCATCGCGTAAGCCGTAGCCATTGAAATCAAAGACAAACGCTAATCAAAAATCTGCCCTTTCCACTCGAAGGATCATGTGGCTTTATTAAACTCCATACACCATGACAAGATATTTCATAAGTGGCCTCCTACTTATCTATTCATTCAGCCTCTCAGCGCAAAATAGTGACGACATTGTAGGTGAATGGCTTACCAAGAACAATGAAGCCCAGGTAACCATTTACAAAGAGCAGGGAAAATACGTTGGAAAAATCGCGAGTGTAAAAGACAGCACGCAGTCTTCACAACTAAACACAATCATCCTCTCCGATTTTGTTTTCGATGCAAAAGAAAGGGAGTGGAACAATGGCACCGTGTTTGAACCCCGGCATGGCCATAAGTCATCTGGTTATCTTGTATTGAAAGATGCGAACACCCTCAAGGTAACTGGCTATAAAGGGTTTCGGTGGATTGGCGATTCAGAAATCTGGACACGTGTGAAATCGAAATAGTGTAACAAACCAGTTCTGCGTGATGGAAACACAAAAACTTTTCGATAGCATTATTCGCCAATACAAAGACGACCCCGCTTCGGTCTATAACACGTGGTTTGTCGGCAGCGAAGAGCGATTGAAAGCTTTTCGTGCCATCAGGCGGGGGGTGTTGCAAGTAGTGGATGACGTTAAAACTGAGAAGTTTGGGAACGACTTTAAGGGTTCATCGCTTGAGTTTGTACTTACTGCTATAACAGAACAAAAGCAAGTGTTCGAAGGTGCTGCGCATCCGTTTTACTGGAAACCAAAAATGCGCATACCGGATATCTATGAGAACCAAAAGAACAAGCGTGCATTCGGTCAGTTTCTGGAAAGCTGCCTTAATGCAACCAGAGAAGACCAACTCATCCGCGAAATCATTAAACTCGATGAATTAAAAATCAAAGGGCTTGGCCCTGCCGTAGCCAGCATTCTTTATTTTTTACACCCCACCATTATTCCACCGTTTAATACCGCTATCGTAAACGGTTTCAATTACTTGTTTCGCGACAACAAGAAACTGGGTAGCTGGCAGGAGTATTTGAAAATGCGCGAGGTTATCATGAAAACCAATACTGATAATAAAGCGCAGTTGTCCAACGATCTTGGAGCAATAGCAGGACTGATGTTCGAAATCGGTTCTAAGAATATCATCATCGAAGGACAGGTATTGTCGGACGATGAGAAGGCCAAACTGCTGAAGCAATACGATAAGCGTCACAAAGGAGTATTAAGCGAAAAGCATGAAGAAGACCTGCATACCGAAATGCAATATCACCTGCTTAAGGTGGGTAAAGCGCTGGGCTATGACGCTATCGCTGCGGCTAACGATCGTGGAAAATGTTATGGCGAAGTAAACTTCTCGTTCATCAGCCTCAATGAATTTCCGGAACTTTCGCTTGACAAGGAAACGCTTTCCACCGTTCAACTGATTGACGTTATCTGGTTTGAAAAAAATACCAACAAGCCAATCTGCGCATTTGAAGTGGAGAAGAGCACGTCTATCTATTCGGGCATCCTTCGGTTGAGCGACCTGGCCTTCTCATTTACTGATCAGCAAACTTCGTTATTTATTATTCTGCCGGATAGCAGGGAAAAAGAGGTGGTAATGCAGTTAAGTCGCCCCTCCATTAGAAATTCAAACGTCAACATCAAATACATCTTATTCTCTGACTTGCGCGAGCATTGCGATGCACTTTGCAAGTTTGGTGATAGCCATAAAATATTAGAGAAGATTGCCAAGACCGTAAATCAAAACACCTAAAATAACGTACCATGAAAACCATTTTTTTAAGTCTCATAATTCTCATTGCTTCACTGTCACAAGTGCTCGCCCACGGAGGCAAGAAGCACAAAAAAGATTCGACCAAAGCCCCCATGGATTCAACCATGAACATGGGTGCGCAAAAAGAGCATGAGGCAGGAGATACCACACATCACCATGATGAAGGTATGGCCATTGATGAATCGAAAGTAAAAGCAGACCTTAAGGACTTTCCCACGCTCCATCCGTTGATTGTTCATTTTGCCATTGTATTGATTATCGTAGCTGCGGGAATGCAACTGCTGAATCTTTACTTTATGAAAAAGGAAATAGCCTGGATCATCACCGCCATTCTTTTTGTGGGAGTTTTGGCAGCGTGGGTTGCCGGACGAAATTTCCATCCCCACACGCATGGCATCAGCGCTCACGCGCAATTGGTGCTCGACCAACACGACCAATGGGCTGACTGGACGATTTACTCAGGAGTCATCGCATTGATTCTTCAAGGACTAAATCTCGTTCTCTATAAAGACAAGCGTTGGGCTGCCGCAGTAGTGGCAGTGGTGCTGGCGGTGTCTTCGTATAGTGTGGCCAGCGCAGGTCACTATGGATCTCAGTTAGTTCACATCGAAGGCATCGGCCCGCAGGGCAAATACTTGGAAATGGAACATGAGCATTGAAAATTATCACCAACTTAAAACCCAATAACTATGAAAAAATCAGTCGTAACAATCGCCATCTTGATTTCGGGATTATTTATTGCTTCACAGATAATCATGAGCTGTGGCACTAAGAAGGAACAAACCACTGAGGAAGAACATGAACATGCGGAGGGTGACACTACCAGCCATCATCATGATGAAATGGATTCTACAAAAATGGATCATGCAGCGATGGCATACGCGTGCCCCATGCACCCCGAAGTGACCGGTAAAGAAGGAGACAAGTGCTCGAAGTGTGGTATGAAGCTCGAGCCCGTAAAGGAGCATAAAGAAGACCATGATCATTAAGCCAGCAAAGAAAAAGTTTTTATTATCCATGGGGGGTTGTATGCTGCTTATCGTTGCAGCATACATGCCTCTGCTGGCCCAGCACAACATGCATGATGCAAAGCCCACGGCATCAGGCAAACGTGTAGAGTATGATCTCTACATTGACCACCTGATGGTCAACTTCACGGGCAAAGAAAAAATGGGGATGGCCATCAATGGCGGCATCCCCGGCCCCGTGCTTCATTTTACTGAAGGCGATACGGCCATCATTCGTGTGCACAACAAACTGAAGAACGAAGAAACATCTATTCACTGGCATGGCTTGCTGCTGCCCAATGAAGAAGACGGAGTTCCCTACCTCACCACGGCACCTATTAAAGCTGGCCAGACACACACCTTTAAATTTCCGCTGATCCAAACAGGCACGTATTGGTATCACTCACACACCCTGCTGCAAGAACAATCCGGTATCTATGGATCGATTGTCATTCATCCGCGCGGATGGAGTGAATCCACGAGTATGAAAGAGCAGGTGATTATGCTCAGCGACTGGACAGATGAAAATCCGCATGAAGTGTTGCGCAATTTGAAGCGTGGCCTGGATTACTATGCCATCAGAAAAAAATCTGTACAAAGCTGGAGCGAGGCCCTCGCAAAAGGGTATTTAAAAGACCGCGCCAAGACTGAGTGGATGCGCATGCCGGCAATGGATATTTCCGATGTTTATTACAATCGCTTCTTCATCAACGGGAAATCGGAAAGCACTTATACCGATGTCAAACCTGGAGATTCATTGAAACTTCGTATTATCAACGGCAGTGCATCCTCTTATAATTGGATACAATATGCTGGAGGGAAAATGAAGATTGTGGCAGCCGATGGCCTCGCGGTTCAACCGATAGAAGTTGATAAACTTTTAATCGCTATTGCCGAAACATACGATGTGGAAGTGAAAGTGCCAGACGATGGAATGGCCTATGAGTTACGTGCAACCGCTCAGGATATTTCCGGGTATGCCTCATTATATATTGGTGATGGCATGATAATGAAAGCCCCTGAACTTCCTAAACTCAACTACTTTGCCATGTTACGTGATATGAACTCCATGGGAGGGATGGATATGAGTGGAATGGACATGAAAAAAATGAAGGGGATGGATATGGGAACGGACACTTCTATGATGAACATGCCTGGAATGGATATAAAAGATATGAATTCCACCATGACCATGCCGATGGACACTACCATGAAAGAGATGGACATGTCGGGCATGGATATGAGTAACATTAAAAATGAGGAAGAGGTAACACTAACCTATGACATGCTCCGGTCGCCACAGCCAACAATTTTGAATGACAAACTACCAATGCGGGAGATTAAACTCAATCTCACAGGCAACATGATCCGCTACGTTTGGTCGTTCGACAATAAAACACTTTCACAATCGGATAAAATCATAATCCGCAAAGGCGAGAACGTGCGCATGAAGTTAGTGAACAACACGATGATGCGCCACCCGCTGCATCTGCACGGTCACTTTTTCCGTTTCCTCAATGCACAGGGCGACTATTCGCCCATGAAGCACACCTTCGACATTGGCCCGATGGAAACCGTGACCATCGAGTTCTATGCCAACGAAGAAAAGGATTGGTTCTTTCATTGCCACATACTCTATCACATGATGGCCGGAATGGCCCGCGTGGTAAGCTATGAAAACTCACCCGCCAATACACAACTTACTCTTAAGGATCAAAAAAAAGTTTTTAAGGAAGATCGGATGCTGTACTTCTGGGGTCAGACTAAGATTGCCTCCGATGCCGTGTTCGGGTTTGCCAATGTGGTGGGAAACCGCGGCATACTGGGAACCACCTATCGCGTGAGTTATAAAAATCAGTATGAGTTTCAGCCCGACTATCAACGCTTTTTAGACAAACGACAATTCTTGGCGGCCTATATTGGTGCAGATATCCGAAATACATTTCAAGTAGTGGAAAATGGCAAGCGGGTTGACCGAAAGGTAGCCATCATCGGTGTTCGGTACTTACTTCCCATGTTTGTTCAGTCTGAATTGCGCCTTGATCACTTGGGCAATGCACGGTTTCAACTTTCGCGGAGCGATATGCCCGTTACAAGACGATTGAGATTAAGCCTGGTGGGCAATACCGATTGGGAATACAACGTTGATTTTGACTACAACATCGGTAAACGGTTTTATATCCACGCGTCTTACGATTCAGACTATAAATATGGTGCGGGGTTGACGGTACTTTGGTAATCAAACGCCATGCAGATTTGTAATAGAATGAAACGATTATCTGAGCAAAACTTTTTCATCCGGGCTGACAGAGAAATTGGCAGCCACCTACGAAAGGCCTGTGTTCATTATCCATATCTAATAAACGCTCTATGAACAACCATAAAACACATTGGGAAAATATTTACGAAACCAAGGCAGAGTCTGACTTCAGTTGGTTCCAACCTTATCCGCAAACATCGGTTGACTTCATTAATCTGTTCAAGCTGCCGAAGACCGCCAGTATCATTGATATTGGTGGGGGCGATAGTCACTTGGCAGATGCATTACTGGAATTAGGCTACACAGATATTACGGTGCTTGATATTTCAACAAAGTCCATCGAACGGGCAAAAGCCAGGCTGGGAGAGAAAGCAACAGCCATCACCTGGATGTCGAGTGACATTATTGACTTTGAGCCGCAACGTAAGTATGATTTCTGGCACGACCGTGCTGCGTTTCATTTTCTTACGACAGAAATCCAAATCATTAAATACTTGGCCATTGTAAAGCAGGGCGTTAAATCCGGTGGGCACTTGGTGCTCGGTACCTTTTCTGATAAAGGCCCAACAAGGTGTAGCGGCCTGGAGATTCGGCAATACACGGAAGCATCAATGTCTGCTCTGTTTGAGAAAGACTTCAAACGGATAAAGTGTGTAGAAGAAACCCATGTAACACCTTTTAGCACACAGCAGAACTTTGTCTTCTGTAGCTTTCAGCGAACCTCCATGCCTATACTATGAGTAAAAATAGAAACATAAAACACACGCAATGCGGATTTATCACCTTGCTGGTACTAGCATTTTACTTTTCGAGTTGCGGCTCGCGAAAGGAGAATAACAAAGTCATTGAACTTGATGACGTAAAACTCTCTACCCTCACCGGAGAAAGTATTGATTTAAATGAATTTGCCGATAAAGTTATCTTTATCAACTTTTGGGCAACCTGGTGCGGGCCTTGCATTCATGAAATGCCGTCCATTGAAAAAGCGCAAACCCTGATGAAGGGTAAAGAAGTTGTGTTTTTACTCGCATCGAATGAAGAACTCGACCAAATCACACGCTTTTCAAAAAAACATGACTACGATTTTCGGTACGTACAATTGAACAACATGGAAGAGCTAAAAATCTCAGCCTTACCCACCACCTACATTTTTGATTCTGAGGGTGTCTTGAAATTCTCAGAGACCGGAACCCGAATATGGAACGAACCAGCAAACATTGAACTCATTACTAAAATCATAAACCATGAAGAATAAAATATCTCTTTTTGCTTTGTCGATAGGATTACTGGCATCTTGTTCAACCAAGACGGAAGAAGCCGCACAACAATCAACGGTAACCCATTTTGAGTCCCCAGCTCAGGCCGAAAGTGGGGAGCCCTTCCTCTTTACCTATCAGGACAGCATCGTCTATTTTTCCTGGATTGAAAAAAAGGAGCAAGAGTCAGCATTTAAACTGGCCAGCCTTGTCAATGGTAAATGGACGACACCGAAAACTATTGCCTCGGGCAATTCATGGTTTGTAAATTGGGCAGACTATCCCATGATGGCGAGAAATCAAAATGGGTTCATCGCTCATTTTCTCGATAGAAGCGCTGATGGCAAATTTACCTACGATGTAAAGTTCACAACCGCTGCTACAATTGACACAACCTGGACCAACCCGAAAATTCTTCACGATGATGGTAAGAAAGCAGAGCACGGCTTTGTTTCATTAGTACCTTATGAAGACAAGTTTTTTGTTACCTGGCTAGACGGGCGCAATACGGTGATGGAGGGCATGGAAAATATGGATCATGGCCATCATGGAGAGATGAGCCTTCGGGCAGCCATTCTCGACTCAAAGGGAAATAAACTAAACGAGTGGGAACTTGACAAGAGAACGTGCGATTGCTGCCAGACAAGTGCTGCCATAACAGCATCCGGACCTGTAGTAGTGTATCGCGACCGTTCGGATGAAGAGATTCGTGATATGTCTATTGTGCGTTTGGTGAACGGTGAGTGGACCGAGCCCAAGAGCATCAACAACGACAACTGGAAAATCGCTGGCTGCCCGGTAAACGGCCCGAGAGTTTCGGCTATTGGAAATACAATTGCCACCGCATGGTTTACGATGGCATCGGATTCGGCTCACGTGAATGTAATTTTCTCCAATGACGGTGGAGAGACCTTTGGAAAAGCAATTCGGATTGACGAAGGTAGCCCAATTGGCCGCGTTGACATTGTATTACTAGACGAGCAAACCGCTGTGGTCAGTTGGATGGAGGGCACACTGATCAAAGCCGTTAAGGTAAGGAATGACGGCTCAAAGGAGTTATCTATCGTCATTTCAGCTTCATCAGAATCTCGTTCCAGCGGCTTTCCGCAAATGACAAAGTCGGGCAACAAACTTATATTCGCCTGGACTGATTCAAAAGAAAAGACTATTAAACTGGCCTCACTCAATTTATAATTTTCAATTCAAACATAAAAAATAGAATCATCATGAAACGAATAGCAACAGTCGCCCTCCTGATAAGTCTTGCAGGGTTTGCACACGCACAACTTAATATGCCCAATGCCAGCCCCGATGCTACATTTAAACAACAGATTGGCTATGGAGAGGTGGAAGTAAAATACTCCCGTCCCAGCGCTCGTGGCAGGGCAATCTTTGGCGGGCTTGTTCCCTTTGGAGAGCTATGGCGCACGGGTGCCCATGATGCCACCACCATTCGTTTCTCGGAAAGCGTAAAGCTAAATGGCAACGACATACCCGCGGGCACCTACTCCTTCTTCACTATTCCCACTCAAAACGAGTGGACAATTATTATTAATAAGGCCTCTGAAATGCACGGCACTTCCGAGTATACTCAAGAGCAAGACCTCGTTCGCTTTGCTGTAAAGCCGGAGAAATCGGCACGCTACTACGAAACATTTACCATCGAGGTGAATGATTTGTCGAAAGAAGAAGCCGGGTTGTTTTTACTATGGGAGAACACGCAGGTAAAAGTCACCATCAAAATGAACGTGGATGAAAAGGTAATGGCCGAAATAAACGACCGCATTAACGTAAAGAAGGAAGACAGAGCAAGTCTTTTCTATCAATCCAGCGCTTATTACTTCAATAACAATAAGGATTTGAAACAAGCTTATGCCTGGGTACAGGTAGCCAATGGCAAAGCGCAGGATGCAGGGTACCTTCAACTTCAAGCGAAAATTGAAGCCTCTTTGAATGATTATGCATCGGCTCTAAAAACATTGAAGGCATCCACTGACCTGGCCACAACGAAGAAACTTGATCAGATTATTGCAGCAAACGAAAAACTGCATGCGGAGTGGGCAACTAAAACTGGCAAAAAGTAGCATGAGGGAACTTGCATTTATTTCGTTATTTATATTTCTGTCATTTGTTTCAATGGCACAAAAAACTGACGTTGAGAAAATTGATATTGATCTAACGCAAAGCAAACTGGAGTGGACGGGTAAAAAATTGGGGGGTGAACACTATGGAGAAATTCAACTTACTTCCGGTTATCTCACATTCACCAAAAAGAAACTAACGGGTGGCACTTTTGAAATGGACATGACCAGCATTACTTGTGTTGATATAACCGATGCGAAATCAAACAAGAGATTGGTTGATCATTTGAAGTCGGAAGACTTCTTTTCCGTGGCACGTTTTCCCAAGTCAACACTTACAATTACCAAAGTAGAATCTAAATCTGCAACCGAATATCTGGTGACGGGAGATCTCACTATAAAGAGCAAAACAAATCCCATAACGTTTACAGCAAAGATCAATACGATAGGCAACCAAACGATTGCCGAGGCAGCGTTAGTGTTTGACCGGAGTAAATATGATGTGAGGTTTGGTTCACAATCGTTCTTCGAAAACCTGGGTGATAAACTTGTTTACGATGATGTGGATATAAGGGTGAAGTTGGTAGCAATTACTAAGTAGCAACATGATGAGGGTTTGTATAGCAATTCTATGCGTATTCATTTCAATTTTCACCCGTAACAATGCAACTGCTCAGGAAGGAAGAAGAGACGTGAACATTATAGGAACAATGAGGGATGTAATGTGGAAAGGCAAGCTTTCAGGGAACATCGATCTGGATACCTTGTCGAACAAACATCATTTGTTCGGGCTTGGCCCTGTTGAATACTTAGCAGGGGAAATTTTGATTGTTGATGGGAGGGCTTACCAATCAACGGTGCTGAATGACTCAACAATGAAAGTGGAAGAAACCTATGCAATAAAAGCTCCTTTTTTTGCTTACGCGAATATTACTAACTGGATGGAAGTGATGCTACCTGACAGCGTTAAATCCATTAACCAGTTGGAGCGATTACTTGAGCATATAACCAAAAAAGTAAATCAGTCTTTTCTGTTTCAATTTAAAGGTGAGGTTGAACAGGCCACCATCCATATTGTAAACCTACCGAAAGGATTAACCGTAAATTCCCCGGCTGATGCCCATCAAGGACAAAAGAATTTTCTATTGACAAACCGGGAAGTTGATGTGGTTGGATTTTTCTCAACGGCACACAAAGGAATTTTCACACGCCATGATACTTACCTGCACATGCACCTGATCACGTCTGACAAACAGAAGATGGGGCATTTGGACGAAGTAAGAATTAAAAAAGGGACAATAAAAATAGGCCATCCATAACTTTATCATCATGAAACATCAACACGGAGATCAGCAGTTTACATGCCCCATGCACCCCGAAGTGGTGAAAGACGCGCCTGGCAAATGCCCGAAGTGCGGAATGGATTTGGTTCCGATTTCAAATTCAACGAGTGAACATGAGGTTCATCAACCTCATGCCAGTCGGGAAAGTGAACACGCGCAGCATCGTATGAAAGTTGAAAAACA
>ERZ1066130.568-NODE-568-length-11865-cov-8.542676_pt1 | contig 11865 bp, 11 predicted proteins | sample MGYA00382777_ERZ1066130 | MGnify/ENA primary metagenome ERZ1066130 (study PRJEB33369, sample SAMEA5778360) | biofilm metagenome | biome: Industrial cooling water; feature: Water cooling tower basin; material: Biofilm | place: United Arab Emirates | collected...
ACCAGAAACCACCGCCACCCCCACCGCCGCCACGGTTGCCGGTGAACGCACTGAACAGCGACCTCCAGAACCCGCCGCCGCCACCGCCGCCGTTGTTGCCGGAGAAGGCGTTCGACAGCCAGTTCTGCATCGGCCGGATGAAGGCCTGCTCGGCGAACATGGTGACCATGTCGCTGATGAGCCGGCGGCCGATGTTGCGCACCGCGTCCGCCAACGACTCGCTGTCTTCCATGCCGCTCGCCACGAAGTCTCCCAGCGCGCGCGCGGCGCCCATCGCGGCGCCTACCCACGCATCCTGGAAGTCCTGGGCGGCGCGAGCGGACTGCTCGACCATATCCTGATGGTCCATGTACGCATTGGCCTGGTCCCGAATTGCAGCGATCTCTTCCTCGGTCAGGTCGATGGTGTCGCGCTGGCGGTCTGCGAAAACCTCGCGGGCCTTCGTGGAGGCACGCATCAGCAGCGTCTGGATCTCGCGCTCGCGGTTCGACAACCCGAGCAGTTCGGTCTCTTCGCGCAGGTCGTCCAGCGTGCGGCCGACGATGTCTTTCTCGCGCTCTTTCTCGGCATCGGCCAGTTGCGCAACACGCAAGGCCCTTGCGTGGGATTCGGCGGCGGCGGTGCGCGCTTCGGCCAGCAGCTGCGTGCGCTCGGCCAGCGGCCCCAGAACGGCGGTCTCGCGCTCCAGTTGCGCGATGCGCTCCAGGTTGTCCGTGTTCTCCAGCTCGGTCTTCGTGACTTCGCTGGCGGTTTCCGCCTGCAGGTCGCGCACCAGCTCGCGCAGCTTCTGCATCGCCTTTTGCGCCTTGTCGGCGCCGTCGGCTGCCTTCCTGCCCGCGCCGAGGAAGCCGTCGCCCAGGTCGTCAGCCGCCGTGCCGGTGGCGCCCATCGTCTTCGTGGCCTCGGCCATCGTGGGATTCCACAGGTCGAAGATCTTCTGGTTGAAGTCCACGAACGACTGCTCGACCAGCTGCGATTCCGACGCCCAGTCCGATGCGATCTGCCCCAGCGCGCGACGCGAGTTGTCCACGCCGGTGGTGACCGTGCTGACGAAGGTGTTGATCGCGCCGAAGTAGTCGCCGCGCGCGAGCGCCTGCATGCCTTCGAGCGCGCCGCGGTAGAACAGCGCCACGTTGCGGCCGGCGGTGGTCACCACCTGCTGCACCGTGTCCACCGCGACCAGGATGCGGTAAGTGCCAGATTCGACGACGGCCTGCACCGCGTAGTAGACCGAGCCCAGGGTCTTCACGATCAGCCCCAGCGCCGAGTACTGCTGACCCGACTGGCTGACGGCCTGGGCATCCTTGACCAGCTGTCCGCTCAGCGCCGACAACGCCGGCACGGTATCGGCCATGACCGTCGTGGCCAGGCCTTCGCCCGCCGCACGCAGGCGATCGAGGTTGTCGTTGAACTGGCCCGCAGCAGCAGCCGTCTCCCCGCTGATGCTCTTGCCTAGCGAGATCGCTTCCTCGCGCAGCTTCTGGATGCCTTCGGCGCCCTGGTTCAGCAGCGGCACCATCTTCCGGCCTTCCTTGCCGAACAGCGCCACCGCCACTGCGGTCTCGCGCGGGCCATCGGGCATCTGCTTGAACTTGCGCGCCAGCTCCGGCAGCAGCTGGTCCAGCGACTTCACGTAGCCTTCGGTCGTTCGCACGTCGATGCCCAGGGAGCGGAACACCGCGCCTTGCGACTTCGCCCCTTGCTCGGCCTTCGCCGCATTGACCGTCAGGCGCGCCAGCGCCGCTTCCAGGAACGTGCTGTCGCCGGCTGCCATCTTCGTGGCGTAGCCCATCTCGCTGATGAACTCGGTCGTGGTGCCGAGTCGGTTCGCCACATCCTCGGTGGCATCGGCCATCCGTGCCGACAGGCCGATCATGGTCACGAGCGCGACGGCGGCGCCACCGATCGCCTGGCCGATCACGGCGCCCGCGTCCTTCCAACGCTTGGCGCTGCCTTCGCCCTTCTTCGACGCGCGCTCGGTCTCTTCGCCCAGCTTCTGCGTCGCGTCCTCCAGCTTCTCGACGGCGCCGGTGGTTTCGTTGATCGCCGCCACCGACGCCTTGCCGTCGGCTTCGATGATGATGGCTATGCGGCGTTCGGTCATGCTCAACCCCTCAACGTTTGCTCATCGCCGCCTCGACCTGCGCCTGGCGTACCTGTCGCGCGGCGCGGACCATCGTGATCACCCGCAGCGACAAGGTCGGCGTGATCTCCATGCACAGCAGGCGCATGGCCGCCTCGATCTCCGTCAGCGGCAGTGCGACCCGCCCGCCGAACGCGGTCGGCATCTCCCACTGGTCTGCTGTCGCCTGCAGGAGCTGGAACGCCTGGATATTCTCCGGGTAGATCTCGATCGTCGGCTTTCCGCCCTGCTGCTCCTCCCACTGTGCGCGCACCCGTTCGATCTCCTCGGGGGGCGCGCCCATGCCGCGCATCGACTCGGCGATGGGGTCGAACGCGCGTGAACGGCGTGGTTCCGCCCATGCACGTCCGACCTCGATCAGTTTCCCTCGGGCGACCGGCTGCGCAGCGCCTGCTCGTACGCCTGCAGCAGCGCGTCACGCGCCCATGCGTTGGCGATCAACTGGCCCTTCGTGGCCGGATCAGCCGAAATGTCCGCGCCGCTGCTGTCGCGTACACCGCTGATCACCCGCGCGATCACGCGATCAAGCAGCAGGTTCTCGAAACTGATCAGCGTGCGTGCGGCCTCGACGTCCTCGGGCGTCTTGTCTTCGTCGGCAATCGACTCCAGGCGCTTGCGCTCGTCGATCTGACGGCGGAAGTCTTCCAGCAGCTGCAGCCGCTCTTCCGGGGTCACGTGCTGGAACTCGACCTTGAACTTCGCCACGTCCTTCTTGCCGTCGCCCCTGGCGTTGGGCACGAACACGCGCACCGTCCACGGGAACACGCACGAGTTGTTGAGGACGAAGTCGCCGGCGACGGTGTTGCTGCTTTTCATGGGGTACTCCTGGGATGGGTGGATCAGGCGTCTGGAGAAAGACCCGGCGTCGGCAGCCGCCTCGGGTCTGTATGGCGCGCGGCTGCCGCTCGATCGCGCTCTCGCGGTGTTTCCGGTCAGGTGGCGGCGAAGCGCAGCTGCCACTCGTCGCCACCGGCCGTGGTCGGGACGAAGTTCAGGTCCGCTTCGATCGTGGCGCGACCTTCGTCGTCGCCGTACTTGGGATTGAGGATCTGGCAGGTGTTGCCGGCGCACTCGAAGAACCAGCGCGTCGCGGCGGTGGTGCCGTGCTCCACCTCCATCGTGCCCAGCACCGCGTTCTTGGCTGCGGTGAAGTAGTCCTTCGTGCCGATCGCCGGCGCGAGGATCGTCAGGCTGCCCTTCGACGCATGGCTGGTGATTCGCACCTCGCGCTCACCCGGATTGTTGAACACCTTCACTTCGGCGCCCATGTCCATCGTGAACGCCTTGAACACGCCGGAGTAGCCGTGCAGCGTCGGCACCGGGGTGTTGTCGTAGTTGACCGCCTGCGGAATCTGGAAGCCGTCCCAGCCAGTCAGCGAGGTCGGATTGGCGTTCGCCGTCGGGGTCACGTACAGGCCGGTGAACCGGAACTTGAGATAGGGGATTCCCTGGCTGTTGGTCTGGATGGTGAAGGTGCCGCGCGCGCCGAGAAGCGAGTGCAGGTTGCCGTCGAGCCAGAAGCGGAACGACAGCGAAGTCGTGCTTGCACGATAGGGCGTGTACACCACCGACGTGCCGGCCGTGATCGTCTCCAGGCATCGGCATGCGCGCAGCAGCTTGCCGTACGCGGGCGCAGTGCCCAGCGTGCCGGAGCCGACCAGCTCCACGTCGAACTCGATCATCGCGTAGCAGTCGACCGGGATTTCCTGGTCGGCACCCGAGTTCTGCTTGTCCAGCTCACGGCTGACGGTCTTCATTTCCAGCGGCATCAGCTTGACGCGGCTGGTCACGAGGGCATCGGCGCCGGTGGGCACCGCGTCCACGCCATAGGTGGTTTCGATCTTCGCCGCCGTGACGACGTTTTCGTTGAGCAGGCTCATCGCGCAGTCTCCTGGTCCGGTTTGGAATCAGCCCCGGCCGCTTCCGTCGACGACGCATCGGGTTCGCGATCGGTGATCGGCTTGCCCTTCGCATCGCGCGGCCCGGTGCCGTCGGGGTGGTATTCGGTGTCCTGCAGGGCCTTCACGACCTTGCCGGACTTGTCTTTCGTGATCGTGCTCATAAGCCTCAGCGCTCGATGGTGGACGCGGTGCGTTCCAGGGAAGTGGTCATGTCGAACCGCACGGCGTGACACAGCACGCCGGCGAATGAAGCGGGGCCGAAGTCGACAAGCTGCGGGCCTCGCTTGTTGCGACTGCCGATCGGCCCCTGCATCTGCACGGTGCCGTCGAGTCGCGGGTTGGTCCTGAACTTGTTCCGGACCGCTTCGATCAGCTCATCGACTACCAGCTCGCTCTCGCCGCTGTCGTCCAGGGCGATGAAGCCGCGAATCTGCCAGTCCATCTCTTCCATGTACTGCGGCACCAGGATCCCGGTTTCGCGCGTCGCCACGCGGCGCACGAACCAGCCCCGGATCGCCTGGTGCGTCTGCGAGAAATACAGCGCTTTCAGCCGTGACTGGTCTGCTGCATAGCGCTCATAGCCGTGCACCACGCCGATGTCCGTGACGGCGCTCAGTGTGGTCACGATCGCTTCGCGAACCGGGATCATTGCGGCGCACCCAGTCGATCCAGCGCCCGACCGACACCGGCGGCGATGGCGGCCTCCACAGCCGGCGACGCGGCATCCGCGACGCGCTGCCAGGTGCCGTCGGCCTTCGTGCCTTCCACGCTGATCTTCCGCGCGATCAGGAACGCGACCGACGCCCGTTCCTTCGGGTCGTCGATGCCCAGCTTCGCCTGCACCCAGTCCTCGATCGGCCTGGTCGGCGGGAAGTGGGGCCGGGTGCCCAGCTCGACGTACTCGGCGTACGCCAGCGGCGAAGCCACCATGCCCACCACGCGATCGGCCGCGCGCTGCTCCTCGGTGAAGATCGAGCCGGCGAGCCCGGCGCCGCCGGTGATCGCGCCCGCGCCGCGCGGCAACCGCTGCTGCAGCTCCCCCTGCAGGTAGAGGTCCGCCTGCTGCACGGCTGCGAACATCTCATCGCCGACGATCTGAGGCGCCCGCGACCACAGTTCGGTCAGGCCCTTGATCTCCGGGATCGTCACCTTGAGTTCCACGATCAGCCCCTGCGCTTGGGATAGCGGCTGCCGTGGAACAGACGCGGACGACCATCGGCATTGAGCGACTCCAATCCGACGACCGTGCCGGCCGACTTCGACTGACCCTCGCTGCCACCCTTGCCGCCGGTCGCGATGCCGAGCGTCGTGTTGTACACGTCGCGCAGGTCACGCGCACGAGCGCGGAAGCGCTCGGTCTTGCCCTGGTGATCCGACACGTCCGCACCGATCGTGGGCGCACCTTCGGTGGCGTAGTACGACGCCAGTTGCCCGCACAGGATCGAGGCCGCCAGGCACTGCACCGCGTAACGGTGCGCGATCGGCACGGTGTCGGTCGCGTTGTCGACGGTGTGCGTGGCGCTGTACGTCACGCGCGCGACAGCCGCGAGCGGCATTTCGACCGGCAGCTCGATGCGCTCGCCTGCCGGCCGCACGCGGCGGTAGATGCGCGACATGTCGAGCATTGCGACCGGCACCTGGTCGCGCGGATACTCGACCGCACGCAGTTCGCTGAAGTCGGGAACCCAGCCGGCGGGCAGCGGCAGCTCGTAACCGGCCACGTCCGCTGCAACGTCCGCCACCACCTCGCGCGGGCGATGGCCGCTGTAGACCAGCAGCGCCTGGCCGATCGCCAGCTGCTTGCTGCCAGACGACACGACCTGGTCCTTGTCCCGGACCAGGTCGTCGATGGCGGACGTGTAGTCGGCCAGCGGCATCGTCAGATGCCGCCGTCGGTGACCAGGTTGCCCTGGAAGCCCCGGTAGTCCATGACCGCGCCGCCGTACACGTGCCGGATCTTGTACTTGATCTGGTCGTTGCTGAAGAGGCTGCCCTGGCTCGGGTTGTCCTGGATGAAGATCTCCGGCTCTTCCTGCCCGCCGAGGAAGCCGATCTCGATCAGCGGCACGTCGGCCTTGTCGGCGGTCAGGAACCAGTCGGTCACGTCGGTCCAGTAGGGCACGACGTGCACCATCGGCTTGCGCGACTGCACGAAGGTCTCGTCGTTGTTCGTGCCACGCACGAACAGATCGAACGCGGTCTCTTCGAGGTCGTTCGGCACGTACAGGTGCCGCGCGACCAGCCCCAGGCGCTTGCTGCTGCCCGCTTCGGCCTGGTTGAGCATGCGCAGGCGCGCTGCCGCGAAGCTCGCGGTGCCCAGCGCATTCGTGCCCAGGTTCGCGTGGCTGCTGTGGAACAGCGCAACGCTGTCGTAGATGGCCGCATTGCTGCTCAGGAAGCCCAGCACGAACTCGTACAGCGTGCGGCCGGCAGCGGTCGCCAGCTGCTGCGGAATGCGACGGATCGCGCCCACGTCGTCGTTGAGGATGGCCTCCAGCGAGATCGTCTCGGTGCCGCCGCGCTTGGTCGCGGCGTACGTTGCCTTCTCGTCGCCCGGCGTGGTCAGGGCGTTGTATGCGCCATTCTCGGCCACGGCCGGCAGGTTGCCGTAGCCACCCATGCGACCGCGCTCCTGCGTACGGAAGTCGCGGACGGGCACCACGTCGCACAGGTCGCGCCAGTCGCTGTAGCGGGTGTCCTCGCGGTACAGCGCCAGCATGCGCCGGGTGATCGAGTCGCCCAGGATGTCGCCGAAGGTGGCCGCGCTGACCGCTTCGCGGAAACGGTCGCCGGCGGCTTCGCGCAGGCGCGATTCGTCGCAGTCGCGCAGACGACCCGTGCAATGCACGTCGCCGGTGACCTCGACGTACGCTTCGCGGAAGCTGATCCTGTTCTTGCCGGCGAAGAAGTCGTCGAACATCCGCTGCACGGTGTCCGCACGGGTCTCGCCCTGCGTCTGCGCGAACTCGCGGCCGAGGCCGGAGATCGGTGCCGACTCACGGAAGGCCGAGCCGTAGGCCAGCTCGCCATCGATCGCGGCCTTGACCTTTTCGGTGGTCAGGTCGTCCGCCGACTTCGCTTCAGCGAAGCGGGCCAGCAGGCGATCCTTGGCCGGCTGCGGCAGCTTGGCAGCACCCACCGCCACGCGCGCATCGGCGCGGGCCTCGACCAGGCGGGTGTGCGCCGCCAGGTCGTCGAGGGTGATACCACCCGTGTTGGAGTTGGCGTTGCCCGCATCGCCGGCGAAGGCTTCACGGTAGGCCGTGAGGACTTGCTCGTCGGTCGCCCCTTCGAGGGCGGCGGCGCGAGCGGGATCGCGGCCGCGGAGTTCAGTCAGCATCTGCTCGCGCAATTTCATGTCGTTGTCCTGTGCAGCTTCGAGAAATTTGATGACGCGCCCGCCGGCACCGGGCTCGATGATGAGATCCACGCTGTCGACCTTGGTGATACGGGTCGCCTCGCGGAACTTGCCTTTGGTCTTCGACGCACCGGATGCGTCGATCGAGAGACCGAACAGGTCGGTCATGCCGCGCTCGACGGCTTCGCGCAGCTGGTCCGCGACGGGGCTCGAATCGAGCACATCCATCTCGGCCTGGATTTCGCCGCCGCCGGCGGCCTCCACGAACTTGGGATTGCCCAGGCGGCCGACGAGCTGGCGCAGATCCTTGCCGCCGCCGCGCAGGTGCTCGGCGTCGGGCTTGACCATCACGCGCACGCCATCGAACAGCGGTGCGGCTTCGCGCAGCACCTTCGCCGGGTAGTCGACGCCATTGAGCGAGACGCCCGCCTGGATCACGCGAACCAGATAGCGCGAGGGCTTGTCGCCTTCGCCCTTCCTCGCTTCGATGAACCAGCTGTCCGGCGCGGCCTCCCGGATCGGGTCCGATGCCGGCGCGCCCTTCACCGGGCGATGCTCCAGCACGACCTCGTAGCGCTCGCCTACGGTGACGACGTTGGCGTCGTCGATCGTGTACGGGTAGGCGTAGAGGCGACCATCGGAGTCAGCCGCCACGGCGCGATCGGCGTACACCCCCCGGATGTTCCAGGACTCGACCGACTGACCGCGCGCACGGGCCGCATCGCGGATTGCCGTGCGCACCATCTCCACGATCTGGCCGATCTCGGTGGCAGCCGCCTCGCGCATCTTCGCCTTGCCGGCGACGGGCTTTGTTTCGAGCATCACCTCGACGGCGCCGCCGAGGGTGACCTCGTTGGCGTCGTCGATCGTGTACGGGAACTCGAACAGCTTCCCGTCCCGCCGCACGATGACCCGGTCCGGGTACATCGAGTGCGGCCAGATGCCGTAGTCGTTGACGCCCAGCCCGTAGTGGCGCCGCAGCGCGGCCGTCACCAGCTCGGTGACGGCGTTGAACTCGCTCGCGGCTTCGCGCAGCGGTTCGCCGGCGAGGCCACCATCGGGGATGAGCTTGATCTTCACGCGGCGCGCTCCGGCTTGGCCGGCGTCGGTTCCTTCCAGCAGCGCGTGGCCTTCTCGCACACGCGATAGCGCGGGCCTTCGGCGACGACGCGGAACGGCTCGTCCGCGCCCGGCGCCGGCACCGTGCCGGCGCCGGGATCGGCACTACCACTTTCGCTGTCGTCGCGGTCGGGTGTCTTGTTGGCACCGCCGCCCAGTGCTTCATCGAGCTTGGCGGCGGTGTTCGCCGTGTCGGCGGCGTTCTTGTTCTGCTGTTGCTTGTTCGACATCGTGGGCCTCGGTGTCCGAAGGGTTCGGATCGATTCGAGGTCCAACGATGCCGCGCGCGCACTGTCGCGCTCCAATGACGCGCGTCAACGGCTGATCTGTGGTTTGCCCAGGTAGCGCGCGAGCCTGTCTTCTACTTCGGCCACCGACTGCGCAGACAGTGCGTCGTACTCGGCGCGGCTCATCAAGCGTATCGGCAATGCGGGATCTACGGGAATATGCACCACGCTCGCACCGAAGGTGCTGCCGTCGGCCATCGGGACCATGATGCAGCCGCAGTTGATGGTGTTGCCCGGGCTGGCCTGTTCGTCACGCGGGTAGCGGAGCGGCTCGACCTTTGCGGTCTTGGCATCGGCGATCAGGAACGGCGCGGTCACCCGCACGATCTGGTTGTGCGCCGCCACGTGCGACGCACGCGGATGCATCTTGCCGGACTTCAGCCATCGCTTCGCCAGGCGTACGCCACTGGCGTCGGCGGCCAGCATCGACTGATAGCTCGACACCGAGTACGCGCGGCCGATCTCGGTGTAGACGATGCGCATCGCTCGCGCACGCGTGGCCTCGCGCAGCTGCGCCTGCACCTGGCTGATGGCATCGGCCGCCGGCAGGGCCCCGGCCAGCACCTGGCCGAGCACGCGATTCACCCGGTCGACACCGGCCGTCGACAGATCCTTGATCTTGTCCGTGACGAAAGCGCGCATCGCCAGCAGGGCGCGATCGTTGATGCGGGGCACGAGCCCCAGGCTGGCGACCCTTGCGGGCTCGCGCCACAGATCGATGCCCGCGCGCCAGCTCTCGCCCATGCGCTGCGACATGCGTCCTTCGGCGGCCAGACGGAATCGCTCCATCGCCGCGCGCACTTCCGTCTGCAACTGCAGCAGCTTCGTCCGCGTCGTTGCGGTTGCGGCGGCCAGGCGGGCGACGATGGTCGCCTCGGCCTGGTCGAGCATGATCAGGATCTCCGCGATCGTGTCGGCACGGATCGCCGGCATGCGCTTGAGCTGGCGCGCAACCTCATCGTCGAAGTCGGTCATGGCACGTCGTCGGCTGGATCTCCGGTCGGCACGCCGTCGTTGGGATCGGGTGCACCCTTGCCCGTGAGGTCGGGCGCATCGCCGCCCCGGTCGCCCAACTGCTCGCGCGCCTTCTTCAGCTCCTCGACGGGGTCGATGTCGACGCCCAGCTGCGCGGCCAGGACGGCGATCACTGCCAGGGCGGTCTCGTCGGTCATCAGGCCCGCATCGATGCTGGTGGTCACCGCCGACACCACGGCGCCGATCGCGCTGGCGTACTTGCTGGTGTCCTTCGTGGTCATCTCCGGCCATTCGACGCCCAGGCCGCGCACGATGGCCTTCTGCTCCGGGGTCAGCGCTTCGTCTTCCAGCACGCCCCAGTGCGCGCGCAGCACGTACGTGGCCACCTCGACCAGCGCATGGCCGAGGAAGGCCTGGCGCATCTCGAAGATCTTCTGCGTCGGCTCGGCCATGCTCTCGCCGGTCGCACGGTTCACGTCGGCCGCGCCGCCGAACCAGTGCTCCGGGATGGTCATGCCGCCGAGGATGTGGTTGCGGAACAGCCGCGCCGCCACGTTGCCGTCGGCCGCCTGCAGCTCCGGCGTCACCGCATTCCACTTCTCGGACTCGTTGTGCACGCGCATCGACCCGGGCGCCGGCGGCGACATCTTCGCGGCGCGGCGGTCCACCTCATCCTGGTTGGCCCCGGTCAGCTCCACATCCCAGCAGAACGCGCGCATGAAGTCCGCGCGCTCCATCTCGCCGAACAGGAACTCGTCGTAGGCCTCCAGCCAGTCCAGCATCGCCAGCAGGTCGCTGCGGCCACGGGTGCCGTTGCACAGATCGTTGATGCGGAAGTAGAAGCAATCGCCCTCGGTGAAGGTGGCGCGGATCTCCTGGGTGCGTGGGTGGAAGACAGACTCGGGGCCGTTGACGATCACGCGGTACTTGCGCAGCTTGCCGGGCTTGCCCTTGACCACGACGCCGATCGGCTGCTCGGCGTTGTGCGGATCCATGACGACGTCCGCGATCAGCTTCGGGTCGAGATAGCCCACGCGCACGAACCCGTTCGAGCCGACGAACACCGGCCAGCATTGCTCGCCGAAGATCGTCAGCTCGCGGATCCGCTTGACCAGCTTGATCGGCCACTGGTTGATGCAGTCCACCCAGTGGTCCTCCAGCACGGTCTGCGCGTCGGCATCGCCAGACTTCAGCCGCACCCCCTTGCCGAGCAGATACGCCAGGGTCAGCTCGACCATCGAGCGCGCGAGCGGGTTCGCCTCCCAGGCGTGCTGCGCGGCATCGAACGCGCGATCGCGCTTGATGGGATCGAGGTCTTTGGGGGTCTGGCCGAGCCGTCGCCACTGCGCGTCGTCGACGTCGACGGTGACCCCGGCCGCCTCACGCATGCGGGTGGGTGTTGCGGCCGGCGCTGGGGCCGGCGCTGGGGCCGGCGACGATGGCGGCGCGGGGTCGATCAACCCCACCTGTGCCATCACGCGGCTGTATGCCTCCCGGAAGATGCCCATATTCGCCCCTAGAACCTTTTCAGGAATTTTCACGAAGCGATCCGGGGGGCGGGGACGATACGTCGCCGCCCTCCGGGCTCGCGTGCGCCGCTGTGGCGCGTTTTCTGAAACCCGCCCGACCGCCGAAGATCGACCGCACGGCCGTCTCCAGGACGCCGCCAGGACGGCGTGCTGCATATGTCTCCGACTTCGCCGGGATGGTTGCGCCCGCAGCGGCGGGCACATCGTCCTGGGTGGCCGACCAGCAGAGCAGCCCCGAGATGGCCGCGTCGCCGTGTCGATTGAACCCGTCGCTTCCCTTGACCTTCGCATCACTGACACGCGCGTTGCCTTTGACGACGACCACGCTGCGATGGTCCTGGATCCAGTCTTCGTCACCGAATGACTCGATGCTCCGGTCCTCGTAGGCCTGTTTGTAACGAGGCCACTGCTCGTCGTACCAAGCCGGTGTCAGCATCACGCACTCGACCCGGTTGGGCCCCCAATATTGCAGCGCGGCTTCTGCGTGGCTCTGCCCGTTGCCGCGCGCGTCGAACTTCGCGCGCGAGAACAGCGGCAGCTCATCGCCCAGCAG
>ERZ1066130.569-NODE-569-length-11808-cov-7.965456_pt1 | contig 11808 bp, 12 predicted proteins | sample MGYA00382777_ERZ1066130 | MGnify/ENA primary metagenome ERZ1066130 (study PRJEB33369, sample SAMEA5778360) | biofilm metagenome | biome: Industrial cooling water; feature: Water cooling tower basin; material: Biofilm | place: United Arab Emirates | collected...
CCGTTGACGTGCGTGCCGTGCTGTGCGGTCGGGATCAGGTTGACGTAGCTTTCCTGCACCAGCTCGCCGTCGGGGATCCACGCGGCGGCCCAGTCGACCACTTCCGAATCCTTCTTCAGCTGGCCCACGAACAGTTCCGGCGGCAGCGCTTCGGTCGCGCCCAGCTCGCCCTTCAGATAATCACGAAGGCCGTCCTCGTAATACCACTGCTCCTTCTCGCCGGTGGCGGCATCGAGCAGGGTGACGGTCAGGCCCGGGCAGAGCACGGCCTTGGCGCGGAGCAGGTGGCGCAGGTGGCGCACCGCGAACTTCGGGGTGTCGAAATACTTCGCGTCCGGCCAGAAGCGCACGCGCGTGCCGGTGTTCTTCTTGCCGACGCTGCCGACGACTTCCAGCGGGGTGGCCCGGTCGCCGTTGCGGAAGGTCATGCGGTATTCGTTGCCGTCGCGCTTGATGTGCACTTCCACCAGCGTCGACAGCGCGTTGACCACGCTCACGCCGACGCCGTGCAGGCCGCCGCTGAAGGTGTAGTTCTTGTTGCTGAATTTGCCGCCCGCGTGCAGGCGGGTGAGGATCAGCTCGACGCCGGGGATCTTCTCCTCCGGGTGGATGTCCACCGGCATGCCGCGACCGTCGTCGGACACTTCGCAGCTGCCGTCGGGGTGGAGGGTCACTTCGATGTTGCGCGCGTGGCCGGCGAGGGCCTCGTCGACCGCGTTGTCGATGACTTCCTGCGCCAGGTGGTTCGGGCGCGCGGTGTCGGTATACATGCCCGGCCGGCGCTTGACGGGGTCCAGGCCGGAAAGGACTTCGATGTCTGCGGCGTTGTAGCGACTGCTCATGCGTGTCTGCGAATCGGGGGGAGGCCGGAGGAGGCGCGGCCGTGGCCGGCGAGCTTGGCGGCAGCGGGGTGGCGGGTCAAGCCGTTCAGCTCCGCCGGGGTGTTCATGGCGCAGTCCGCCGGGCGGCGCTATGGTGCCTGCGCCCCGAAGACACCGCCCATCCGGGCGCAGTGGGCCACCGGAAGCGCCATGAAGACCCTCCGCCGCACCCTGCTCGTCCTCGTGCCCCTGGCGGCCCTGGGCCTGGTCGCCGCCGGAGTCGCCTCCGCGCAGACCCCGCCGGCGAACCCGCCGCAGTCCAGCCAGGACGCCGACAAGGCCAAGGCCGAGGCCGAGAAGCGTCGCCAGGACGAGGCCGCGAAGGCTGAAGCCGCACGCAAGGCCGAGGCCCGCAAGCCCAAGCGCGACAAGTCCGCCGATCGCAAGGACCCCGAGCGCGAGCTGGAAGAGGAAGAGGACATCTGATCCGCGCCGCCCCGCATGCGCGACCTGCGCGATCCAACCGACGCCCCGGCTGGCCCGGGGCGTTTCTTTGTCCGGGAAATCAACCGCTTGCGCGCGCTGTGTCGCCTCGCGGGCCGCTTCCCGGTACACTACCGCTTTCCAGCGACCCGCTGCCGCCATGAACTCCCCCAGCTCTGCGACTCCCCTCGTTTTCGTGACCGGCGGGGTGGTGTCCTCGCTTGGCAAAGGTATTGCCGCCGCCTCCCTCGCGGCCATCCTCGAAGCCCGCGGCCTGCGGGTGACGATGATGAAGCTCGATCCCTACATCAACGTCGACCCGGGCACCATGAGCCCGTTCCAGCACGGCGAGGTGTACGTCACCGACGACGGCGCCGAGACCGACCTCGACCTCGGCCACTACGAGCGCTACGTCAACACCCGCCTCACCGGCAGGAACTCCATCACCACCGGCAAGATCTACGAGTCGGTGATCCGCAAGGAGCGCCGGGGCGACTACCTGGGCGCGACCGTCCAGGTCATCCCGCACATCACCGACGAGATCAAGCGCTGCATCGATGCCGCGACCGAGGGCTTCGACGTGGCCCTGGTCGAGATCGGCGGCACGGTCGGCGACATCGAGTCGCTGCCGTTCCTCGAAGCGATCCGCCAGATCCGCACCGAGCGCGGCGCGGACAAGGCGATGTTCATGCACCTGACCCTGGTGCCGTACATCGCCGCCGCCGGCGAACTGAAGACCAAGCCGACCCAGCACTCCGTGAAGGAACTGCGCTCGATCGGCATCCAGCCCGATGTGCTGCTGTGCCGCAGCGAGCAGCCGCTGCCGGACGGCGAGCGCCGCAAGATCGCGCTGTTCACCAACGTCTCCGAGAAGGCCGTGATCTCGGCGGTCGACCTCGACAACATCTACAAGATCCCGATGTGGCTGCACCAGCAGCAGCTCGACCAGCTCGTGGTCGAGCGCCTGCGCCTGGAGCAGAAGGCCGCGCCGACCGCCGACCTGTCCGAATGGCTGGCCGTGGTCGATGCCTCCGAGCATCCGATCGACGAAGTCACGATTGCGGTCGTCGGCAAGTACGTCGACCACCAGGACGCCTACAAGTCCGTGGCCGAGGCCCTGAAGCACGGCGGCCTGCGCCAGCGCAGCCGCGTCAAGCTCAAGTGGCTGGAATCCGAGGACATCGAGCGCGAGGGCGCGGACAAGGTCCTGGCCGGCATCGACGGTATCCTGGTGCCGGGCGGCTTCGGCGACCGCGGCTTCGAGGGCAAGGTGCTGACCGCGAAGTACGCGCGCGAACAGGGCATCCCGTATTTCGGCATCTGCTACGGCATGCAGGCGGCGGTGGTCGATTACGCCCGCCACGTCGCCGGCCTGGTCGACGCCAACAGCACCGAGAACGACCGCCAGAGCCCGCATCCGGTGATCGGCCTGATCACCGAGTGGCGCACCTCCACCGGCGAGATCGAGCGCCGCAGCGAGAAGAGCGACCTTGGCGGCACCATGCGCCTCGGCCTGCAGGAGCAGCGCATCAAGCCGGGCACGTTGTCCCATCGCATGTACGGCAAGGACGTGGTCGGCGAGCGCCATCGTCATCGCTACGAATTCAACAACCGCTACCGCACGCAGCTGGAAGACGCCGGCCTGGTGATCGCCGCCAAGTCGATGGACGATCTGCTGGTCGAGATGGTCGAGCTGCCGCAGTCGATGCATCCGTGGTTCCTCGCCTGCCAGGCGCACCCGGAATTCCTGTCCACGCCGCGCCACGGCCATCCGCTGTTCATCGGCTTCATCCGCGCCGCGCGCGAGCACAAGGCGAACGAAGGCCAGGCCGGCGGCAAGCTGCTGAAGGAAGCAAGCGCATGAAACTCTGCGGATTCGAGGTCGGCCTCGACAAACCCTTCTTCCTGATCGCCGGTCCGTGCGTGATCGAGTCGGAGCAGCTGCAGCTCGACGTCGCCGGCCAGCTGAAGGAGATCACGTCTTCGCTGGGCATTCCCTTCATCTTCAAGTCGAGCTTCGACAAGGCCAATCGCACCTCCGGCACCAGCTTCCGTGGCCCGGGCATGGAAGAGGGCCTGCGCGTGCTGGCGGAAGTGAAGCGCCAGATCGGCGTGCCGGTGCTGACCGACGTGCACGAATACACCCCGATGGACGAAGTCGCCAGCGTGGTCGACGTGCTGCAGACCCCGGCCTTCCTCGTGCGCCAGACCGATTTCATCAGGAAGGTCTGCAGCGCCGGCAAGCCGGTGAACATCAAGAAGGGCCAGTTCCTCTCGCCGTGGGACATGAAGCCGGTGGTCGAGAAGGCGAAGTCGACGGGCAACCACGACATCATGGTCTGCGAGCGCGGCGCCAGCTTCGGCTACAACAACCTCGTCAGCGACATGCGCAGCCTCGCGGTGATGCGCGATACGGGTTGCCCGGTGGTGTTCGACGCCACCCATTCGGTGCAGTTGCCGGGCGGGCAGGGCAGCAGCAGCGGCGGCCAGCGCGAATTCGTACCGGTGCTGGCCCGCGCCGCCACCGCCGTCGGCATCGCCGGCCTGTTCATGGAAACCCATCCCGATCCCGCGAACGCACTGAGCGACGGCCCGAACGCCTGGCCGCTGCCGAAGATGCGCGCGCTGCTGGAAACGCTGATGGCGCTGGATGAGGTGACCAAGCGCAATGGGTTTCTGGAAGCCGATGTCTGATTTCTTGCCACGGATCGACGCGGATCATCGCGGATGAAACGCTGGAGCTGCACATCACCATCGTTCCCGCGTCCGCCTTGTTCAGATCCGCGTGCATCCGCGTCAATCTGCGGCAAAAGACGCTTTACCGAAGCATCCCATCCACATTCATGACGACCCCATGACCACGATCACGAAGATCCACGCCCGCGAAATCCTCGACAGCCGAGGCAACCCCACGCTCGAAGCAGAAGTGACGCTCGCCGATGGTGCCTTCGGTCGCGCAATGGTGCCGTCGGGCGCCTCCACCGGCACCAAGGAAGCCGTCGAACTGCGCGATGGCGACAAGACCCGCTACCTCGGCAAGGGCGTGCAGAAGGCCGTCGGCAACGTGAACACCACCATCGCGCAGGCGCTGGCCGGGTTCGATGCCGCCGACCAGGCTGGCCTGGACAAGCGCCTGATCGATCTCGACGGCACCGAGAACAAGGGCCGCCTCGGCGCGAACGCGCTGCTGGGCGTGTCGATGGCCGCCGCGCACGCGGTCGCCGCCTCGCGCAGGCAGCCGCTGTGGCAGTACCTCGCCAACGGTCGCGAGGCGGTGCTGCCGGTGCCGATGATGAACATCATCAACGGCGGCGCGCATGCCGACAACAACGTCGATCTGCAGGAATTCATGGTGCTGCCGGTCGGCTTCGATTCGTTCTCCGAATCGCTGCGCTGCGGCACCGAGATCTTCCACGCGCTGAAGTCGGTGCTGAAGGGCAAGGGCCTGAGCACGGCGGTCGGCGATGAAGGCGGTTTCGCCCCCGACCTGCGCAGCAACTCGGAAGCGCTCGACACCATCCTCGAAGCCATCGGCAAGGCCGGCTACAAGGCCGGCGAAGACGTGCTGCTCGGCCTCGACGTCGCATCGAGCGAGTTCTTCGAGAACGGCAAGTACAACCTCACCGGCGAAGGCAAGCGCCTGACCAGCGAGCAGTTCGCCGACTTCCTGGCCGGCTGGTGCAACGAATACCCGATCATCACGATCGAGGACGGCATGGCCGAGCACGACTGGGCCGGCTGGAAGCTGCTCACCGAGCGCCTGACCGGCAAGGTCCAGCTGGTCGGCGACGACCTGTTCGTGACCAACCCGAAGATCTTCAAGGACGGCATCGACCAGGGCGTGGCCAACGCGATCCTGATCAAGGTCAACCAGATCGGCACGCTGACCGAGACGCTCGAAGCCATCGCGATGGCCCATGCCGCGAACTACGCCGCGATCGTGTCGCATCGCTCGGGCGAGACCGAGGACACCACGATCGCCGACATCGCGGTCGCGACCACGGCGACGCAGATCAAGACCGGCTCGCTGTGCCGCAGCGACCGCGTGGCGAAGTACAACCAGCTGCTGCGCATCGAACAGCAGCTCGGCGCCGCCGCGAAGTACGCCGGCCGCGACGCCTTCGTGTCGCTGAAGCGGGGTTGATGCCGCGCGGATGAACGACGCCGCCCGCCCGCTCCGGATCATCGCGCTGCTGCTGTTCGCGCTGCTCGCATGGCTGCAGTACCGCCTGTGGTTCGGCGAGGGCGGCGCGGTCGCCACCGCGAACCTGCAATCGCAGGTCGATCGCCAGGCTGCGGAGAACCGCGGCCTGGCGCAGCGCAACGATCTGCTCGCCGCCGAGGTCGAGAACCTCAAGTCCGGCGAAGCGGCCGAAGAACGCGCGCGCAGCGAGCTGGGCATGATCAAGCCGGGCGAAACCTTCCATCGCGTGGTCGAGCCACCGGCCTCGGTGGAGGTGCCTGCCGCCGTCGACGAGGCGCCCGCGCCGTGAGTGCGGATCACGTCCGGGGCAGGCACTGGGCCGTCGTGCCTGCCGCCGGTCGCGGCACGCGTTTCGGCAGCGAATTGCCGAAGCAGTACCTGCAGGTCGGTGGCCAGCCGCTGATCGCATGGACCCTCCAGGCGCTGCTGTCGCATCCGTCGATCGCCGGCGCCATGGTCGTGCTCGCGGCCGATGATGCGCATTGGCCCGGCTGGAGCGAACTCGCCGGCAAGCCCGTGCTGACCTGCATCGGCGGCGCCGAGCGCGCGGATTCGGTGCTGGCCGGCGTGAACGCCTTGCCCGACGACGTGCGACAGGACGATTTCGTGCTGGTCCACGATGCCGCGCGTCCGAACCTCGCGCATGCCGATCTCGACCGCCTGCTCGATCTCGGTCGCGCGGATCCTGTCGGCGCGATCCTCGCCGCGCCCGTGCGCGACACGCTCAAGCGTGCCGGCGACGACGGCGGCATCGACGGCACCGAGCCGCGCGAGCGCCTGTGGCGCGCGTTCACCCCGCAGATGTTCCGCCGCCTGCAGCTGTCGAAGGCGCTGGACGCCGCGCACACCGCAGGCGTCGCCATCACCGACGAGGCGATGGCCATGGAGCGCCACGGCCTGCGCCCGCTGCTGGTCGAAGGCCGCGAGGACAATTTCAAGGTCACCACGCCTGCTGACCTGGCGCGGTTCGAGTTCGAGTTGGCGAAGCGGTGAGCAATCGCGACGCCGCTTGTTCGACGAACCAGCCATCGCGTCATTACGACGAAGGACGCAGGCTTGCTGCGTTTCTCGGCGATCATTGCGATGTCGTATGTCCGAAATGCGGGAGAGTGGGCGTCGTTCGTTATCACGGAGATGGCTCTGCGCTGAATCGTTCGGATTTGGCTACGTACGTTTGTGCGGATTGTAGGTTTGGCTTCCGCGATTTGTCGTTTTGGCGAGATGTAGACGATTGTCTTCTCGGAACGAATTGGTTCGGGCGTTTCATCGCCGAAGAAAAGCAGCGTTGCGGCATTTGTGGCGGGCGAGATCTGGCGTATGCCAAGGTCTTTGACGGGCCCGGTATTCGCCCGCCGGACCACGCCGATGTGAAGTGCCCTCACTGCCGACACGTGCGCAGAATCCAGCTCAATTGGAGGCCGCTGCACGACAACCTGTTTGGCAGCGAGCCGGCATCCGGCATGTGTTTGGCACGCAGCGAACTCATTGCGCCCGGGAAAGCTGTGTGGGCATACAACGAGGCCCATCAAGCCGAGTTGCGGCGATTTGTCGAGGCCAGGATTCGAGAGTCCAGCTTGTTCTTCTCTTATTTGGAAGTCCCTGATAGGTATTTCTTCAGACTGCCTGGCTGGCTGAAATCGGCCCGTTATCGGCGCAAGATATTGGCCGCGCTTGACCGGATCGATCGGCGCATGAATGACGAGCGGAGGAAGGATTGATGTCAGTATCAAATGTGCGCATCGGCCAGGGTTTCGACGTCCACGCCTTCGGCGAGGGCGATCACGTGATGCTCGGCGGCGTGCGCGTGCCGCACGAGCGCGGCATCGTGGCGCACAGCGACGGTGACGTGGTGCTGCATGCGCTGTGCGACGCCATGCTCGGCGCGCTGGCGCTGGGCGACATCGGTCGGCATTTCCCGCCGAGCGATCCGCAGTGGAAGGGCGCCGACAGTCGCGCCTTCGTGCGTCATTGCGATCACCTGGTCCGCAACCTCGGCTGGAAGGTCGGCAACGCCGACATCACCGTGATCTGCGAGCGCCCGAAGGTCGGGCCGCATGCGGACGAGATGCGCCGGCTGATCGCGCTCGACCTGGGCATCGAGATCGGCGAGGTCAGCGTCAAGGCGACGACCACCGAGAAGCTCGGTTTCACCGGTCGCGGCGAGGGCATCGCCGCGCAGGCGGTGTGCCTGCTGGTGCGCGCGTGAGCGAGCCTACGGGGACGCCGCGCGACGACGGGCTTGCGCGCGCGCATGGCGCCCCTGCGCTGGTGGCGCGAATGCGCACGACGCCCGAAGACTTCATCGTCGAGGAAATCGATGCCTTCGAAGCCAGCTGCGCGGGCGAGCACCTGCTGCTGACGGTCGAGAAGCGCGGCATGAACACCGCCTTCGCCGCGAAGCGCATCGCGCAGTGGGCGGGCGTGGCGGAATCGGCGATCGGTTACGCCGGGCTGAAGGATCGCCACGCGGTCACCCGGCAGCGCTTCAGCGTGTGGATCCCGAAGAAGATCGCGCCCGACATCGCGACCCTGCAGTCGGACGAACTCAAGGTGCTGGCGCACGCCTGGCATTCGCGCAAGCTGCCCCGCGGCGCGCTGGCGGGCAATCGTTTCGTGCTGACCCTGCGCGAGGTGGAGGGCGATGCGCCGGCGATCGAGGCGCGCCTGTCCGCGATCGCCGCGCGCGGTGTGCCGAACTATTTCGGCGAACAGCGGTTCGGACGCGGCGGACGCAATCTCGACAAGGCGCTGGCGATGTTCGCCGGTCGCCGCGTGCCGCGCGAGGAGCGCACGCACCTGCTGTCCGCCGCGCGTTCGGAACTGTTCAATCGCGTGCTGTCCGCGCGGGTGGCTGCAGGACATTGGGACGCGCCGCTCGACGGCGAGGTCTGGTCGCTCGACGGCAGCCGCAGCGTGTTCGGGCCGGAGCCGTGGAGCGAGGACCTGGCCGCACGCCTGGCCGCGTTCGACATCCACCCGAGCGGCCCGTTGTGGGGCCGGGGCGAGCTGCGCAGCGATGCCGCCGTGAAGGCGCTGGAGCTGGCAACGCTGTCCGGCGAACAGGCGTTGGCGCTGCGCGATGGCCTGGAGCGCGCGGGACTGGAACAGGAGCGACGCGCGTTGCGCCTGCGTCCCTCGGAACTTGCCTGGGACTGGCCTGCGCCTGCGGTGCTGCACCTGCGCTTCGCCCTGCCGCCGGGCTGCTACGCGACGACCGTGCTGGCCGAGCTGGGCGATGTGGTCGACGCATCCGGCGCCACCGGGCCTGTTTGACATGCGCCGCACGCGGCGGAACCGGTCAGGTGTCGCCGCTCATCGGAAAGCCAGATCGGAAGACCGCAGCGGCAGAGGCGAGGCGTTGCGCATGGGCGTATAAGCGGATCGATGGCGCCTTGCGCCGGGCAGGGCACGGTGCCGTCGTGCATCCACCGTCCACCGGAGGTTCCCCCATGAACACCTGCATCCGCCTGTCGCTCGCGCTGGCCGTCGGTTTGTCGCTGTCGGGCTGCGCCACCACATCGGAATACGCCGCGTCACCGGTCGCCAAGCCCGCACCACCGGGCACGAAGTACTCGCCCCGCCTGGAAGACGACGCCGCCTATGTCGCCTACGTCGAACGCACCGCGCGTCGTCGCGGCATCACCGTGCACTGGGTGCACAAGCCGGTGAAGCGCAACGTCGACGTCAAGGAAGACTGAGCGCCGCCAGCAGCGTCAGCGCGCGGCCAGCAGTACCAGCACCGCGCCTGTGCCGCCCTGCGCGGGCGGCGCCGAATGGAAGGCCAGCACGTCCGCGCGCTGGCGCAGCAGCCGGTCGACCAGGTTCTTGAGCGTCGGCACGCCGTCAGGCGCATGCAATCCCTTGCCGTGGATCACGCGCACGCAGGTATAGCCGGCGTCCACGGTTTCGCGCAGGAAGCGACGCAGCATCGCCTCGGCCTGCGCGCTGGCGGCCAGATGCAGGTCGAGTTCGTCCTGTGCAGCGTACTCGCCCCGCGCCAACCGCTTGAGCACGCGCGGCGGCACCTCGTCGCGGCGATGGCTCAGGGTGTCGCCGGCCAGCAGCGGGGCTTCGTCGAGCGCGCGCTGGAACTCGCTCCGCGCATCCGCTTCGTCGAGGTCGCGCATGCGCGTCTCCGGCCGGGGCCTGGGCTTCGAAGGTGGCGTCGGCGGTGCCGGCAGCTCGCGCACAGGGCCGATCGCGGCGCGGAACAGGGCGGCATCGTCGTCGGTGTCGTCGGGAGCGGTCGGTGGCGCCATGACGGGATGCTAGCAGGCTTCGTCGATGCTTCGAATTCCGGCGATCCCGACGCATTTCCTGCCGTCATGATCGACTGCGGGGTGCGGATCACCGCCGCGATTGGCTATCATTCGGCTTTGTTTCGAGCCGAGACCGCATGCGCATCCTGGTCAGCAATGACGATGGCGTCGACGCCCCCGGCATCCGGGTTCTGGCCGAGGGCCTGCGCTCGGCGGGGCACGAGGTCCTGGTGGTCGCCCCGGACCGCGACCGATCCGGCGCCAGCAATTCGCTGACCCTCGACATGCCGATCCGCGTGGTCCGCCAGGACGACGCCACCTGGCGCGTCCACGGCACGCCCACCGACTGCGTCCACGTGGCCATCACCGGCATGCTCGAGCGCGAGCCGGACATCGTGGTCTCCGGCATCAACAACACCGCCAACCTCGGCGACGACGTGATCTATTCCGGCACCGTGGCTGCTGCGATGGAAGGCCGGTTCCTCGGCCTGCCGGCGGTCGCGGTGTCGCTGGTCACCGCCGACCACAAGGGCCTGCACTACGAGACCGCCGCGCGCGCCGCCGCCGAGATCGTCGCGCGCCTGCGCGTGGACCCGCTGCCGGCCGACACCATCCTGAACGTGAATGTCCCCGACCTGCCCTGGGACGAGATCGCCGGCTTCGAGGTCACCCGGCTGGGCAACCGCCATCGCGCCGAAGCCTGCACGCCGCAGGAAGACCCGCGCGGCCGCCAGTGGTGGTGGATCGGCGCCGCCGGCCCCGAGCAGGACGCCGGCCCCGGGACGGATTTCCACGCCGTGCGCCGCGGCTGCATCTCGATCACCCCGATCCATGTCGACCTGACCCGCTACCAGGCGCTGGAACACGTTGCGAGCTGGGTCGGTGGCCTGGCCGCGTCGCTGCGCGAAGACGTGGTGTCGAACGAGGGCGGCGCCGCATGACCGCGCGCATGCGACTGCAGCCCGAAGCCATCGGCATGGGCATGACCTCGCAGCGTGTGCGCGATCGCCTGATCGAGCGCCTGCGCGAGCAAGGCATCCGCGACGAACGCGTGCTCAACGCGATCCGCACCGTGCCGCGCCACCTGTTCGTCGACGAAGCCCTGGCCGCGCGTGCCTACGAGGACAACGCGCTGCCGATCGGTCATGGCCAGACCATTTCGCAGCCCTGGGTGGTCGCGCGCATGACCGAGGCGCTGTTCGAGGACGGCGCGCAGCCGAAGAAGGTGCTGGAGGTCGGCACCGGCTCCGGCTACCAGGCCGCGATCCTCGCCGCGCTGGGCCTGGAGGTGCATACGGTCGAACGCATCGGCGACCTGCTGCGCACCGCGCGCAAACGCTTCCGCAATCTCGGCCTGAACGTGCGCAGCAAGCACGACGACGGTCGCATCGGCTGGCCCGAGAACGGCCCGTTCGATGCCATCGTGGTCACCGCCGCAGCGCCGGCGCTGGTCGACGCCCTGACCGAGCAGCTTGCCCCGGGCGGCACGCTGGTCGCCCCGGTGGGCGGCAGCGGCGGACAGTCGCTGGTGAAGCTTCGCAAGGGCGCCGACGGCGCGATCGAGCGCGCCGAGCTGGCTTCCGTGGTGTTCGTGCCGCTGCTCTCGGGCATGGTGGATTGATTGATGACAAAGACCCCGTTTCCCGATGCCTCACTCGGCGAACAGCTCGCCAACGTCATCGACAAGCTCCCGCCCGACGCCCTGAGCCTGCAGGAACTGCTCGACGTGTTCGGCGACGAAGGCCTGCTGCTGGTCACCATCCTGCTGACTCTGGTGTTCCTGATTCCCGTGTCGATTCCCGGGGTCAGCACCGTGTTCGGCGCGGCGATCCTGCTGGTCGGCATCAGCCGCCTGATTGGTCGTCCGCTGTGGCTGCCGCAGCGCCTGCGCACGCGTGCGCTGCCCGCCGACAAGCTGCGGCCGGGCCTCACCGGTGGGCTGGTCTGGGTGCGGCGCCTGGAGAAGATCAGCCGTCCGCATCGTCTGCGCCTGCTCGCCGACGGTGCCCCCGTGCGGCTGGTGAACGACCTTGCCTTCATC
>ERZ1066130.576-NODE-576-length-11692-cov-9.850735_pt1 | contig 11692 bp, 8 predicted proteins | sample MGYA00382777_ERZ1066130 | MGnify/ENA primary metagenome ERZ1066130 (study PRJEB33369, sample SAMEA5778360) | biofilm metagenome | biome: Industrial cooling water; feature: Water cooling tower basin; material: Biofilm | place: United Arab Emirates | collected...
CATCGGGATGGTGCGGGGTACCCGGAGTGGATCGGCGAACTGGACATGGAAATCCACCGAGGGACGCTGACGACGCAGGGGGCGGTCAAGGCCGGGAATCGAAGGTGCGAGGAGGCGTTGCGGATCGCGGAGATCGCGATGGCGAGCGAAGGGGAGAAGCCTGGCGATCGTGCGGGGATGGCGATGGCGTGGCGTCTGACGCTACTCAACCAGTTCCACGACATCCTGCCGGGATCGTCGATCGGGTGGGTGTACGAAGACGCGAGACGGGATCAGGGGGAGGCCGAGTCGCTGGCGTTGCGGATCGCGGAGGCGGGGCTTGCTCGGATGTCGGGCCGGGTGGCGGGCGAGTGGGCGGCGTTCAATCCGACGTCGTCGGCGTTCACGGGGGTGGCGGATGGCCCGGAGGGGCCGGTGTGGGTCGAGGGGGTGCCGGCGCTGGGTGTGGCGAGCGTGCGAGGGACGCCGACCGACTCGGCGCGGGCGAGCCACGCCGGGAGCGTGTACGAAGTTGCGAACGGAAAGGTGCGTGCGAAGATCGACGGGCAGACGGGGCGGCTTCTCTCGCTCGAAGGAGCCGGGGGGGAAGTTCTTGCGGGTGGGGGCGCGGGCGGGGCGGGGCCGGTGATGTACGAAGATCGACCGATCATGTGGGACGCGTGGGATGTGGACTATTACTACCCGGAGAAGCCGCTGGGATCCGGGGTGGTTCGTTCGGTGAAGGTGGTGGAATCGGGCCCGCTGGTGGCGGCGGTGGAGGTTCGCCGATCGTTGCAGGGTGGTGACGAGATGGTGGAGCGGTACGAGGTTCGAGCCGGTTCGGCGCGGCTGGATGTGCGTGTGCGGGTGTGCTGGTCGGCGCGGCACGTGTTGCTTCGGTACGAGGCGAGTTCGCGGCTTGGCCTGACGGCACGCTGCGAGCATGCGGTGCACCTGGGGCACCAGTCAAGGCCGACAACAAGGAACACCTCGCACGAGCGAGCGCGGTTCGAGTTCCCGGCGCAGGGGTGGGTGGATGTATCGCAACGCGGGCTCGGGTTGGCGATGCTGAGCGATTGCAAGTTCGGGTTCTCGGCGTGGAGCGAGGGAACAACGCATCGGATCGGCGTGTCGCTTCTGCGCGGGCCGACGTTCCCCGATCCGGCGGCGGACATCGGCGCGCATGAGATGACGGTGAGTCTGATGCCCCACGGGGGCGACTGGCGCGCGGCGGGAGTTCGCGAGGAGTCGGAATCGCTCCGTTCGCCGGTGCGTGTGCGGCGAGGCGGGGGCGGATCGTCCGGGGAGTGGTCGGCGGTCGGGCTGGGCGGATCGGCGCGGGTGACGGTGACCGCGCTCAAGCCCGCGGAACGCGGGGGGGGCGTGGTCCTGCGGATGCACGAGGCGCGTGGTGAGCACGGGACGGTCGAGATTCGCTGGAACGTGCCCGCGGGCTCGGTTGTGGCGACGGACGGGCTCGAGCGGCCGCTGGCCGTGGCGCACCCCGGGCTGACGCACGCGGGCGGGGTGACACGCGTGGCGTTGAGGCCTTTTGAGATCGTGACGCTGCTGGCCCGGTAAAGGTCAGGCGTTGAGGGCGGCGAGCGTTCGGGCGACGACGGCGTCGAAGGGAACGACGTCGGCTTTGCCTTGCGCGTCGACGCGGAGCTTGAACTCGACGCCGCCGGCGTCGAGGGCCTTGTCGCCCAGCGTGAGTCGGACGGGAATGCCGAGGAGGTCGGCGTCCTTGAACTTGACGCCCGCTCGTTCGTCGCGGTCGTCAACGAGAACGTCGACGCCCTGGCCGTTGAGCGAACAGGCGATCTCGCCGGCGACCTTCTGCTGTCGGGCGTCGTCGGGCTTCATGAGGGTGATGAGGACGTGATAGGGCGCGATGGCGGCGGGCCAGCGGATGCCGTTCTCGTCGTGGTTCTGCTCGACGGCGGCGGCCATGGTTCTGGAAACGCCGATGCCGTAGCACCCCATGATGACGGTGCGCTTCTGCTGCTTGTCGTCGAGGACGGCAAGGCCCATCGCTTCGGAGTACTTGGTGCCGAGCTTAAAGATGTGCCCGACTTCGATGCCACGCCCGGTGACGAGCTTGGCGTCGGCTCGCGGGGAGGGATCGCCCTCGATGGCGTTGCGGACGTCGCCGACCATGAGGTGGTTGTCGCCGCCGCGGAGACCACCGGCGTTGGAGCCTTCGTGCTGCGCGGCGAGCGGGTCTTTACCGAGATCTCGCTGCCAGTTGAAGTGTTTGACGTGGAAGTCCTTCTTGTCGCCGCCGGTGACCCAGAACTTGGGCTTGCCTCCCCCACCCGGGGCGTCGTCGAAGCCGATGGCGGCGTCGCGGTCCACGAGCAGAAGGACGCCCTTCTTGCCGACGGCGGAGCGTGGGCTGACGAAGCCGATGGCGAAACCCTTGGCGATGGCCTCGGCGGGATCGGCGAGGGCGATGTTCGCGCACTGGGAAAGCGCCTTGACTTTGCCTTCGTTGACGTCGTGATCGCCACGGACGACCGCGAGGATGTATTCCTCGCCGTACTTCGCGAGCTGCTCGGGTGTGCTCTGGACCTTGAAGAGCACGCTCTTGAGCATGTGCTGGGGCTTGACCTTCATGAACTTGCAGACGTCGTCGATGCCGGGGCATCCCGGGGTGTGGACTTCTTCGAGGGTGCCGGAGGGATCGCCGACGAAGTAACCCTTGGCGGGGGCGGTGCGCGTGCCGATCTCGCACTTCTCGACGTTGGCGGCGTATCCCGAGACGGGGCACTTGAGGACGGTGTCCTCGCCGCTGGCGCAGTTGACCATGAACTCGTGGGACGCGGAGCCGCCGATGGGGCCGGATTCGGCCTCGACGGCGGTGAAGTCGAGCCCGCAGCGGCGGTAGACGTTGGAGTAGGCGGTGAACATCTTGTCGTAGGTTTCGTTGAGCCCGCCGGGGCCTTCCACGTTCATGTGGAAGGAGTAGGCGTCCTTCATGATGAACTCGCGGCAGCGGAGGAGCCCGGCGCGCGGGCGGGCCTCGTCGCGGAACTTGGTCTGGATCTGGTAGAGGTTCAGCGGCAGTTGCTTGTAGGACGTGACGCAGCCGATCATCAGCTGCGTGATGACTTCCTCGTGCGTGGGGGCGAGGGCGTTCTGCCTGCCCTTGCGGTCGGTGAGCTTGAAGAGGTTGTCGCCGTAGGTCTCGTGGCGCTTGGTGTCGGCGAAGAGCTCGAAGGGCTCGAGGGCGGGCATGAGGAGTTCGCTGGCGCCGGCGGCGTTCATCTCCTCGCGGACGATCTCGGAGATCTTGCCCAGGGTGCGCCAGGCGAGGGGGAGGTAGTCGTAGATGCCCGCGCCGACCTGGCGGATGAACCCGGCCCGGTGGAGCAGCACGTGCGAGGGGACCTCGGCGTCGTTGGGGGCTTCGCGCGTGGTCGGGATCAGCGTGGTGGTCCACCGCTGCGTCACGCCGGGCTTGAAAGAACTGACCGTCGGCTTCGTGCTCATGGGATGAGAGGGTAGGAGGGGGAAGACTCGCCGAGGCTGAGTCTTGGCGTAGCCTCGTGTGATGTGACCACGCCTGTTCTTCTGTGCGGCTGTTTGACAAGTCGGGAAAGGGTTGGTACGTTGCGCAGAGTGTCCCGGGCATGTGTCCCGGGCATGTGTCCCGGGCATGTGTCCCGGGTGTGTGTCCCCGGGCGAGTCTAACTTCCGACTCCCGAGGACAGCACCATGAACATGCACCTGTGTCTTCTTCGAGCATCGTTTGCACAACTCGTCGCGTTCGCCGTGCTGGGTTTGTGCGTTTCGCGCGATTCTGTCGCTCAGACGCATCGCGTCTCTGATCTCCGGATCGACTGGGGATCGTGGAACTTCAAGCCGATCTACGAAAGCACGTCCGGTTCGGCTCAGGTCACTGGATTCCTCGCGCTCGCCAAAGAAGGGTCATCATCCGGCGACAACCTTACCGCGGTCTGGTATGTTCGGAGCGAGAATCAGACCTGGACCAAGAAATCTTGGTTGTCCACTGACGCCGGCGGAGCGATCAAACATGTCAAGATCGTCACGGGAATACCCGATACTGACGACGCGCTCTGGGAAGTGAACCGGGATCTTCGCGTGCTTCCCTCGGACGACCCGGAGCCCGCGATCGAGTACAGCAAGGGTCTTCTCGCCAACGACCCGCTGCAACCGCTTGTGTCCACGAGCAGCGATCCGGCCGCGATCGTGTCATTCCTGTCCGACGTTGGATACAAAGCCGCGGATATCAGCATCGACCACGCGGCGGAGTTCACGACCGACGAACACCTTGAAGTCATGGCGAGCGCCATCGAGGCTGGACTTGCGATCAACGTCATCGACGACGCCAGCGCGAGGTTGCAAACCGAAACCATGGCGGCGATCATGGCCTCAACCACGGTGATTCAGCCCGGCACTCCGACCTGCGTACCGCGCATCACGGGCGCATGGGTGCTCGGCGCAATCTCCCCTGCGACGGCCTGCTCCTGGTCTGTGACGGATTCTTGGATCGCGATAACCGGGGGCCGAACCTACACCTGCACCTATGAGTGGTGCTGCACCTATACCCGCACACGGTCAGCCCCGGCGGTCCGTGCCGACTGCTCAATCTACACATGCACGCAGATCGAGATTCAGCGTGTCTGCGCTGCCCCGGTCGTGTGTACGCTCTTTGTGCCGACGCCGACGCCTCCCTCTGGCTGGGGGGCACCTTGCGGCGCGAGCCCGACCTGCTCAACGGTTCCGCCAGTGAACCCGCCCGCTCCCGCCATCTGGACGTGGCCCAACAGCACCAACTGCCCGTGAGCGTCCGCCGTCAATCTCGTCCTCGACGCCTTCTGGCGATCCTGACCGCGTACACGGCGCTCGGTGCCGTGTGCGCGCTTTGCTTTGCGTTCCTGCGATGCGCGTCGTCCGGCAACTTCTCATGGCCCATGCCGTACACCTTCGGGGATGGTCCAGCAAGCCCTGAGAACACGCGGTGGTCGTGGTATCACTCTGCGACTTTCGGCTGGCACGTCTGCCGATCGGACGTGACCGACGCAGCCACGCCGCGTCGGACCACGACGCCCTCGGGCCCGATCGGCTGGGACGAAGGCCCTGCCCCATGGTGGTCGATCGCCGCGGAGCAAACCTCACCACCTCCCGGCTGGCGTCCAGCTGCTCCACCGACCGTGTACGCGGGGGTCGAGTACTTTGGGATGAATGCCGTCCTCGACAACGGCTTCGGCTGGCCGTTTCCGTGCGCGATGTACCGCGAGCATCAGATCGCAATCACACCTACCGATGCCGAGGTCGCGGCTCTGAATCTCAAGACAAGGGCACCTATTCTCAGACAAACTCTCTTGCTCGGGACCCATCGCTTCGCTGGTTTCTGGTCAATGTTCGGCGTACACGACGGGTACTGGCCGACGCGGATTCTCTGGACTGGGCTTGCGGCCAATGCACTCATTCTCGGGTTGATCTTGTCTTTGCCTCACGGATGCTATCTCGCTGCGAGGAAGTACGCGTCTCACTTCCGTCGTCGCACGGGAGTGTGTCCTTGGTGCGGATACAAGCGCGCCGGAATCCCGGTGAATGCCCGGTGCCCCGAGTGTGGCGGGGTAGAACCACAACAACGTTGAACATGTGAAGTGGGCGATGTCATTCGCAGCCCCCTCGGAGACTCTTCGGACCCGGCGTGGAGTGAACGCGAACCCTGGGAGAAGAGCAACCCTCCCTCTGCCCCCTCCCTCGACGAGGGAATCAGAGCGAATCCGCGATCTGAATCGCATTCAGCGCAGCACCCTTCCTGAGTTGGTCGCCGCAGGCGAAGAGGCACCAGCCGTCGGAGCGGCCTTGGGAATCGACCGGGCGCGCGGGATCAGGGCGGAAGCGGCCCACGAGCACGGCGTCGCGTCCGGCGGCCTTGAGCGGCGTGGGGAACGCGTTGGCGGCCCGATCGTCGATGATCCGAAGGCTGCCCTGCTCGGCGAAGGCGGCGTAGGCCTCGCGGATTTCCGCCTCGGAGACGGGACGCTGGAGCCGCAGGGTGATCGCCTGGCTGTGGGCGCGGAAGACCGGCACGCGAACGCAGGTTGGCGTGATGGGGAGGGTGGCGTCGCCGAGGATCTTCCGCGACTCGTCGATGATCTTCTGCTCCTCGCCGTTGAGGCCGGAGAGAGCGTCGACGGTTGAGTTGTGGGAGAAGACGTTGAGGAAGCAGGGCTCCGCGAAGGGGGATTCCGGGGCTTTGTGCGCGGGCTCGCCGGGCGTCCGCGACTGGGCGTGCTGCGCGATCTCGCGGTGGAGCGCGTCGAGGCCGGCCTGGCCCGCGCCGGAGACGGCCTGGTACGTCGCCACGTTGATCGAATGGAGCCCGAACCGTCGACGGAGGGGCTCGATCGCGGTCAGAAGGATGATCGTGGAACAGTTGGGGTTCGCGATAAGCCCGGGCCTTCGCGGCCCCGGCTCGGAGAGCCGGGCCACCTGGGAAGAGCCGTTGACTTCGGGGACCACAAGCGGCACGTCCGGGCGGAGTCGGAAGGCGCTGGAGTTGTCGATCACCGTGGTGCCGTGTTCGATCGCGTGCGGAGCGAGTTCCTTGGCGACGTGGGAGGAAGCGGCGAAGATCGCGAGGGGCACGCCGTCGAAGGCGGCGGGAGTCGCCTCGCGGACCGTGAGGGTCGTGCCGGCGTAGGGGATGGAGAGGCCGACCGAGCGGGGCGAGGCGAGGGCGGCGATGTTCGAGGCGGGGACGCGCCGCTGTTCAAGAATGCAGAGGGCCTCGCGGCCGACCACGCCGGTGGCGCCGACGATGGCGATGCGGGACGACACGAGGTTCATGAACAGACTCCCTGGGGGATGGATGTGGCGCGAGGGGCGTGGGCGAGCGAGGCTTCGAAGGCGCGGGCGAGGTCGGCGATAAGGTCGGCCGCGTCCTCGATGCCCACCGCAAGGCGGATCAGGTCGGGCGGAGGCGTGGAGGCGGGGCGGGGGACGCGGGCGTCGGCCTTGGCGATGGGGGCGTGGCTCATGCGGCAGGGGACGGTGGCGCAGCTGCCGACGCTGCCGAAGGAAACCGCGATCGAGAAGATCTGGAGAGCTTCGACGAGGCGGATGGACCGCTGGGGGTCGCCGGTCTCGAAGGTGACGACGGCACCCGGGCCGAGCGACTGGGAGAGGTGCAGGTCGTGCCCGGGGTGGGCTCGAAGCCCTGGGAAATGGACCTTGGAAACGTCGGAGCGGCCGGCGAGCCACTCGGCGATCGTCTGCGCGGTGCGTTGCTGGCGGTCCAGACGAAGGGAGAGTGTCTTGATGCCGCGAAGAAGGAGGAAGCAATCTTGCGGGCCGAGCACGGCTCCCTCGGCGTTCTGAATGAACCCGATCTGCTCGGCGAGTTTGGGGTCGCGGACGGAGACGACTCCCGCGGTGACGTCGGCGTGCCCGCAGAGGTACTTGGTCGCGGAGTGCAGCACGATGTCGGCGCCGAGTTCGAGCGGGCGCTGGAGGTAGGGCGTCATGGCGGTACCGTCGACGCAGAGCCTTGCGCCGGCGGCGTGGGCCTCTCTCGCGATTCGGCGGAGATCGCAGATCTTCAAGAGCGGGTTGCTCGGGGTTTCGACGTAGACGAGCCGGGTCGCGGGAGAGACGGGGACGGGGTTGTCGCCGGAGAGATCGGCGTAGCGGACCTTGATGCCTCGCTCGACGAGGATTCGGGAGAAGAGGCGGAAGGACCCGCCGTAGAGGTCTTCGCAGGCGAGGAGTTCGTCGCCGGGCTTGAGGAGTCGGGTCACAGCGGTGATGGCGGCGAGCCCTGAGGCGAAGGCGAAGCCGCGGGTGCCGCCTTCGAGATCGGCGACGAGGTCTTCGAGGACTCGGCGCGTGGGGTTGCCGCTGCGGGAGTAGTCGTAGACGCCGAACGCGGAGGCGTCGTCCTGCTCGAAGGTGGCGGTCTGGTAGATCGGGGTGGCGGTCGGCCGGAAGGGATCGCGCGGGGCGGCGTCGAAGGACACCAGGCGAGTGGCGAAATTCATGGGCGGGCCTCCTTGGACAGGGAAACACGGGAGGAGTCTTCAACGGGGTCGCGGTCGAGCAGGGTGTCCCCGCCCCAGATGAGCGAGCCTTCGAATCGGCCCGGGGCGGCGACGGTGAACTGGGTTCGGCGATCGCGGGCGTAACGGACGGCCTTGTGCTGCACGATGCCGCCGCTGAGCCGGAGAACCTCCTCGTAGTTGGCGCGGAGATACCGACGAGCGCCCGCGGGGTCCTCGGATGGATCGCGGTCGTACAGCCCGTCCACGTCCTTGAGCAGCACGCACTGGTCGGCGAGGAGTTCGCCGGCGAGGAAGAGGGCGGTCAGGTCCGAGCCCCCGCGCCCCAGCAGAGTGGTCCGCCCGCGATCATCACGGCCGAGGAACCCCGGAACAACGATGACCGGGCGATCCGCCAGGGCACGGTGAACGGCGGCACGATCGACGTCGATCGCACGGGCGTCGAGCAAGGGCCCTTCGGTTCGAAGGCCGATCGCGGCGGCGTCGAGCACGTTGGCGGGTCGGCCGGCGGCGGCGAGCGCAAGCCCCAGCAGAGCCACGGTGGTGGCTTCCCCGGTGGCGAGCAGGGCGGCGACGGCGGCCTCGTCCGCGGGACGCCAGGCCGACGCGTATCGAGTTGTGCGGGCGAGCAGGCGATCGGTGGTCTCGCCCAGGGCGGAGACGACGGCGATCACCTTGTGCCCACGCTCGACCCAGTGGGTGATCTCCCGCACGGCGACGGGGAGGGCTTCCTCGGTCGGGAGCACGGAGGAGCCGAACTTCAGCACGGTCAGGCAGTTCACCACGAAGCACCTCCGGCGACGGCGGGGACTGGGATCTGCGCCAAGGCCTGTTCGAGGTCGGCGATGATGTCGGCGGGACCTTCGAGCCCGACGGAGAGGCGGATCAGGCCGTCTGTGATTCCGATGCGTTCGCGTTCGACCCTCGGAACGCTGCCGTGGGTCATGGTGGCGGGATGGGTGATGAGGCTCTCAACGGCGCCGAGGCTTTCGGCGAGGCTGATGAGGCGGACGCTGTTGAGCACCTTGACGCCGGCCTCGGCACCGCCGTGAACCTCGAAGGCGATGATGCCGCTGTGCAGATCGTGCTGCGTGCGGGCGAGGTCGGCCTGGGGGAAGGAGGCGAGGCCCGGGTACCAGACTCGCGACACGGCCGGGTGTGATTCGAGCCACTCCGCGACGGCCTGGGCGTTCGCCGAATGCTCCTTGAGACGGACCGCGAGTGTCTTGAGCCCCCGCAGGGTAAGCCAAGCATCCTGCGGCGCCTGGATGGACCCGACGGACTTGCGGATGAAGCGGAAGCGATCGAGCAGAGCTGGATCACGTGTCGTGAGAGCTCCGCCGACCGTGGCGTTGTGCCCTTCGAGGTACTTTGTGGTGGAATACACGGAGACGTCGGCGCCGCGATCGAGCGGGCGGAGGCCCACCGGGGTGAGGAAGGTGTTGTCGACGGCGAGCAGCACGCCGCGGGGTCTGGTGATCTTCGCGACGGCGGCAACGTCGGTGAGCCGGAGCGTGGGGTTGCCCGGTGTTTCGATCAGCACCACGCGCGTGTTCTCACGCAGGGACTCGCGGACGGCCTGGAGATCGGCGGTGTCGACGAACGTGGAGCGGATGCCCAGATGGGCGAGCACTTCCTTGAGCAGTCGGTAGGTGCCGCCGTAGATCACCTCCGAGCACACCACGTGGTCGCCGGCCTTGAGCGTGGCGAGGAAGAGCGTGTGGATCGCCGCGAGCCCGGTGGCAAAGCAGGCGGTGGAAGCGTTCTCGAGCGACCCCAGCGCGGCCTCGAGCGCCGAGACGGTGGGGTTGCTCGCCCTGCTGTACGTGTGCCCTTTGTCGACGCCCACCGCCTGTTGGACGTATGTGGCGGACTGGATGATGGGAGTGGTGATGGCGCCGATGGTGGGATCGGGCGCAAGCCCGCCGCGGACGCAGCGGGTGGGGAGCGATGCGGTGGAATCGATGGACATGAGGAGACCTCCGCCCCGGCGGTCGGGCCGGGGATCAGCAGCAAGCACGATGGTGAATGAGAACGACAACAACCCGCGAGGCTTGGGTACCCCCGGGGCGGCGTTCTTCAGTGGTGCGGAGAAGGTCTCGCGGAAGCCCTACTCAGAACGCACTGGTGCACGCGCCGCCCGCGGGGGCTCGCATGGCCATGTGCATTCGCATTTTCATGCTCGAGTGGTTCAACGCGGACTCCTGATCGGGTGAACTGTACCGGGCTGCCTGCTTCGCGTCAAGCGGGCGTGGTATGGTCATGCTGATGCCGGCGACGCGTGTGATCCTGACGGAACCAACCGGGCGAGACAAGTCCGAGTATGTGAAGCTGCGCGAGGAGTCCCGGGCGTGGCTCGAGCCGTGGGAACCGACGATCGAAGGACCCGACGGCGTGCCCGAAGATCGCTTCGCGGAGGACGCGTTCGATCGGCTGCTCTCGTCGGCGAGCACACCGATGGCGCGGCGGTTCCTGGTGCGCCTGGCGGGCGATCGCGGACGCGGCGAACTGGTCGGTCAGGTGAGCCTGAACAACATCGCTCGCGGGGCGTTTCAGTGCGCGTCGCTCGGATACTGGATCGGACATCGGCACGCGGGGCGCGGCTACATGACCGAGGCGCTCTCGCTGGCGATCTCACTCGCGTTCGGACCGATGGGGCTCCACCGCGTGGAGGCGAACATCATTCCCACGAACGAGCCCTCGCGTGCACTGGTGAAGCGGCTGGGCTTCCGGCTCGAAGGGCTCTCTCCACGGTTCCTCCGCATCGCGGGACGCTGGCAGGACCATGAACGCTGGGCGCTCACGTCGGAAGAGTGGCCTCTCCGCGACGCACGCTGAGCAACGCGAGAAGAATGTTCACTTCCCCTGCTTCTCGCGGGCTCGCTTGAGCCGATCCTCGCCCCGCGCCTTCCACTCGGCCTGGGCCGCGGAATCGCCTAGCGCGCCGTAGCACTCCGCGGCGGCGCGGCTGGCGATGGCGTCGATCGCGAGCCCATCCTCGCCCAGATGTTCCGACCGCCGGGCGGCGTCGGTCAGCGGGGCGATCGCCTCCGCGTGTCGGCCAAGCGCGGCCAGCGACCGACCCATCACCTGCGTGACCCGGATCGACATGGAATGCCGTTCGCCGAGCTGGTCGCGTGCCGGCTTCTCGTAGGGCTCGATGACGGCAAGCGCGTCGGCGGGCGACTTCTTCTTGGTCAGGAGCATCCACGCGAGGTTGTGCGCGGCTGTCACCGTGTTCACGTGCCCTTCCCCAAGCCTGGCCCGAAGAACGCTCAGGGCCCGACGCTGGACCGGCTCGGCTTCGTCGAATCGGCCCATCTCGGCGAGGACCGCGCCAAGATCGTTGAGCGCCCCCGCCACAGGAGCAGACTCCTCTTCGAACAGACGCTCGCGGATCTCCAGCGCCTCGCGGAATAGTCCGGCGGCGGCTTCACGGTCGCCCTTGGCCCGAAGAAGCTGGCCGTGCTGCAGAAGCCCCGTCGCGATCTTGTGCTCGACGGAGCGTTCGCCGTTGCGGCGGGCTTCCAGATTCGAGCGGATCAGAGCCTCAGCCTCGGCGAGACGCCCCTGATCCGTTCGGATCTGAGCCAGCAGGTCTCGAACCGCCAGCAGAAGATCGCCGTACTCCCCCTCCACGCGAGAGAGGCTCGCCTCGAGAGGGGTCGCGATCA
>ERZ1066130.579-NODE-579-length-11633-cov-8.428744_pt1 | contig 11633 bp, 8 predicted proteins | sample MGYA00382777_ERZ1066130 | MGnify/ENA primary metagenome ERZ1066130 (study PRJEB33369, sample SAMEA5778360) | biofilm metagenome | biome: Industrial cooling water; feature: Water cooling tower basin; material: Biofilm | place: United Arab Emirates | collected...
CGCGCTTCACGCCCATGAAGATCTTCCCCGCGGCGCACTACTCCATGGGCGGTCTGTGGACGACCTACACGAAGGGGAGCTACAACCCCCAGGCGGCGTTGCCCAAACACAAGAGCGGCTCGCCGGCGCCGATCGATGCCAAGGTGGGCATGGGCATGCAGCTTGGCGCGCCCAACAACTCGATGACCAACATCCCGGGCCTGTACGCCTTCGGCGAGGTCAACTTCGCCTACCACGGCGCGAACCGGCTAGGCGCCAACGCGCTCCTGTCGTGCATCTTCGACGGCTTGTTCTGCGGCGTGTCGGTCTTCAATTACGTGAAGAACGAGGCTCCGGGCAAGGCTCCGGCCGAGGGGCTGGCGTCGGGCGCGTTCGACGAGAGCGTGAGCCGCGAGACGGCGCGGATGAAGGCGCTCATCGATAACGCGTCCGCAGGCGCGAGCGACCCGGCGACGAATCCGTACGCGATCGGCAAGGAACTCGGCGACGAGATGACCGCCGCGTGCACCGTGGTGCGCACCGAGGCCCGTGTGAAGCAGTGCCTGACGAAGATCGCGGAGCTGAAGGATCGCTACGCGAAGGTGAAGCTCTCCGACTCGGCGGGCTGGACGAATCAGTCGTTCAGTTACGCGCGTGCGGTGGGCGACATGTTGGCAGTGGCGGAGGCGATCGCGCTTGGTTCGCTGGAGCGGCGCGAGAGCCGCGGGGCGCACTACCGGTCGGACTACCCGGACCGCAACGACGCCGAGTTCATGAAGACCTCGCTGGCCAAGCACGAGGCGGGCAAGACAACTCTGGAGTTTGTCCCCATCGACGCGAGCCTCGTGGCGCCGACCGCGCGGACGTACGGCAAGAAGGACACGAAGAAGCCGGAGATGGCGGGGGCCGCGAGCTGAGAACGGTGAACGATGGCGAGCAGCGGAGACAACTCTCGTTCCAAACACCCGCGGTCGCGGGGAATGCCTCCGGGCGTGGACGAGATGCTGCGCCTCGCCAAGCGGGTGACCGACGCTTCGGACGCACCGGTCGTGGGTGGGATTGCGGTGCTGCTGCACGGGGGCGGAAGGCACACGAGGGACATCGACGTGTACTCGGCGGACTTTTGGGAGACACACCAGAAGCTCGAGGCCGCGGGGATCCTGTGGGATTCGAAGCATCGCGAGCACACGATCGACGGAGTCGCGGTGCACATGGTGCCGAGTGACTCGCTCGGCGGCGAGCCGAAGCGGATCAGCACCATTCGCGGCGTCAAGGTCATCGGGCTCGCGGATCTGATTCGGGCCAAGCTCACGGTGGGTCTCGAAGCCGTGAAGCGGGCAAAGGACATCGCTCACGTGCTTGATTTGATCGAGGCGGTGCCGCTGAAGAAGGACTTCGCGGCCAAGCTGCCGAAGCATCTTCGTCCGGCGTTCAAGGAATTGGTCGAACAAGTCCACGGCAAGCGGCACACCTATCTGCCTGCCGTCAAATTTTGGAAGAAGTACGCATGATCTCCACACTTGCTCCGACTGGGACCGCTCCGACCTCCGGCATGACCGACGCATCGCGTCGGCGCGCGATGGCCAAGGCCAATCGCGTGGTGACCTTCCGCATCAAGCGCTGCGACGGACCGGGCAAGGCCGCCTATTGGCAGGACTTCAAGGTCACCGTGCCCAAGAACGCCAACGTGATCTCCTGCCTCCAGCAGATCGCCGCCAACCCCGTGACCGCCGACGGCAAGCCGACGACGCCCGTGGTGTGGGACTCGGGTTGCCTCGAGGAAGTCTGCGGCGCCTGCACGATGGTGATCAACGGCAAAGTGCGTCAGTCGTGCTCGTGCCTCATCGATGACTACGCGCCCAACGACGGCGACGTCATGACCCTCGAACCGATGAGCAAGTTCCCGGTGGTCCGCGATCTGTGGGTCGACCGCTCGCGGCTCTTCCACAACCTGAAGCGCGTCCAGGCATGGGTGCCGATCGACGGCACGTACTACCTCGGCGCCGGCCCCAAGGAGTCCCCGGCCAGCCAGGCCACGCACTACGTGCTGAGCACGTGCATGTCCTGCGGCTGCTGTCTCGAGGCCTGCCCCCAGTTCAACGAGATCCCCGATCAGGGCTCCAAGGAAGCCAACGAGGCCGCGTGGAACAAGGGCTTCATCGGCGCCCACGCCATCAGCCAGGCACGCCTGTTCAACGCTCACGAGACCGGCAAGGAACTCAAGGAAGAGCGGCTCGACGTGCTCATGGGCACCGGCGGCGTGAGCGACTGCGGCAACGCCCAGAACTGCGTCAAGGTCTGCCCCAAGCACATTCCGCTGACGGAGTCGATCGCGGTCATCGGGCGGCAGGTCACCTTCCACGCCATCGCGAAGTTCTTCAAGGGTTGATCCGCCCGTCCCCGCCGGTCGCTGTATCCGGTTACAGCGCATTTACATTCAGTGGGAATCCTGATTTTGGTCCGCCTCGCGGGTCGGGCTTGGTATTTTGGCTCCCGGCATGAACCGGGAACTTCCAGAAGCGAGCGGCCTCTACGACCCATCCCTTGAGCACGACGGCTGCGGCGTCGGGTTTGTCTCCCGCGTCGATGGTGTCGCGACGCACGAGATTCTGAGGCTCGGCTTGCGGGGCGCGGCGAATCTGGCCCACCGCGGCGCGGTGAGTGCGGACGGCAGCACGGCGGACGGTGCCGGCGTCTTGACGCAGGTGCCGCGGAAGCTCCTCTGCCGCGAGCTACGGGCGGCGGGGTTCTCGATCGACGAGGCGGACGTGGCGGTGGGCATGATCTTCTTCCCGCGCTCGCACGCTCCGGCGCGGGAGCGTGGGCTGGCGATCGTGGAAGAGGAAGTGCGCCGGGCCGGGATCATTCAACTGATGTGGCGGGATGTGCCGGTCGATCGCGCGGCGCTCGGCGATCAGGCGCGGGCGACGGAGCCGACGGCGCGGCAGCTCCTGATGAAGCGGCCGCCGGGCGTCGGCGATGACGACTTCGAGCGGATGCTGTACGTTTGCCGCCGCCGCATCCAGAAGCGTGTGGCGCAAGCAGGGTGCGATCCGTTCTATCTGTGCTCGTTCAGCTCCCGCACGGTGGTGTACAAGGGTTTGGTGGCGACGCCGCAGCTCGCGGCGTACTTCCGCGATCTGGCCGATGCAGACTTCGAAACCGCGGTCTGCGTCTTCCACCAGCGTTTCAGCACCAACACGTTCCCGACCTGGTTCCTGGCCCAGCCGTTCCGCATGATCGCGCACAACGGCGAGTTCAACACCTTGCGCGGCAACATCAACTGGCTGCGGGCGCGGCAGGGGTCGCTCAAGAGCGAACTCTTCGGTGAAGCGCTCGCGGACTTGCTGCCGGTTGTGAATGCGAACGACAGCGACTCGGCGACGTTTGACCGGGTCTTCGAGCTGCTCACGATGTCGGGGCGCGATCCGCTGCGGGTGCTCATGATGATGGTGCCCGAGGCCCACCAGAGCGTGGTGGACCTGAGCCCGGACGTGCGGGCCATGCACGAGTACAACTCGACGCTGATGGAGCCGTGGGACGGCCCGGCGGCGCTGGTCTTCTGCGACGGCCGCGTGGCGGCGGCAGCGCTGGATCGCAACGGCCTGCGCCCGATGCGGTACTGGGTGACGAGTGATGGGCTTGTGGTGGCGGGGTCGGAGGCGGGGATCCTGCCGCTGGATCCGGCGAAGGTGGTGGAGAAGGGCAAGCTGGCGCCGGGCGGGATCTTCGCGGTGGAAATGGCGAAGGACGGCGTGGGGGGCCGCGTGCTGCACAGCCGCGAGATCAAGGAGGGCGTGTCGAAGTCGCTGCCGTTCGGGAGGTGGCTTCAAGAGAACCGGGTGCGGGCGGAGGCGGCCCCGATTGCAGACCACATCCCGGCGGAACTGGCCACTCGCAATGACGCGGTGTGCACGCCCGAGGAACTGCTGCGGCTGCAGCGTGCGTTCGGCTACGGCAAGGAGGATCTCGATCGCATCCTCGGCCCGATGAGCGCGGACGGCAAGCCGCCGATCGGGTCGATGGGTGATGACACGCCGATCGCGGTGCTGTCGAGCAAGGCTCAACCGCTGTATCGATCGTTCAAGCAGCGCTTCGCGCAGGTGACGAACCCGCCGATCGACTCGATCCGCGAAGAAACGATCATGTCGATCCAGTCAGCGGTGGGGCGGCGCGGGAACTTGCTGGAAGACGCGCCAGAGGCCGCGCGGCTGATCCGGTTCCCGTCCCCGTTGATCTCGGGCGCGGAGCTGGCATGGCTGTGCGGGCGAGCGGAGGATGGGTTCCCGTCGGTGGTGATCGACGCGGTGTTCGACCGGGAGACAGGCCCGGAAGCGATGGAGCCGGCGCTGCAGCGGGTGTGCGCCGAGGCCGAGGCGGCGGTGGACCGCGGGGCGTCGCTGATCGTGGTGTCGGACCGCGCGGTCTGTGCCGAGAAGGTGGCGATCCCGATGCTGCTCGCTGTGTCCGCGGTGCAGCAGCATCTGATCCGCACCGGCAAGCGGCTGCTCTGTTCGATCATCGCGGACGCCGGTGACGTGCGCGAGGATCATCACCTGGCGTGCTTGCTGGGCTTCGGCGCGACGCTGATCCATCCGCGGCTGGCGCTCGCGACGGTCGAGGCGCTCGCCAAGTCGGAGGGGCGTGACGTGGCGGCCGCGGTGAAGAACTACCGCAAGGCCGCGGAATCGGGGATCCTGAAGATCATGGCGAAGATGGGCATCGCGGTGCTGCACAGCTACCGCGGTGCACAGCTCTTTGAGGTGATCGGCGTCAGCAAGCGGGTGATCGATCAGTACTTCGAGGGCACCCCGGCGCGGCTCGGCGGCATGGAGCTGACGCACATCGCCGCCGACCAGATCGCATTCCATCAGGAGGGTTTTGGCTCCGATCCATCGGCGGGCGAGGCCGGTCTGCCGGACCGCGGCATCTACCGCTTCCGCAAGGGTGCGGAGCATCACACCAACGCGCCCGAGGTCTTCACCGCGCTGCACAAGGCGGTGAAGTCGCAATCGCGCGAGGCATTCGACGAGTACGCCCGCCGGGCGGATGCCGAGCCGGCGGCGCGGATCCGCGATCTCCTCCGATACAAGAAATCTGAGACGCCAGTCCCGCTCGACGAAGTGGAGCCCGCGGCGGCGATCGTGCAGCGGTTCACCACGCAGGCCATGAGCCACGGCTCGCTGTCGCGTGAGGCGCACGAGCTGGTGTCGGTGGCGATGAATCGGCTGGGCGGGCGCAGCAACTCCGGCGAGGGCGGCGAGGATCCGGCGCGGTTCAAGCGGTACACCGTGCGGGAACTGCCGCAGCTCAAGGCGCGGTACAAGAGCGCGTGGATGCCGGAGGACGGGGACTGGGGCAACAGCACGATCAAGCAGGTCTCCACAGCACGCTTCGGCGTCACGCCCTTGTACCTGGTGGCGGCGTCGGAACTCGAGATCAAGATGGCGCAGGGTGCCAAGCCCGGCGAGGGCGGGCAGATCCCGGGCTTTAAGGTGAGCGAGGAGATCGGCGAACTGCGGCGGGCGGCACCGGGGACGACACTGATCTCGCCTCCGCCACACCATGACATCTACTCGATCGAGGATCTGGCGCAGCTCATCTACGACCTCAAGCGGGTCAACCGCTTGGCGCGGATCTGTGTGAAGCTCGTCTCGACGATCGGCGTGGGCACGATCGCGGCGGGCGTCGCGAAGGCGTACGCGGACACGATCCAGATCTCCGGGCACGAGGGTGGAACAGGGGCGTCGCCGCTGTCATCGATCAAGCACTCCGGCATGCCGTGGGGCTGGCGGAAACGCAGCAGGTGCTGGTCAAGAACGGGCTGCGTGGTCGGGTGCGGCTGCGGGTGGACGGGGGCTTGCGAACGGGTCGGGACGTGGTGATGGCGGCGCTGCTCGGTGCCGAGGAATACGGCTTCGGCACGTCGGCCCTGCTCGCGGTCGGCTGCGTGATGGCACGCCAGTGTCACTCCAACACCTGCCCCGTCGGGATCGCGACACAGCGGGAGGATCTGCGGGCCAAGTTCCCGGGCAAGCCCGAGCACCTGATCTCGTACATGCTGTACATCGCGGAACAGGTGCGGATGATCCTGGCGGAGATGGGATGCCGCTCGCTGGATGAGATCGTCGGGCGGACCGACCTCTTGGAGGAGCGTCGCGAGGTGACGCTGCCACGGTGCGCTGGGTTGGAATTGAGCGGTCTCTTGGCGGCGCCGGTGCGATATCAGGTCGGCGAGCGTGGGGACGCGACGGTGGCGCTGCGGCAGACGACGCCGGCGAACGTGCGGCCCGAGACGGAGATGCCGCTGGACGAGCGGCTGCTTTCGGAAGCGTGGCCGATCATCTCGGCGGGCGGTCGCTTCGTCCGGACGTACGCGATCGGGAACTGCGATCGCACGGTGGGAGCGCGCTTGGCAGGCGAGATTGCTCGCCTCCGCGGCGAGGCGGGCTTTGCGCCGGCGTCCATCGACGCGACGTTCCGCGGCACGGCCGGACAGAGCTTCGGCGCATTCTGCACGGCCGGCATGCGTCTCACGCTCCGCGGCGACGCCCAGGACTACGTCGGCAAGAGCATGCACGCCGGCACCATCGTCATCGCACAGCCCAAGGAATGTCCGGTGGAGTCGCACCTGACCACCATCGTCGGAAACACCGTGCTCTACGGCGCCACCGGCGGCGAGGTCTTCATCGCCGGACGCGCGGGGGAGCGGTTCTGCGTCCGCAACTCCGGCGCGCTGGCGATCGCCGAAGGCTGCGGCGATCACGGCTGCGAGTACATGACCGGCGGCACCGTCGTGCTGCTCGGCGTCTTCGGCCGCAACTTCGGTGCGGGCATGTCGGGCGGCGAAGCGTTCGTGCTCGATCTGCACGGACATCTGCCGGAGCTGGCGAATCGCGAGATGATCGAGATGAAGAGGGTGGCGGCGGGACCGGAGTCAGAGCGGCTGCGCGGCTTGATCGAGCGGCACGAACGCGAGACAGGCAGCGCTCGGGCACGGGCGATTCTGGACACATGGAAGGATGCGCTGCCGACGTTCTGGCGGGTGACGCCCAAGGCGGCACCGGCCGCGCCGGAGGTTGTCGTTGTGAAGGCAGCGACGCGCGAGGCAGCCAAGGCGTGATCAGCCGCTGACGTCGAGGCTGGGCCGCGGCGGCCTTTCCGTGTCGGCCTGCGCAGTCGGGTTCTCTTCGTGGTCCTCGCGAGCTTCTTCCTGCGTGTTCTCGGCGAGGTTCTTCACGGCGTCGGCAGCCTGCGTGGTCTCCACCGTGTCGATATGCTCGGTCGAGTCGCGGCGTAGTTCCTTCGCGTCCTTGGGAGCCCGCGCCGGGCGGGCCTGCAAACGCTCGGCCTGGCTGATGCCGGCGATCGACTGGGCGATATTGGAGCCCACGGAGGACATGTTTCAAGTATCGGATAGAGCGTGGTTTGGGGAGGAAATCCTGTGCAGTTGACGGGTCAACGGGGTGAATCGATGGGGAGGGTGCGGGCCCGGGGACGTGGGAGAGGGCATATTCGGACCTCGCGCAGAAGGCATTCCGGAGGCGGCTGGGGGGGGGGGGGGGCTTTCGAGCCGCCTGCAACCATCGCCGCGTTACGGCCCAACCCCGCGGCGGGTTGGCCAGCGTCATCCGGTTCGGCGGCGCAAGGCAAAGGGCCGACGGCACCACGCCCCGGCTCCCGCCGTGTTCGGTAATCACTTCCAGCCGTGCGGACGAGGCCGCGGTTACGCCCCGATGATGTTCACGCCGCAGTCCACGTAGATGGTCTCGCCCGTGACGCCGGCGGCTAGGTCGGAGACCAGGTACACGGCGGTATTGCCGACGTCGGCGCCCTCGACGTTGCGCCGGAGAGGGGCACGCTCGGCGACGCGGTCGGACATGGAGTCGGTCCCGCCGACGGCGCTTGAGGCGAGCGTCCGCAGATACCCGCCGCTGATGCTGTTGACGCGGATCTTGTCGCCGCCGAGCTCCGCCGCGAGGTAGCGCGACGTGGATTCGAGGGCGGACTTGGCAACGCCCATGACGTTGTAGCCGGGCACGACCTTCTCAGCGCCGTAGTACGACATGCAGAGGATGCTGCCGCCACTGGAGCGCTGCATGAGCGGGTGGGCCCGCCGGGCCATGCCCAGGAGGGTGTAGGCGCTGATGTCGATCGCGTTGAGGTACGCGGCCCGCGGGGTCTGGACGAACTTGCCGAACTGGAGCCACTCGCGATCGGCGAAGGCGATGGAGTGGATGAGGAAGTGCATCTTGTCGAACTTCTCGGCGTAGGCGTTGAAGGCGGCGTCGATGTCCTCGTCCTTCGCGGCGTCCATGGGGTAGAGCCAGGCGTTGGACTGGTTCAGCTCTTCGAGCGATCGCTTCGTCCGCCGCTCGTTCTTTTCGCCCGGGAGGTGGGTGTAGGCGCAGGTGGCGCCGTGATCGGAGAGTGCCTTGGCGATGTGCCAGGCGTAGGAGCGTTCGTTCGCGATGCCGACGATGAGACCGGTTTTGCCTGTGAGCAGACCCATGGGAACTCCTTCGGAAGGCAGTTTAGCGGGCAAATGAGGCCGGCAAGTCAGGCTGGCAAGTCATGCTGGCAAGTCGGCCGGGCAGGTGGGGCGATCCGGGCAGGGGGGGTGAGGGGGTGGTGGCGTCAGCAGGTGATCGTGCGCGCGTACGCTGCGGCTGTGATGAAGGATGTGAACGCCATGTCGCTGCCGCGGATGTTTGTCGCTTTGGGCGGGCCCGCGGCGGCTCGGAGTGTGGCGTTGGCGGCTCGGGATGAAGACTTGGGCGCTGGTGGGAAGCCGGGAGATCTGACGAGCCTGGTGACGATCGGGGCGAGGGAGCGCTGCGTCGCGCACCTGCGGGCTCGCCAGCCCGGAGTCGTCGCAGGGCTGGCGGCGGTGCCCGAGTTGGTGCGGGTGTTCGGTCCGCGGGTGCGGGTGACGATCACGAAAGGCGTACGCGACGGCGCGGCGTTCCGATCGGGGCAGACGCTCTTGACACTGCGGGGCCCGACGCGGCAGGTGCTGGGCCTGGAGCGCACGCTCCTGAACCTCGTCAGCCGCCTGTCCGGCGTGGCGACCGTAACCGCGGCGTATCGCGCCGCGATGCTCTCCACCGGCGCGGTGAAGGCCGAGCTCTTCGACACGCGGAAAACGACACCGGGGCTGCGGGTGCTCGAGAAGTACGCCGTGCGCTGCGGCGGTGGGCGCTGCCACCGCATCGGGCTCTTCGATGCGGTGCTGATCAAGGACAACCACATCGCGGCGGTGCCGTTGGCGAGACTGACCAAGTGGGTCGAGTCGGCGCGGGGTCGGGCGGATCGACTGAAGTCGCCGATGCAGTTCTTCGAGGTGGAAGTGGATTCGCTCGAGCAGTTGGAGCGGGTGCTGGCGGCGCGGCGCGAGAAGCGGGCTGCCGTGGACATCGTGCTGCTGGACAACATGCCGCCGCCGGTCCTGAAGCGGGCCGTGGCGCTGCGTGATCGGCTCGCACCCCGCGTGGAGCTGGAAGCGTCCGGCGGCGTGAACCTGCGCACCATCGCAGCCATCGCGCGCAGCGGCGTCGATCGCATCAGCGTCGGGGCACTCACGCACAGCGCGCCGATCGTTGATCTGGGCCTGGATTTCGAGGGCGAGAAGCCATGAGGTGGGCGATGTGCGGCGGACCAAACGAGACCCCAGACGAAACGCGAAGCGAGACCCCAATCGAGATGTGGCAGGACGCGATCGAGCGCGTGATCCGCGAAGAGCGACTCACGCTGGTCAAGCGCGTGATGGTCCTCGCGGAAACCGAATCGACGCAGGATGCAGCAGCGCGGGCAAGCGCGGACGGTGTCAGCGCGCTCGTGGTCGCGGATCGGCAGACCGGCGGACGCGGGCGATTGGGACGCCAGTGGGTTCAGGGCGAAGCACACGAACACAAGGCGGCGCGGGGTCTCGGCGTAGCGGCCACGTTCGCTCTCGTGAAGCGGGATCTGCCCCCGGCGCGGCTTTCGATCGCCGCCGGGCTGGCGGCGTGCCGCGCCTGCGAGGTTTCCGTGGGCGTGCAACTGGGCCTTCGCTGGCCCAACGACGTGGTCGAGCGTGATGGCGGACAGCGGAAACTGGCAGGCGTGTTGGTCGAGTCCAAAGCCGAGACCGCGCTCGTCGGGATCGGCATCAACGTGCGGCACGAGGCGGACGATTTTCCGGCGGTACTCGGCGGGCGAGCGGTGTCAACTTCGATGCTCGGTTCCCGGGCCACGCGGCTCGACCTGCTGCTCGAGTTGACCCGTCAGTTCGACCGGGCCCTCGCGGTGGACCCCGATTCGCTGGCGGCCGAGTGGTCGAAGCGCGACATTCTGGTCGGGTCGCGACGCCGGTTCGAACACGCCGGGCATCGCTACGAGGGGACCGTGCAGGGGGTGCAGCCCACGAGCCACATCGACCTGGTGACCGAGGACGGCAGGCGGGTGCAGCTGCCCGCGCTGACGACATCGTTGGTGCATGAGTGACGAGATCGGGTCTGGGGTTGTTTGAATTGGCGGCGCAGCTCTCGTTGCCGGGCGCCTCCGCACTGCCGGCCCGCCGAGCCGGGCCGGCAGTGGCACCCGGGCGCGGCGGTGTTCCAGTGCGGCGGCGTGGACGGTCGATGGAGGATGAGCATGGGAAAGCAGACTGTCTTGCCGTCGGGTCGGGTGCAGCCTCGGTTTGCAGGGATCTGTACGTTCTTGCGGACGCCGCGACTGAGCGATGTGGCGCCGGCGAACAACCCGGTCGATTGGGCGATCTACGGCGTGCCGTTTGACGGCGGCGTCACGTTCCGACCGGGGGCCCGGTTCGGGCCGCGGGCGGTGCGTGATGCCAGCCAGTACATCAAGCCGTACTCGATCGAACTGGGCGTGAACGTCGCGGAGCGCTGGAGCGTCGCCGATGCGGGCGACGCTCCGGTGATGCCGTACTCGTGCAAGGAGACGATGGACAGCGTGGTCGCGTTTGCCCGTGGGCTGGGCGATGCCAACACGCGGCTGCTGGCGATCGGCGGGGATCACTCGATCGCGTACGCGAACCTGCGGGCGGTTTGGGAGAAGCGTGGAAAAAAGGCGCTCGCCGTGGTGCACTTCGACGCGCACATGGACACGGTGGACAGCGTGTGGGGCGAGAAGTGGGGGCATGCCTCTCCGTTCATCCGCGCGATCGAAGAAGGGATCGTGGATCCCAAGGCGATGATCTCGATCGGGATCCGCGGCACGCTCAACACGGCGGCGGATCTGGACTTTGCGAAACAGCACGGCGTCACGATCGTGACCATGGACGAGTGGCGACGGACCGGCGCCGCGACCCTGGCGGCGTTCCTCGCGCGGACGAAGGGGCGGGAGACGTATCTCACGTTCGATGTGGACGCGGTGGACCCGGCGTTTGCGCCGGGGACCGGGACGCCGGTGGCTGGCGGCTTCACAAGCGCCGAGGCTCTCGCCGCCGTGCGGTCGCTGCGCGGGATCAACCTCGTCGGCGCGGACATCGTCGAGGTGTTGCCGGATCGGGATGTGTCGGAGATCACCGCGATGCTGGCGGCGCAGTTGATGCTGGATGTGATGGCGGTGTGAGGGGAAGCAGATGTACCACGGAGACACAGAGGCACGGAGGGATGCCTTTGGTTGAAGGGATCCGGTCAGGATTGCCT
>ERZ1066130.580-NODE-580-length-11595-cov-11.319931_pt1 | contig 11595 bp, 10 predicted proteins | sample MGYA00382777_ERZ1066130 | MGnify/ENA primary metagenome ERZ1066130 (study PRJEB33369, sample SAMEA5778360) | biofilm metagenome | biome: Industrial cooling water; feature: Water cooling tower basin; material: Biofilm | place: United Arab Emirates | collected...
GGCTTGTCGATCGTGATGGAAGCGTTGTCGTAGAGGGTCAGGTCGGACCGCATCTGGACGCCGACGAGAATGCTGACGGGAATCTGCCCGTCGCGATACTCAAAGTCGATGGACTGCACGCGGCCGACCTGTTGGCCGCCGAGCTGGACGGCGGAGCCCGGCTTGAGCCCCGCGGTGCCGTCGGCGAGCGAGAATCGCACGGTGAAGGACTTGTTCCAACCGAGGGGCGCACCACCGGCAAAGACGAAACTGAGGGTGACCGTTCCGGCGAGCCCCGTCAGGAGGAAGAGGCCCGCGAGCCAGTTGTATTTGTGGTTCACCCAGGAGGACATGCCGGGAAGGATATCGCTGCCGGGCTAGTGAAGCAGCACGGCCAGAGCGATGTTCAAAACGTTAAAGGCCGCGTGCATGATGATGACGGGAGCGGCCCGGCCGGTGCGTGCGTACACCACGCCGAGAGCAATCCCAAGAACCAGCAGGGGGGGCACGGCATGCCACGGCACGGTTTCCCCGGCCGTGTGAACCAGGGCGAAGAGACCCGCCGAGACCAGAACGGCGACCCAGTGCATCCCGGTGGCCCGGGCGATGGCGCCCTGAAGGCAGACCCGGAAGATGACCTCCTCGACGAGCGGAGCTCCGAGCACGGCACAGGCGATCAGCACGATCGCCCAAACGTCCCGAGGATTCTCGACAATGGACTCGAGCGTCTTGTGGGCGATGGGGTCAGGGGGCTCGCCTCGGATCTGGGAGGCAAGGGCGGTCGAGATCCACGAGGCGGCGGCGATGAGCGGGTAGGTGACGACGAGCGCCAGCATTCCCACCCAGGGGTCGCGCGGGATCGCGTCTTTCCGCAGCGTGCCCCCGCCAAGGAGAAGCAGCACCGACAGGGCGGCGACGGACCCGGCAAGACTTGCGCCCAGCAGCACCACTGCCTGGCCCTTGATGGTGAGCATGCTGACGTCGCGGGGCCAGGGCAGCATCGAGTAGGTCAGCGCACCACCCATGCCACCGGCCAGATAGACGAGCAGCCCGGCAACGACAACCGCAGCGGGATTCTGGGGGGAGAGCTTGGCGGGCTTGTTTCTCGCGAAGGAGCCCGGCCGGATGACATCGGCGAACCAGAGCATCGCGAGAACGATCGGAGCGGAGAGAGCCGCCAGCACGTTGGCCCACTCTGGAATGTTCCAGCGTTGTGCGATGGAGGGAAGGTCGGGAGGAGTGGGCACAGCACCTGCTTCCGGTGGTATCAGATCCTGCGCGGAGGCCGGGCAGGCAAGAGCGATGCACGCAACAATGCAGGCGAATGCGAGGAGGAGCGAGTTGGGCACGCTGTCGACCATCGTGGAGCACGTTCGCGGGGTGGTGGCCTCGGCGAAGCGTGCGAGGCCGGAGGCGGACGTACGCCGGGCGGCAATGGACGCCGAACCAGCCCGAGCGTGGGCGTCGGCGTTGGCGGGTCGTAAGGGGTTCAGCGTCATCGCGGAGGTCAAGCGTCGGAGCCCTTCGGCCGGGCTGATCCGCCCGGAGTACTCGGGGCCGGCTTTCCAGCCCGAGTCCTTCGCCGGACGGTATCACGCGGGCGGGGCGCGGGCGATCAGCTGTCTGACGGAGGAGAAGCACTTCGGGGGTGATCTGTCGTTCATCGCGCGGATCCGCCGGGAGGTGCCGCTGCCGGTGCTTCGCAAGGATTTCCTGATCGATGAGTACCAGGTGTACGAAGCTCGGGCGGCCGGGGCGGACGCGGTATTGCTGATCGCGGAGTGCCTTGACGATGCGTCGTTGGTCGGTTTCACGGAGACCGCGTTGGGCCTGGGGATGGGCGTTCTGGCGGAGATCCACGAAGAGGCGCACCTCGCGCGGGTGCTGCCGTTGGCGGCCCGCGGGAACGTTCTCGTGGGGATCAATAACCGAGATCTGGCGACGATGAAGGTCGATACGGGGCACACGGTGCGTCTGGCCCTGAACGTGCCGGATCGTTCGGTGCTTGTCAGTGAATCGGGCCTCAAGACCGAGTCCGATCTGGACGTTTTGGTACGGGCCGGGGTGGGAATCGGGTTGATCGGCGAACATCTGATGCGGGAGGATGATCCCGGAGCGGCGCTGGCGCGCTTGCTGGGGAGACATCGGAGCGGGTGAACTTCCTTTGGAGTACACCCCCTCAAGGAGCGACGGCCATGCGGAACTCGAGTCAGGGCGTATCGGTGATCTGGATCCTGCTGGCGGCGGGGGCGGCCTCGCCTTCGCTCGCGCAGTCGATCGCCGAGGTGCCCAAGCCCGCCGAAGGGGCGGCTCAGGCGCAGCCGGTGGAGTCGCCCGTTCGCGACGTGGAGACCGAGGCACAGCAGCGGCTCGACGACATGCTCGACGCCATCAAGAAAGGCACGACCGTGCGGTTTACGGCGGCGTTCAGCGTCGAGGGGTACGCGAAGGACATGATCGGCGGCGTGGAGGCGAAGGTCGTCGCGAAGCGCGAAGGGTCCGCGTGGGACTTCCGGCTCACGGGCAAGGGCCGGCGGACTCCCAAGAACCCCGAGCAGGAGTTCGACATCGTCTACAGCGGGGCGAATGCGCAGTGGCTTGATCACGACGCGAAGAAGCTCATGAACAAGCCGGCCTCTCAGGCGCGGGGCAAGTCGCTCGACACGGCCGGGGTCACGAACCTCCGCGCGGTCAACGACCTGTTCGGGAACAGGCCTTTCGCGAAGGAGATGGAAGCTCGCAAGATCTCGATGAAGGAGGCGGAGACGATCGGCGGCGTCGAGTGCGATGTGCTGCACTTCGAGACGGGTTCTGCCTCGGGCGACATGACGCTGTGGATCGGCAAGTCGGATCACTGGCCCCGGAAGATCACGCGGGAGAACCGCAGTTCCGAGCGTCGATCGTCGATGGTGCTGGAGTTCCGGGATGTGGTTGTCGGGCAGGCGGTGACCGAGGGGGAGATGAAGATCGCCTTGCCGGAGGGCTACACCAAGGAAGAAACAGCGGCGACCAAGCCGGTGACGCCGGCGGCGAGTCCGGGGGCTCCGACGGCGGTCCCGGTAGCCAAACCGGTCACACCGGCTATCGCGATCACACCTGCGGACCAGGGCGTGCCGAGCACGCCGATCGTGATGGACGACGGCCGGGTCGTCATGCCGGGCACGACCGTGCCGCCGCCCGTGAACCCGGGCTCGCCGGTGCTGATTGATCCCTCCGCGGAGCAGACGCCTGCAGAACCCGAGCAAGCCGAGGAACGAGCCGCGCCCGCGCGTTCGGTCGAGACCACGCACGCCGAGATTCATGCGCTCCCGGAGTTTGAACTTCGCGATGCAAAGGGCAATACGGTCACCGCTGCGTCGCTGCGAGGCTCGCATGTGGTCCTTGTCTTCGGGGGATCCTGGTCGATGTCAACGCGGAAACTGGCTCCCGAACTCCAGGCGATGTGCGAGCGGTACGCGGGGAAGGCGAAGTTCATTGCGGTCGCCGTCCGGCAGAAGGCCGCGGACGAGGTCGCACGCCTGTTCGAGTCCTCGCCGGGCGTCACGCTGCTGCTCGGAGGCGACAAGCTCGCCGAGGAGCTGCGGATCGCGGCGTTTCCCGGCGTGATCGTGGTCAAGCCCGACGGGGAGTTCCTGCGACGTGCGACGACCACGCGGGCGTCCGACCTGGTGACGGAGATCAAGGACGCGCTCGACACCGCGCTGGGCATGACTCCCGAACCCAAGCAGGAAGAGACAGAATCGGCGGAGTCCGGCGACGCCCGCTGACCGACCCGCCGGCGATCGACTAGCGGGGCTGAGGCGGTTCGCCGAGCAACCTCACGACCGGATAGGGCTTGCCGGAGTCGGTGCCGAGCTCGGGGGAGAGGGCGCCATCGAAGAAGTTCCAGGTGGCCAGACCGTCCTCGCTTTCGGGTTCCAGCAGATACACGACGAGGTTGCTGAGCGGCTGGGCGGTGCTGACGATCCAGGTGCCCGCGGGCAGCGTGATCGAGCCGGTGGAGGTCTCGGCCTCGATCGTGAGCGGAATCCTGCCTTGGAACGGACGCGAGGCGGGCTTGGCCGACCGAATTCGAAACGTCTCGGCGTCGGCGGTGGTTTCGGCGGTGGTCTGGTGGAGCGCGATGCCGTGAACGCGGAGAGCATCGATCACACCGCCTGGGTCGTGGAGGATCGCGTAGCCGCGAGGACGACGCACGGTCTGCTCGGGGACGAAGAGGTCCCAGAGTTCAACGCGCACGTCTCTGTGCACACCGGTGGAGACCGATCGCCCGCCGCGTGTTTCCTCGACGAACCCGAGGATCGTGGCCCCGCCCGGGCGCGGCTGGGCCTTGCTTCGGATGGCGACCTCGTCCGCGGCATCGGTGCCGAGTCGCACGGCCCGCTCGTCCGCCTCCCGCGCGATGCGGATGAGATCCTCCCGCTGGGCAGCGGCGCTCTCAAGGATCGCACGGAAGAAGGCGAGTTGTCCGAGGACCCGATCCCGGTACGGAGCGTATGAGTAGCTCTCGGTCAAAACACTGAGCCTGCCTCGCAGGCCGATGTACGTGGTCCCGAAGCGAGCTTCGGCGGGGAAGGTCTCCCAGCGAGTCTGCCCGCGATCGGCATCGCCGAAGGCGCCCTCGAAGTTCCCGTACCAGAACGAATGATGCCCGGTGCGATCCTGGAATCGCCGGGCGACCTCGGACATGAAGCGATCACGCGAGAGGGAGACGAGCGACGGGTCCCCCGCGGGCGACTTGGGCCCCGCGTAGGTCATGAGGTAGCGGTGGTTGCTGCCGTTGGTGGTGTGCCCATCGGCGATCACGAGCGGATCCCATCGGTTCATGAAGTCGATGAGCGCTCGTGTTTCGGGTGCGGCGACCTTGACGAAGTCGCGATTCAGGTCGAGGCCTTGCGCGTTCTCCCGCACGCCGCAGCCGAGCTCCGGGCCGTCCTGCCCGGGACGGTGTGTCGCGGTAGGACCGACTCGCTCGTTGCCATCGGCGTTGTAGATGGGCGCGATCGCGACCACGAGAGACCGGATGATCGGATCGCCCTCGGCCAGTTGCCTGGCGAGGATCCCCAGCGCCTCCTTCGCGTCGCACTCGCCGGCGTGGATGTTGCCGAAGAGCAGCACGGTGGGCCGTCCCTGCAGCGCGGCGAGCCTGGCTTGCTCGGCAGATCCGACGGGCGGATCGGCGATGACCAGCACCGGGATCTCACGTCCTTCGTGGGTGGCGCCCATGCGGACGCGGCGAGCGAGGGGGAACCTCGCGGCGATCGCGTCGAGTTGAGCCAGTGTCTCGGCGTGGGTCGAGGTTGCCCGGTACCCCGAACGCTCGGCGGTGGTCAGCAATTCGGGCGAGCCCGGCGCGGGAGGGTCCGGCATCGACGGTTGGACGACCAAAGCCACGCTCGCCATGAGAATCGACAGGACCATGTGTCACCTCCGGAAACACCACGCTCAGTACGCGGAGTCGTACTCGCTGCCGGGGGCGCGAGACTGGCTCATGGCGACAAGCACGACCGCGGCCCCGATAAGCGCGAGGGCAACGCCGGATTGCAGGCCGAAGGTCACGCGGATGCGGCTGGGCACCCCGGGGAGTCTGGCGGCGGCGACCGAGACCGGCGCCAGCACGCCCAGGATCGCGGCGGGGAGGGGCATCTCGGAGTAGAAGGCGGCGTAGCACCAGAGCGTGCCGTGAAGCAGACAGAATGTCACGGGCAGCCCTGCGTGGAGAGTCCAAGGCCGGCGGACCATCGCGGCGAGCCAGAGCGGGAGCAATCCCAGGCCCAGAAGGCTCTCCAATTGCGAGAGCTTGGCCGACCCGGCGAGGACGAAGCAGGCAATCGTCCCGGCGACCGCGACACCCAGCGCGAAAACCGACCCGCCGTTCGGTGCGCGGCGCATGCCCGAACGAACCAGCACCGCCGGGATGACAAGGGCGGCCATGACGCCACCGAACCACAGAAGGCGCGTCGAACCCTCGCCCCACTGCCTCGATGCCGAGGCGAGCGGCCCCTCGACGATCACCAACGCCAACGCAACCACGCCGAGCGACACGAGCAGGGCGCACCACCAGCGTGCGGGCAGGAACCCGTCGAGAAGACCCAGGGCGACGGCTCCGAGGGCGAGCGGAAGGAGCCATTCCTCGGACGAAACGGGCGGGAACTCGGGCCAGCGGCCGATGATGGGCACAACACCCGCAAGGAAGGCGACACCCACCGCGACCACGGCAGCCCAGGCTCGCGGGGGCGGGGCGATGGGGTCTCTCGCGCGGAGAAACTCGATCGCCACCGGGACACAAGCCAGGACCAACGGCACGAGCACGGACAGCAAGAGGAAGGCGATGGGCACGGGGACGCACTCCGTGGCGCGGGCGCCCGTGCCCGCTCGAAATCGGCCGAACGCCTTTCGACGATCGGCCGCGTGGAGCGTACCAGATTACTTGCGGACAGCGGCGAGCCCGGCCATGATCGTCACTTCGTCGCCCAGGCTGCCCTGCGCGACGCCGTACGTCATGCCGAAGTCCGACCGCTTGATGGTGAAGGTCGCGTCGAACCCGAGGCGGTAGCCGAACTGGGCGCCGGCGTCCTTTTCGCCCGTCCAGACGAGCGTGGCGGTGACGGGCTTGGTCTTGCCCAACATCGTCAGATCGCCCGACAGCTCGAAGGTCTTCTCGCCGGTCTTCTTCATGCCGGTCGACTTGAAGGTGATCTGCGGAAACTCCTTGGCGTTGAAGAAATCGGGATTGCGAAGGTGCTGGTCACGCTTGGCGTTGCCGCTGGAGATGCTCTCGGCGTCAATGGCGATGGTGATCGAAGAGCCCTCGGGCTTGTCCGAGTCCCAGTTGACGGTGCCGGTCGTCTTGGCGAACGTGCCGTAGAAGTTCGAGACCCCGGCGTGCTGGATCTTGAAGACGACAGCGGAGTGGACGGTGTCCACCTCGAACGTGGACGCCGCGGACACCTTCTCGGCCGGCGCGGCGGGAGCGGGAGCAAAGCCGACCACGGCCGCACCGATCGCCACCACCGAAGCCACCCCAATGATCGAGCACGCGAAGCACTTCATGACCAAACCTCCTTGATTGAAACCGGGTCGCCCGTCGGGCATTCCCCGGTGCGTATGGGCTCGGCGTTCCGGGCCGCCACCTGGCGGCACTCCGGCCCCAAAGCCCTGCGCGACGAATGAAATGCCTATTCATTCGTTGAAACAAGTATCTGGTCGGAATCTTCTTTGTCTATCCACCACTGACGGCCATATTCCAGGGATCAGACACCCAGTTTGGTGGATATCCAGTCGGCGACTTTGTCCAAAGCCACCTTCTCTTGCTGGGCCGTGTCACGATCGCGGATGGTGACCATCTGCCCACTCAGCGTGTCGCTGTCGATGGTGATGCAGAAGGGGGTGCCGGCCTCGTCCATGCGGGCGTATCGCTTGCCGATGGACTGCTTCTCGTCCATCTCGATGTTCCCGACGCGCCAGAATCGCTCGGCGAGGTCGGCGTGGAGTTTCTCGGCCACCTCGGGCATGCCGTCCTTCGCCACCAGCGGGAAAACGGCGGCTTTCACCGGGGCGAGGCGGGGGTGGAGTTTGAGGAACTCGGGGGAAGCGCGGGACTCGTCCTTGGTGTACGCCTCGCAGAGCAGGGCGAGGACCCCGCGATCGAGCCCGGCGGCGGGCTCGATGCAGTGCGGGATGTACCGCTCGCCGCGGCGGCCGCCGTTGGGCAGGATCTCGCCGCGTTCGGTGTCGTTGTACTCCATCTTGGAGCCCGAATGGGTCTGGTGCTGAGTGAGGTCGAAGCAGCCGCGGTGGGCGATGCCCTCGAGCTCGCCGAAGCCCGGCGCCGTGAAGGGGAAGCGGTATTCAACGTCGGAGGTGCCGACGGAGTAGTGCGAGAGTTCGTCCTTCTCGTGCTCGCGCAGAATGAGGTTCTCGCCCGCGAGGCCGAGGCTCTTCCACCATTCCATGCGGAAATCGCGCCAGAACTTGTACCACTCGAACGACTCGTCGGGGTGGCAGAAGAACTCCAGCTCCGCCTGCTCGAACTCGCGGGAACGGAAGGTGAAGTTCCGCGGCGTCACCTCGTTGCGGAAGGACGTACCGGTGTTGCCGATGCCGAAGGGGATCTTGACGCGGGTCGTGTCGACCACGTTCTTGAACTGCACGAAGATGCCCTGGGCGGTCTCGGGGCGGAGGTAGGCGACGTCGTCCTCGGTCGCGGTGGCGCCGATGTAGGTCTTGAACATGAGGTTGAATGCCCGTGGAGGAGTTAGAGAGCCGACCTTCTGCGTGAAAGGTGAAGGAATTTGTTCGATTGGAGTGTTCTTGAGAACTTCATTTAGTGGGTAAGCGTTGGCGATGAATGCCTTGCCTCCCTTGTCGATCAAGCCAAGCGTTGGCTCAGTGAAAATGTCGTTCGTTGCGACCGCGGCCTGCTTAAACGGACGGAACTGCTTGATATTCTGAATCACATAGTCGAACGCCTCTCCCCAAGTCGAGGCAACAACGCTGAACATTGGTTTGAACTGAATACGGAAGGTTTCCGTGCCGAATCTCGCGATGTTCTCGACGAGGAACTGTTCCTCAAGCACATAGAAGACCCAAAGATGGTCTGCGCGGAACCGCCCTTTGGTCTCCTTGTCGTCGCACATCGGGTCGTTGAACCCGCCGACGTGGCCCGAGGCCTGCCAGACCTTGGGGTGCTGGACGATGCGGGTCTCGACGGGGACGCAGCGGACGCGCTGGCCGTTGGGTCCGGGGCGGCCCCACGCCGGCTTCAGGATCATGTCCTGCCACCAGGCGTCGCGGAGGTTTTTCTTGAGCTGGGCGCCGAGCGGGCCGTAGTCCCAGAAGCCGTTGATCCCGCCGTAGATCTCGGAGGCCTGGTAGATGAACCCTCGGCGTTTGCAGAGGGCCATGATCGCGTCCATCGACTTCACGGGGGCGTTGCTCATAGGGCGGGATCGTAGGGGGCGAGCCCTACTCCCGCACCGCGAAGATCCAGAGGTACGACGGCTCGTCGGGCTTGAAGTCGTTGTCGGTGGTCACGATGAGCACCCGGCGACCATCGGGGAGTTTCGGCCCGGCGGCCAGCCCTTCGACCTTCGCCGGCATGGGGGCGGCAGGGGTGTTCAAGCCGAAGGCCGGGTCGATCAGATCGATCAGCGTGGAAACATCAGCGGGGACGATGTCGGCGGGGAGTTTGAGGGAGGGCAGTTCGGCCCGATCGGCGACGTTGGTCGCGCGGGAGAAGTCGGCGGCGATTACGCGCTTGGCCTTGGCCTTGTCGCCCTCCTTGTTGTCGCGCTCGATGGCGAGGTAGGTCTGCCCGGACCAGTGGAGCAGCTCGTTGGTCCCGAACTGGGCGCTTTTCATCGGATAGACCCACTCAACCGGGTCGGCGTGGCCCGAGACGGGCAGGTGAAGCACGCGGATGAAGCGTCCGATGCGTTCGTTCGCCTCGTCAAGCCCGCCGTCCTGGATGAGCGGGCTTTGGGGGAAGGCGAGCAGGGTCGTGCCGTCGGGCGAGAGGGCCAGCCCCTCAAATCCACGGTTGGGCTGGCGTCCCTTCGGGTTTCTCGGGGGCAGTTCGCCCTCCTCGAGACCGTCGCGGACGGCGGGGTTGTAGCGAGCAGGAACGGGGAGTCGGCGGAGGAGTGCACCCTCGGGTGAGAACGCCAAGACATGCGGGCCGTACTCGTCAGAGATGAAGATGGTCCCGTCCGGGGCGATGCGGACACCCTCGGGGTCGAGGCGGAGGTCGTCGCGGCCGTCGGGGTTGCCGCTGGGGCGGTACGCGCCGGAGGAACCGATGAAAGGGCGTCCCTGCTCATCTTTGAGGAGCACGGTTCGCGAAAGGGTGAACTCCCAGCGGGCGGGATTGTCGGAGGCGGGCGCGATGGTGGCGAGGTGGAATCGGCACTGGTAGGCCGTGCCGCCGTCGCGCGGGCCGCGGTCGGGAAGGATGAGATAGGTGTGGTCCTTGCCGGTGTACTCGATGGCGGAGCCGAAGCCCCCGAGTCGGCTGTGGGGCACGTCCCCGGCGATGAGGTCGGTCAGTCCCGAAAGATCGGTGGCGTGGGCCGGGACGACGATGGTGGCGATCCGCTCGACCCTGGGCGGAGCGGCGACGGCGAGCACGGCGAGGGCAACGGCGAGCATGAGGTCCTCCGAACTCTCGGACGGTGTACGCTGAGTTGGAATCGTCACGCCGGAACTGTGCGGCTTCTGCTCAGGTTTGATGAAGAATGACCCCCGCGATCGAAACCCTCGTGCTCTTCGGCGGATCCCTGCTCGCAGGGTGCTTGGGCGCGCTCACCGGTCTTGGCGGCGGGGTGGTCATCGTCTCGATGCTCGTGCTGGGGTTCGGCGTCGATCTGCGGTACGCGATCGGAGCTTCACTCGTGGCGGTGATCGCGACGAGTTGCGGCTCGGCTGCGGCGTACGTCCGTGAGGGGTACACCAACACCCGGGTTGCGATGCTGCTCGAAGTGGCGACCACAGCCGGGGCGCTCGCCGGCGCGATGCTCGCGGCGCACCTGCGGAGCGAAGTACTGGCGTACATCTTCGCGGCAGTCGTTTTCTGGTCGGCCTGGAACGCGCTGCGCGACCCGCCTCAGACCACCGGCGATGAAACACCGGACGCGTTCTCCGCGCGGTTCCGTCTTGATGGAACCTACCCCACTCCGACGGGGCCCAAGCCGTACCGGGTGCACCGCGTGCCCGCGGCGATGGTGGTGATGCTCTTCGCGGGCGCGTTGTCAGCGCTGGTGGGGATCGGATCGGGGGTGGTCAAGGTCTTCGCGATGGACCGGCTCATGAAGCTGCCGTTCAAGGTGAGCACGACGACGAGCAACCTCATGATCGGCGTCACGGCGGCGGCCTCGGCGGGCGTCTACCTGCACCGCGGACAGCTCGAACCCTCGCTGTGCGCACCGGTCGCGCTGGGCGCGATGGGCGGCGCGCTCGTTGGAACGAAGATCCTTGCCAAGGCCAGGGTGCGCTGGCTCCGCGTGATCTTCGCGATCACTGTGGCGGCCTCGGGCGCCCAGCTGCTGATCCGGGCGCTGCGGGGTGAAATATGAACGCGAGAACACCCCACGAGCGGATGCAGGTCTGGCTTTCGAGGCTGCTGATCGCGGGCGTGTGGATCGCCGCGGTGCTGTGCGCGGCCGGGATCGTTCTGTCGCTGCTGGCGGGCAACGCGACGCCGCCTCGCACGCCGTTCGCCGGGGTCGCGCCGGGGCTGGACTCGCCCATGGGGGTGCTCCGTTCGGCAATGAGGTTTGAAGGCCCGGGCGTGATGGCGATGGGAGTTCTCGCGCTGGTCGCCACGCCCGTGCTTCGGGTGGCGTTCTCGCTCGTCTTGTTCGTGAGGGAGCGCGACCGCCTCTACATCGGCGTGACGGCGGTGGTGCTCGCACTGCTGGCGATCGGGCTGTTCACGGGGCTCGCGGAGTAGCGATCAGGCGTCGCGGTATCGGCACACGACGACGGTGTTGTTCTGCCCACCGAAGCCGAAGGAATTGGAGAGGCACACATCGACCCCGCCGGCGGGGTTGAGGTCGCGGGCCTTGTTGGGGACGTAATCGAGGTCGCAGTCAGGATCGGGCGTGGAGTAGTTCATCG
>ERZ1066130.582-NODE-582-length-11574-cov-8.916746_pt1 | contig 11574 bp, 11 predicted proteins | sample MGYA00382777_ERZ1066130 | MGnify/ENA primary metagenome ERZ1066130 (study PRJEB33369, sample SAMEA5778360) | biofilm metagenome | biome: Industrial cooling water; feature: Water cooling tower basin; material: Biofilm | place: United Arab Emirates | collected...
TCTTTCTCGATTCATCGAGCGCCAGTTCCGTCTGCTTGGCATTCTCGTTGGCTCGGTCCCGCTCCTCGATGATCCGTCGAACGAGCAGCGTCGAGGTCGCCAGCAGCACGACGGCGGCCGTTCCGATCACCGCCGACAGCGTCTGATTCCGCTTGATCCACCGCCACGACCGCCCCGCCGGGCCCACGCGCCGCGCCACCACGGGCATGTCGGCCAGATACCGGCGGATGTCCTCGGCGAACGCCGCCGCCGTCGGGTATCGACGATCCGGCGCCTTCTCGAGCGCCTTGAGCAGCACGGCATCCAGATCCCGGCTCAGCTTGGGCTTGTGCGTCGTCGCGGGTTTGGGATCCTGGTCGGAGATCCTCGCCAGCACATCACGCAGTGACCCGTTGTCGACGTCGATGGGCAGCTTGCCCGTCACCAGCTCGTACGCGATCACGCCAAGCGAGTACACGTCGCTGCGCACGCTCGCCTGGTCCGCGTTCCCCGCCGACTGCTCCGGGGACATGTACGCCACTGTCCCGAGGATCTGCCCGGGCTCGGACATCGTCAGCCCGCGCCGATCCGAGTTGTCCTCCACACGCTTGGCCAGCCCGAAGTCCAGCAGGTGAGGCTTGCCCTCTTCGTCCACCAGCACGTTGCTCGGCTTCAGATCGCGGTGCAGCACGCCTCGCTGGTGCGCATAATCCACCGCGTCGCAGATCTGCGCCACAATGTCAAGCGTCCGACGCACGTTGTCCGAGCCTGGCGGGACCGCGTAGTCCAGCGACTTGCCCTCCACGTACTCCATCACGTAGAAGTAGCGCCCGCGACGAACGCCCGAGTCCATGATGGACACGATCGCCGGATGGTGGAGCGCCGCCACCACCTCGACCTCGCGCTCGAACCGCTTTCTCGCCGCCTCCGATCCCACGAAGGAGTCGAGCATGAACTTCACCGCGACGCGACGCCCCGTCGCCTGCTGCACGCCGTCGAACACCACTCCCATCCCGCCGCGCCCGAGCCGCCGCGTGAGTTCGTACCCCTCGATCACCGGGAACGCCGCGTCCGCCACACCCGCCGACGTTGAGAACGCATCCGACAAGAACCCCGTCAGCCCGTCCGAAGGCACGCTGCCCGAGCCGCCGACCAGCATCGCGGAGATCGGATCGGTCTTCGTCGCCGGGCCCGCAGCCGTCACTCGCGTGCCCAGATCATCCGCCGGACGGGAAGGGCGATCGATCGTCGCCCGGAAGTCCTCGGCGTCCGAAGTCCCGCGGGGCCCGACCCGTTCGCCCGCGCCCGGGCCCGCCGCCGCCGGACCACGGGGCTCGATCACCGTGGGGCGCTCGGCATCAACGCCGTCGGCCTTGGGCAACCGCGGTGTCTCTTCGGGCTGGTTCGGGGATGGAGGGGAGGGCTTCACGGAATGGGAGAGGGACCGGCGCCTGAGTACGCCGGAACAACTGAGGAGTGTACCTCAGGGTCGCCGCCGAAGAAACCCGCCGCCCACGATCGAACCGCGGGCCAACGCTGTCAGTTGACGCGGTAGTCGATGATGCGGGCGATCTCGTTGCGAAGCTGCCCACGCGGGACAACTTTGTCCACAAACCCGCTCTTGAGCAGGAATTCCGACCTCTGGAACCCCGGCGGCAGTTCCTGCCGGATGGTCTGCTGGATCACGCGGGGCCCGGCGAAGCCGATGAGCGCGCCAGGCTCCGCGAGGATCACATCTCCCAGCATCGCGAACGAGGCCGTCACACCGCCCGTCGTCGGATCGGTCAGCACGCTGATGAAGAGCCCGCCCGCGTCGTCGTGCCTCGCCAGTGCCGCCGACGTCTTGGCCATCTGCATCAGGCTCAGCCCGGACTCCTGCATCCGCGCGCCGCCCGAGCAGCTCACGATGATGACCGGCGACCGGGTCCGCGTCGCGTCCTCCACAGCCCGCGTGATCGTCTCGCCCACCACGCTCCCCATCGAACCCATCATGAAGGTCAGATCAAGACACACGATCATCGCCTCGCGGCCCTTGATGAAGCAGCGGCCGGCCTTGATCGCGTCCGTCGCGCCCGTCTTGACCTGCTCGGCCACCAACCGGTCGCGGTACGACTTCAGGTCACGGAATGCCAGAGGGTCCGTCGGCGACAGGTTCGAGAACATCTCGACAAACGTCCCCTCGTCGGCGAGTTGCTTGACTCGCTCCGCCGCCGAGATCCGGTAATGGTGCTGGCACTCGGGGCAGACGTTGAGGTTCGCCTCAAGGTGCCGCCGATAGATCATCTTCGAGCACCCGGGGCAGCGCAGCCAGAGCCCCTCGGGGATCGAGGTCTTCCGAGCCGGCCTGAGTTCCGTCCACGTCCGCGTGGCCTGCGCCATGAGTCCGCTCCTTGCGCACGTTCGTGCGCCCTTCATTCCCCGCACACCCGTTCCACACCCAATCCCAACACACACGAGACATCCGAACACCGAGCCTCCGTGCCCGCGTCCGGTTCAGAGTCTACCCGCGACCCGTCAGTCCACCCGCGATCCCCAGAATCCCCAGCCCCACCGCTGTTCCGCTCAACCAGCCCGCCGACGTCGTCGACCACACCCCGGCGTACCGGTCCGTCCGATCAAACACGTCCGGGCCGATCTCGCATCGGTGCTCTTCGGGCTGAGATCCCTTCCCGAACCAGCACCGCAGCACCCCCACCACGATCGGCCTGGCCACCACCACCACCGTCCCACCGCCCGAACCTCGGGCCTTGCCCGATCCCTTCATCACCGCCCCCGCCGCCCGCTCGCAGACCGCCGTCCACGATTCGCCCTCCGGCGGAACCACCGCCGCTGCGTCCTGTTCCCACCCCCGGCAGGCCTTCGGGCAGCGCCCCAGCAGTTCCTCCCGCCGAGCGCCTTCCCACAGCCCAAGATCCATTTCCGCAAGGTCCGGCATCACCCGTACCTTCGCTCCGCACGCGGCCGCGATCAACGCCGCCGCGGCCTTGGACGCGCTGTCCGGCCCGCTCAAGACCACGGCGACCGTTTCGCCCGCCAGCTTCCCCGCGTGTGCCTGGGCTTTTTGCTCACCCAACGGCGAAAGCCCGAGGTCCGCCCGACCCCCCAGCCGGCCTTGCTCGTCCCACAGCGTGGGACCCGCCGCCAGCAGAACAACCTCACCTGTCTTTCCGTCCGCCATCGGGGCTTGCTCGCCGACCCGTGCCCGCGCCGCCCCACCGGAGAGCGGCCCGCACACAGCACGACCCGCGAGAGGACCGTGGGCTCGCCCATGGACTTCTCGCGGGAACAGTGTATCCAAAGTGCCCATTCGAGCAACGGCCGAGAAGCGTGCGGAACCACACCCCTCCAAAGACCAACCCAACCCCACAACATATCCCCTTTACGAGTTGTCTTCTGAAGCCTTGCGCTTCGGGTTGGCGGAGATCAGCCGCTCGGCGTCCGCGGGCGAGATCGTCCCCTCGGCGACATACGCCGCAATCTCTCGCCGGGACTCTTCCAAGGCCTTGGTCTGGTTGACCTTGCGCCAGTTGGACGAGAGTATCGCGACCGTCAGAAACGCGAAGATGATCCCCACAATGAACACGGCCGTTTCCTGGTCGCTTTGCGCAAGTAAGAACAGTGGCATGACGCTTCCTTTGCTGCTAGTCCTGGGTGCCGGCACGCATCATCCGCTCGCCCTGCTCGGGCGACATCGAACCCTCGGCGATGTACGCGGCGATCTCCCGCTTTGTGCGCTCCCGGGCGACCGTCTTGATCACCCCGGCCACCGACCGAACGATCACGATGGCCAGCACAAACCCGAGAAACAGAATCCAGCCCAGATAATCGCCCCTGGCGATCTCGGCCCAGAACCCCTGTGTTTCAGTGATGCCCATGGCGAGTGACCTCCACCTCCAATCATTAGGGGGTTCAACTCTTCGGTTTCATGGTCGAGGCAGGAGTATCGGATGAGCGTGTCACGTCCCGATCTGGCCGATCCGGCCCGTCTCTCGAGGCTTTCCGCGCCCGAGCAGCGGGTCGTCGGCTGGATTCTCGGGATGTACGCCGAGGGGTGGTTTCCGATGGCGCCAGACGCCTCATCGGACGTGGATTGGGTCCAGCCGCACGAGCGGGCCCTGGTGCCCCTGGAGGTCGGCGCGCTGCATGTGCCACGATCACTCCGCCAGCGCGCACGCCGACGGACCTTCGAGATCCGCGCGAACACCGCGTTCGACCGCGTGCTCGCCGCGTGCGCCGAGAGCCGACCCGGCGACGACCCCGGCGGAACCTGGATCAACCCGCAGATCCTCGCGTGGTACCCGCTTCTGCACCGCGCCGGCGCGGCACACAGTGTCGAAGCATGGATCGGCGATCGGCTGGTCGGGGGGCTTTACGGCGTCTCGATCGGCAGCACCTTCTGCGGCGAGTCCATGTTCTCCAGACCCGCCGAGGGCGGCACGGACGCGAGCAAAGTCTGTCTGCTCTCCCTCGTCGCCCACCTCAGGCGCAGGGGCTACGCCATGCTCGACTCCCAGATCGAGAATCCCCACATGGCGCAGTTTGGGGTCGTGACCATGCCCGCGGACGCGTACGTGCGCGCCGTGCGTCAGGGGCTCGGCCCGCCTCGCTTCGAGCCCTTCGACGCCTCGATCGACGACATGCCGGAACTCAACCCCCGCAGCGCCAAGGATTGTCCATGACCCACGCGGCTCGACGGATCTCCGGACTCTTGCTCTCGGGTGTGCTCCTCGGCCTCTCGGCGGGGTGCGCCAGTTCGGCCTGGCAGCGGAACCTCTCGCGAGGTCCCGACGCGGCCGCCCCCTTGACAGAGTCGTCCGACGTGCGCATCCGCCAGGTGCCCTGGGAGCGCGTGGAGGAGACGCTGCAGACGATCCGCGCCGAAGTCACGGCGAGCGACGTGCACCCCGACGAATGGCCCGAAGAACGCAAGCAGGCGCAGAAAGCGACCCTGCTCCGCGGGCTTCAGATCAGCGAGCCCGCCGATCGCGTTCGGGTCGTGGGCAGCAGCGAGTTCCGCACGACGAGCAATCCCGGCGACGATGAGTCGCTCCGCAAGGTGGCCCGCTCGCTCGGCGCCGACACCGTGGTCTGGTCGAGCCGCTGGCTCGGCAAGGCCGACAAGGTCGTGCAGGAACCCGTCAGCGGGTGGACCACGGGGACGGTGTGGGCCCGGGACGCCGACGGCACGCTCCGACCACGGTCACAGAACGAGCACACGACCACCTGGGTCCCTGTCGTCGTCCGGGCCGACGAATCGGGATACGTGGCGTTTTTCCTCCGCACCCGCGACTGACGGTGCACATATCAGCTTTTCCACACCCCCGCCGCTCGCCCCCAATGCCGGGATATCCTCCCCGCACGTCCGTTCTGGGCGGGTTTGATTCGCTCATTTCACAAGCATGAGGAGGGTTTTGGAATGCGTGGCAGCATGGCGGTGTTGGTCGTTCTGAGTTCGGCGGGCCTCGCGCACGCGGGCACCGAATTGGATCCCCGGATCTCTCTGGTCCGTGCGACCGGGTTCGATCCCGCGGCCCAGCCCGGCGCCGAGGCGAAGCCCGAAGCCCCCAAGGCCGAGTTGTCGTTCTGGGAGGGGTGGAAGCGTAATGTCGATTTCGGGCTCAACGGCTCGGACGGGAACAGCCAGACGCTCAACGTGCGTCTGGCCGTCGGCGCCGAGCGCAAGAGCGACCGCCTCGAAACCAAGGCCGGAGTCAGCTACGTCGTCGCACGCGACGACAATCGCACCACCAAGAGCCGCGGCGAGGGTTTCATCTTCAACAACTGGCTCTTCGGCGCCGACAGCCGCTGGGGTCTGTTCGGACAGGCGAAGGCCGAGTACGACGAGTTCCAGGCGTGGGATTGGCGTCTTTCGGGCGCCTTCGGTCCCTCGTACATGATCATCAAGCAGGAGGACACGACGCTGCGGGGCAGGGTCGGTGTGGCGTTCAGCTACGAGACGGGCGGCGAGCTTCAGGACGAGAAGGTCTCGCCCGAACTCGACCTGGGTCTTGACTTCGCACACACCTTCAAGGAAGGGCACAAGCTCTTCGCCAACGCGGACTACTACCCCAGCCTCGATGAGTTCCCGGCGTACCGCGCCGTCGCGCAGGCCGGCTACGAGATCCTTCTCAGCAAGGAAAACAATCTGGTCCTCAAGCTCGGGCTGCAGGATCGCTACGACAGCACCCCCGGCGTCGGCTTCCGCCGCAACGACCTCGAGTACTTCGTCACGCTGTCCTTCAACTTCTGAAGCGACACGGACGCGTTTGCACACCACCGCCGCCCCTTCGGGCGGCACATCACAAGGAGATCAACCGTGGGACTTCTCGGAGAATTTCGTGACTTTGCGATGCGCGGCAACGTCGTCGACATGGCGGTCGGCGTCATCATCGGCGGCGCGTTCGGCAAGATCGTCAGCACCCTCGTCGACAAGGTGATGATGCCCCCGATCGGGTACGCCACCGGCGGCGTCGACTTCAAGGACAAGGTGCTCACCCTCGTCAAAGCCGGCGAGATGGGCGCCACCAAGGACGTCGTCATCGGCTACGGCGAGTTCATCAACACCGTCATCCAGTTCGTCATCGTCGCCTTCTGCCTGTTCATGGTCATCAAGGCGATGAACGCCGCCAAGACTCGCTTCGAGAAGCAGAAGGAAGCCGCCCCGCCCCCGGCCCCGCCGGCCAGCGAGGTCTACCTCAAGGAAATCCGCGACCTGCTCGCCAAGCGCTGAGCACTCGCCGACGATCCGCATCCATCTCGCGAAAAGGCCCGTCCCATGCTCGGGACGGGCCTTTCTCGTTCATCGTCGCTTCCCACACCCACCGCCCCGACGCTCAACGCGGCGCTGCATCCATCAGACCAACGTCGATGTACTGCCCGCCCGAGGTCTGCCGGCAGTACACGGCGATCTGGATCTCTCCGCCGGCCCGGACGATCTCGGCGGCCTTCTCGCTCATCGCGATCGTACGGTACGACATGGTGTAGCCGGTCAGGCTCGTCGCGAGCTCCCCGTTGATGTAGACCTGGGCGTCCTCGTCATGGTGGATCGAGAGCACCGGTTGCGCCGCACCCTTCTGCACGGTCACCTTGCGCCTGAGCCAGATCTCACCGGAGTTCCACGTCGTGCCGACCCGAGCGCCCGGCGTTTGACGCGTCCCGAACCCGCCCGCGCCGGAAGACCAGCCCGCGTCGTCGAACGCGGGCAGCGTCCAGTCCTTCCCGGGGGCGGCCGTCGTCCAACGCCACACCTGTTCACCCGCCTGCCCCGCACGCGGCGCGAGCACGACCAGCTTCGGCGGGGGGAGGTAGAGCGCCGCGGCCGCGGCCTTCGCCCGGACGGGATCGATCTTCCACACCGCCCGGTCGTACGTCAGCCAACCGTTCACCTCGATCTCCACGTCCGTCGTCTGCGTGTACACCGCGGCGGCAAGCCCCTCGCCGATCAGCGCGGGCATCTCCTCGAGCTGCTTCACGTACGCGTCCGTCAGCGTCTCCTTCGAGGGGTAGCTCACGTATCCCCAGTTGTTCTTGGACAGCCACGTGTGCCCCTCGATCGGAAGCCCAAGGCCGCCATACTCACCCAACACGGCGGCCCGCGTCGGCTGCACGGGCGGGGACGCCGGCCCGGGGTAGATGTGGATGTCGAGCACGTCGCCGTTCCCCGTGTCCGTCCAGCCGCTCGCGCAGTTCACCAGCCGCGAAGGGTCCCACTGCTTCACCCGGTCGACCAGCTGCTTCGACCAGGAGAGATCGTTCTGCCCCCACCCTTCGTTCCACGGCACCCACATCACGATCGACGGATGATTCCCGAAGTCCTGCACGATCTCGCGGGTTTCGTTCTCGAAGTTCGCCTTCCACTCCGCGGTCAACGGCGGGTTGCCGTGCGGGTTCTCGCCGTTCCCGCCGTGAAAGAACGGGCTCGGCACGTCCTGCCACACCATCACCCCGAGCGTGTCGCAGAGGTGGTAGAACCGCTCCGACTCGACCTTCACATGCTTCCTCAGCATGTTGCCGCCCATGTCCTTGACGGCCTGAATGTCGAACTTCATCGCGGCCTCGTTGGGCGGCGTGTACAGCCCGTCGGGCCAGAAGCCCTGATCGAGCGGCCCGAACTGGAAGACGGGCTTCCCGTTGAGCATGAGCCTCGGGATGCCCGCGTTGTCCTTCGCGACGCGGATGTCGCGGAATCCCACATAGGAATCGACTCGATCAACGACAACGTCACCGCGTCGCAGCGTGACACGCACGGGGTACAGCTTCGGCGTGTCGGGCGACCACGGCGTGATCCCCGCGACACGCAGCGAGGGAACCATGCGTGAAGAAGCCGAGGTGCCCAGATTCTCCAGGCTCACCGAGGCCTTCTCGTCCTTGCCGTCCAGCAGCGTGAGGTCGAACGAAAGCCCCGCGGTGTCCCCGAGAATCTCGATGTCGGTTCGGAGATCAGCGTTTCCGTCGGCGGCCGGCTCTCCGCGGAGGACGACGCGGCCGATCCGCGTGGCGGGCACGGGCTCCATCCACACCGTCTGCCAGATCCCTGTCGAGGGCGTGTACCAGATCCCGTGGGGCTTGCTCCACTGCTTCCCGCGGGGCTGCCCGCCCGCATCCGTCGGATCGGCAACCTCGACGACCAGCTGGTTCTCCCCGGGCACCAAGACGTCGGTGATGTCGAACGTGAAGGGGTCGTAGCCGCCCTTGTGTTCGCCCACGCTCCGCCCGTTGACCGTGACCTTCGCGTGCCAGTCCACCGCGCCGAAATGCAGCAGCACCCGCTGCCCGTCTCTCCTCCAATCGGCGGGGACGGCGAAGGTCCGCTGATACCAGAGCCTGTCTTCCGGGCCGACCCGTGTTCCGACGCCCGAAAGCGAAGACTCGACCGGGAAGGGGACGAGGATCGGGCTCCACGCGGAGGCCTCGGGCGCTGCTCCCCCGCCGCGCACGACCGCATGCGACCAGAGCCCGTTGAGATTCTGCCAGCGATCGCGAACCATCGTCGGCCTGGGATACTCCGGCCAGGGAGAGGCCGGATTCACCTCCGCGGCCCATCGCGTGCGCAGCGCGACAGGCGCGGGCGTCCATGCGGAAGGCGGGGACTGCCAAGCCACAAGCGCCATCAGACTCCACGCAAGCATGCGAACCTCCGAAGTTGAACGTTCAGACTACCTCAGGCCGACGCCGACGTGCCGGTCTGTCGAACCACCACGACCCGCCCGCCCAGTCGCGAGTTGGGATCGTCGGAAAAGAGCAGACGATCCGCCGCCCCCGCCACCAGCCCCACCCATCGTCTCTGCGGCGCCTGCTCGACGCTGACGCGATCGATCCGACCCAGCAGCGAGTGCGCCTTCACCCCTTCCGCGAGTCTGGGCAGCGCGAGCGGGTGCAACTGCGGCAGGTGCCCCGTCACCACGACATGACGCAGCCCGACCAGGTTCACCGCCCCCACCACCACCGCCGCCGCCGCATCGATCGCTTCACCGAGCCATCCCGGCAGTTCCGGCGTCGACGCCAGCTTCTTCTCCATGTCGGCCCACTTCGCGCGGGGTGATCGCGTCGCCTCGCGGAAGCTCTGCAGCAGCCCCTCGCGGTTCACCAGCGTCTCCACGCACCCCACCGCGCCGCACCCGCAGCGCCGGGTGTTCCCGTGCACCGGCGTGTGCCCGATCTCGCCCGAGATCGGCATGGGCGACTCCATCAGCGAACCCTGCGCCATGATCGCCCCGCCCATCCCGTCGGTGAACTCCAGCAAGAGGAAACTCTCGGGAGCACCGCCCGCCGCCTGATGGCCCAGCGCCAACGCTCGAACCTCCTGCACCGCGCACACCGGCAGATCGAACGCCCGACCAAGATCCGACAGCAGCCGAGTCCCCTCCGCCCACCGCATGTTGGGCGACAGCAACAACTCCCCGTTGCGAGAATCCAGAATCCCCGGCACGCTCACCAGCAAGCCGCGGGCCGTCGTCAGCGGCAGTTGCGCCGCAGCCCCGCGGATCGCCTCCACCGCCGCCCCGATCTCGCCGGGCATGTTCACCGTCAGCACTCCGTCCGCCGCGCTGACCGGCACCACCGCGCCCCCGACCGTCAACGCGGCCACCATCGACGAACGCACGCCAAGCTCCACCCCGATGAACGTCGGCGTCGACGCCAACGCGACCAGCCGCGGCGGCCTCCCCAGGGCTGGCCCCTCCCCCTGGCCCCGCCCCCACGCCGGACCCGAGGGCAAACCCGGCCGAGTCGGCGTGCCGACCTCCTCGGCGATCCCCGCCGCGATCAGATCGTCCACCACCTTGCCTACCGTGACAGCCGAGATCCCTGTTTCACGGGCGAGATCCGCCCTCGAACAAGGTGCCGACCGGAGCAGCGACCGGTACGTGCGACGGGTGTTGGCGAGCCGAAGGTCCGATGGGTGTTGGTACATCGCAAATGTACTATATGAACTTCGGACACTCAAGGAAAGCGATCCGGCCCTCTCCGCCTCCCCAGCTCGCCCCGACCATGCCCTCATGGCGGCTTCAGGCGGATCGCATCATCCATGCCACCACACGGTCGGTTTCTTCCAGCGTGGGCAGCGCCAGGTCCGCCCCCGCCGCCCGAAGCGCCTCCGGGCTGTACTGACCAGTGCCCACCCCGAGACTTCGAAGCCCGTGCGCCCGGGCGCACGCGATGTCGTGCGGCGTGTCCCCGATCACCACCACCTCCGCCCCCGTTCGATCCAGACCCAGCCGTTCACGAGCCATGCGCATGCCCACCGGCGGCAGATGATCGCGTCTCGGCGGATGATGGGGAGAGGCATCTCCCCAAACCTGCACCGCGAACCGGTCGGGGGACAGGCCCGAGGCCTCCAGCTTGATCCGCCCTGTTTCCTCGTAGTTTCCGGTGAGCAACGCCAGAATCGCCTCCGATTCCGCCGCCAAGGCCTCGATCAGCGCGGGCACGCCCGGGCAGGTCCGAGCGGCCTGTCGTTCCGTCAGGATCCGGGGAAGGTGACGTCGATACCCGTCCTTGAGGGCGGTCCGACGCTCCGGCGTGACCTCCAGCCCGTTCGAGGTCAGCAGGTCGTCGATGATCAGCGGATCAAGCCGCCCCGCATACTCGACCCGGCGGCCGCTGAACCCCGGACCGAACAGTTCGACACCGGCGGCCTCCATCGCGTGAATCCCCGCTCCCCCGGTCGTGAGCAGGGTGCCGTCAATGTCAAAGAGGAGAAGCATGGCCGGAGGGTACGGGCCCGAAAGGCCGGAATGGAGCGGGCCCCGCGAAACCACCGTGCATGATCGGACGATGTATGCAATAATCATGTGGTCCCGCAAGGGCGGGACGTGTGCCGCGAGTCCGGCAGGACCCGGGCACGGTTGCATGGACCGCAAGGCCCGCTCAAAGCGACCGCCGAAAGCACCCGAGGCTCTCCATTCCGACTTTGGGGATGATGATCGCATCGGCGAAGCGGCCGCACTCAGCCCGGGTCTCTCCGCCAAGGTGCTCGTGCTCAATAAGCTCTACGTCGCGGTTCGGGTTGTTTCGGCCCGCCGGGCGTTCGGCTTGCTCTGCCGAGAGATCGCCGAGGTGGTGCACGTCGAGCAGAGCGCGGAAGGCCCGCAGTAC
>ERZ1066130.586-NODE-586-length-11472-cov-23.781904_pt1 | contig 11472 bp, 8 predicted proteins | sample MGYA00382777_ERZ1066130 | MGnify/ENA primary metagenome ERZ1066130 (study PRJEB33369, sample SAMEA5778360) | biofilm metagenome | biome: Industrial cooling water; feature: Water cooling tower basin; material: Biofilm | place: United Arab Emirates | collected...
TTGATAGTTGATAGTTGATAGTTGATAGTTGATAGTTGATAGTTGATAGTTAGCTTGGCGTGTCCGGGATCTCGATTCTGGATAATCGACGCGAAATGATACGCTCAATTATCACTATTTAACTGATCAAAATTATGATTGCGTTTCAACCATCCGGTGATGATGGATACAACAAAGAAGCCCAGGAGAGCCACGCCTAAGAAGATTCTACCACCTTCAAAGATGCCAGCTCCCAGGGCGACAATGGGGGGCTTAGCGATCGCAATACTCAAAAGCAAAGCACCCATAAAACTACCCCATGACATGCGGGTTAAACCGACTGCATAGCAAACAAAGTCGAATAACCCAGTCATCAAGACGCCAGTCAGCAAGAAAAAATTGCTTTCCAGGTACTTGCGACTGAGGCGATCTACTCTGCCCATGAAGCGTTCACCTACGAATTTTTGTACCACATCGCGACCATATCGTTTAGCGATGAAGAAATTAGCAGTACAAGCGAGGAAATCGGCGATCGCGATCGCGATCAATCCAGTCCAAAATCCAAAAAGTGCCCCTGCCACAATCGAATAAGCGGTTCCTGGTAATACGGGAATCACAATACTGGTTAACCGCAACAGCAACACCAGTAACGGTGCCCAAATCCCCAGGCGATCGATATTTGCCCGGATCTCTTCTATGCCTATGTGGTTGGCGAACCAAATAGCTAAAGCTAGTAAAATACCAATCAAACCTAACTCAAGAAATCTAGCGATTTTGATTTTCATATTGATTGAGAGATTTTGTGCGATCGTAAGTTTCTCTACTTAATGTACTACCCAAAGAAACCGGGTTTCTAGCAAGGAAAAATCATTGATTTGGAAACTAGAGATCTACGAAGAAACCCGGTTTCTGGCATCGGTGCGTGTAAGTCATACATTACTTAATTTAGTTGATTAAGTGAGAACCTTCCTTAAGGTTAGCGATCGCCAGTTGTTCGCACATCCGCAGATAGAGGATTTCTCAGGAGCGAATTGCTAACGTTTTAAGTATAAGGTGAAGAGGGCAGGGCATTATGCGTTGGCAGCTAGGTCGCAGAAGTACTAATGTTGAAGATCGACGGGGGATGGGAGTTTCCGCGCCTGTCGTCGGTGGGGGGATTGGGGCAATCCTGCTATCGCTGCTGGTGGCGTTTTTGGGTGGCGATCCTAGTATAGTTTTGGAGCAGATAAATCAACAGAGCGATCGCCCGACAACCTCCGCCCCTCGCAACCCTGGCGGTAATGACCAAATGGCAGATTTTGTTTCGGTAGTACTCGCCGATACCGAAGATACCTGGCGCGAAGTATTCCGGCAAAACGGTTCAACATATACAGAACCAAAATTAGTAATATATTCCGATGCCGTGCAATCTGCTTGTGGATTTGCCAGATCGGCAATGGGACCATTTTATTGTCCTCGGGATCAAACAGTTTATATCGACTTAAGTTTTTATCGCGATTTGAAGACCAAATTTCAAGCACCAGGGGATTTTGCCCAAGCATATGTAATTGCTCACGAAGTTGGGCATCACGTCCAAAATGAATTAGGCATTTTGGATAAAGTGCGAAGATTGCAAACTCAGGTAGACAAAGTAGAAGCGAATCAACTTCAGGTGCGCGTTGAGTTACAAGCAGATTGTTTTGCCGGTGTTTGGGCGAATCGCGCTCAAAGATCGAGGAAAATTTTAGAAGAAGGTGATATTGAAGAAGCACTTAATGCTGCTAGTAGTATTGGCGACGATCGCTTGCAGGCAAGAGCGAGAGGGTATGTGGTTCCAGAAACTTTTACCCACGGTAGTTCGGCACAAAGAGTGCGTTGGTTTAGGCGCGGTATTCAAACAGGCGATCCTCAACAATGCAATACTTTTGCAACGCCAAATCTTTAATTGATGAAATATCCTAACGACTGAAGTCGCGGCTATACAAACAAAGCCCGCCTGCGCGGGCTATTTTGTCGAAAATTAAAAAATGCGAACCAAGCTTGCCTGCGCGGGCTGGTTTGGAGAAGAATTAAAAAATTTCTGCTGGGTCTATTTTACGGAGTTTACGTACAGCAATTAATCCAGAAATACAACACATCGATATTGCTAAGATTAGGACAATTAACGAGCGAGTTAATGTCATTTCAATCGGTAAGAATGTAGCGTGTTTTGTTAAATCGTACAAACCTAGCGTGAGAGCAAATCCTGGAATGTAGCCTAAAACTCCTAAAAGTATTCCTTCTTGTAAAACCACAATTTCTAAATATGAGTCTTTGTAACCCATTGCTTTTAAAGTTGCGTACTCTGCTAAATGATCGGCAACATCCGCATAAAGAATTTGATAAACAATAACCGTACCCACAATAAATCCCATCCCTACACCTAAAGTAAAGATAAAACCAATTGATGTACTGGTTTTCCAATAGTTTTTTTCAAATTCCACGAAACCTTCATGAGTTAAGACTCTCACGTCTTTAGGTAAGGTTGATTGGATATTTTTCAGCACCTTTTGAGGATTAACTTCAGGTTTAAGTTGTATGACTCCAATATCAATTTGTCCTACTTTTCGATCGGTAAAGAGGCGGAGGAAATTTAAATCGCTCAAAATTACATTTCCATCTGCCCCAAAAGAAGGCCCCAGGGTAAACAAACCAACAACCTTGACTCTTTTGTTGCCTAATTCAGTAACAATCGGTTTTCCTTGCTCAAACTCTGTAGCAATAGAGCCATATTCTGCACGAGAAGCTCTATCAAATAAAATACTTTCATTCAGTTTAAGCTCGTTGATATTTTCAGCTAGTTCAGGAAAGTTAAAAGTTGGATTCCCTGGTTGAAAGCCATAAACATATATAGCTCTGAAATTTCCATTATCAGGATTTTTCCAGTCTCTAAACCCGACGTATACAGGACTAACGGATTTAACGCCATTAAATCCTAATATTTGATACAAACGACGCCAAGAAAAAGTCCTCATATAACCCAGAGACTTGGAGCGAGTGCTGATTAAAACTAAGTCGGCTTGTAAACTCTGATGGAATCGCGTAGCACTATCGTAAAGAGCAGCTTGAAATCCTAATTGCATAAACATCAGAATAGCGGCAAAAGCAATTCCCGCTAAAGCAATCAACAAACGCAGTTTTTCTCTAGTTAATTGCAGCCATGCTAAAGGGATAGAAAATATCATTTTCTCGCTCTCCCGACAGGTGTAAATGCGCTTAATTAGCTTGTTCAAGCAATTGGTATACATTACCACGAGCTATTGCTTGAATTTATTAAGTAAAACTTTGGTCGTTAAAATTCACCAAAACGCTGATAATACAGTTGCGACAAAAGTAATCCTTCCCGCCCTACAACTGCTTATTTTTAATCTAGTCATTCATCCTATACTAAAATGCTAATTTAATTTCATCAAGTAGTCTAAGCTACTTTTTAGCTTTAAATTGTCAAACCTCGGAAAACCCTACTTTTGGCATAAAATATATACCCAAAGGCAGATGTAAGAAGCTGTTTCAAGATTATATTTGTTTTTACATTTCTCATGTATCGATCAACACAGATATATTTAAAATTCCTATATCTTTAGACTGATTAGTGCAGATCCCCGCTCATTTATGTTGCATCAACCTAGACAGTTTGATTAAAGGTGTGTTAACTTCCTCCTTAGCAAATTGCAATAAATAGATGTTTGGAAAATCTTTCGGATTCGGGTAGAGAGGGAATAAAAATTTTCCTCGCTTGGCGGTACTGGCAAACCGCTCAAAGCCGACAATCTTAGGACTTTCTATTACGGGCTGTTTGGACAGCACGTATATATTTGCATGGCAAGCGTAACTACAACTAAATGGAGGCCAATATGAGCGATCTTGTTTTATAGAATACAGTTTTTCAAAGGATTTTCCAAGTATTTCAGGCAGAGAGTGCCAAGTTAAATCCGGTGATGTAGGAATTTGGAATTACTAAGCGTGGAGGATGAAATGATTGCGTATTTGAATCAGGCAACGGATATCAGGGATGAAGTGGCGAATTTGGTCAGCTTGTTGAGGTACAGAGCGCAAAATCAGCCAGATCAAACCGCTTATACATTTTTGCAGGATGGGGAGATAGAAGCGGGGAGGGTGACTTATCAAGAATTGGATCGAATGGCACGAGCGATCGCATATCATCTTCAAAGCGTATATGCGCCTGGTTGTCGGGCGATGCTGCTTTACCCGCCGGGATTGGAGTTTATTGCGGCGTTTTTTGGCTGCTTGTACGCCAAGGTTATAGCCGTGCCTGCTTATCCACCGCGACCAAATCAGAATATGTCTAGATTGCAAGCGATCGCAACCTCTTCGGGAGCAACTTTAGCACTCACTACGACCTTTCTATCGGAAACAATCAAACAACGCCTGCAAGAATCTGAATTAACCAACTTACATTTGTTAACTACAGATAACATTCCCACCGAATTTGCAGAAACATGGCAAGAACCAAACTTATACCCGAACACCCTAGCTTTTCTTCAGTACACATCGGGTTCTACGGGTACGCCGAAAGGTGTAATGGTGAGCCATCGCAACCTTTGGCACAATTGTGCAATTATCCATCAAAGTTTCGCCGATACACCCAAAAGTCAAGGCGTTAGCTGGCTGCCACCTTACCACGATATGGGATTAATTGGCGGAATTTTGGAACCGCTTTATGTCGGTGCGCCGATGATTTTGATGCCAGCATTGGCGTTTATGCAAAAGCCTTTTCGTTGGTTAGAAGCGATTTCTCGCTACAAAGTTACCACCAGCGGCGGCCCTAATTTTGCTTACGACCTTTGTATTAATAAAATTACGCCCGAACAAAGAGCTAATCTAGATCTCAGTAGCTGGGAAGTAGCTTTTACTGGAGCCGAACCAGTGCGCGCTGAAACCCTAGAAATGTTTGCCCGTACTTTCGCCGATTGCGGCTTTCAAAAAGCAGCATTTCACCCTTGCTACGGCATGGCTGAAACAACCCTGATGGTTTCTGGAAGTCGGAGAAAAGTTGCACCGATTATTAGTCAAATAGATGCGACAGCACTGGAAAGCAACCGAGTCAAAAAAATCGGTCAGGGACAGGAATATACGCGGGCAATTGTCGGTTGCGGTCAAACTTTTTTGGATCAGAAAATTCTGATTGTTGAACCCGAAACCTTAACCGCTTGTCCGCCGGATCGTGTGGGAGAAATTTGGGTATCTAGTCCGAGCGTAGCGCAAGGATATTGGCATCGAACTGAAGAAACAGAACAAACTTTTAATGCTTACCTCGCAGACACAGGAGCAGGGCCATTTCTGCGTACCGGCGACTTGGGATTTTTGCAAGATGGCGAGTTATTTATCACCGGACGAATTAAAGATGTAATTATTATCCGGGGACAAAACCACTATCCCCAGGATATTGAACTGACAGTTGAGAAAAGTCATCCAGCGTTGCGCCCTAGTTTTGGCGCCGCATTTACAGCCGAGATAAAAGGTGAAGAACGATTGGTAATTGTTCAAGAAGTAGAGCGGACTTATCTACGGAAATTGAATGTAAATGAAATAGTAGGAACGATTCGTCAAGCTGTAGCAGCGGAACATGCTTTACAAGTTTATGCGGCGGTGCTGGTAAAAACTGGCAGCATTCCTAAGACTTCCAGCGGTAAGATTCAGCGCCATGCTTGTCGGGCTGGATTTATCACTGGCAGCTTAAATGTTGTCGAGGATTGGAGCGAAAATCCTCAAGGAAAAACTAAGTTTCGGAATCTAGAAGCTGAGGTAAATTCCTTGTTACATAAACTATCAATTGGCAAGCAAGCATAGCCATCTTACCTCGTTTACCTCGTTCCAAGGCTCTTGCCTTGGAATGGAATAAGGGAGGCTCTGCCTCCTTGAGACGGGAGGCAGAGCCTCCAGAAGTCAGCATTTCCAGGTAGAACCTGGAAACGAGAGAAATGAGGGAAACGAGGGAAATGAGAAAAAAGTTCTGGGAGAGTAACGCACTATTCTGGTGTTGGTGCGTTACGTTTCACTAACGCACCCTACAAGTTGGAATAGTGGAAGGAGGAACAGTGAAAAAAATTCTAGCGATTGAAGCTCAAGCAGATACTCGGGATCTGTTTCTAGAAGGTATTAAAGCTGAAGGATTCCATACTATTAGTGCGGCAAACGGTAGGGTTGGCATTGAGTTGGCGCAGAAAGAGTTACCCGATTTGATAATTAGCGAGATTGCACTACCGAAACTCGACGGTTATGGTGTTTTGATGAAGTTGCGCCAGAATCCGGTGACGGCAATTATCCCGTTTATTTTTGTTACTGCTCAATCCGAGAGAACTGAATACCGCAAAGCGATGGAATTGGGGGCGAATGATTATATTACCAAGCCTTGCACGTTAGAGGAATTATTGAAAGCGATCGCTACCCAATTAAAAAAACAACGCCTCCTCACCGAGTGGTATGCTAAACAGTCCAATTCAGCCCGAGAACCCACTGTAACCTGCTGGACTAACCCGGAACCAATTTTACCATCAGATTCCCATTTGTGCGAAGTTTTTAACTTTATTGAGGCTAATTATCACCGACAAATTGCTTTAGAAGATGTTGCTCAAGCAGTTGGTTATTCCCCTGCTTATTTAACCAATTTGATCCGACGTCAAACAGGACAAACAGTGCAACGTTGGATTATTCAGCGCCGAATGGCAGCAGCACGTGATTTGCTGCTAGAAACTGATCAGGTAGTGGGGCAGATTGCTGCTAAGATAGGCTATCAGCATCAAGTTCATTTCTTCCGCCAATTTCGTCAAGTTCACGGGACAACACCCCAAGCTTGGAGAAGCGCCCATCGCAACTAATTGATGAGCGATGCAAAATCGAAAAATTTGTTAGTGCGATCGACAGATTGTTCATTGCCACCCTATCTTTAGATCTTATAAACTTTATCAAAAAGCGAGGCTCTCGATAATGCTAGAGATGAGATGGATTTTAGAGCGATCGCTAAAACTCTAAGACTTTAAACAATGGAAACCAAAAACCCTGAACTAACAATATCCGCCGTTGCGGGTGCCAAATACGATACTCCAAAACACCCGCTAACAGCAGCAGCAATCCAAGAGTGGATAGTTTCCTATTTGGCTCAACTCCTGGAAATTCAACCGGATGAAATTGATACCGAAATACCTTTCGACCAATACGGTTTAGATTCTTCAGCAGCAGTCGGTATGACGGGCGATTTAGAGGATTGGATGGGAACAAAAATCGATCCCACCCTACTTTATGATTATCCCACTATTCAGGCTTTAGCCCAGCATTTAGCTAAAGAATTCAAATGAGGGAGAGGTAACTGTCAACTGTCAACTGTCAACTGTTAAGGTGAATGTCATGGTAAATACAGTTCAAGCATCAAATCAATCCGAAATCAAGAAGCATATCAAGCTCTCAGAAATCAACTATAGACGCAACACAGAATCAGATTTCACCGAGAAAATCGAAGAACTGGATAGAAACTTCAACTACAGCAGCAATAAGGATTATTATTGGAGCGAACCGGAGCTTTCTTTGCTTTACGGAACTCCACTTTACGAACAAGCTTCCCCTGACCAAAAAAAGGCGCTCAATCATCTTTATTGGGCAACTCAATACAATCAAACTGCTGCCACAGAAGCAAATGCCGTACTTTACAACCAGGTAACGGCTGGTGTTTTTAGTACTATTGGCGGTTACGATGCACTCTGCCAAGAATTAGATTTAGAAACGGCACAGGAACGCCATCACATTCATGCCTTCCATACGATTGGTTACAAGACAAAAAGAGATTTGTTAGGTGGAGCATTTAATGCTTCTATCCAGGGCAAATCCTACAAAAAAAACGATTCGCCTCGCAGATTAGCATCCGGACAGAAATCGCAATTTTTTACCTTTAACTGGCAAAGTTCGCCTTTGTCAGGGTTTCAGGAACCCGCCATGCGCTTTGTCACCAATAAAGTGCTGCTAAAGAACCAAGCACGCTACTATTCCCAATATTTGAGAGACTTGGAAGAAAAAGGCGAATCAATTCCCGCTCAAACGACTGGTTTATTAGGACATTTAGCGCCCAAACCTTTGCTACAATTCTTTACTTTGAACTGCGGAACTTCGCCTTTCTTAGCCTGCGTGTTTTACGTCACGCGCTTTATGGCGAACATGCTGATCAAGAATTATGAGTATCGTTATTCCTTGTATTACAAGGAATTAGAAAAAAAGGGAGAATTTATTCCATCTCCCCTCGCCGTCTCTCATTTTCATATGTTAGATGAAGCTTTCCACACAACAACATCTCAACTGATTTCTCAAGATTTGTACAAGGACTTCCCGAAACCAACAGCCTACGAGAAGTTCCTAGCAAATATGACGATATATCGGGCGCAGGCTGTAGGTTTAAATGGCCTTTCTGGGGCAATGCCTGCCATATTCCGCAGCGATGAAAGTTTCATGCTTTCGTTTTATAGGCTGCTACAGTCGCCTGTGTTTAATATGTCTTCTCAAGAGGCTATGGAGTGGTTGCAGAAATGCTTGTGTCAAGAACACGATGGTTTTCATTTAACTTTGAAATACCATCAGCGTCTGTTAACCGATCTGCGCCGCCTGTTTGAACCAATTGATTATTTATGGCCTGTGAATCGCGAAATGCGGGTGATGGCAAAAGGTGCTTCTATTAACCAGGCGATTCAAACTAACATCAAGGCATTTGAACAGTTTTCTATGTCGGTTGTTTAGTTTAAATCAAAAACCCTAGATGGGAGGCAGAGCCTCCCGTCTGCGTTCCCAGGCTCCAGCCTGGGAACGAGAAGATGACAGCAGAGATCGTTAAAATTAGAGGTTTTGACGTGGAAAATATAGCAATTATTGGCATTGGTTGTCGCTTTCCTGGAGCTAAAAATCCCGAAGCATTTTGGCAGCTTTTGCGTAATGGTGTAGATGCCATTAGCGAGATGCCAAAAGAGCGATGGGACATCGATGAATTCTATGACCCGGAACCAGGAAAACCAGGAAAAATTAGTACCCGTTGGGGTGGATTTTTAGACCAAGTAGATCGATTTGATGCGAGCTTTTTTGGGATTTCGCCTCGCGAAGTCGAACGCACAGATCCGCAACAAAGGTTAGTTTTGGAAGTAGCTTGGGAAGCTTTAGAAAATGCCGGAATCGTGCCGTCAAAACTGAGTGGCAGCCAGACGGGTGTTTTTATGGGGATTGGTAACTATGATTATTGCCGATTGCTAGCCCAGGATTTAGCCCATGTAAATGCTTATGATGGCACTGGTAATACTCTCAGTATTGCTGCCAATCGTTTATCGTATATTTTGAATTTGCGCGGGCCAAGTGTAGTAGTAGAAACTGCTTGTTCTTCTTCTTTAGTGGCGCTACATTTTGCCTGCCGCAGTTTGCAAAATGGAGAGTCTAATTTATGTTTGGTGGGTGGAGTTAGTTTAATGCTATCTCCCGATCCATTTATTACTTATTCTCATGCACGGATGATGGCTTCTGATGGTCGCTGCAAGACTTTTGATGCTAGTGCAGATGGTTATGTGCGTGGGGAAGGTTGCGGTGTAATTGTGCTTAAACGCCTTGAGGATGCGCTGAGAGATGGGGATAATATTCAAGCAGTTGTTAAAGGTACGGCTGTCAACCAAGATGGTTTAAGTAATGGATTGACTGCCCCTAATGGCCCTTCTCAACAAGCAGTTATTCGTCAAGCTTTAAAAAATGCGGGGGTGACGGCGGATAAAATTAGTTATGTGGAAACTCATGGAACTGGAACTGCTTTAGGAGATCCGATTGAATTTAAGTCTTTAAAAGCTGTATTAATGGAAGATCGTCAGCCAAATGAACCTTGTTGGATTGGTTCGGTTAAGACTAATATAGGCCATTTGGAAGCGGCTTCTGGAATTGCGAGTGTTATTAAGGTCGTACTGGCGCTGCAACATCGAGAAATTCCGCCTCACTTGCACTTAAAACAGTTGAATCCTTATATTTCTTTAGCAGGAACAACGTTTGCAATTCCAGCTCAATGTCAGCCTTGGTTGGCGGGTACAGAAAGTCGCTTGGCTGGAATTAGTGCGTTTGGTTTCGGCGGCACTAATTGTCACGCAATTTTAGAGGAAGCACCTACGGATTGTAGATTGCAGATTTTAGATTTGGGATTGGAAGATATAAAGCCAAGTTTAAAAGTATTAGAACGTTTTCTCCACTTGCTTACTGTTTCGGCAAAAAGCGATGAGGCTTTGAAGGATTTAGCCGTATCTTATCGGGATTTGGTAACTAATTCTGAAGCAGATTTAGGTAATATTTGTTTTAGTGCGAATACTATGCGATCGCATTTCACCCATCGTCTAGCTGTTGTCGCTGAATCTAAGGAACAATTACGCCAGCAGTTAGAAGCTTTTGCCGCCGGAAAAGAAACTCCCGGACTAATAAGCGGTCAAGTTACTAGCAAGAAATCCCCTAAAATAGCCTTCTTATTTACAGGTCAAGGTTCCCAATATGCGGAGATGGGACGCCAACTTTACGAAACCCAACCTGTTTTCCGTCAAACTCTCGAACAATGCGATAAAATTCTGCGTTCCTATCTCGAAATACCCCTGCTAGAAATTCTCTATCCGGACAATGGAGCGTCTAATACTAAATCGAAAATTGACGAAACAGCTTATACTCAACCCGCTTTATTTGCCCTAGAATATGCGCTATTTCAGTTATGGAAATCTTGGGGAATAGAACCAAGAGCCGTAATAGGTCATAGTGTGGGTGAATATGCTGCCGCTTGTGTAGCAGGAGTATTCAGCCTCGAAGATGGTTTGAAATTAATTGCCGCCAGAGCGCGGTTAATGCAAGCTTTGCCCCAAGATGGTGAAATGGTAGCGGTTTTTGCTAACGAGGCGCAAGTAAATGCTGCTATTAAACCTTATGAGAAAGAAGTTTCAATTGCGGCGATTAATGGGGTACATAGTATTGTTATTTCTGGGAAAATTGAGGGAGTTAGGGAAGCGATCGCAACCTTAGAATCAGAAGGTATCAAATCCAAAAAATTGAACGTTTCCCATGCTTTTCACTCTCCCTTAATGGAGCCAATGCTAGCAAATTTTCACCGGATAGCCGCAGAAATCCGCTACTCATTGCCACAAATCAAGTTAATTTCTAATCTGACGGGAGAAATGGTGACGGCAGAAATCGCCACGCCCGAATATTGGTGTCGTCACGTCCGACAACCTGTGAAATTTGCTCACAGCATGGAAACCCTTTTTAAACAAGGGTATGAAGTGTTTTTGGAAATTGGCCCCAAGCCTACTTTATCGGGAATGGGTCGAGGCAATTTTGAATTACCAATTTCGGGTTCCCAATTAAAGGATAATCGTAAATCTGCACAATTGCTTTGGCTTGTTAGTTTGCATCCAGGGCGAGAAGATTGGCAACAAATGCTGCACAGTTTGGCAATGCTATATGTGCGTGGAGTTCCTG
>ERZ1066130.588-NODE-588-length-11429-cov-10.427466_pt1 | contig 11429 bp, 7 predicted proteins | sample MGYA00382777_ERZ1066130 | MGnify/ENA primary metagenome ERZ1066130 (study PRJEB33369, sample SAMEA5778360) | biofilm metagenome | biome: Industrial cooling water; feature: Water cooling tower basin; material: Biofilm | place: United Arab Emirates | collected...
TGCCCGGCGGGACCTTCACCTGCACCTTCCCGCTCAACGTCGGCACCGAAACCTCCGCCCCGAACGTCGCCTCCGCGATCGTCAGCGGCACCTCGATGAACAGATCGAGCGAACGCCCCCACTCCTTTCCCTCGCCCCGACGGAACAACGGATGCTCCCCCACGCGGATCCGAAGCACAAGATCCGTCGGGTCGCCATCCTCGTCCAACGGGCCCAGCCCACGCAGCCTCATCGACGACCCGTCCGGCACGCCCGCGGGGATCCGCACGTCCACCGTCCGCGTTCCCTCGCCCGACGACACCCGGAGCGACTCCGTCCCGCCGAGCGCCGCCGTCAGAAACGACACCGTCACCTCGTGCGCCTCCGGCTCGACCCGCGCAGCACGAGACGCCCGCGCCGAAGTGCCCCTTCTTCCGCCGCCGTGCGCCGATCGGGCCTGCCCGAAGAACGTGTCGAACATCGACGACAGATCCTCCGCGTCCATGTCCATCCCGCCCACGTTCACTCGCGTACCCCCGCGTCCGCCCCACGCGGCGCCCCCCGCGCCCGCCGTCCCGCCAACCCCACCCGCCCCACTTACGCCCGCCTCGCCGAACTGGTCGTACGCGCGGCGCTTGTTCTCGTCGCTCAACACGTCGTACGCGTTCTGAACCTCCGTGAACTTCTTCTGCGCGTCGGCCGCCTTGTTCACGTCGGGATGCAGCTTCCTCGCCTGGTTCCGATACGCTTTCTTGATCTCTTCCGCGCTCGCCCCGCGCGAAACCCCAAGCACCTCGTAGTAGTCTCGTCCCATGCCCACACCATAGGAAACGAGCCCGGGCTTGGCTCCCGGGCTCGTCGATCATTCACCTGTGCGAGTTTCGCTTACTTGCCCGACGTCGAGTCCGGGATCGCCTTTGTCGGCTGCGGCTGCTCGGGAGCTTCGGGGCCCGCCGTCGGTGCGGGCGGCGCCGCCTCGACGTTCAGCACCTCGACCTCGAAGTACAGATCCGAGTTCGCCGGAATCGGCCCGCGAGCGCGGTCCCCGTACGCCAGCGCCGGCGGGATCAGCAGCCGAACCACCGACCCCTTCTGATACCCGATCAGACCGGTGTTCCAACCGCGGATCAACTGACCCTGGTTGAACGTGAAGGGCTGCGGGCGGCCGCGCGACGAGTCGAACTGCTTCGCGTCGCCGCCAACCCACCCCGTGTACTGCACCGACACGCGGTCGCGTTCCTCGATCGCCTTGCCCTCGGCGCCCTTCTTCAGTTCGAGCACCAGCAGCCCCTCGCCCAGATCCTTCACCGTGATCGGCGAAGGCACGCGAGCGAACTGGTACTGCTCTCCCTCCGACGAACCCCACACCACCTTCCCGTCCGCGTCAAAGCCGCGGTCGATCGTCGTCAGCGTGTCCTTCGTCAGGGTGATCTCGCTCGTCATCTCCACCGCACCGCCCAGCGACGTCGGGAACGGATGAGGCGACTTGCCCTTGAACCCGGCACCCTCCGCCGTCACTTCCAGATCGAGCGTCCCGTACACCGAGGAGGAGGTCAGCTTGGGGAACCACTGCGGGATCGCCGCCATCCCCACCAGCGCGGGCATGTGGGGGGTCTGCGCGTCAGCGCCGCGATGGAACTCAAGCGTCCGCATCCGGACCTTGCCCTTGCTCGTGTACAACTGGAACAACGCCTGACGGAACGGCGCGTGGATCGAGTCCGCACGAGCCGTTTCAACGTACAGCGTGTTCGGCATCCCCTCCACCACCACCGGGGCCACCTGCATGACGATGTTCACCGTCTCGCCCGGAGCTCCCCCGCTCACCGGCACGGGCTTGGTCGTCTGCCACGAACCAGCCAGCATCGAGCCGATCTTCTCCAGTTCCTTGTCCGTCCACGCGAACGTCGAAGGCTGCCGCGCCGGCGGAACCGGCGGGGCCGGCGGCTGCTCCGTCGTCACCGCGCCGCCCGAGCCCGTCACAGCCGTGCCCGTTCCAGGCTGCCACGCCGTCGCCAGACCAGCCACCATCATCACCGCACCGATCGTCATCCGCGTCTTCATGCGTCTGTTCCGCTCGTGAGTTCCGCGCCACGCCTCGCGTGACGCCGTTGCCGTCCTCGTCCGTCCGAGAACACCCCGAACGACGCCATGCCCCGGCACGAGCATGGCCCTCCTCTATCGACCACCAGCATACGCACCCACGCGATTCGATACCCTTCCAAAGACCGATCAGGCCAGTTCGGGATACAACTTCCGCACCACGCCCACCAGATCCTTCACGTGGCTGATCGACTCGTTCATGTACTTCTGTTCCTGATCGTCCATCGTGAAGGTCAGGATCCGCTCGACGCCGTTCGCGCCCAGCACGGCCGGCACGCCCACGAAGTACCCCTTGCCCTTCTGCCCGGGAGCCACGCCGAACTCATCCTCGCAGTACGCCGCCGAAGCGATGACGCGCTTTTTGTCGCGCACGATCGCCTCGACCATCTCGATCGTGCCGCTCGCCGGCGCGTACCAGGCGCTCGTTCCCATCAGCTTCACGATCTCCCCGCCGCCCACCTTCGCCCGCTCGACGCACGCCGTGATCTTCTCGGCCGGCAGCAGTTCGCTCACGGGAATCCCGTTCACGCTCGTCCGCTTGGGCAGGGGCACCATGTCGTCCCCGTGCCCGCCCAGCAGCAGCCCCTGGATGTCCTCCACGCTCACGCCCAGCTCCATCGCCAGGAACGTCTTGTACCGCGCCACGTCCAGCGCGCCCGCCTGACCCATCACGCGGTGCGCGGGGAACCCCGTCACCTTCCACGCCACGTACACCATCGCGTCCAGGGGGTTGCTCACCACGATCACGATCGAGTTCGGCGCATACTCGCGGACCTTCTCCGCGCAGTTCTTCACGATCCCCGCGTTCACCTGCACCAGATCATCCCGGCTCATCCCGGGCTTGCGCGGCATGCCCGCCGTGATCACCACGACGTCGCTGTTCGCGATGTCCTTGTAATCAAACGTCCCGACGATGTTCGCGTCGAACTTCTCGATGGGCCCGCAGCACGCCAGGTCCAGCGCCTTGCCCTTGGGCATGTGCAGCTCGGGCTTCTCCTTGTTCTGGATATCCAGCAGGACGATGTCGCCCAGTTCCTTCGAGGCCGCCCAATGGGCGCACGTCCCACCGATGTTCCCCGCCCCGATGATGCTGATCTTCGCGCGACGCGTCGGCATGCTCATTCCCTCGTATTGACGGACCCGGACCCGCGTGGAGCCTCCTCCCCGACGGGGGCCGATTCTAGGTCGCGCTCTCCCGCTTCCCCAACCACGCCGACCCAAAACAAAGCGGGGCGGCCCGTGCTCAGGCCGCCCCGTCGTTCAGCTCGTGCTGTCCCGCTTCACCCCACCCTTCACCCCACCCATAACCCCACCCTTCACCCACCCCGAGACCCCACTCCCGTGCTGCTCACCAGACCCGCTCGGGCTTCCCGGTGATCAGGGGGAGCAACTGGGAATTCGGCAGGTCCAGGGCGCCGATCACCGCCGCCGCCGCCGTCGACTCCTCTCGGTCCTGGCCCATCGCCATCTCGCGGAGCCGCTTCACGTGCCGGTCCTCGACCTTGTTGCCGAACCGCTTGGCGCTGTCCGCCAGCTTGCCCAGCATCACGATGCGCTCAGCGCCCGAGGCGTTCACCGCGGCCTCGGCGATCGCCCGCTGCGTCTCCGTCGCGTCAATCCGCGACAGAACCTCCGCCACGTCGATGCGAACATTGAGACGCTTGTCGCCGAGGGAGCCGATCAGGCTCGGCGCCACATCCGCCACGCGGAGCACGCTGTTGCCCGAAACCGCCAGTTCACGCAGCGCGGCGAGCGCCGAATTCGAATACGCCGCCGCCTCTTCGCTCGTGATGTCGCCGCCGCTCACCGCGCCGGTGAGCTCACGCACCGTGTTCGCGATCGCCTCCTCGCCCACCGCACTGCTGCGGATCGCCAGGCTCGCGTCGCCCATGAACCGACGACGAAGATCCGCCACGTCCGACTGCTCCGCCAACGCCAGGATCGGCGTCGCCGCAAGCTTCGGATTCGCGCGGGCCTCGCTCAGGAAGGCCTGCGTCCGCTCGCCGCCGAGGTTCGCCGCCACCACCAGATCCACCGCCGGCGCTTCGGCCAAGGGCAGCGCGATCTCGCCGAGCGTCCGCCCGAAGGGCAGCACCCGGTACCCGAGCCGCTCGATCACCGGGCGGACAGCCTGATACACCTCGACGCTCGACGCCGACACCACCGCGTAGCGATCCGCAGCCTCACGGATGCACCCCGCGAGAATCGGCACCACGCGCTCGGAGCCCGAGAACGATTCCTTCGGAGACGCGCTCGCCAGCACCAGCGCCGCTTCATACTGCACGCGACGGTTCGGGTACGACAAGGACTCCAGCAGCGGCTGACGCGACAGCCCGCTCGACCACAGCGAAGACCCGCCCGCGCTGCGACCCAGCGCGGCGATCGCACGACGCGCCAGCGGCGTGTTCTTCGCGTCCGTCGCTCTCGCAAGCACACGCTGCTGAACCTGCGCGCCAGACGCGATCGCGAAGTACATCGCGTCCTTCTTCTCCGCGCCGTACGCCGGGTTCGCGTACCCCTCGGGCGTCTCGATCTCTCGCTTGAGATTCGCCGCCACCCACAACGCGAGCGTCTCCGGGTCCGACGAGTTGAGCGTGAGCGCCCGCTCCGCGCACCGCATCGCCATCGCCTCGTGGAACACGCTCGTCCGGATCGCGTTCATCGCAAGCCCGGTCTGCGGCGAGAAGCTCCACAGCAACTGGAACTCCTCCCCGGGGAAGCTCGTCACATCCGACAACTCGTTGTAGTACCGCTCCGCCAACGCTGTGAACAGCTCCGCGGGCGTCCGACCGCCATCCGCCCCGAACTTCGCCAGCGCCCGCTCGCACGCAGACTTCACCGCCTTGTTCGACGTCGCCGCGTTCACCTCGGCGATGTAGGGCAGGCTCGCCGGGTACGCCACCGCGCCCAGAATGTCGATCACCCGTTCCTGGTTCACGCCGTCAAGCCCGCTCAGAGACGCGCACAGCGGCGCCACCGCCCGCGGTCCCATCGCGATCAGAACCTGCCGAACCTCGGACGCCAGGACCGCATCCTTATTGTTTGTCAGGGCTTCGAGCAGCTGCGGCACGGCGTACTCGCCCGCCACCTTGAGCCGCTCCTCCGCCAGAATCCGCCCACGGGCCGTCCCCGTCAGCATCCCGATCGCCTGGGCGATCTGCGCCGGGTCACGGGCGATGGCCAACTTGCCCGACGTGTACAACTTGAGCAGGCGGGACGCCACGTCCTCAAGGTCCGCCACGCGGAGCGCCTTGGCCGTCGCCGCCTCGAATCGTTCGAGCTGCTCGCCCTGTTCCACCAGCTTGACCAGCGCCGGCCCGTCCAGGTTCTTCGAGAGCAGTTCCGCCCCCATCGACTTGGCGAGCGCGTAGTTGTCAATGTTCACATAGTGCGTGAAGTCCGCCAGGAGCTGGCTGTTGGTCGCCGCACGTTCCTCGCCCGCGGGCTGCGCCCACGCGACCGACGAAGGAAGGCCCGCCACCGTCAGCAAGGCCGCCGCGGCAATCGCCGCCCGACCGAGAACAGCAACACCCGAGTGAGACCGCGTCCGACTTGCTCCGCCGCTCTGCTTCGTCACGCTCGACTCCTGTGCGCCCGCTCCTGCGGCGCCGCGGCGGCCGGTCGCGCTCTCCGCGCCCGACCGCATCTTTCCCCCGAGGCCTTTCCCGGCCCCGGCCCGCACCCCCCCACCAACCCCCCCCAACACACCCCCCCCCAATCCCGAACGCCGACCCCGGCGGTGGGCTTCCCTACGTCACGCCCGCCCCGGCGGTTGCTCGCCGAACGACCACACCCGGCCCGCATCGGGAGCGGGCGGGGCTGGCTGCGGGGTCGCCACTTTACAGATGCTCATCCCCACCTGTCAATCAACCGCCCCTCCGGGGCGGTCCGAGAAGGTGAACTTCGCACACGATTGATCCCCGTCCTGAAGCACCCCCTCCTTTCCGCCGATCCGTCAGTGTGGTCAGGTCGCCGCGTAGGGCCGACCCACCCCATGCGTGCCAGAGGTGAGACGATGCCCTTTGAAAAGGAAGTTCTGACGACGGGCGAGGTCGCGAAGATCTGTAATGTCGCGCCCCGTACCGTCTCCAAGTGGTTCGACTCCGGTTCCCTCAAGGGATACCGGATCCCCGGTTCTCGCGACCGACGGATCCCCACCGGCGAACTCATCCGCTTCATGAAGGCCCACAACATGCCCATCGACGGGCTCATGACCGGGAGGACCCGCGTCCTCCTCGTCGACGGCGAACGCGAGGTCGTCGATACCCTTCAGAAGATCCTTACCGAGCAGACCAACTACGAGGTCCGGATCGCCCAGAACGGCTTCTCCGCCGGCATGGAGGCCGAACGCTTCAAGCCCCATGTCCTCCTCATGGACATCCACCTCGGCGATGGCGACGCCAAGCAGGTCGCCGACATGGTCCGCCGATCCGAAAACCTCCAGTTCACCCGGATCATCGCCATGTCCAGCAAGCTCACCGACGGCCAGGTCCACTCCCTCAAGGCCATGGGCTTCGACTCCTTCCTCAAGAAGCCCTTCCAGGTCCGTCAGGTCGTCGAGGCCATCGAGGCCGCCACCAACATCGCCGCCTAATCCATCCATCGATCCCATACCAGAACAGGGCCCCGTGGTGAGGCCCTGTTCTTCTATTTCCATCTTGACTTCCCCCATGGGCATGATATAGTTGTTTGCACAACTTTTGTTTGTGCAGATATGGGGAACCCATGGCACGCATCTCTGGACTTCACCACATCACCGCCATCGCCCGTGACCCTCAGCGCAACATCGACTTCTACACCACCACCCTCGGGCTCAGGCTCGTCAAGAAAACCGTCAACTTCGACGACCCCGGGACCTACCACTTCTACTTCGGCGACCACGCCGGCTCGCCGGGAACCATCCTCACCTTCTTCCCCTGGCCCAACGTCAAGCGTGGCGTCCCCGGCGTCGGTTCCGTGATCGCCACCGCGTTCCTCATCCCCCGAGGCTCGCTCGGCTGGTGGCAGACCAGGCTCCGCGATCGGGCGGTCGATGCGCAAACCCTCTCACGCTTCGGAACGCCTGTGCTCGCCTTCACGGACCACGACGGCACAAGCCTCGAACTCATCGAAAGCCCAGACGCCGAGCGCCTCCCCGCATGGACCGGCGGCGGCGTCCCTGCTCAGCACGCCATCCGCGGATTCCACGGCGTGACCATCCTCGTCCGCAGCACAAGCAGGCTTGCTTCGCTCCTCGAGGACACCTTCAAGATGACCCGCGTCGCCACCGAGGCCGATCGGACGAGGTTCGCCGCCGCGCCCGGTCCCATCGGAACCACCATCGACGTGGTCGAGCAACCGGGCGGCGCGTTCGGCACGCTCGGCGCGGGCAGCGTCCACCACGTCGCGCTCCGTGCAGCCGACGACGCCGAGCAGAGCCTCTGGAGGTCCCGCCTGCTGGAGCGTGGGTTGGTCGTGACCCCCGTCGCCGACCGCCAGTACTTCCGGTCCATTTACTTCCGCGAGCCCCAGGGCGTGCTCTTCGAGATCGCGACCGACGGCCCGGGCTTCGACATCGACGAACCCCGCGATCATCTCGGCGAGTCACTCAAACTCCCGCCGATGTACGAATCGCGCCGCCGGGATCTTGAGAGGATCCTCCCGCCGCTCCGGGCTCCCAGCGACGATCTGGCGATCCACACCCACGTTCACACCCCGGGCGACACTTCCCGCGGGCTTCTCATGCTCCACGGTACGGGCGGCGACGAGCACGACCTGCTCGGGCTGGCCTCTCGCTTGGATCCCTCGGCCGCCGTCCTCAGCCCCCGCGGGAACATCGACGAACGCGGGCAGCTCCGCTTCTTCCGACGCATCGCCGAGGGCGTCTTCGATCTGGACGACGTGCGGCGTCGGGCGGTGGAACTCGCCCGCTGGGTCGTCGCCGCCAAGGCTCACTACGGGATCGACGATCTCACCGCGGTGGGGTTCAGCAACGGCGCGAACGTCGCCGCGGCGATGATGGCCCTTTCCCCGGGCGTGGTCCGCCGCGCGGTGCTCATGCGAGCGATGGTCACGCTCCCCTCCTTCGCGGACGCCAACCTCCGCGGCTCGCGTGTCCTGCTGCTGAGCGGCCGGGCGGACCCCATCGTCCCCGTGGAGAACGCCCAGCGCCTCGCCGCCCTGCTTCGCCAGGCCGGCGCGGACGTGGACCATCGGATCCTCGACGCGGACCACGGCCTCACCCGCGAAGACGTCGAAGCGGCGACGCAGTTTGTCCGGGGCTAAGGTCAGTCGCATCGCGTACGCCGCCACCCTCGCTCGCGACGCGGCGGCCGCGGCGGCAAGGAGAAGGCCATGTCGGGACGATGGGCGTTGGCAGCGGTGATCGCGTTCGGTGTCGGCTTCGGATGCCGGTGGTTCTCGGTGCCCACGCCCGCGCCCACCATGCTCTCCGGGGCCTTGCTCGTCGTCGCGATGACCCTGGGCGCGATGACCGCTGATCGCTTCCTCTCGCCCCGAGACACCGCGCCCAAGGCCGCCCCCGGAGAGCCCGGCAAGTGAACGCCTGGTCCCCGCTGGCGAGGCCGATGTTCCGCGCGCTGTGGATCGCGGCGATGGTCTCCAACGTCGGGACCTGGATCCACGACGTGGGTGCCGGCTGGCTCATGACCGAGCTGTCTCCCTCCCCATGGATGGTCTCGCTCGTTCAGGCCGCCACCACCCTTCCCCTGCTGCTCCTTTCTGTTCCCGCGGGCGCCCTGGCGGACGTGATCGACCGCCGTCGGCTCATGCTCTGGACGAACCTGGGCATGATGCTCTGCGCCGCCGGGCTCGCCGCCGCCGTCTGGAGTGGCCCCATCAGCCCCTTCGTGCTGCTCGCGGCAACACTCGGCCTGGGAATCGGCGCCGCGCTCATCAACCCCGCCTTCCAGACCTCCATGGTCGACCTGGTGCCCCGCGAGGAACTCCCCGCCGCCGCCGCCCTCAACAGCGTCTCCCTCAATCTCTCCCGCGCCGTCGGGCCCGCGCTGGGCGGGCTGCTCGTCGCCGCCGCCGGCCCGTGGGCCGCCTTCGCCCTGAACGCCGCCAGCTTCATCCTCATCCTCGCCACGCTTTGGGCCTGGCCTTACCGCCAGCCCCCGCGGGCGATCGCCGGCGAGCGATTCGTCGGCGCCGTCAAGGCGGGGCTTCGCTACGTCCGGCACAGCCCGCCCATGATCGCTGTGCTCGTCCGGACGATCTCCTTCGTCCTCCCCGCCAGCGTCCTCTGGGCGCTCATGCCGCTCCTCGCCAGAGAGCATCTCTCCCTCGGCGCGGGTGGCTACGGCGTTCTCTTCTCATGCCTCGGCGCCGGCGCCGTCGCCACAACCGCACTCCTCCCTTTCCTTCGCCGACGCCTCACCCCGGGGCAACACGTGCTGGCCGCCTCGATCCTCTACACCTCGATGCTCGCGGTTCTCTCGCTCCGCAGAGAGCCCTGGGTCGGCTTTGCCGCGATGGTCTTCTGCGGGTCGGCCTGGGTCACCATGGTGGTCAACCTCAACGTCGCCGCGCAGTCCGGAACGCCCGTCTGGGTCCGCGGACGAGCGCTCTCCTGCTACCTCGCTCTGTTCTTCGGCAGCATGGCGCTGGGCAGCGCGTTCTGGGGAGCCGTTGCCCAACGCGTCGGCCTCGCCGATGCCTTCCTCGCGGCGGCCGGGCTCATGCTCCTGGGGCTGCTTTCCCTCACCCGATACTCCCTCACCCACGCCTCCGGCGAAGAAACCGCCATGGAAAGTGACTGGGAAGACCCCGCCGTCAGCCGCCCCATCTCGCCCCACGACGGCCCTGTCGTCGTGACCATCGAGTACCGCATCGCCGAGCAGGATGCCGACGCCTTCAAGGCCGCCATGGAACCCGTTTCGCAGACTCGCTATCGCGACGGCGCGATCAGTTGGGTGCTCAGTCGATGCACCGAAAACCCCGAACGCTGGCTCGAGGTGTTCATCGTCGAAAGCTGGGCGGAACATCTGAGGCAGCACCAGCGCGTCACCGTCGCCGACAAGCGCGTCCAGGCCGCCGCCCGCGCCTTCCACCGCGGCGACGCCCGGCCCAAGGTCTCCCACTTCATCGCCGAGCCGCCCCCCCAGCGTTGACACCCCAAACCGCCCCGGCCGCCCGCATTGTCCGTCCGCTCGGGCTGTGGGAACACAGACCTATTCCCCCTAGCGACCGCGCCGGGCCCGTGGTATCTTGGGCTCCATGGCCGGACCGACGAATCGTTCTTCTCGTGCGCGGATCGTCCTGCAGGCGATAGGGGTCGCGGCACTCGCCGGCGGCGTGCTCGGGCTCTCCGCTCTGCCAAGCCGCCCGCCAGAGACCCCGTCCGCGGTTCCTGTGAAGAAGGACCTCGTTGTCTTCGGACGCGACGTCAGACCGATTCTCTCCGACCGCTGCTTCACATGCCACGGCTTCGACCCCGCCACACGCGCCGCCGGGCTGCGGCTTGATACGCGCGATGAAGCGATCGCCAAGCAGAAGAGCGGCGACGCCGCCATCGTCCCCGGTCACCCCGAACTCAGCGAACTCGTCAGGCGGATCGTCTCCGAAGATCCCGACGTGTCGATGCCGCCCCCCTCCAGCGGCAAGAAGCCCCTGTCCGCCGAGGAACGCAGGATCCTCACCGCGTGGATCGAGCAGGGCGCTCCGTACGAACCCCACTGGGCTTTCGTTCCTCCCGCGCCAAAGCCCGCCCCCGAGGTCCGCAACGCCGCCTGGCCCCGCAATGACATCGACCGGTTCGTGCTCGCGGAACTCGAAGCCCGCGGCATCGCGCCCAGCGCCGAAGCCGACAAGGCCTCCCTCGCCCGACGCGTCTTCCTCGACGTGACCGGCCTGCCCCCCACGCCCGACGAACTCGACGCCTTCCTCGCCGACGCCCGACCCGACGCCTACGAGCGCCTGGTCGATCGACTCCTCACCGAAGAGCCCTACGTCACCCGCTACGCCGAACGCATGGCCTCCCCATGGCTCGATCAGGCCCGATACGCCGACACGTCAGGCATCCACATGGACGCCGGCCGACAGATGTGGCTCTGGCGCGACTGGGTCATCGACGCCTACCGCACCAACATGCCCTTCGATCGCTTCACCATCGAGCAGCTCGCCGGCGACCTGATCCCGGACGCCACCGTCTCACAGAAAATCGCCAGCGGGTTCAACCGAAATCACGTCACGACCGACGAGGGCGGCGCCATCGACGAGGAGTACCTCGTCGAATACGCCGTCGATCGAACCGCGACCACCGGCGGCGTCTTCATGGGGCTCACGCTCGGCTGCGCCCGCTGCCACGATCACAAGTTCGATCCCGTCTCCATGGAGGACTTCTACGG
>ERZ1066130.590-NODE-590-length-11377-cov-10.351705_pt1 | contig 11377 bp, 8 predicted proteins | sample MGYA00382777_ERZ1066130 | MGnify/ENA primary metagenome ERZ1066130 (study PRJEB33369, sample SAMEA5778360) | biofilm metagenome | biome: Industrial cooling water; feature: Water cooling tower basin; material: Biofilm | place: United Arab Emirates | collected...
CCTTCACGGTGGACCGGATCGACCGGATCGTGCCGGCGGACATGAACGCGGTGGTCGCGATGTTCGGGATGCAGAGCGAGGCGCAGCTCCGCGAGACGGTCAAGGCGCGGCTGCAGCAGCGCGTGGCGGTGCAGCAGCAGGTGGCGATGCGTCAGCAGATCTCCAAGCACCTCGTGGACGCGACGAAGATGGACCTGCCCCAGCGGATGGCGGCGTTCCAGACGGCCCGCGTGCTCGAGAACCGTCGGATGGAGCTCATGTACCGCGGCGTGGACCCGATGAAGATCGAGGAGCACATGGCCGAGCTGCGGACGGCCAGCGGGACGGTCGCGCAGCGCGACCTGAAGCTGTTCTTCATCCTGCACAAGGCCGCCGAGACCCTCAACATCAGCGTGGGCGAGGACGAGATCCTGAACCGGATCGCGCAGATGGCCTACGAGCGGAACATGAACCCGGCGAAGCTGCGTGACGAGATCGTGGCGCGGAACCAGGTCGGGGCGGTGTTCAACCAGGTCCGCGAGCACAAGACGATGGACGCGATCCTGGCGAAGGCCAAGATCACCGAGATGCCCGTCGAGGAATACAACAAGCTGATGAAGGGCCAGGAGTCGGCGGTGCAGGCCTAAAGGCCGAGACCGGTCCGGGTTTCTGGATCATGAAGAACCTGACGCGGGCCGCGGACACTCACCGCGGCCCGCGTGCTTTTTCAGGCGGACGCGGCGGGCCAGCGGGCGAGGAGCCCGGCCCAGTCGCCCGTGCCGATGGTGGCGCGGACGTCGGCCATGAAGCGCTGGAAGTGACGCAGGTTGTGGAGGGTGACGAGGATGGGCCCGAGCATCTCGCCGGCCATGAAGAGGTGGCGGATGTAGGCGCGGGAGAAGTGGGGGAGAGGCACGCCCTCCGGGCCGAGCATCGCGTGATTCGCGGGTCGGCAGGCGGGGCAGTCGCACGAGGGATCGATCGGTGCGGGGTCCTCGGCGTACTTGGCGTTGCGGAGGCGGATCTGCCCGGCGGGGGTGAAAGCGTTGGCGTTCCGCCCGTTGCGCGTCGGAAGGACGCAGTCGAACATGTCGACACCCGCCCGCACCGCCGTGAGCAGGTCGCGTTCGTATCCCACGCCCATGAGGTAGCGGGGCTTGGATTCCGGGAGCAGCGGGGCGGTGTGCCGGACGACGGCGGCGATCTCGTCGGGGCCTTCGCCGACGGCGACGCCGCCGATGGCGTACCCCGGCAGGTCGATGTTGGTGATCTGCCGGGCGCACCAGGTTCGGGCGCTCATGTCTGTGCCGCCCTGCACGATCCCGAAGAGCGACTGCTCGCCCGAGCGGGCGTGGGCGGCCTTGCAGCGCTCGAGCCATCGCACCGTGCGCTCGTTGGCGACCTTGACGCGGGCGACGTGATCGACCACCTTGTCGCGACGCAGCACGCGGGAGAGCCTCGGATCGGCGGGCTCGGCCCCCTCCGGCGAGGACGCCGCGTTCTGCTGGATCGGCGGCGGGCAATCGTCGAAGGCCATGATGATGTCCGGGCCGAGAAGGTTCTGCACGCGGATCGATTCTTCGGGCGTCATCCGGATCATGGCGCCGTCGACGATGGACTTGAACGTGACGCCGTCGTCGTCGACCGCGTTCATGTCGGCCATGGAATAGGCCTGGTAGCCGCCGGAGTCGGTGAGGATCGGGCCGGGCCAGGACATGAAGCGGTGCACGCCGCCCATCTTCGCGACCAGTTCCGGTCCCGGGCGAAGCAGCAGGTGGTAGGTGTTGTTGAGGAGGATCTGGGCGCCGGTGGCGGCGACGAGGTTCGGCAGGATGCCCTTGACGGAGCCCCGCGTGCCGACGGGCATGAAGGCGGGCGTGTCGAACGAGCCGTGGAGCGTCGAGACCCGTCCGCGGCGTGCGCCGCAGGTGGTCGAGCGTTCGAGGATCTGGAATGTGAGGGCGTGTGTCATGGGTGCGTCACGCTCCGCGGCTTTCGCTGTGCAGGTGGTCCGCCGCGTCGAGGAGAATGAACGCGGACAACCGGTCGGGGCGACCGAGGTGAACGATCGAGCAATGCAGCATCGCCTCGGCGTAGAGCCTCGCGAAGTCGTCGCCCCGCGCTGCACGCCGAAGGAACGCATGGATCGCCCAGGGGTGGTTCGTCGCGTTGTCCGGCTGGATGTTGGCGAGAACCCAGTCCATCGCGGCCTCGAACCGCGCGTCGCGCACGCCGTCGCGGAGCAGCCACGTCCACCCGTGGAGTCCCGCCAGTTCCTTCTCGGTTTCCTGCTCGAGCGTCCACGCGTCCGGACGAGCGAAGAAGGGCGGTGAGGCCGGGGGCTCGGCCGCGGGCAGCCCGAGGGCGGCGTGCCAACTCCAGAGCCAGGCCTCGCTCCGCGGCGCCGCGGGGACCCGAAGCACCCGTGCGAGCAGGAACCGGTCCCACACTCGCCGATGCCCCGCCTCGTCGGTGAACCGCTCGGCGAAGGCGGCCCGTTCTTCCGGGCCGGCAGGGCGCACGGCGGGGGTTTCCGCGAGCACGGGCTGGGCGATGCGGCGGAGCCGGCGAGACCACTCCTCAAGATCGATGGTCACGCGTTGCTCCCCCCCGGCGAGAAGTGCTCGATCATCACGGCGGGTTGGTCGAGGGGATGCTCGACCCCGCGGGCGGCCCGGGTCGGTGTCCCGCGGAGAAACCGGGGGGCTCCCGCGTTCTTGGTCCACTCTCCCGGCGCCCGTGTCGGGTGCCACTGATGGAAGACGACCGCCGAAGCCACGCCGACCCGCGCGGGTGTTCCGGCGGCGTAGAGGCGTCGGCCCAAATCGTCGTCCTCGGCGCCCCAGCCGATGTACTCCTCGTCGAACCCGTTGATCGCCAGATACGCCGAGAGCGGAACCGAGACGTTCGCCGAGAGGACCTTGGGCTTGTGGGGTTTGGCGAGCCCGAGCCGCCGCCAGAACAGGGCGCGCCGGTAGCGGCGGTCGCGGGCCTGAAGGTCGGCCCACTGCGCGGGCGAGATGGCGGCCGGAGGCTCGCCGCGCCGAACGCGATCCTCGTCGAAGTCTCGTGTCTGCTCCTGGCTCAGGTCGACGCGGAAGCCGACGACCACCGCGTCGGCGAGCCCGAGTTGCTCGTGGGCGGCGAGACAGTCGCGGGCGGGCGCGCAGTCGCCGTCGAGGAAGACCAGCCTGGCGTTCGTCTGGCGATCCCAGCCTTCCGCGAGCAACGCCCGAACCGCGTTGTTGCGAACCTGCGGCGATCGGCTCTGCCCGGTGTGCGCCCGGCGCACCAGCGTGATGGGCATGGCGAACTCGGCCGAGGCCTGCGAGACGCAATCCCGAAGGTTCTCCCCGTCGCCGTCGGTCGAGACCACGACTCGGTCGGGCGTTCTCGACGAGGCGGCGACCGCCAGCAGCGACCTGCGGAGGTGGCGAGTCGTGTGGGTGATCAGGATGACGGCCAGCGGAGGCACGCGTGCAGGGTATGAGGTTCGTACGCTTGCATCATGATCGTGCTGAAGACCGTGGAAGAAGTCTCGTCCTGGCGTTCGGGCGTCGGGGGGGCGTGCGTTCTGGTTCCGACGATGGGGGCCCTGCACGCGGGGCACGCCGCGCTCGTCACCCAGGCGGCGTCGACGGGGCTTCCGACGATCGTGAGCGTCTTTGTCAATCCCACGCAATTCAATGACCCGGCGGACCTTGCCCGATATCCGCGAACGCTGGAGACCGATGTCGCGGTCTGCGCCGAGGCCGGCGCTCGGGCGGTCTGGGCCCCGGATGTGGAAGATGTCTATCCGAACGGCCTTGGGGCGAACTCGGGGGGCGGGGCCGCGTCCCCGGAACTGCCCGAGGCCGCCACACGCCCGGGTCTTGAGGATGCGCACCGGCCGGGGCATTTCGCGGGGGTTTGCCAGGTGGTTCGGCGGCTCTTCGAGGTGGTCCGGGCGAAGGTCGCGATTTTCGGGGAGAAGGACTGGCAGCAACTGGCCGTGATCCGCGGGATGGTCGAGGCGGAGCGCCGAGGACCCCTCGCCGGGGCGATGCCCACGATCCTCGCCGGGCCGACGGTGCGGGAGGCGGACGGTCTGGCGATGTCAAGCCGGAACCGGTTCCTGACGGCGGAGGACCGGGTTCGTGCGCGGGCGATCAGCCGTGCGCTGCGGGCATCGGTCTACGCGGGCACGCCGGCCCAGGCCGAAGCAGTGATGCGCGACGTGCTGGCGGAGGAGTCGATCGACCCCGAGTACGCGGTGGTGCGTGACGCGGGCACGCTCGGGGCGGTTCGACCTGATCATCCAGCCCGTGCCCTCATCGCGGCGCGGGTGGGCTCGGTCAGGCTGATCGACAACGCGGCGTGGTCGGCGGAGTAGATCGAGCGGGCGGGTGCGTCCGCTTTGCCCCGCGGATCGAAGCCTCGTCGGGGCGTGCTAGAGTGACGCCCGGGGTCTTCCGCGTGGGCGGAGGCCGCCGCTGGTTGTGCAAGGAGCCCGGACCCGTGCTGAAGACACCTCTTCATTCGTTCCACCTCGACCACAAGGGGCACATGGTGGAGTTCGCGGGCTGGGACATGCCCCTGTACTACTCGTCGATCATGGACGAACATAAGCAGTGCCGCACGAGCGGAGCGCTTTTCGATGTCTCCCACATGGGACGCGTCGTGATGCAAGGCCGAGACGCGGCCCGGTTCCTCGAGCGGATCTGCACCCGCCGCATCGGCGACATGCAGCCCGGGCAGTGCCGGTACTCCCTCGTCTGCAACGAGCAGGGCGGCGTGCACGACGACGTCATCGTGTACCGGCGCGACGTCAACGACTTTCTGGTCGTCGTCAATGCGAGCAATCGCGCGAAGCTCCTCGGGCACTTCGAGAAGGTCCGCTCCGCCGGCGGCTACAGCCTGACCGTCGACGATCAGACCGAACGCACCGCGATGATCGCCCTGCAGGGTCCCAAGATCATCCCGCTCGCCACCAAGATGGCTCCCGAGGTGGGTGTGCTCAAGCGATACCGCTTTCTCGACAAGAACCTCGTCATCACCACCCTCACCATCAGCCGCACGGGCTACACGGGTGAGGACGGCGTTGAGATCATCCTCCCCGCCGGCGCCGTCGGGATGGCCATGAAACTCCTCGGCGGCGAGATGGACCCCGCCAAGCCCGACGCCACGATCCGTCCGTGCGGTCTCGGGGCCCGCGACACCCTCCGCATCGAGGCAGGCATGCCCCTCTACGGGCACGAACTGGGAGAGGACATCCCCGCGACCTCCTGCGGCGTCGACTTTGCCATTTCCATGGACAAGGACCGCGACGCGCAGGGCGAACCCTTCATCGGGCTGCCCGCTCTGCGGGCGATCGCGGAGCAGGGTGGGCCCGCCCGACGCCTCGTCGGGCTCGAGATCGAGGGCAAGCGAGCCGCCCGCCAGGGGATGGCCGTCCGCAAGGGCGACTCCTCCGCCGGCGTCGTGTCGAGCGGGTGCTTCTCGCCCACACTGGCCAAGTCGATCGCCATGGCGTTCGTCGATGCCGCCCACACCGCGCCCGGCACCGCGTTGTCGGTGGATACGGGCAAGGGCGCGACCCTCGAAGCGAGGGTGGTCCCCCTGCCGTTCTACAAGGCCGGGAAGTAAGCGGCGACCGCACCCGCCGAGAGCCATCGAGAGGTTGACGGGGGTGGCCGAGGAGCGCGGCGGGGTCCGGCCAAGCCGGTTGAACGCCCGAAGGGCTCGCCAAGACCCCCGTCGGGTCGGCGCATATCCTTCGTGCTTACCCGGATGACAGAATCCGAACAGAAGGACGACACATGCCGATGAATCAGACGACGTGGGCCCTCGCCGCCCTCGCGCAGCCGAATCCGAGCGATCAGTCGTTGGGCGTCCCTGGCGCCGCGGGCCCCCCCGCCTCCCCCAAGGCCGGCGAAGCCGTGACCGGCGCGGGCAACGGGACGACCGGGACGGCCGGGGTTCCGACGACGGCCAGCCCGCAGGGGAGCGGCCAGTTGCTGTTCATCATGGTCGGGATGTTGGCGCTGATGATCTTTGTGTCCATCTGGAGCGGGCGCAAGGAGAAGAAGAAGCGTCAGCAGCTGATGGCCGCGATGGGCAAGGGCGACCTCGTGCAGACGATCGGGGGCGCGGTGGGCACGATCGAGCAGGTGCGCGAGAACGAGGTCGTTATCCGCTTCGAGGACATGACCAAGATCAAGTTCGTCAAGAGCGCGGTGCAGACGATCCTCAAGCCTGCGGGCGGCAAGCCGGCGGGGCAGGTCGAGGCCAAGGGCGCCAAAGAGACCGCCGGGGCCGCTTCCTGAGCCGATCCTTCACGCACTGAACGCACGCACGACGACCACGCAGGACCGTTTTTCCGATGCCACAACTTCTCAAACGCATTCTCATCCAGATTCTGGTGCTGGGGCTCTGCTTCTACTTCATGTGGCCCCCCGAACAGAAGATCAAGTTCGGCAAGGACCTCTCGGGCGGCACAAGCCTGGTCTATACCGTTCAAGTCTCGGACGCGGAGGATCCCGGGGTCGTGATCCCCAAGGTCGTCACCGCGATCAAGGACCGCGTCGATCCCAAGGGTTTGCTGGAAATCTCCGTGGGCCAGCTCGGCCGAGATCGCATCGAGATCACGATGCCGCTGCCTCGGGAGGAGGTCAAGCAGCTCCGCCGCACGTTCGAGACCGAATTGAGCGCCCTGGGCAAGTTCCGTTCGACGCCCGCCCGGCTCGAAGCCGCCTTCAATCAGCCCGCCGAGTCGCGTGATGCCGCTCTTCGTGAGATGGCTTCGGGGAACAACCTGCTGTTCGACAAGCTGCGTGAGGCCGCGGGCTTCTACGACCAGCGTGCGGAGCTCGACCGCCAGATCGCGGCGTTGCCCGAGAACGCCGAGAAGACGGTCCGCGACGATCTCATCGCCCGCCGGGCGGAAGTGAATCCCAAGTACCGGGCAGCCGTCGGCGTTCTGACGGCCAACGTCCTGCAGCCGGACCTCCTTCGTCGCGTTCTCGAGCTTCCGACCAACGAGCGGATGATCAAGGACGCGCAGGGCCAGCCGACCGTCAAGGACCCGAGCCAGCAGTCGGTCAAGCTTCAGGAACTGCTCGATCGATACCCCCTGCGTCGCTCGGAGATCGAGGCGGTCGTTGCCCGGTACATGGAGTACTCCTCCAAGCGCAAGACGCTGGACGACCCGCAGGACCTTGTGCGACTGCTCCGCGGCGCGGGCGTGCTTACCTTCCGCATCCCGGTGCCCGTGGGGACACACCCCGACGAGATGGCGCTGCGGAGCGAGCTCCGCGAGCGCGGCCCCGCCAACGCCCGCCGTCCCGACGCCCGCTGGTTCAAGATCAACCAGATCACCAACTGGTACGAGTCCGCCGCCCAGCGTGACGCGCTGCGTGCGAATCCTGCGGCGTACCTGGCGCAGCGGGGGCTCGTCGGCGAGGCCTACCTCGACGGGTACTACGCGCTCCTGTGGGATACCGAGAACGCCAAGCTCACGCAGGATTCGGGGGACTGGTCCGTCTCCGACGCCGGCGACACACGCGACGAGTACGGCCGCCCGGCCGTGCGGTTCGTCATGGACAACCGCGGGGCGTTCCTCCTGGGCGAACTGACGAGCAAGCACGTCGGGCAGCCGATGGCGGTGCTGCTGGACGATGAGATCTACACGGCCCCGACGCTGCAGAGCGCCATCTCCCGCAACGGGCAGATCACCGGGATCGAATCCGAGCAGGAACGCCAGTACGTCATCAAGGTTCTCGCGGGCGGCGCGCTGCAGGCCAAGCTCAGCACCGAGCCCATCTCGACCAGCACGCTCTCTCCCCAGCTCGGCGCTGACAACCTGCGTTCGGGCGTCAAGGCGGGCATCATCGCGATGATCGTGCTCGCGTGCTTCATGGTCTTCTACTACTTCTCCCTGGGCGTGATCGCCGTGATCACGCTCGTCATCAACGCAATCCTCATCGTCGGGCTGATGGCGCTCAACCACGCGACCTATACCATGCCCGGCATCGCGGGCGTCATCCTGACCTTCGGCGTCGCTGTCGACGCCAACGTTCTCATCTACGAACGCATGCGTGAGGAACTCGTTCGCGGCGCGGACCTCAAGACCGCCGTGCGATTGGGCTTCAGTCGCGCGTTCGCCTCCATCTTCGACGGAAACATCACGAACCTCATCGTCTGCCTCGTGCTGGGAATCTTCGGCTCCGCCGAGGTGCGCGGGTTCGCCATCACGATGAGCATCGGCGTGCTGAGCACTCTCTTCGCCGGCCTCATCACCAACCGCGTCATGATGGACGCGCTGCTCGCCGCCGGCTGGCGCCGCACCACCATGTTCGCCATGGTCGTGCCGGGGTTCCAGAGGCTGCTCACGCCGCGGGTTGACTGGATGCGCCTGCGGTACATCTTCTTCGTCGTCTCGTTCCTCTACTGCGCGTTCGGGCTGGGCATCTCGTTCTATCGCGGGAACGACATGCTCGACACCGAGTTCCGCGGCGGCACGCAGGTCGAACTCGTGCTCAAGCCCGTCTCTCCCGGGGCCGAGGAGCGAGTCACGCTCGTTCGCCGGCAGGTCATGGACCGCCTCAAGGAGATCGCCGACGCCCAGCCGCCCAACTCCGAGCTCCGCAAGCTCGCCGCGGCGGATGTGATCGCGATCAACCCGGCGTCGGACGGCGTGACGAGCGACCGGTTCAAGATCAAGACCGTCGCTACGGATAGCAACGCCGTTCAGACCCTCGTCGTCAAGAAGTTCGAGGACGTGCTCGAGGCCGATCCGGCACTGACCTTCACCAAGACCCCCGAGAAGCTTCCTCCCACGTTCGTTGTCGACAACGCGGACCTGGGAACGGTGCTCGGCCGTCCGCTCAGCGTGCCCGTCGAGGTTCGCGAGTACCGCGGCGGCGTCGCGGTTCTCCTCGAGAACCTGGAGCCCAGCCCGACACTCAAGAGCCTCACGGAGCGCATCGAGCGCATCCGCCAGACCCCGACCTACAGCGACACGCTCGGACGCCCGCACGAGATCGTCGTGCTCGTGGGCGACGAGACCGCCGTCCGCACCGCGGTGCTCCTGGTCAACGAGCCCGCGATCCCCTTCGAGCCGACGACCCCCCTCGCCTGGCAGCAGGGCGTGGCGAACCGGGAGGCGAACCTCGTGTACGAGGCGCTCGCCGTGGTGTCCACGCCCGCGAGCGTGCAGAACTTCAGCCCGTCGATCGCGGCGACGTTCAAGGCTCAGGCGATCATCGCCACTATTCTGAGCTTCTCGCTCATCACGATCTACATCTGGGTCCGGTTCGGCTCGGGCCGCTACGCCGTCGCCGCGATGGCCGCCCTCGTTCACGACGTCGTGTTCGTGCTCGGTCTGATCGCGCTGTGCGGCTATCTCTACGAGAACGAGACGACGGCCAACATGGCCCGCTCGATCGGGCTGCTCCCCTTCAAGATCGATCTGAACACCGTCGCGGCACTCCTCACGGTCGCCGGGTACTCGCTCAACGACACCATCATCATCATGGACCGCATCCGCGAGAACCGAGGCAAGAGTCTCTACGCCTCCGAGTCCATGATCAACAACGCCATCAACAGCACCGTCAGCCGAACGCTCATCACTTCGGGAACCACCCTCGTCTCCGCCGCCGTGCTCTATGTCTTCGGCGGTGAGGGCGTGCGGGCCTTCGCGTTCGCGCTCTTCGTCGGTGTCGGCGTCGGGACGTATTCCTCCGTCGCCGTGGCCGCCCCCATCGTCTGGAGTCGCAAGGACAAGGATCAGCAGGACTTGCTGCTCGCCGCCGAGGCGCCCAAAGTCTGAGCCCCGGCGGGCCGATAAACAGGTATCGACCCAGGAGACATCGCACCGATGGACTCGGTCTCGGGCAGGTTGGTCGCGGCGGCCGGTCTCCTCATGGTGATCTGGGGCGGCGTCTATTGGCTCTATGACCCCGCCAACAACAAGGCGGTGGTTCTTGCCGAGCCGTTGATCGAGACCCAGCCCAAGATCGGCATCCGCCCCGACCCAGTGCCCGCCGCCCGCCCCGTCATCGAGCCGACTCCCGTCGAGCCGCCCGACGCCTCCCCCCAGGTTCCGTCTCGTCCGCCGCCAACGCCGCGTCCGCGGATCATCGAGCCAGTCTTCGAGTCCTACACCGTCAAGCCCGGCGACACGTTCGAGAAGATTGCCCGGGCGAGGTACGGGTCGTCCGCGATGGCAAGGGCGGTCAAGGCCGCCAACCCGCTGAAGGACCCTCGCCGCCTCAAGGCGGGCGACGTGATCCGCCTTCCCGTGGATCCCGAGAACATTCAGGGCCGCCCAGCCCCCGATGCCCCCGCACCCTCCGCGGGAGGCGTTTCCGAGTATGTCGTGTCCCCGGGCGACTCGCTCTCCAAGATCTCAGCCGCGGTCTACGGCACATCGAAGCACTGGCAGATCATCTTCGAGGCCAACCGCGGGCAGCTCGAAACCCCCGAGCGTCTCCGTGCCGGGATGCGGCTTCGGATCCCGCCCAAGCCCGCGGACTGATACAGTCTTCACCTCATGAAGACCCACCGACACGAGCGTTCCAGGACGGCCTCACGGTCCAAGCCCAAGGCTCGCCAGAGGTTTCTGATCACCGGCGGCGCCGGATTCGTCGGCAGCAACCTCGCCGCTGCGCTCAACGCCCGCGACCCCGCCTGCGAGATCATCATCGTCGATGATTTCCGCTCCGGTTCCTATGCGAATCTCGTCGAGGCGTACGCCCGTGCCGGGCTGCCCGCGTTCTCCGGCGTCGTCCTGCCGGTCTCGATCGAGGACCTCGACTACGAAGCGCTCCTGGATGCGGCGGACTTCGGCGCCGTCTTCCACCTCGCCGCGATCACCGACACCACCGTCAAGGACGAGGCCGAGATGATCGCTGTCAACACCACACCCATGATGGCGATCATGCAGGCCTGCGTCGGCGCGGGCGTTCCGCTCGTCTACGCGAGCAGCGCCGCTACCTACGGCACGCCCCGCGAGGCCGCCGACAGGAAGCCCTTCGCCCTCGCCTCCGCCGGCTCGCCCAACAACGTCTACGGGTTCAGCAAGTGGCTGCTCGAGTGCGAGCACCGCCGATTCGCCCAGTCCTGCGGAGCGACCCCGCAGATCGTCGGGCTTCGCTACTTCAACGTCTTCGGCCCCGGCGAGAGCCGAAAGGGCAAGATGGCCTCGATGGTCTACCAGCTCACCCAGCACATGCTCGACGGAAAGCGCCCCAGGCTCTTCGCCCCGGGCGACCAAAGCCGCGATCAGGTCTCCATCGACGACATCGTCTCCTGCACCATGGCCGCCGCGGGCCTGCTCGGAAAGTCAGCCCCGGCCCCCGGGGTCTACAACGCCGGGTCCGGCGTCGCGACCAGTTTCAACGAGATCGTCGCGGGCGTT
>ERZ1066130.591-NODE-591-length-11365-cov-13.826348_pt1 | contig 11365 bp, 15 predicted proteins | sample MGYA00382777_ERZ1066130 | MGnify/ENA primary metagenome ERZ1066130 (study PRJEB33369, sample SAMEA5778360) | biofilm metagenome | biome: Industrial cooling water; feature: Water cooling tower basin; material: Biofilm | place: United Arab Emirates | collected...
TTTTTATTCGTACCGTTATTACTCGGTCACCCAAACCGAGCAACTCCGAACGGAGCGCTGGCAACTGGAACTTCAGTTTGAATCTCTTAAAAGTCAAATCAGTCCCCATTATCTTTTTAATTGCCTGAACACCGTATCATCGTTACTATATAAAGATAGCTCTCTGGCAGAAGAATTTATCCGCAGGATGGCTGACACGTTGCGCTATGTGTTAGGCCACCACAAGCAAAAATTGGTAACCCTTCGGGAAGAACTGGAATTTGTAAAATCGTATTACTTTCTGCTGCAAGTACGGTATGAATATCATTTGCAAATGGAAATCAATGTGCCCCCGGCTTTACTGGATACACCCATCCCCCCCATGACGTTACAGCTGCTGGTGGAAAATGCCGTGAAACACAATACCATCAGTAAAACACAGCCGTTAAAAGTAACGATTGTGGCGGAAGATAGTTTGTTAAGAATTTCCAATTCGAAAACGACAAGCACCATCAAGGCCGAAAGCTTTCAACTAGGGCTGAAAAATATCCATCAGCGCTATCGGTTTTTTACCTCCCGCCCAGTGATCGTTCGCGATGAAGAGACGTTTAGTGTAGGGCTGCCACTGCTCACCAAAGCCCAGGCTGCATGAAACGTCTTTTCATTCATCACGTTCTTTTCAGGTTGTTTGCGCCCGTTGTTTTTGGTGTCCTGAACTACCTGGTGATTTTACTCGTCAACAACAATGCCCAACAGATCGTCAGCCTGTTTAGCAATGAAGAAGTCTATGTGACCATTTTACTGAGCGTGGTTTCTTTGGAGTCCATGCGTGCCCTGCTGGTGTTTGTTACCTTTCGTTCATTATCCCAGCAGCGAAAAGTTGTTTTACAGTTTTTGGTGACCACGATCATCAGCGTCTTGCTGGTTTTGGTTTCCATCGCCTCCTATTACAAAGGCGTTATCGGTTTTGATATCAGCGTGCGCGAGTTGATCACGTTTGGTGTGATCTATTTCCTGACCGCTCTTTTGTACAATGCCTTATACATTGGCAACCAATACCTGAATATGGAAAACACTCTTCGGCTGGAGCAGGAGCATAAAATGCGGGAAAATCTGGAAGCCGAGTTTGCGGCCTTTCGCCAGGAAATCAATCCAGACTTATTATACGAGAGCCTGGAGCAACTCATCCTGACGCTCCATCAGGAGAAAGATACAGCCGAGGAGTTGATCGATAGTATGGCGGCTTTGTACCGGTATCAACTGATTCACCGGCAGCGCGAATTTGTGTCGCTGACAGAAGAACTTCAGGCCGTTCGTCATCTGTTGCGGCTGGCCAATCAAAAACATGATAACAGCATTCGATGGAATCCCGAATGCAAGGACCCCGATGAGGTGTTGGTCATTCCCGGAGCACTCATCATAGCCATCGATGCCATCCTTCGAAATACCCTGATTTCTGCCCGGTCACCGCTGGTGCTTTCGCTCCAAAAAGAAGATGAATATCTGGTTTTGCATCATAATCTGAACGACAAACTGCAGCTTCACGCGGAAAGTATTCACAGTTTTCAGCGTTTGCAGCGATCGTATTCCGTCTATAGCGAACTCCCCTTTGTTCAGGTTAAAACCGCTCAGGAAAATTATATTAAATTTCCGTTGATCGTAATGGAATCCGTAACCGAGCCTGCATGAGTGTACCCTTAACCGTTTTGATAGTAGAAGACGAAACACCTGCAGCTGAGAAGTTGGAACGGTATCTGCTCAGGCACCATCCGCAAAATAAGGTTGCCGGTATCTGTGACTCCGTGGAGAACGCAGTGACCTGGTTGGAGAAAAACCAGGATTCAGTTGACCTGATCTTTATGGACATCCAGCTAAAAGATGGGGTGAGTTTTGCCATTTTTAAAGAGGTGAAAATCAACAAGCCCGTGATCTTCATCACGGCCTATAATGAGTATGCGCTGGATGCCTTTAAGGTAAATGGCATTGACTACCTCCTGAAGCCTGTCACCTTTGCTGACCTCACCGCCAGTCTTCAGAAACTGGAGACGCTTCGCGGCCAATTGACTCTTACCGACCAGCGTGTTCTTCAGATAAAAGAGCTGGGGACTCCTACTCAACCCTATAAAGAGCGCTTCATGGTCAAAGTGGGGGATCATATCCGGTCCATCACGCGCGATCAGATCGTTTTATTTTTTGCTGACGGCCGCGATGTCTACTTGGTGACCCAGCAACTGCGCAAGTTTATCATAGACTTCACGCTGGAATCACTGGAAGAGGTACTAAACCGTCAACATTTTTTTCGGATTAATCGCACATATATCATTCATATATCCTTTATTCAGGAAGTGATCGTGTATTCCAACAGTCGGTTAAAAATCAACACACACCCTGCCTGGGAAAAAGAGATGATTGTAAGCCGGGAGAAAGTAAACGAGTTTAAGGACTGGTTTGATGGGAGCTTATAAAATTATCTCCTGTGAACAAGCTGCGCAATTAAACATAAATTTTAAATTAAGATCAAACTCATACAAGAGCACCTACATCTCCTAGCTGTAGGGGTCTTCTCCACACTTCATTCGTATCCTTGTCCTTCAGCACCCGTTAATTAGTCCAATTTTTTTAGTTAGTCATGTGTGTGGCATTTATTATTGACGTCATTCTCCACCTACACAGAACTGAGCCCACCAACTGATTCGTTTTGGATGTGGGGTGAATGTGTGACCAGGCAAAGTTTTTGCGGGCATTTTAAGTCAAATGATAATTTCAATTGTTTAAGTGCTTAAAAGTCTCAAATGGCGCACTACTATTTACCCATTTTTCAATATGCTATCAGCAAGTTGGGGGGAAATTCTTTGAATAACTCGCAAAAGTTTCGTCTTGCCTATATTGCTTTCTAACTTACTGTTTTTAAAATTTTTCAAAAATTCGTCTACAAGTTGTTTGGGTGAAATTTTTCCCTTTCCACGCCCTTGCGTCATAGCGGTGTCAACCAAAGGCGGAATAATTTCAAAAACTTTTACGGTTGTGTTTTCTAGTTGATAGCGTAGCGCTTTCGTACCGTTGCGAATGGCCGATTTTGTTGCACAATAAACAGGCGCTGACTTCTTAGGGGCGAAAGCAAGTGCTGACGATATATTGACAATGGCTGAATCTTGCTTCACTGTCAACAGGGGAAGTAGTCCATAAATTATTTGCATAGGGCTTATAAAATTCACGCGAATTTCGGTCTCAATCTTATTGTAACCGTCTGCTTCCTCCTTCCAGGCATAATTATACTGAATGCCCGCGTTGTTAATGACCACATTGATGTCATGATGTTCAAACAAACACTTATCAATAAGATTGCGAACGGCAAGAGGATTACTTAAATCACACACTGTCGTTTTTATTTTGGGAAACTGATTTTCCAATTGCACTAATCTATCGTGATTACTTGAAGTAACAATTATCTTGTTCTCAAGCTCATAAAATTGCCTAACTAATTCATATCCAATACCGGATGTTCCGCCTGTGATAAGAATAACATTATTTCGGGTATACATTTATTTTTTGATTGCTGATAAATAAGTCCATATTATAAAAACGATTTGCAATGGAACTCTAAACCACAAATAACGCAAACCATTTCCGTCAAATGTTGCTTTCTGGTAGTCAATATGCTTCATGGCTGAATAAATATTTGCTGGAAGCAAGAACAGAAAAAAGAAGATTAAAAACCATCCGGAATAATTACTTAACCTGGGAATTAACAAGCCTATTCCAAGTACAATTTCTGCTAAGCCAGTAAGATATATTACTTCTGTTTTAAATGGAACAATGGGAGGTATCATCATGGCCATACCTTTGGTGAATACAAAATATCCTAGTGCGGTAAAAAACAGCATAGCACACATTCCAATTCTTGCAGCTAAGGAGAAGTTGTATTTTTGAGTTATCGCTTTTATGATGAAAATGGAAATCAAGAACACGCTCAACACCACTACTAAGGGTTTCATGGTTTTTTATTTAGGTTAAGGGTTATGGTTACATCCTTTTGGCCCACTTCAAATGCCGACTCCTCAAAGGTTGGAGGTAGCGTTGCCAGATGATTTGGTTATTGCTTTAAGTTTAACATACACCAGAGCAATTATTATAGCAATTTCCCCGATAAAGTACATCAGCACCAATCGGGTTAATTGAGTATAGTGATAAAGTATTAATCCTGAAGTTAAAAGGCAGTAAACAACATTGGCAATGGCTATCACAGTAAGAAAAAATTTCCACTTTTGATTAACAATCAAAAAGCAACTAAGCGAGTAGGCTCCAAAAAAAAATAGCAATAAATGATAGTAGGTGTAATACCGCTTTCGGCATTCCAAAAATAATTTCCGATTCGGCAAGTACAAAAAACAATAATCCGGCAGTGGTCAGTGCGCCAAGTCCGTCCATCAAGAAAAGCCGTTTGGGGCTCCTGTTAATACGTATTGATTTATCTACACTCATTCTAGTTCATATTTTGTGTTTAAATTGTTTCTCAAGCTTCCCATGCTCTTACCTAACAAGCTGTCTGGTGTTTCCCTTGATAAAATACTAGGTTCCATATTAATAATATTTACTCTATGGAGAATCTCTAACAAAGTTAAAATTCTATCTTGTAACTAAGATTAGGAATAACAACCGAAGCCAAGTCCTGATCAATCGTATTATCCCTGAAATTGTATTTGTATCCGTAAAAGTCTGGTCGGCCTGTCAGGTTTAAAATCTTCAAGGAAATCTCGTGCGATAATTTCTTCTTATTTATTTTATAGCTCGCGGTGAAATGCACATTTAAACCTGGTGCAGCCTGGTTGGCAAACGCTTGCGTGTTATCAAACACCACATCCCTTGCTTGCACCGAGGCAGCCACATCTACCGGTGAATAACGGTTGCCGCCCTGATACGTGAAGCGGGTATTTAAACTCAAAACATGTTGACGGGCACTGCTAAGGTACCATTCCTTGCCGAAAAGCGCATTGATCACATAATTGCGATTAAATCTTGAACTGCGCCAAATCCCATCGCCCCCCATATAACGGGAGTTGAAGATGGAAGCGGTGAGTAAATAATAGTAGCCCTGTGACATGAATTTTTCCAGCGTGAAATCAAAGCCATAGTTTCTTGCCCTTCCTGTATTTTGAAGTTTTTGGTTGAAGAACCAATCGGCCTCCAGGTTAACAAATGAAAGCGAACTGTTAGCCACTACCGGCACATTGAATAATTGCTGATAATAGGGTTCAGCTTTGAAGTGGACCAAATCGCTGATCTGCCAATCATAGCTCAGTACAAAGTGATGTGCCCTGGTGAAATCCAGGTTTTTGTTCACTGCTTTTTCTCCCGTATCAAATGAATCGTTGAAATAGTAATTCAGGTTCTCTAATCGACTGTGCAGACCGTAAGCAAAACCCATCGAGTGCTTTTCATTTATCTGATGACGAAGCCCTGCCCGGGGTTCAATGGTGTAGTTATTGTTTAGCATAAACCACTGGGCATTGATACCGGTGTTCAGGGTTAATTGATCCGTAATGCTCACCAGCGAATTGCTGTAAGCCGAAATCAGCGTGCTGAACCCATTAGCATTTACAATCTGTGTTGGTGTGCTGTTCGGACTGATGGTGTTTTCCAACAGAAGGTTATACTTCATGCCGGTTACTAAAACACCCGTGTTGTTAACATGCCTACTGTTAATTTTTTTATTGATTATGGATTTGAATATAAAATTCTGATTGACGTTCTTTATGTTACTGTATGGCATTAAATCCAACGCATCATTCAGGCGCTGGGTGTTCCAGTTGGTGATGCCTGAAGTTGTAGCTAAGGTGGTTTTTATATAGGTGCTGTTATTTAAAAAATACTGATGACTGATGCCCGCTGCATTTACGTATTGTTGGATTCGATCATCCTGTCTGTCATTCTTGTAAACCCAAAGTAAGGGGTCTGTCTTTGGTTTTGCCACCGCATCATCCATCAGGCCCAATCCCCATACGGTAAACGTGCCTGCTCTTTTAGTGGGGAAGTTTAGCTTAAAAGACAGATCCTGATATTTTAAGGTGTTGGCATTTTCGGGCAGCAAGGGCTGTAACAGTGCCAGTGTGGAATACCGATAGTTAAACAGGTAAGATGATTTACCTCCACGTTTAAAGGGCCCTTCTGATGCTGCATCAATTCCAATAATTCCCAGTTGAAAAGTGCTTTCCCTCTTTTGATTATTTCCTTGTCGCATATTGATATCGAACACTCCAGATAAGGCATTGTTGTACTCGGCAGGAAAGGCACCGGTAAAGAAATCAGAGTTGGCCAACATCTGACTACTCAGGGCTGTCAGTGCCCCACCTCCAATCACTCTAAGGTCGCCAAAGTGGTTCGGATTAGGGATTTCAATTCCCTCCATTTTCCATTGCACATACTTGGGTGCATTGCCGCGCACAATAATTCCGTTCACATCCGTATTTCCGGTTACTCCCGCAAAGGCGGAAGCCAGTCTCGCAGGGTCATCAAAACCTCCTGCGTAGCGCTTCGCTTCTTCCACACTCAACATCCGGGCACTTACCATCGCCATCGGGTTAAGGGGTTGTTCTTTAACAATCTGTGGAGTGATCACTACCTCCGATAGTTCGGTGATACTTTCCTTTAGTCTGATCGTTAATACCGTCTGCTTAGACGATGTTAAAACGACCTCGCGAATGATGACCGGTGTGTAATTTACATGACTGACCTGTATATCGTAACGGCCAACCGTGATTTCAGAGATGATAAAATAGCCGAGCGAATCAGATGTAGCTCCAATATTTGAATCGGTGTTTAACAGGAGGATAGAAGCGGATGAAATGGGCGAACCCGAAGCTTCATCCAGCACCAGCCCCCTGATACTTTGTTTTGGCTGCTGTGCGAACAGGAGTGGATAGGTGGCAATGAAAAGAAAGAAGACAAAAGGAATCCGCATCATAAGTATTGTGAATGAGTTAATGAGGCACAAAAGTCCTCGTCACTCACTCCTCCGGCAATACTGATAATTCAGTAATCTTCTATTCCAAAAGACCGTATTTAGAAGCGAACATAACGGCTTCCATCGAGTTAGCTGCCCCCATCTTTTCAAGAAATCGCTGCCGGTGCGTATTAACGGTGTGCACACTGATGGACAGCCTATCAGAAATCTCCTTGCTCAAATAACCTTCTTTCACCAGTTTCAATATTTCAATTTCTCTTTTTGTCAGCTCGAACTCCGGCCTGGCTTCAATTTCTATGGGCACAATATGGCCCGTTCTGAAATTTAGCAGTTGGCTCCTGATACCGTCCATTTGTTCCTGGTTGGGTGAGATGTCCACAATGCTGAGCATTAGCCAGATTTGTCCGGTTTTATCTAATTCCAACATTTGATGTTGTTCAATCAGGCGGACATATTGATTCTTCGCATTCAAAATCCGGTACTCATTAATCAGCTTATGATTTAGTTTTTCGTCAGGGGTGAAGGCATTAAATAGCTTAATCAGCGATACGCCATGCAGGCTGAGTTTCAGCGCATCTTGTTGCTGAATCTTTTCAGCAAAAAAATGCTGACCCTTGTCTTTATAATCCTCCGGTCTGTACCCGAGATACTGCCCGTAATTGGAAGAGTAGAATACCATGTTGCGTTTGCTGAAGTCAAAAAGGCTGATCCCTGAGTTGGTGGTACTCGCCAGAATGGTTAATGCTTTTATGTGATTGTTTAAAAGCCCATAGTCCAGATTTTCATCTTTATACTTTAATTGAAGAAGGTGCCGGAAGAAAATTTCCTGAATGCCATTTGATTCGCCCATAGGGTAAGCAAGATGCAAAAATTTGTAGTAAAAATTTTATGCAATTTAAGCGTGGCGCGCCTAAAAACTATCAATCAGCACTGAACTTGAATAGATGAAATCTAGTATAATGTCTACCGAATGGCGTCCCGAAGATGCCGGCAGCAAATTCTGCCCAAGGACGGAGAATACCAAAAAAAACAACACGAGCTATTACTCTGAATTTAGTTGTTTTTACCTTTCTCAAAATAAATTCAAAATCGGCTCGTCTCTTTAGTCATTCCCCGCCTTTGCTCCGGGAAGCCGACTCTTAATCCATTTAATCTGTCCGTTATGATTTGATTCATGTTCACAAACATGAAACCATTTACAATAGTTGTTTGTCGGCATACTTTGAAAACCGGATGGATCAATTTTCAATAACCAATCATCATCTCTTTTTTTAAACTCGTTTATTGTCGCGAAACGAGTCTCGTTTAAAATGTTCAGGTAGTAGTCCAGGCCATTTCCCTTAATCAATTTTCTACCCTTCTCACCAAGACGCATGGCTGCGTCCCAGTTAATTTTTCCGTCACCCTTGAAATCAATATTCCACTCAAACGTCTTTATTTGGTATTGCCTTTCCGTTGCCGCTAAATGGAGTAACATGGCCCCAATCGTATTTGCCTTCGGGTCATGTAGATAGTCCAATTCTTCCTTCGTCATAGTTTCAACTCCCAAAACAACAACATTTCTCATCCATGTCATCATGGATAAAAGCGTCCCCATTTGAGGCGAGAATCCTTCCCTGGGCCAATGATATGAATTCCGTCAGTTATCGCGTTATTATTCGGAAGTCCTACATTTGGAAGAATACTTAGTCCGGCCATTCCGGTTGCAGCAGCAGCTGTCTTCTTGATAAAATTTCGCCTATTAACCTTCTTGTCCATAGCTATAAATTTTTTCAGGAGTCGTTACTCTATTTTTGTTTGTCCTGCGGCATGACAGCCCGCGCCCCGTAGGCATGACGGCTTCGGATTTCGTAGCACCGTCCTGTGCCACTGCCGAAACGAAATATAAAACCAAATTTCGCATGAACCCCATATCCATAGCGGGAATACATACACTGTTGCGCGCGTTATTTCAGCTCAATCCCATTTCCCACTACCAGGTCGGTTAGATTTACTTTCCTGAAATAAAATACTTTGTCCTCAGACTTAAAGGATCTATCATTATCCGAGTCTCGTTGAATTTTTATCAATAAAAAGCCTTGTTTTTCATAATTGTTAAATGATACAACATTTTCTGTTCCGTCAGTCAGTTGCTTCAAAATCTGTCCGTCTACTGAAACCGCAAATAAAACAGAGGGATCTCGCTCGTCAATTCGTCCACTGCTATTTGTGTCCTTAGGTTTGACCAGAAGAAAAATCCATTTCTTGGTTAGGTTCTTTATCTGATCTGCCGTTCGTGTCCCGTAGCTGTCATTGATACTCCTTACTGATTCGATAAAGGTATCCTTGTCAAATACTTTTTTATACGTGTCCGTTTGAAAATTGTAAGCAACCATGTTTGCATAATAGTCACCCCAGAAAGCGATCTTATTGAATGATAAAAACTCTTCGTTATACCTTGTCGGTATCAACAGTGTTGAAAGTGAGTCCGTCAGTATCGGTTCTCCAAAGTACCGCGCTGGTCCTTTTTGACAAATTCCGTCATGGATCAAAATTGTCAGTCCTACTAAAAGTGTGTTTACTAATTTCTTCATAGTCTCGTCATTAAAATAATTGGCGCCAAGGAAGGTATTTGCGTTCGAGCGGAGCTTTCGAAGCCGCATTCTGTCCTCCCGCGCTTCGCGGAAACCAAACGCTGGACGAAGATAAAAAATTATACCAACTAGCAACGTTAATTGCTTATGCTTGAAGGGAGTAGGACTGTTCAATCAAAGGTTATTGGTTTAAGGAAATTATTATCGGCTTGATTAAAACGTTCTTGTTATTTGTTCAATACGCCTATGTACTCGTGTAAGTCCCTAAGTATTAGATCAAAGTCATTTGTTATTTTAATGTTTTTATCACGAATTACACTTTCGGTAGTAAAAAATTGATTTATCAAATTTCCATAAATAGGCTGTTGAACCTCATCCGCAAACTCTTTTAAATCAATGGCCAATGTTGATACGTTTTTTTGATACAGGTATGCTTTCGAATGTATCATTATTTCATTTCTAAAGTATTCAGCTGTTTTATTTTGCTGATCATACAAATGTTGAAGGTCAGGTAGTTTGCTCTCATAAACATTGTAAATTTTAATCTGAATAGAATCAGGTAGTTTGGTTAATAAGCCACTGCTTATTCCTGACAAATAAGCTGGAGACTTTGAGTCAAACAACCCGAATTCCTTGCCCGCCAGCAAGTTGTAGAACCAAAAAAGTTCTGATTCACCAATTTTTCCAAGATCACGTTGTATACGAAGAGAATCTAGATTTTGAAGCCAAGTATTTGTTCCCTTCAAGTCAGATTCAAGGTGAGCTTTTCCAATTTTCGCATCTCGTATAAGGGATTCTGCCAGACCGATGAGTTCTTGTTTTTGTCGGTTGTCTTCTCTCCATTGCTCAAATAAAAAGGAAATAGTAATACCAATAAAAATAATACTAATTTCAACTAAGTAAACCAGTAGCCGTTGATAAATGCTTTTGAAATTTTGTCTATTGAATAGTGTCATAAATAATCTATGGCGATTCCTCATGCGTCAAAATGTTAATTGATGAGAGTCATGTTGGTGTTTCCCAGTGGTCGGCTTTTGAAACCTTTTGTCCAAAATGAACAAACATTTAACGAAGATAATACTTTGAATTTACACGTCATCCCACCGCGCTATTGCAGAAGCATTTTGTTGTGGCCAGTTGGGTTTCGTCCGCATATGTCATACGGCTCTTATTTTTTCTCTGTCGACCAATTTGAAGTCGGTCAGTTGTCCACCGTCACCTGTCAGCAAATGGTTCTTTGTCATTTGGGTCGGTGCCGAATCTTAATATGTGTCCGTCTGGGTCTTCGACTTGCATTTCATAAGCCCAAGAGAAATTTGTTGGTGGAAGTTTAATGGTCACACCCTTTGACTTTAATTTTTCATGTAATGCAAATATGTCTCCGTCAAAGCCAATCCAAACCCAAGTCCCGGGTAGTCCTTGTCCCCCTCTACATATATAGATTCCGGAATTGTCTTGATTGATACTTGTAAAATTATCGTCACCCCAGTCAGCTTTTTTGAATCCAAGGGCGTCAACGTAAAACTCTAAACTCTTTGCCATGTCGGTCACGTAAAGAATTGGAGCAATATTCTCAACACGAAACTTTGGTTTAGAATTTTCAGTCATATTATGTCTATTGAATTTGTGATTCCTCTTTTCAGTCAAACGAGACTTTTGTCATCGAGGTCGTCTTTGTCCACGGAGCCGACCCAATTGGCCACAACGTTTGTGTTTGCGCAGTGGTGGGCTTTTGAAAACGTATTTGTCCCACGTGACCAAATGTTGAACGAAGATAGAAACTTATAGCTTACACAACACCCCACCATTGCTCTTAGGTTTACGTCATACTAAAAAGCTTACTACATTTCCT
>ERZ1066130.592-NODE-592-length-11360-cov-10.745599_pt1 | contig 11360 bp, 9 predicted proteins | sample MGYA00382777_ERZ1066130 | MGnify/ENA primary metagenome ERZ1066130 (study PRJEB33369, sample SAMEA5778360) | biofilm metagenome | biome: Industrial cooling water; feature: Water cooling tower basin; material: Biofilm | place: United Arab Emirates | collected...
TGGCGGGGAGCCAGGGCCTGCCTTCGGCGGTGCGGGCGGCGAGCCAGGCGCCGGTGGCGCTGGCGGGGGCGCGGACCATTCCCCAGCCGGCGTAGGCGAGGTACATGGGGAAGAAGAGTGGGAGGAGGAGGGCGAGGGACCAGCGCGAGCCGAGGGGCCGGGCGGCGAAGGCGAGGGGGAGGCCCAGGAGTGTGGCGAGGAGGGCGATGGCGGCGGCCCAGGCGGCGGTGCGGATCCAAGATTCGAGAGAGACGGCGAGGTCGATCGGGGTGGTGGAGGTTGAGGGTGGGGTGAGGGTGGCGTCGCGAAGGACGCCCAGGGCGGGGAGGCCGAGGGTGATGAGAAGGGAGAGAGAGGTCCAGAGGGCGGCCCAGAGGGCGGTGGAGCGAGGGGAGCGTGGCGGTTTGGGGAGCGGGGTGGGGTGGGGGCGTCCCATGAGGGGAATGTACCGGGGTTGGGGTGGCGGGCTGCTTGGGGCGTGGGTGGTGCCGGGCGTGGGGTGCGGCGGTACGATCGCGGCGAGATGAGCAAAGGAACGAATACGCCGTACTCGACCCGGATCGCGCGTTTGCGTGGGCTTCTGCAGGACAAGGAGTGTTCGCACGCGTTGGTGACGAGCGCGACGGACGTGGGGTATCTGACGGGGTATACGGGGGGCGATTCGTACGTGGTGATCCCGACGGCGGCGAACGCCAAGCCGGTGATCGTGAGCGATTTTCGGTATCAGGAGGAGTTGGAGCACTTCAAGGGTCTGGCGGAGGTGGTGATCCGGAAGGGGTCGATGGTGGAGGCGGTGGGGGAGGTGCTCCGCGGGGTGAAGGCGTCGAAGGTGGCGTTTCAGGCGGAGTGCATGACGGTCGCGGAGCGGGACGCGATCGCGAAGCGGCTGGAGAAGAACACGCTTGTGCCGACGACGGGGCTTGTGATCGGGCTTCGGCGGGTGAAGGACGAGCACGAGATCGGGCAGATCCGCAAGGCGATCAAGATTCAGGAACAGGCGTTGATCGAGGTGCTGCCGACGCTCAAGCCCGGTGAGACGGAGTTGGAGGTTGCGGGACGGCTTGAGGCGGGGATGAAGCAGCGTGGGGCGACGGGGCTGGCGTTCGGGACGATCATCGCGGCGAGGGCGAACGGGAGCCTGCCGCACTATCGCCCGAGCACGACGAAGGTTGGGTCGGGGCAGGGGTTGCTGATCGACTGGGGCGCGGTGTACGAGGGGTACCGCGGGGATCTGACGCGGACGTTCGCGATGGGGAAGTGGCCGAAGAAGCTGGCGGAGATCTATCCGATTGTTCTTGAGGCGCACGAGGCGGCGGCGGGAGCGTTGTCGGCGGGGAAGCGATCGTCGGAGGTGGACAAGGTGGCGCGGGAGGTGATCACGAAGGCGGGGTATGGGGAGCACTTCGGGCACGGGCTCGGGCACGGGATCGGATTGGACACGCACGAGGAGCCGCGGATGTCGCACATGATCGCGGGTTCGATCCTTCAGGCGGGGAACGTGGTGACGATCGAGCCCGGGATCTATCTGCCGGGGGTGGGCGGGGTGCGGTTGGAGGATGACTATCTGGTGATGGAGGGTGGCTGCCGGAAGCTGTCGTCGCTGCCGAAGGACATGGAGTGGGCGACGCTGGATGTGTAAGGGTGGGTGGTGTGGAAGGTTCCGGGCTTTGTTTGGCGTTGTGATGGGGGGTTGGCGTGTGGGGTAGAATGCCCGCTTCTCCGCCGCGTCGTGCGCGGCTCTCTCGTAGGACCAACACGCATGCTTGACGCTTCGAAACTGAAGGACCTTGTCCAGTTGATGGTCGATAACGACTTGACTGAACTGGACTTGCGTGATGCTGACCAGAAGGTGACGATCCGGCGTGGGCCGCAGGGCGTGGTGCAGACGTACGCCCCGATGCCGATGCAGGCGGCGGCGCCGGCGGCCGCGGCACCTGTGGCGGCGGCGGCAGGAACCTCGGCTGGGGGGGCCGCTGGAGCTGCTGGTGCGGCGGGGGGCGGTGAGGACGCGGGGCTGATCGCGATCGAGAGCCCGATGGTGGGGACGTTCTATTCGTCGCCGAACCCGGACGCGGGCCCGTTTGTAAAGGTTGGCTCGGCGGTGACGCCCGACACGGTGGTGTGCATTGTCGAGGCGATGAAGGTGTTCAACGAGATCAAGGCCGGGAAGGCCGGGAAGGTCGAGCGGATCCTGGTCAAGAGCGGGGACGCGGTGGAGTTTGGCCAGAAGCTGTTCCTGGTGAGGCCCTAGTGCGAGAGACGAAGAGACGCAGAGACGGAGAGACGAAGTGGCCGGAGTCAAACGGTTTGAAGACCTGGTCGCGTGGCAGCGTTCTCGCTCGCTCTGCGTTGAAATCTACAGAGTCACGGGGTCGTTTCCGAGCGACGAGCGGTTCGGGCTGGTTTCCCAGATGCGACGGGCCTGCGTTTCCATCCCGTCGAACATTGCCGAAGGGTTCGGACGGCAGACGACGCCTGGACCTTGTCCGATACCTCCGCATGGCCCGCGGCTCGTTGTTCGAGGTGCAAACCCAGGCTCTGATTGCGGTCGATCTCGGGTTCATGACCGAGGCCGAGCTTCCGAGCGAGTTGATTGCCGAATGTGACCGTGTATTGCAAGCACTCATCAGGAGTCTCGAAGAGCGTGTGTGACCTGGTGGCATTCACTTCGTCTCTGCGTCTCTTGGTCTCTCCTTCTCTTTCGAGGTATTCATGTTCAAGCGAGTTCTGATCGCCAACCGCGGAGAGATCGCTCTCCGCATCATGCGTGCGTGCCGGGAGCTTGGGATCGAGACGGTGTGCGTGTACTCGACGGCGGACAAGGATGCGCCGTACCTGAAGCTGGCGGACCGGGCGATCTGCATCGGGCCTGGGCCGGCGAAGGAGTCGTACCTGAATATCTCGCGGCTGATCGCGGCGGCGGAGATCGCGGATGTGGACGCGATTCATCCGGGGTATGGGTTCCTGTCGGAGCGGCCGGATTTTTCGCAGGCGTGCCGGGACTGCAAGATCGAGTTCATCGGGCCGAGCCCGGAGGCGATGCAGGCGCTGGGCGACAAGGTGACGTGCAAGAAGACGGCGAAGGAGAACGGGGTGCCGGTGTTCCCCGGGAGCAAGGACGCGATCGAAGATGAAGAAGAGGCGGTGAAGGTCGCGAACCAGATCGGGTTCCCGGTGATCATCAAGGCGTCTGCGGGGGGCGGCGGGCGCGGGATGAAGGTGTGCCACAACGAGGCGACGCTGAGGTCGATGCTCCGGATCGCGAGCCAGGAGGCTCAGGCGGCGTTCGGGAACGGCGCGGTGTTCATCGAGAAGTACCTGGAGAAGGCGCGGCACGTCGAGATCCAGATGCTGGGCGACAAGCACGGGAACGCGGTGTACCTGTGGGAGCGTGATTGCTCTCTCCAGCGTCGGCACCAGAAGGTGATCGAGGAGGCGCCGGCGCCGAACATCGATCGCGAGAAGTTCAAGAAGGTGTGCGAGGCCGCGGCGAAGATGATCAAGGCTGTGGGGTATGCGGGTGCGGCGACGTGCGAGTTCCTTCTGGATGAGAAGGGCGACTTCTACATGCTCGAGGTGAACACGCGGGTGCAGGTTGAGCACCCCGTGACGGAGATGATCACGGGCGTGGACATCGTGCAGATGTCGATCCGGATCGCGGCGGGGGAGAAGATCCCGTTCAAGCAGGAGGACGTGAAGATCAACGGGCACGCGATCGAGTGCCGGATCTGTGCGGAGGACCCGGCGGAGGGGTTCAGGCCTTCGGCTGGGAAGATCACGCAGTGGGAGACGCCGGGCGGGCTGGGCGTGCGGCTTGATACGCACGTGGTGCCGGGGTATGTGGTGCCGCCGAATTATGATTCGATGGTGGCGAAGTTGATCGTGCACGCGCCGACGCGTGAGCAGGCGTTGGACCGGACGCTGCGGGCGCTGCGGGAGTTCAACGTGGGGCCGATCAAGACGACGATCCCGCTGCACCAGAGGCTTGTGCAGAACACGGACTTCCGGAAGGGCGGGGTGGACATTCACTACCTGGAGCGGCTGCTGAAGGGGTGATAACAGAGGTCGGGGCTCGGGAATGAGCCTTGCGTGAGGAGGGGGAGTCCTGTAGGCTGACGAGGACGCGAGCGGGTCGCCCTCGTCGAGAGGGCGGCTGGCTTTGGCGTGAATGGAGAGAGGCGATGCGCATGAACGGTGTGACGGCGGTTGCTGCGGTGTGTGCGGCGGGGTTGGCGTTGCCGGCGCTGGGGCAGTCGAACATCGAGCCGTTGCTGAAGTTCGCGTGGACGGAGAACACGGGGTGGCTCAACTGGCGTGATGCGGGGAACCCGGCGGGCTCTCAGGGTGCGCGGATTCTGGACACGTTCATGTCGGGGTTCGTGTGGGGGGAGAACATCGGGTGGATCAATCTGGGCGATGGGACGCCCGCGAACGGGATCGCGTACGCGAACGTGAACGGGACGGACTTCGGGGTGAACATCGGGAATGACGGTGTGCTGTCCGGGCTGGCGTGGGGCGAGAACGTCGGGTGGATCAACTTCAACACGGCGCCGACGCTTTTGGCGTTCAATCAGCACGCGCGGGTGGATCGATCGGCGGCGCGGCTTCGCGGGTACGCGTGGGGCGAGAACATCGGGTGGGTGAACCTGGATGACGCGACGAAGTTCGTGGGGATCGACTGCCCGACGGACTTTGACGACGACGGGTTCGTGGACTTCTTTGACTTCGACGCGTTCGTCGCGTGCTTCGAGGGGTTCGGGTGCCCGGCGGGAAAGACGGCGGACTTCGACGGGGACGGGTTCGTGGACTTCTTTGACTTTGACGCGTTCGTGGCGGCGTTCGAGGCCGGGTGCTGAGCGCTCGGTCAGGTGAGCGGCCAGCGCATGACGACGCGTGAAGACATGGGCGGGTGACGAAGGACGAGTCGGAGGCCGCGGAAGTCTTCCGGCGCCCATCCCATGCGTGCGTACATGGCGGATGCCATTTTGGAGAGCCCCGGGACGGCGGGGGTGGCCTGAGCGGGTGGCCGCCCGGCGAGTTCGAGGAGTCGTTCCTGGAGCGGGAGTTCGTTGTCCGGGGTTTGTGCGCCGGGGCCGTCGGGCCCGCCGTGGGGGAAGCCGTACATCTTGACTTCGGGGAGGGCGGGCATGCGAACGTCTTTGTGGACGAGGAGATCGAAGACGAGTTCCTCGACGGGGAGGGTGATGGGGGCGGCGGCGGATCCCCAGAGGTTGTTGGGCCCGGGCTTGCTGTCGATGCCGCGGTAGATGTAACCGAGGTAGCAGTCGAAGGCGCCGCGGTTTCCGACCTGACCTGCGGGGAGGCAGATTTCGACGCCGTCGGCGGTGGGTCGGCATTCGAGCTGGGGCATGGAGGGGGAGCAGAAGGATCGGACGATGAGCGGCGTGTCGCCCGGGGCCTTGGGCTCGATCTCTTCCATGCCGCGGTCGTTTCGGAGTGCGGCGCCCTTGTCGTCGTGGGTCTGGGCGCGTGCGAGCCTCCAGCGGACGCTGGGGCGGAGTCGGCGGAGTCCGACGAGCCCGGTGAGCATGACGTAGTCGTGGGTGGAGTCGGCGGAGCCCGGGGCGACCATCATCATGGTGAGGCGTGTGCGGGCTTGAACGCCCCAGACGCTGCTGTTGCCGCGGAAGGCCATTTCGCGGCCGTTGAGTGAGGCGGTGTCGGGGGCGAGCATTCCCATGCTCTCGAGGGTGAGTTCGAGCTGCTCGCGATCGCCGGCGTGCTCTTTCACGACGTCGAGGAAGGAGCGCATGGCGGAACGGACGGAGTCGGCGGCGTGGTGGGGTGCTCCTGCGCGTTCGAAGGCGTCGACGGCGAGTTCGACGCCGGCCTGTCCCGGGAGGTGCTGGAGGGCGGAAAGGGGGTCGGCGGCGCCGACGACGCGGGAGAGTTTCCAGGTGAGGTTTCGGTTGAGTTCGAAGCGTCGGGCGACTTCCTGCGGCTCTCGGGGGTCGGCGCCGACGGAGTCGAAGAGATCGATGAGGGCACCGCGGATGCCCTGGAGGGCGAGTCGGCTCTCCTCGACGAGCGCGAGGGGTTCTGTAAGGGTTTTGGAGGGATCTCCGGTGGGCATGAGTCAAGTTTAACGCAGGATCGATCGGATGGGTGGTGGCCTGGACTGTTTTTTCTGATTTCACTGAGATTGTCTTTGCAAACAAACGATGGAGGTGTAGGATGGGACCGTCGCCGGCCGGGCAGGCCGTCGCAATGGAGTTCGACCATGGCGCATGCACGAGCGGGTTTGCTGGTTCGTCCGGTGGTGATGGTGGCGTTGGCGGGTGCGGCGAGCGCGGTGGGTGCGCCGCCGGCGTTGATTGTGACGTCGCTCGCGGATGATCTGTCGTCGGACGGGGATCGGGCGGTGGGGTTGCTGTTTGACGCGCAGCTGGCGGAGTATCAGATTTACCGGTGGCAGCGCGGGGTTGGGTTCTCGGTGGTTCCGGGGCTTGGGCTGTCGGCGGAGCCTGTGCGTGGGTCGTCGGATCTGTCGGTGCTGGCGACGGGGCGTCGGAATGATGCGGACTGGGGCGGGCTGAACTGCTTTGCGGGGTACTGCACGTTCGGGGACTGCACGCCGGGCGAGCCGTTGCCGCCGCTGAATCCGTGCTCGCCGCCGAATCTGGCGCATTCGTGGTCGGCGGGGACTGGATGGGTGAACGCGGGGTCGGTGCCGCGGCAGTTGGACGCGGCGACGGGTCGGTTCTTCGGCGGGACGCGTTGCGACAGCAGCGTGAACACGGCGAACGATCTTTCGGGGAACGGGCGGTACATCGTGGGCGGTGCGTGGTCGGCGCAGTTGCTGCGTTCGGATGGAGAGCCGGGGTCGGGGTTGTGCGGTGACTTCGTGGCGTTCATCGCGGATCGGACGTTGGGGACGGTTGCGGCGTTGCCGGTGCAGCCTGGGACGACGATCTCGCGAGCGGACTCGGTGAATCACGACGGGACGGTGATCACGGGGTACGACCAGGGCGAGGTGATTGATCCGGAGTTTGGCCCGTACGAGGGGCGGCGGATCTGCGTGTGGACGGACGGGGTGCAGACGATTCTGGACAACATCTCGTCGTCGTTTTCGACGTTCCCGGTGAATCCGGCGGGGACGGTGGTGGCGGGGTTCCCGTCGGCGAGTTTCTCGAACGTGACGTTCGGGACGAACGTGGCGCAGTTGGTGCGGTGGGTTCGTCAGAATGACAACTCGTGGGTGCCGGAGGCGTTGGGTCGGCCGGCGGACTTCCTGGACTCGGAGGGTGTGCTCAAGCCTTTCCTTGGGCTGACGGTGACAGCGATCAGCGAGGACGGGAACACGATCGTGGGGACGGCGGGGTACGGGAACGACTTCTTTGATCAGGTTTCGCGGGCGTTCATCTGGAACCCGAACATCAACGACGGGGTGCCGATGGATCTTGGGGCGTATGTGGCGTCTCTTGATCCGTCGTCGCCGATCGTGACGGACGGGCTTGTGCTGTCGGCGGGTCGATCGGTGAGCGCGAACGGGAACGCGATCGGGGTGAGCCTGTCGCGTGCGTCGGAGTGCGACCCTTCGGAGAACGGTCTGCCGACGCTGACGCACGGGGTGCTGTATCTGGACGGAGCGCAGGCGCCGTGCGATGCGCCGCGCGTGGCGATGCAGCCGCGGGGCGATGTTTCGATCCAGTACACGCCGTTCGGCGTGGCGATCAACGCGTTCGTGTCGGGTTCCTGGCCGCTGTCGTTCCAGTGGCAGCGGGAGGACCCTAACACCCCCGGTCAGTGGATCAACCTGTCGGACGCGTGCTCGGGGTTCCCGTACGGCGGGGAGTGGAACTACGAGGGGACGACGACGAACCAGTTGCGCGTGGGTCAGGCGACATGCGGGAACAACCGCGACGGGCGGTACCGTGTGATCGTGTCGAACCCGTGCGGTTCGATCGCGACGGAGCCGGCGGAAGTGACGTTCCAGCAGGGGACGACGATCACGCAGCAGCCTGTGGACGCGACGGGGTGCCCGGGCTCGTTCGTGGGGTTCTTCTCGATTGCGATCAGCAATTCGGCGGATCTGGCGTCGCAGTGGGAGATCGCGCCGGCGTCGGATCCTGAGAACTTCGTGCCGCTGGACGAGGGCCCGAACGTGGCGCCGGACGGGCGTGAGTTGTCGGTGTTCGGAGCGGGTGGTCAGTTCCTCGGGATCACGCCCGGGGCCGGGGCGATGCCGAGTTCGTACCGGCTGCGGTGTCAGTTCGTGAGCCCGTGCGGGAACGCGATCACGGAGACGGTGTCGCTGACGATCTGCCCGGCGGACTTCACGTGCGACGGGTTCCTGGACTTCTTCGACTTCGACGCGTTCATCGCGTGCTTTGAGAACACGGACAACTGCCCGTTCGGTCGGACGGCGGACTTCGACGGGGACGGGTTCGTGGATTTCTTCGACTTTGACGCGTTCGTGGCGGCGTTCGAGGTGGGGTGCTGAGTGGGAGGGGCTAAATAGGCCCTTGATATCCGAAATGTGATATACTCCTCCGTGCCGGGCGCGTCCCCGGTGCGGAGGTTTTTTTCATGCGGAACGTGCCTGCGATGGGAGTGGCGTTGGTCGTCGGGGCGTTGCTGATGGCGGGCGTCGCGGTGGGCGAGCCGACGTTTTCGTGGCGGTACTACCGGCCTGGGAACACGGGGATCCAGGGGGATTACTGCGAGGCGTTGTGGATCGGGGCGGATGGTCGGCCTTGGGTGGGGGGGTACGACGCGTCGTTCGAGGAGGGGGGGATCGCGCAGTTCATCCGCGAGGAGAATCGGTGGGTGAACATCTCGAACGTGGACTACCCGGAGATCGGACATCCGGACAACACGGGCGTGGCGCGGGTGTCGGACATCGCGGCGGATGCGCAGGGTCGGCTCTGGATGGGGACGGGGCACGGGGCGTTGTTCTTTGATCCGGCGGTGGGGCCGGCGTCGCTGAAGCGGTTTGATCCAGGGAACTCCGGGATGCCCGGCGGCTGGTGCGAGGACGTGGACATCGCGCCGGACGGGACGATCTGGTTCGCGTCGCGCTCGACGGCGTGGGGGTGGTTTGGGGTGTCGAGGTTCAATCCGGCGACGAGCCAGTGGAGCACGTGGCCGATCGACGCGAATCTGATCACGGTTCGGCCGACGCCGAGCGGGCAGAATCCGTTGGGGTATGAGGTGATCGCGGCGGGAGACGGGCACGGGAATCTGCAGAGGTTCAGCAGCGAGACGGGGTTGTGGAGGACGCCGCCGTTTACGGGAGCGGCGGGGGAGGTGGCGGCGTTGGTGGGGAAGGACTCGACGGACGACTCGGGATACACGTGGGCGCGTCGGGCGACGTCACCCGGGATGCCTTTGCAGTTGGCGCGTCAGGATCCGCATCCGTCGGGGGCGTGGTTCGTGCCGAGCGAGCCCTACGCGGGCTTTGGGGACAGTGTGCTGGCGTTCCGCGCGTTGTCGGGCGGGCGTGCGTTGATGGCGGACGGGTACGGGCGGGTGTGGCAGTTCGATGGATCGGGATGGGTGGACTACGGGATCTGGAAGGAGGGCCCGTACGTGGAGACGTACGCGGTGGGGATCCACACGGACGGGACGGTGTGGGCGAGCGGGATCGGGGGGATGTCTCGGCGAGATCCGGTGAGCGGGGTGTGGGAGCGGTACCGGATCACGAACACGGCGAACTTCGATTCGTTCAACAACGATCTGGATGTTCGCGGGAGCGTGGTGTACGCGTGCGCGAACGCGGGGCCCGGGGCGGGCGGGATGGTGAGTTTCGATGGGCAGCGGTGGACGGGCTTCAATGGGCTGCATTACGGGCTTGGGCACGATTGGCCTTTCCCGACGGACAACAGCGAGGCGGTGATGATCCAGTCGGACGGGAAGGTGGTGGTGAACCCGATGTTCAACGGGGTTCGGCGGTGGGATGGATCGGGGTTCACGACCCTGGAGACGGGGACGACGGTGCGGGATTTCGCGGAGGATTCGCTGGGGCGGGTGTGGTATGTGGGTGAGTACTACACGCTGAAGCACCGGCAGGGGAACGGGTGGCGGTCTTTGGGGATTACGGGCTGGGGCGGGTGGATTCACACGGATCCGTCGAGGCCTGGCACGGTGTGGGCGGCGGCGAGCCATGAGATCGTGCGGACGGATGGCACGTATCGATTCTCGCGGCTTCTGGAGTCGCTGCCGGAGTTGGATCCGCAGTCGGACACGTTCTCGGGGCTTGCGGTGGGAGCGGATGGGTCGGCGTGGATCGGCGCGTGGACGCCGGGGACTGGGGCTGGGGCGTTGATTCGCGTGGACCCGTCGACGGGGCAGCACCGTGTGTGGCGTGCGGGGACGGCGGAGTGGCCTTTCCCGGGCGAGTATGTGTCGCCGCTGGGCGTGACGCCGGACGGTCGGTTGTGGATGCAGTACGACAGCGAGTATCTGGTGGCACGTCGGGGGTTGTGCGCGTTCGACGGGGTGAACGTGATTGATTTTCCCGCGCCGCCGTCGGGCGAGCCGCAGTGGGGCGGGCTGCCCCATGCGTCGATCAAGGAGTTTGTGGTTCGCCCGATGCCGAACGGGTATGAGGTTTGGATGAGCTGCCTGAGCCGAGGGATCGCGGTGCTGTCGGTGAGGACGGCGTGCGAGGCGGACTTTGACGGGGACGGGTTTGTGGACTTCTTTGATCTGGACGCGTTCGCGGCGTGCTTTGAAGGCCAGGGCTGTCCGGCGGGGAAAACGGCGGACTTTGACGGGGACGGGTTCGTGGACTTCTTTGATCTGGGGGCGTTTGTGGAGGCGTTCGAGGCGGGGTGTTGAGGGGTTGATTTCGGGGCTTGGAATGGGGAGGCGGTTCGTGTAGGCTGGGGCGACCCCGGGTCTCGGCCGGGCACGGAGTCGCTCATGCTTTATCGGAACGTGGTGTGTGTTGTGCCCGTGGTGTGGGCGTCGCTGGCGATGGGGCAGGTCGGCGAGGTGGAGCGGTTTGTCGCGCCGGGGGGATTGGAGCCGGATGCTTCGTCGCCGGCGTTCTCGAGGCCTGCGGCGAGGCCGAGCCGGGGGGTGATTGCGCGCGTGGATCATGAGGCGCTGCGAGTGCGTCTTGCGGGTGCGCCAGCGGAGCGAGTCGGGGAGCGGTTGCGGGACTATGGGCTTGAGATCGAATTGCCGCATCCTTCGGCGGAGGGCGGGACGTTGCGGTGCGTGGTGGCGGAGTCGGCGGTGATGGATGGTGGGTTGGCGGCGCAGTTTCCGGACATTCGGACGTACATCGTGGAGACGGTGGAGGCCGGGGCGTTGTCGGCGACGGGTCGGCTGGAGATTTCGAGGCGTGGGTTGTCTGGGATGTTGCGGGCGACGCCGGCGGGTGTGGAGAG
>ERZ1066130.593-NODE-593-length-11348-cov-9.109271_pt1 | contig 11348 bp, 8 predicted proteins | sample MGYA00382777_ERZ1066130 | MGnify/ENA primary metagenome ERZ1066130 (study PRJEB33369, sample SAMEA5778360) | biofilm metagenome | biome: Industrial cooling water; feature: Water cooling tower basin; material: Biofilm | place: United Arab Emirates | collected...
ATGCTGCCTCGCGGGCGAGCGGAGGGGTGGGATCGGCGGGGGGGGCGAGGGGCGGGGAGTGGACGGCTGCGGGTGGGGCTGCTTTCGCCGGATCTGCGGGAGCATCCGGTGTCGCGTTTTTTGAGGCCGTTTTTGGCGCGGGCGGACGCGTCGCGGGTGGAGTTCGTTGGGTATCACCTATCGATGGCGGAGGACGATCGGACGCGGGAGATCGCGGGGCATTGTGCGGCGTGGCGGAACGTGGCGGGGATGCCGGACGAGGCGCTGGCGTCGGGGATCGCGGCGGACGGGGTGGATGTGCTGCTGGATCTGGCGGGGTTTACGAACGGCGGCCGGCCTCGGGTGCTGTCGGCGTGTCCGGCGGGTCGGGTGGTGTCGTGGATCGGGTATGCGCACGGGCTTGGGATGCCGGGGGTGGTGAGGCTTTCGGACGCGTGCGTCGATCCGGCGTCGGCGGAGGTTCGGCACATTGAGGGGTGCTTTCTTGCGGATGAGCCGCCGGCGGAAGCGAGGGAGCGTCGGAGTCGGCGATCGAGCGGGGAGCGAGCGACGACGCTGGGGTGCTTTGCGAGCATGGCGAGGCTGACGTCGGCGACTCTGGACGCGTGGTCGGCGGCGATGCGGGCGTGCCCGGGTGTGCGTCTTCTCGTGAAGAACGAGGCGTTGGGGGACGCGGCGGTGCGTGAGTGGCTGGTGGCGGGGCTGGCGGCGCGGGGGGTTTCGCCGGAGCGTGTGGAGTGTCGGCCGAGGAGTCCGACGCGAGGGGAGCACTACGCGGCGTTTGACGAGGTCGACGTGGCGTTGGACACGTTTCCGTACAACGGGACGACGACGACGTGCGATGCGCTGGCGATGGGTGTGCCGGTGGTGACGGCGCGGGGAGGGACGCCGGCGGGTCGCGTGGGCGAGTCGCTGCTGAGGGCGGCGGGGCTTGGGGATGCGGTGGCGCCGTCGCTGGGGGATTTTGCGGGTGTTGTGGCGCGGTGGGTGTCGGAGGGCGCGGGGACGGACGAACGGCGGGCGGAGGTGCGGGCGAGGGTGGAGCGGTCGCGACTGCATGACACGGCGTTGCACGCGCGGCTGGTGGTGCAGGCGCTGGAGGAGATCGCCGGGAGGTGAGGTGGGGTTCGAGGGGAAGCTCGCCAAAGCAAAGCGGCCCACCACCAGATCACCGCGTGGCGGGGGGCTGGAGGTGGGCCGAGGGGGAGTTGTGGGTGAGCGGGCGAGGGGAGGGGTTTAATCCTCGTCGTGCTCGTCGCCGTGCTGTTCGGCGGCGAGTTCGGCCTCGATCTGCTCGATGGGCTTTTCTTCCTCGACCTTTTCGCCGCGGGCGAGGGCTTCGGCGCGTTCCTTCTCGATCTTGCGCTTGTAGGCCTCGACCTTGACCTTGTCGGGGGCGAGGATGATGCTGGCCTGCTTGCCGAACCATCGCGGGGTCTGTTCGATCTTGCAGACTTCGGCGAGCTGGTCGGCGACGAACTTGAGGTTGGCCAGGCCGAGTTCGCGGTGGGCGATTTCGCGTCCCTTGAACTTCTGGGTGACCATGACCTTGTGCCCGGCGACGAGGAATCGGCGGGACTGGTTGATGCGGATTTCGATGTCGTGCTTGTCGATTTTGACGGATCGACCGAGGCGAACTTCCTTCATTTCGGCCGAGCGGGCACCGGCACGCTGCTTTCGCTCTTTCTGCGAGAGCTCGTACTTGTACTTGCCGTAGTCCATGATCTTGCAGATCGGGGGGCGTTGTTCGGGGTTGATCTCGACGAGATCCATGCCGCGGTCCTGCGCCATGCGCATGGCCTCGGCGGTCTCGATGACCCCGATCTGCTCGTTTTCGGGACCGATCACGCGGATGGGCGTGATACGGATCATGTGATTGACACGGGTCCGCTGTGGGGCGGCCTCTCGGCTGAACTTTCCAAAGGCGATGGTTCGACTCCTTGCTGGGTCCGGGGGCGGCTGCGAAAGTGAACCGACGCGGCCTCCGGCCCGCGTTGGTCGTCCGTCTGCATAATCCTAACGCAACCCTCCCCGCCAAGGCAACAGGGGTCGTGGGGTGGTGCTAACTGCCACGAATGACCGCCTGGATGATGTTGGCAACGACGCTGAGGACGAGCATGACGACGAGGAGGATGACGATCCAGTCTCTGGAGAGGGGTCCTCGTTCGATGCTTCGGTCTTCGGGGAGTTCGGAGGAGGAAGCGGCGGCGGCCTCGGCCTGGGTGATGGAGGCGAGGGCTCTGGCGTCGAAGGTTTCCTTGTGGGCGAGCGGGGGCGACTTGAGTTCCTTGATGGCGCGGAGGTCGACGAGGAGGTCCTTGCAGGACTGGTAGCGCTGCCTGGGGTCCTTGGCCATCATCATCTCGATGACCTCGGAGATCCCGACGGAGAGCTTGGGGTTGACGTGGTCGGGCGGAACGAGCTCGGCCTTGAGGTGCTTGTGCATGACGGCGGAGGGGTTCTTGCCGTCGAAGGGGACGTTGCCGGTGACCATGTGGTAGAGGGTGGCGCCGAGGGAGTAGATGTCGGCGGGGGGCCCGATGCGGAGTTCGCCGCGGATCTGCTCGGGGGAGATGTAGTACGGGGTGCCGAAGGCCTTGCCCTGTTCGGCTTCGGCGGCTTCCTTGTCGGTGATGGCGCGGGCGAGGCCCATGTCGGCGAGCTTGACGACGCCCTCCTTGGTGATCATGACGTTCTTGGGCTTGACGTCGCGGTGGACGAGCCCGCGTTCGTGGGCGTGGAGGAGGGCTTCGGTGACCTGGATGGCGACCTCGATGGCGTCCTTCTCGGCGTAGCGCTTGTGCTTGACGATGTCGTCGTGGACGGTTCGGCCGTCGACGAACTCCATGACGAAGTAGTGGAAATCCCCGGCCTTTCCGACGTCGTAGGCCTGAACGATGTTGGGGTGGTTGAGCTGCGCTGCGGCGCGTCCCTCGGCGTAGAAGCGTTCGATGAACTGGGGGTTGGTGGTGAACTTGCGGGGGAGCACCTTGATGGCGACGAGGCGGTCGAGGCTGACCTGACGGGCTTTCCAGACGGTGGCCATGGCGCCGGCGCCGAGTTTGTTGAGGACCTTGTAGCCGGGGATTTTCTGGCCGCTGCGTTCGGCTTCGACGAGCTGGCGGAGCCTGGCGACCTGCCGGCGTGTGACGTATTCCTGATCGACGAGGAGTTCGACGAGGGAGCGGGCGTTCTGGTCTTCGCGGCCGACTTTGGCGAGTTCGAGGCAGTGCTGAACTTCTTCGGCGGTGGCGAGCCCGTTGTCGACGACGAGGCGTCCGACGAGGGTGTCGATGTTGGTGCCGCCCTTTGCGGCTTCCTGGAGGGACTCCTGCACGGCCTCGACGCTTGGCGGCGGGACGGAGCTGCTGGAGAGAGGAGCCGTGTCAGCCTTGCTGACGGGGCTGGTCTCGCTCATGTCGGGATGCTTGCTGCCGCTGCTCATGCGAGGGCCATTGTTGACCTGCGGGGACGTCTTTTCCGGGCGGGGCCCGGCGGGGGGGTCTTGGGGCGTCGGAGTGGCGAGGCTTGGGGGAGCGGATCCTGCGGCGGGAGTCTCCGACAGGCGACGGGCCATGTCGGGGTCGATGGGCGCGTGACGTGGGTCCATCGGTGATGCACCGCTCATACCTTCCAAATACGACGTGCGCGTGGGGTCGGGTGCGAAGAAGGGGGAAGTTCCCCCCCCCCCCCCCCCCCCCCCCCCCCCCCCACCCTCATCCGTACGTGGTCCCTCGGCGGTGATGCCCTAACAAAGCACGTTCCTGGGTCCGTAAAGTGGCGGGGCGGGCTGGGGCGAATCTTGACGAGGGATTCTTGGAACTTGGGTGTGTGCTTTGACGAAGTGAGATGGGGGCGGTATGCTGGCGTTCTACCCCGGCCGTTCTGGATCTGGGGGGCCGCATTTCGGACGCGGCGCACAAGCACTCGGGCGTGGGGACGGCAACGTCCCTGAAGTGGAGGCTGGTTGTGAAAAATCGTCGTGGCTTTACGTTGATCGAACTTCTGGTGGTGATCGCGATCATTGCGTTGCTGATCGGGCTGCTGCTGCCGCAGCTGTCGAAGGCGCGTCGTGAGGCGAAGAACCTTCTGAGTCTGGGGAACATGCGTGGTTTGAACCAGATGATCGCGTCGTATACGAACGAGTACAAGGACGCGCTGCCGTACTTCTGGGGCGGGAACCACTCGGCGAACCAGCCGAACCAGGGCGACCTGCTGTGGTACCAGATCTGGGACAATCCCGTGCAGCGGAACGGGTTCTACGCGTTCAGCGACGGCGCGAACACGACGACGATGTGGGCGTTCCACTGGGCGAGCAACCTGATGCACTGGTCGAGCCCGAACGATCTTGGGAACAAGATCCAGTTCGCTCCCGGGGATCAGTCGGTGCTGGATCGGTTCCAGGATTACCGTTCGCAGGGGAACCTGGACGGGGTGATGTGGGACGGGTCGTACGTGTACTCGCCGACGATGTGGACGAAGGCTGAGCGGTACACGCAGCCTCTGGGTGGCGCGTTGCCGCCGATCCAGTCGGGGTCTGGGCTGGGCTCCGGGTTCCAGTGGATGCGTGCGAACCGGATTTCGGACATTCTGCAGCCGAACGGGAAGGTTGTGCTGTGGGAGCGGTTTGACTTCTCGAAGATCAGCCGCGCGGAGGCGAACGGTCGGACGAACAAGTACCCGCAGTGGAACAACCCGGAGTCGACGGCGCGATTCGCGACGGCGGACGGTTCTGCGGCGACGGTTCGGATCGTGGACCTGAACGAGAAGGCTGCGTCGGCGAACCAGGGCGAGGCGAACGTGTTCCGCCCCGTGGACACGTGGGCGATGCCTCAGACGACTCTGAACAAGTATGACATGGGCCGGGACGGCTTCCAGAACGGCGTGAACAACTCGGGCGGTCCGTACCCGTCGTACTTCTGGTCGACGCGGAACGGGATTCGCGGTCGCGACGTGTTCCGCAACTGATTGGCAGGTTGGCTATCCTGTTCAGGCCGCACGGTCACTCGTGCGGCCTGTTCATTCCCGCACCACTTGAAGGACTTGAGTATGAACTTGGACACGTCCACTTCGGAAGGCAAGCGGAACGCGATTCTTGCCGGCGTTGCCGGAGTCGCGTTGCTGGCGGCGGTGTACCTGATTTTCCTCCGGCAGCCTGCGCCCGAGCTTCTGGACACGGCGGCGCAGCAGAAGGCGGAGCAGTTGCAGAACGAACTGAAGAAGTCGACGAAGATCACCGAGCCGACCGAGGCAGAGGCGGGCGAGTTCAAGCGTCAGACGAAGAACTGATCGTCGGCGGAACGTGACGAACCTTCCGGGCGGGCCTTTGGGTCCGCCCGGGTGCTTTTTTGGGGTCGCCGGAGGGGTTCGGGCGAGCTGGGGAGGGGGGTGGCGTGGTTGGGGAGGAGACGGTCCAAATAGAATGGGGCGGGGGGGGCGGGGGGCGAACCGGGCGAGGCGGGGACTACGCTCCCCGTCGATCTGTCCGACCCCCTTCGAGGAACACCCATGAACTGGCCTGTCGCCACCGTCCGTTCGACCTACATCGAGTACTTCGTGAAGACGTGCGGTCACACGTTTGTGCCGAGCAGCCCGGTGGTTCCGCACGAGGACCCGACGCTGCTGTTCACGAACGCGGGGATGAACCAGTTCAAGCCGATCTTTCTCGGGCAGGCGGCGCCGGGCTCGCCGATGGCGTCGTGGCGTCGGGTGGCGAACACGCAGAAGTGCATCCGTGCGGGTGGGAAGCACAACGACCTGGAGGACGTGGGGAAGGACACGTACCACCACACGTTCTTTGAGATGCTGGGGAACTGGTCGTTCGGGGACTACTTCAAGAAGGAGGCTGTGGGGTGGTCGTTCGAGCTTCTGACGAAGGTGTTCGGGCTTTCGCGGGATCGGCTGTACGCGACGTACTTCGAGGGGAACGCGGCGTTGGGGCTTGAGCCGGACCACGAGGTGAGGGACCTGTGGAGGCAGTACCTGCCGGCGGACCACATTCTGCCGGGGAACATGAAGGACAACTTCTGGGAGATGGGCGAGACGGGCCCGTGCGGGCCTTGCACGGAGATTCACTACGACCGGATCGGCGGTCGGAACGCTTCGGCGCAGGTGAACCAGAGCGATCCGGACGTGATCGAGATCTGGAACAACGTGTTCATCCAGTACGAGCGGCTGGCGGATCGGTCGCTTCGCGGGCTGCCGGCGAAGCACGTGGACACGGGGATGGGTCTGGAGCGGCTGACGTCGATTCTGCAGGACAAGCGGAGCAACTACGACACGGACGTGTTCGCGGGGATTTTCCGGACGATCGAGGAGTTGACGGGCGCGCCGGCGTACCGCGGGAAGCTCGGGGCGGACGATCGCAACAATGTGGACACGGCGTACCGCGTGATCGCGGACCACATCCGGACGCTGACGTTCGCGCTGACGGACGGCGCGCTGCCGAGCAACGTCGGGCGCGGGTATGTGCTGCGGCGGATCCTGCGTCGGGCGGTTCGGTATGGTCGGCAGATGCTGTCGGCGAAGCCGGGGTTCTTCGCTCGGCTTGTGCCGACGGTGGTGGACGAGATGGGGTCGGCGTTCCCGGAGCTCAGGAAGAACCCGGACCGAGTGATCGAGATCATTCGGGATGAGGAGGATTCGTTCGGGCGGACGCTGGACCGGGGGATCAAGATTTTCGGGGATCTGGCGGCGGATCTGTCGTCGCGGAAGCAGACGGTGGTTCCGGGTTCGGAGGCGTTCAAGCTGTACGACACGTTCGGGTTCCCGGTGGACCTGACGGCGCTGATGGCGTCGGAGCGTGGCCTGACGGTGGACATGGAGTCGTACGAGGCGGAGCGGAAGAAGGCGGAGGACATCTCGAAGGCGGGGGCGAAGGGCTCGGCGGGGGACGGGCGGCCTGTGCTGGACCAGGACGCGGCGGCGCGGCTCAAGGCGTTGAACGTGGGGCCGACGGACGATCAGGCGAAGTTCGAGGACAAGCCGGTGCGTGCGCGGATCCGCGCGGTGTGGAACGGGCACAACTTCGACGAGGTGGCGAGGGCGCAGTCGTCGATCAAGCTTGTGGGCCTGGTGCTGGACCGAACGAACTTCTACGCCGAGATGGGTGGGCAGGAGTCGGATCACGGTCGGATCCTGGATCCGAAGCTCGGCGGAACCGGGGGCGAGTTCCGGGTGGAGCACGTGTCGACGTTCGGGGGGTATGTGCTGCACGTGGGGCACGTGGTGCACGGGGACTTCCGGGTCGGGGAGTCGGTGGAGTGCCACGTGGATCGTTCGCGGCGGGTGCCGATCGAGAACAACCACACGGCGACGCACCTGCTGAATTTCGCGCTGCGGAAGGCGCTGGGTGATCACGTGGATCAGAAGGGGTCGCTTGTGGGCCCGGAGCGGCTTCGGTTTGACTTCAGCCACACGGGCCCGGTGACGGCGGAGCAGGCGGGGCAGATCGAGCGGACGGTGTCCGAGCAGATCTCGCGGGATCTGACGGTGTACGCGCAGCCGGCGGAGCTTGGGGCGGCGAAGCGGATCAACGGGTTGCGTGCGGTGTTCGGGGAGACGTACCCGGACCCGGTGCGCGTGGTGGCGATCGGGCAGCCGGTGATGGATCTGACGGCGAGCCCCGAGGCGGCGATGTGGCGGGAGTTGTCGGTGGAGTTCTGCGGCGGGACGCACGCTCCGACGACGGGGCGACTGTCGGCGTTCGCGCTGGTGGGCGAGGAGGCGGTGGCGAAGGGCGTGCGTCGCGTGACGGCGTTGACCGGTGAGCAGGCGTCTCAGGCGGCGAAGGCGGCGGAGGAGCTTCGGGCGAGGCTGCAGCACGCGGCGTCGCTGCCGGACGAAGCGCTCGGCCGGGCGTTGCTGGAGATCGGTCAGGCGGTGGATCAGGCGGTGATCCCGCTGGCGAAGAAGGCGTCGCTGCGTCACGACATCTCGCTGCTGCAGGAGCGTGTGAAGGCGGCGGCGAAGGCGGCGGGCGCGCTGAAGCGGGACGCGGCGGTGCGGGACGCGAAGGCGTTGGCGGCGTCGGCGTCGACGGCGAACGAGCAGGTGATCGTGGGCGTGGTGGACGCGGGCGACGATCGGCAGGCGCTGCAGGCGGCGGTGAAGACGATCACCGACACGTGCCCGCGTGCGGCGGTGATGCTGCTGAGCGTGGTGGAGCCGGCGTCGGGCGAGCCCGGGAAGGTGGCGGTGGTGGCGGCGGTTCCATCGGCGCTTCACGGGAAGTTGAAGGCGGGCGACTGGCTTCGGGACGCGACGGCGATCCTGGGCGGGAAGGGCGGTGGCAAGGCGGACTCGGCGCAGGGCGGCGGGACGGACACGACGAAGGTGAAGGAAGCGATCGTGGCGGCGCGGACGGGGGCGCTGAAGGCGATCATGTGAAAGACGGGCGTCACCCGCGATGCGGATGGCGCCCGTTGCCCTTGATCGAGAGATGTTCAGAGATCAGCGGCCGAGCGCGAGGAGCTGCTGGAAGAGGTCGTTGGTGGTGCTGACGACGCGGGAGGCGGCGGAGTAACCGGTCTGGGCGAGGATGAGCCCGATGAACTCCTGGCCGAGGTCGACGTTGGAGAGCTCGAGCGCGCCGCTGACGACTTTGCCTGCGGAGAGTTCGAGGGGGCTGGTGACGACAGCGGAGCCGCTGTTTCCGGAGACGGTGTAGACATTGCCGCCGACGTCGAGGAGCCCTTCGGGGCTGGAGAAGGTGGCGAGGGGGACTTGTCCGAGGACGCGGGTGAGGCCGTTGCTGAAGGAGCCGGTGATGACGCCGTCGTTTCCGATGCCGAAGCCTTCGAGGGTGCCGAGGCGAGCGCCGTCCCAGCGTGTGGCGGCGAGCTGGGAGCGTGTGCCGTCGAGGGAGGTGACGGTGTCCTGCTCGTAGGCGAAGGTGAGCTGGAAGCCGAGCGGGGTGTCGGCGCCGGAGCCGGAGCGGTCGACGGTGACGGAGATGGTGTTGTTGCCGAGGAGTCGGCCCTGGGTGTCGAAGCTGATGGTTCCTGAGCCGACGTTGATGGCCAGGCCTGCGTCGTCGCCGGATTCGACGAAGTATCGCCAGGTGGTTCCGGCGTTGCTGACGGAATCCTTGACGAGTGTGAGGGTGAGGTTGATGGGAGTGCCGAGGGAGTCGTAGGCGATGAAGCCTGTGCGGACGCTTTCGCCGTCGGCAGAGACGGTTTTGTCGGCGTGGAAGGCCTGCTTGACGGGTTGGCCGGCGCTGTCGAAGATGCGGATGTCGGCGTTGTCGATGGTGAGGTCGTTGGCGGTGCCGGGGTTTCCGGTGATGACGATGGCGCCGTTGGGCCCGTCGACGGCGAGTCCGGGGGTGGAGCCGTCGGGGTTGAGCGGGGTGGTGAGGAGTCCCATGGCGTCGCGGAGGAAGTCCATGAGGTCCTGGACGGTGGTTCCCGCGGCGATGGTGAGTTCGGCGTCGGGGAGGGTGGTGCCGCCCTTGCTGATGCCGCTGATGCGGATGGTCTGTCCGGCAACGAACTGTGGGGTGTCGCTTCCGGGCGCGGCGGGGTCTTCGATGTCGACGAGGCGGGTGGTTGCTTCGATGAGGTTGGGGGGCGTCGGCGCGGGTGCAGCGGTGGAGATGGTGCGGAGGCCTGCGCCCGGGGCGCCGAGGAGGGAGATTCGGCTGCCGACGGTGGGGAGCGGTCCGGCGGCGTCGAGGTTTCCGGCGAAGCGGACGGTGCGGGTGGGCTCGGCGATGGTGAGCGAGCCGACGGGGACGTTGATGGGGCTGAGGGACCCGCGGACGACGTTGTAGTCTTCGTCGACGCCCCAGCCCATGAGGCGATCGCCGGTGATGGAGACGAGGTCGTTGTCGGCGTTGGGGCGGAAGGCGCCCATGCGGGTGTAGTAGTCCTGTTCGCCGCGGCGGACGACGAAGAAGCCGTTGCCTTCGATGGCCATGTCGCGTGCGTCGCCTGTGGTGGTGAAGGAGCCTGTGGAGAAGTTGCGCTGGGTTCCGGCGATCTGGACGCCGAGCCCGATCTGCATGGGGTTGGTGCCGCCGCTGACGTCGCCGGGGGGTCCGCCGGCGGAGAGGGTTCGGCTGAACATGGAGGAGAAGAGCATTCGGCCGCTCTTGTAGCCGAACGTGTTGACGTTGGCGATGTTGTTACCGATCATGTCGATGTTGCGGGAGTTGACGTTGAGCCCGGAGAGCCCGGTGAACATCGCGGTGGTGGAGGCCATGGTGTGCTCCTGGATGAGAGGCGGCAGTCGCGTCCTGCGAGTGTCCTCGCCTGTGCGTTGAACTCAGGGAGACGGTCGTGCTCCGCACGTCGGCTCCCGCGTGGTACCGGCGTCCGTGCCGGGTGGGTGGGGATCAGCGTCGGCCGAGGAGGCCGAGCAGTTCGGTGTTGTCGAGGCCTGCGGGCGGGCCGAGAGGGGCGTGTGTGGCGGGCGTGGGGTTTCGCTCGGCGGCGCGGATGACGGAATCGAATCCTGTGGCGGGCTTGAGGGGGTCGAGCTTTTCGAGGCCGGTGACTTGGCGGGTGCCGACGTCGACGGCGAGCCACATGCCGTCGAGGTGGACGAGGGCGCGGGTGGCGCCGGCGGCCTGAGCGCGGTCGACGGCGGGGGCGAGACGTGCGAGCTGCTCGTCGTTGAGTTCGACGCCGGCGGACTTGGCGATGGAGACGGGCTGCCCGCTGTCGAGGATTCCGGCCTTGGCGTTCTCGAAGAGAGTTGAGAAGGAGGCGGAGTCGATCTGGGCCCGCCCGAGTGGTGCGAAGGGGGAGCGGTCGAGGGCGGCGGGCTTGACGCCGCCGGCGAGGAGTTTGAGGAAGTCGGCGCTCACGGCTGGGCCTCCTTTTCCTGGACGCCGTCGACCCAATCGAGCGGGACGCGGTCGCCGTTCTCGCAGTCGAGGACGATGCCGCCCTGGGTGCGGAGGACGGAGACGACGCGGGACTCGGTGCGTTCGAGGTCGGTGTTCATGCCCTGGATGACCTTGCCGATCATCTGGGTGGCGGAGGCGAAGGAGTTCTGCTCGGTCATGGTCTGGAGGTTTCGGCCGAGATCCATGTCGGACTGGATGCCGCGGATGGTGGCCATTTGCTGGAGGAGCTGGTTGGTGTCGTTGGGCGAGAGGGGGTCCTGCTTGGTGAGTTCGGTGAGGACGATGTTCATGAAGTCGTCGGTGGAGAGTTCGCTCATGCCGCCGCCGCCGGAGCGGACGGTGTTGTTGATGCTGGAGAGTGCGTTGACCTGGCTCATGCAATCCTCCCTGGCGTTAGGCCACGTTGTCCAGACGGAGTATCAGCAAGCCGCGTGCCGGGTCGTCGTTCGGGCGGTCGTTCTCGTGGTGAGAGGACGACCAGAGTGTGGCATCG
>ERZ1066130.595-NODE-595-length-11298-cov-8.013431_pt1 | contig 11298 bp, 5 predicted proteins | sample MGYA00382777_ERZ1066130 | MGnify/ENA primary metagenome ERZ1066130 (study PRJEB33369, sample SAMEA5778360) | biofilm metagenome | biome: Industrial cooling water; feature: Water cooling tower basin; material: Biofilm | place: United Arab Emirates | collected...
CCTCTCGCCCAATGACCTTCTCTGTGCCTCTGTGTCTCTGTGGCGAGTTCGTTTTGAGGTGGGATGCGTGGGTGATGGAAAGCGAGCGCACTGCTTGATCGCCGAGCCGGTCGAGCGGCGGACCCCGTTCCAATCTGTTTCTTGGTGGTGTGCTCGCTGGGTTCGATGATGTGTGCGTTTGCACGGCCGACCTCCGAGCAGGTCGGCCGTGGCGCCCGGATATGAAGAAGCCCACGACGATGGGCGTGGGCTTGGGGGGGTGGGGGGGTGGGGGATTCGGAACGTGCGGTTTACTGCGGCTCTTTGGCGCGGGTGAGGAGTTCCTTCACCGCGGCTTCGAGCTGCGGGTCGTTGCCCGCGGCCTCGTCGGTGGGGGTCTGCAGGACCGGGATGTCCGGCTGGGCGCCGAAAATGTCCATGTCCTTGTGATCCTTGCTGACGTACCAGCCGCGTCCGGGCGTGCGGACCTGGGTGCCGTCGATGAGGGAGGCGGCGCCGGTGGAGATGACGCCGCCGTACGTCGCGGTGCCGACGACCTTGCCGCGCCCGATGTTCCGGATCGCGTGGGCGAAGATCTCCGCGTTGGAGAAGGAGTTCTCGTTGATGAGCACGCTGATCTCGCGGCTGTAGCCGTAGATGAGGCGCCGGTCGCGCGGGTAGGCGTCGCGCTTCACGGTGGCGGGGTCCACGCCGCGGCTGGCGGCGTAGGCGTGGCGGGGCGCGGTGAGCGATGCCAGCAGGATGTCGGCGGTGCTACCACCCCCGTTGTCGCGGACATCGATGATGAGGCCGAGCTTGCCGTCGGCCGCGGCGAAGAGATCGCGTTCGTAATCGTCGACCGACGGCTGGCTCATGGCCCGGATGTGGAGATATCCGAGCTTGCCACCGGAGAGCTTCTCGACCAGAAGGCGACGCTGCTCGCACTCGTCGTCGTAGCGGAGGTTGACGTCAGCGCCGCTGGACATCGGCGTGATCAGGATGGTGCGAGGCTTGATGGTGCCGTCGGCATCCGGGGTGTCGGTCTTGCGCACGAACGTCACCAGTGTCTCCTTGCCGGCCTTTCCGATCAGTGCGGCGGCGAGGTCCACGCTCGGGAGCGCGGCCGGATCGGCGGCGAGCTTCTCGCCGTCGATCATGGTGATTACGTCACCGGGCAGCAGACGCACGGCCTTGGGGTCGGTCGGGCCTTCGGCCGGTGAGCGCGGAACAATGCGGGAGACCTCGACGCCGCCGGGGGCGGGCTTGTGGTCGATCCCGAGGTAGCCGGTGTTGATCTGGCCGGGGCCGGAGCCCGGGGGCGGGAAGACGCCCATGTGCGAGCCTTCGAGATCGCCGAAGAGCATCATCGTGACCGCGGCGAACTCGGGGACGGTGCGGGTCTTCTCGGCGAGCGTGACGTAGCGGGCGGCCAGGCCGGTCCAGTTGAGCCCCTTGAGCGTGGGGTGGTAGAAGGTGTTGCCGAGGATGCGGGCGGCTTCCATGAACTTGTGGCGCTGCTGGGAGGCCACGTCCACGGTGATCGGGGCGTCGATGGGGAGGGTGTCGACCTTGCCGCCGGCGAAGGTGGAGGAGTTCAGCGCGGCGCCGCCTCCACCGGGTGACGACTTGATGAAGGTGACCTTGTCGCCGGTGAGCGAGGCGGTGAGGGCCCCGACGCCGCCGGAGGTGATGGTCTTGCGGTCGTCGCCCTTGTAGGAGATCGAGACGAGCGAGGGGTCGGGCTCGCCAGCGGCGACGAAGGCGATGCGCTCGCCGCCGGGGGTGATCGCGAGCTGGCCGGAGCCGGTGGGGGTGCCGTTGGTCAGACGCCGTATGCGGAGGTAGGAGTCGGCGGTGTCGAAGCGGAGCGGCTTGGCCGTCTCGGGCTTCTTGTCATCCTTCTTGTCATCCTTCTTCTCGTCGGAATTCTTGTCCTCGGGCTTCGAGTCGTCCGGCGTTGCCGCGTCTTCGGCCTTGGTTTCCGACTTGGGCTCGGCGGGCTTGTCCCATTCGACGGGGTCGATTGGCTTGCGCTTCTTGGCGGCTTCGCCGGCTTTCTTGAAGTAGTCGTCGAGCTCGTAGGGGCGAAGGGTTTCGAGGGACTTGTCGAGGAAGACGGCGGAGACCTGATACTGGAAGTTGTTCTCGCCTCGTTCGCTGAGGAAGTAGAGGACCTTGCCGTCGGCGGAGAGGCGGGGAGCGATGTCGAGGTCGGGGTGGCGGGTCAGGTTGATGGCGGGCGGGGTCTTGCCGTCGTCGCCTGGTTTGGTGTCAAAGAGCCAGATGTCGGAGTTGAAGTCGAGGTCTTCGTTCGCGTAGACGATGTGGCGGGAGTCGGAGGCCCACGAGATATCCGCGGCGCTCCAGCCTTCCCACAGGACGCGGCAGTTCCGAGTGGCGAGGTCCATCAGGATGGTGTCGCCCAGGCCGCGGTTGAAGATGAGCTGCTTGCCGTTGGGCGAGGGCGTGGGGTTGGTGAATTCCGGGCCGAAGACGCCATCGTTCTTGCCGGGGGCGAGGTTGGCGGGCTCGAGCTTGTGCACGGTGAAGGTGATGGACTCGGCCCAGCGCTTGGCGTAATCGGGCTTGTCCTTCTTGGGTTCCTTCGGCGCGTCCTTCTTGTCGCCTGACGGCTCGTCGGCCTTCTTGTCGTCGCTCTTGTTGTCGCCGGCCTTGTCGGCTTCGGCCTTCTTGTCGCCGTCGGCGGGCTTGGCGTCCGTCTTCGTGTCGTCTTTTTTGTCCTCGGGCTTCTTGTCGTCGGTCTTCTTGTCTTCGGCGGGAATCAGATCGCTCTTGCTGAGCGCGACGGTGGCGTAGTAGAGCTGGTTGGTGCCGGTGTCATCGGAAGTGAAGTACAGGACACGGTTGTCGGGGCTCCAGGCGAGGCCGCGGGCGCGGCCGTTGCCGGTGGTGACGCGGCGGGTGGGGAAGTTCTCGTCGGTGCAGCGGACGAAGACTTGGCCGCGGGCGATGACGGCGATGGTCTTGCCGTCGGGGCTGAGAGCCTGTTCACTGATCTCGCGTCCGACGTTGAGGCGTTGGGTATCGAGGTCGGCGAAGTCGGCGGAGAAGGTGACGCTGACGGGAACGGGCTTGGCTTGGGATGGCGCGTTGTTGTTCAGATCGAAGGTGTAGAGCGTGTCCCAGAGGACGAACGCGGCGGCGGTGCCGGCGGCGTTGACGCCCAGGTCTCGCACGCCGTGACCGATGGTGAGTTCGGCCGGCGTGGCTTGGAAGTTCGTGACATCGATGGCGGCAGCGTCGGTCTTGCCGGACGGGATGCGGCGGATGTTGTACTCACCCGACTTGGACGAGACGTACAGCACCGATCCATCGGCGAGCGGCCACGCGTCGGCATCGCTGGCAGCATCGGACGTCAGGCGCTCGAGCGCCTTGGTCGCCGTGTTGAGCTTCCAGAGATCCGGCGCGCCGGATCCGCGGTACTTGGTGCGGTTGAAGTCGATGCGACCGCGCGTGAATGTCATGAACGCGCCGTCGGGAGACATGCGCGGCAGGCTACCGAAGGCGTCGGTCACGCGCTCGATGGGTCCACCGCTTGTCGAGACGCGATAGAGGCGGGTGCTGCGAAAGATGGACGGTTCGTGGGAAGCACTGAAGAGAATCGCGGTGCCGTCGCTGGTGAAGCCGCCGAGGAACTGAGGGCGATCAACCGTCGTGATGCGACGAGCCGGACCAAGGGCGACGCCGCCGCCCGACCGATTGACCGACGCGATGTACAGATTGCGTGGCCCGTCCCGTTCGGACTCGAAGGCGAGCGACGTGCCGTCGGGCGAGAAGATCGCGCGGCGGTCCTCGGCGGGGTGTGAGGTGAGCCGGGTGGCGACGCCGCCGGTGCGGGCGACGGCCCAGAGATCGCCGCCCGCCGAGAAGACGACGAGCTGCCCGTCGGGGCTGATCGTGGGCATTTGAATCAGACCGGTTCGAACGGTCTCGCCGGTCGCGACGGGGCTCGGTGGGGCCGGCTGTGCGATCGCGCCGCTGGCGAGGAGCAGAGCGGGGGAGACGATCCAAACTGGGTGAAATGTTCGCATGTGGGATGATGGGACCGGGGTGCGGGACGCCGCCCGAGAATCGGGGGCGGAGGGAAGCAATACCTTACCAAGGCGGAGGGGATGCAGGGAATGTGCCGAATCCCGGTCGATGTCACCCGGTCCGAGCGACGGGCCCCGGAGGATGCCGGCTCGTCGGAGGGTTCGCGACGAACCCGGCGGCGAGCCGGCGCATCTGCACTCAGGTCGGGCCGAAGGCCCGCTGGACGATCGGAGGCCGGGGGGGCGCTCGCCGCTGTCGACCAAGCGTCCGTGTCGACCAAGCGTCCGGGCCGGACGCGACGGCATCGGCCGTCTGCTCAGGGCTTGCTGCAGGCCCCACGCAGAAGCCTGCTGCGCTCGATCAGCCGCTTGCAGGTCTCGAAGAGCTTTCGCCGGTCGAAGGGCTTGCCCACAAAGTCGTCGCAGCCGGCGGCGAGAGCGCGTTGACGTTGTTCGTGCAGAACGTTGGCCGTCAGAGCGGCGATCGGGAACTTGTAGCCGCTGTCGCGGAGGCGATGGACGGCGGTATACCCGTCCATCACCGGCATCTGCATATCCATGAGTATGACATCGAAGGGCATTCCGATCGCAGCTTCGGCGAGCGCACGTTCCACGGCCTGGCGTCCATCGCTGACGATCTCGAAACTGGCGCTCGAGCGGCTGAAGTAGTGACGGAGCAATCTCTGGTTGTCCTCGCCGTCCTCGGCGATGAGGATGCGCCCCGAAAGACTGTGAGCGTCGGAGACGCCAAGGGATGGCGTCGGGAGCGGGTGCTCGGCGACCGGCGCCGTTATGGTCAGGGTGAACGTCGAGCCTTTGCCCGGGCTCGATTCCACCACGATATCGCCTCCCATGAGGCGTGCGAGGCGACGGCTGATGGCGAGGCCGAGCCCGGTGCCACCGAAGCGACGGGTGGTGCTGGTGTCGGCCTGGTGGAAGACCTCAAAGAGTGACTCGCGCTGTTCCTCCGTCAGGCCGATGCCCGAGTCGGAGACAGCAAGGCCGAGGACGCCGCTGCCGCTGCCCGGCGCGGGCGGCGAGAAATCGAGCGCGACGCTGACGCCGCCGGCATCGGTGAACTTGATCGCGTTGCTGATCAGGTTGACGGCGATCTGCCGGAGGCGTGTGGGATCGGTGGTAATCCACGCCGGCACTGCCGGATCGGTGCGCATCGCGAGCTTGAGCGCCCGCTCGCTCGCCTTCGGGGTCAGCAGGCTCAGGACGTCCTCGATGATCTGTCGCGGGGAGCAAGGAACGAGTTCGATCTGGAGTTTCCCGGCCTCGATCTTGCTCAGGTCCAGCACGTCGTTCACGATCGCCAGCAGATGCTGGGCGTTGCGACGGATCGCGGATGCCATGTCGGCGTGAGGGCCGGCCGAATCGGTCGCCGCGTGCTCGGCAAGAATCTCGGCAAAGCCGAGGATCGCGGTCATCGGCGTGCGGATCTCGTGGCTCATGTTTGCCAGGAAGTCCGACTTGGCGCGGCTCGCCGCGTCGGCCCGTTTGCGTAGCTCGACCGCGACGCGAGCGTCCTCCTCCGCCCGGGCCCGGAGGCGTTCGGACTCCGCGTTCGCTTGGGCCAACTCATCGTTGCGCCTCTTGAGTTCATCGGCCTGACGGGCAAGCGCGTCACGAGCCGCGGCGAGATCGTTGAGGGACTCCTGTACGAGCGACTCGGAGCGGCGGGTCTCGATCGCGATCGCGCCCAGTTTCGCGGCTTCCGTCACCAGGGCGATCTCGGCGGCGTCCGGTTCGCCCACCCGATTCCGAAAAATGATAAACGTGCCTAGCGGCTCGCCGCTCGCCGCAAAGATCGGTTCGGACCACACAGCCCGGAGACCCTGGGACACGAGGAAGGATGCGGCCGTTCCGAACTGCGGCGAATCCTCGATATCTTCGATGACGAAGCGGCGCCGGTTCACGATCGCCGATCCGCAACTGCCGGCGCTCGCATCGATCGGGAATCTCTGCGAGCCCCACTGGAGCACCGCCCCCGGAAGCGACGGCCCGAACGCCAACGAAAGCCATTCGGCGCCGGACTCGCGTCGGATGATGCCGATCCCCGCTCGGATGCCGTCGAGCGAGCGTTCGACGCTCGAGACAAGCGCGTCGAAGACGATCGATAGATCCGTGCCGCTTGTGATCATCTCCAGCACCGACGCCCGAGACTGATCCCACGCGGTTGTGCGGGTCTGGTGCGTCACATCGCGGGCGGTCCAGACGATCCGCGAGACGACGCCGTCGGCGCTGCGAATCGGAAACGATCGCAGTTCGACCCAGACGAACGAGCCTTCCCTGTGGCGGAGCCGGAACCGCACGCTCGTGCGTTCTCCGGTGCGAACGGCGGCGTCGTTCCTGCGAACCGGCTCCACATCTTCGGGATGAACCAGCGACGACCAACCCTCCGCGAGCACTTTCGAGACCGTCCATCCGAGGATCCGCTCGATCGATGGACTGACGTAGATCGTCCGTCCGTGCTCGTCACTGGCGCCCACGATGTCGTCGGTGTTCTCGGCGAGCAAACGGTAATTGCGCTCGCTCTCACGAAGGGCCTCAAGCGCCTCGGCTTCCGCCGTGATGTCGCGGCTGCTCCAGACGAAACGCGAGACGCTTCCGTCGGCATCCCGGATCGGCACCGAGTGGCAATCGCGCCAAAGGTAGCTTCCGTCCTTGATCCGGTAGCGGTAGCGAGCTTCGCAAGCGAGCCCGCGGGAAAGGCCGCGCAGGTGATCCTCAACCACGCGGCGATCGTCGGCGTGGATGCGGGAGATCAGCGGGGCGGCGCGGATGTCCTCGGCAGTCCAGCCGGATATCCGGTAAAACGACGGGCTGTCGAAGATCGGCGTGCCATCGATCTGCGAGATCCCCACCCAATCAGACGTGTGATCGGCGAGAAGCCTGAAGCGCTCCTCGCTCGCGCGCAGTTCATCGATCATCCCCTGCTCGCGAGAGACGTTGCGCGAAGTGGAGCTGTACATCGTGACGCGCCCGCGATCGTCGGCGATCGGCGTGCTGCGCCGTTCGATCCAGATGTATTCCCCGCTCTTGCAGAGGTAGCGATAACGGACGGTGCTTGCGTGGCCCGCCAGGATCTTGCCGCGATCGCTTCGGACCAGCTCCGTGTCTTCCGGGTGAATGCGGCTATCGATCGCGGCGTGACGCAGATCCTCGTCCGTCCATCCGGTGGCGCGGTGGAACGAGGGGCTGACGTACAGGAGGGTCCCGTCGACCGCCGTGAGAGCGACCCAGTCCTCCATGTTCTCGGTGATCAGTCGAAGCCGCTGGTTGGTCTGGTGCAGCGCGGTAATGTCCTGCAGTGCGCCGACGAGTCGGACGACTCGACCGTTCGCGACGACCGGTTGCGCGATCGTCCGGATCCAGATGTCCCGGCCCTTGGCGGTTCGGAGCGGCAGCTCGACGTCGTACGGCCGGGCCTCGGCGATCGCCCGCTCCACGTGCTGGTGGATAATCGTCGCGGCGTGCCCGGGGTAGAACTGGATCGCGGTCGCGACTTCTGGGACATAGTCGCCCGGGACTTCGTGGATGCGGCGCACTTCGTCGGACCACGTCAGCCGATTCTCGGGGAGGTCGAGCATCCAGCCGCCGACACGGGCGAGCGCCCCTGTTTGCTCCAGGAACTGGCGAGTGCTCTCCGCCTGACGCTGCGCATCCAATTCGTCCGTGACGTCGCGGGCAACTCCGGTGCAGCGGACCGGGCGGCGCTGCTCGTCGATCCGGACTGTGCCGTTAACCTGGATGTGGCGGGTCACACCGTCGTCCCGGACGATCCGGAACCGGAGCGAGAGCGGTTGCCCTGCCCGTATCGCCAGTTCGCTTGATTGCTCAGCCGCGCTGCGGTCGTCGGGATGGATGTAGCGCAGCCACTCATCACGGGTCGGAGGCCGGGGATTCCTGCGGCCGTAGATCTGAAACATCCGGGCGTCCCAGGTCGCGGTCAGGGATCGAAAGTCAAAGTCCCAGACGCCGGCGCCGAATGCTTCAACCGCGAGCGAGAGTCGTTCCGCCGTCACCGAATGGAGCTCGGCCCGCTCGAACTCTTCCGTGACATCGACGCTGGTGCCGATCATGCGGGCCGCACGCCCCGACCCATCGCGCAGCACGATCCCGCTAGCGCGAACGCGACGTTCCACGCCGTCGGTCCGTCGGATCCGGACCGTGACATCGAACGTCCGCTCATCGGCGAAGGCGGCGGCGTGAGCTTCTTCCGCGATCGCTCGGTCGTCGGGGTGGACAAGCTCGAGCCATTGATCGATGCCGAACGAACCTTCGTTCAGGCCGTAGATATCCAGCCACGCGCGGTTGAAGCGTGCCTCGTTGCTGACAATGTCCCAATCCCAGACCCCGATGGCCGCGGCCCTGGTCGCGAGGTCCAGCCCGCGGGCGAGCTCGTTCGCCCCGCGGTGCGGTTCGTGAGCACCGGAGACCTCGATGACGGCGCCGGAGGCGCGAAGCGGGACGCGATCGGTGGAGTGCTCCGTGAGGCCCAGGACGGCAAAGGCGCGCCGGCAGCCCGCCGGATGTGCGAGGACGATGGAGGTTTCGAACGGTCCCGGCGCGGCACGCGTCTTGTTCAGCAGCGCCGCCACGAGTTCGCGATTCAACGGATCGGTGAATCCGTCGATCAACGCCTTGATCGGTACACGGGAGGGCCCGACGCCGGCGCGCTCGAACAGCGATCCGGCGACGAGGGCCTGATCGGTCACGAAATCGGCTTCGAAGAAGCCAACGCCCGCATAGGCCCGGGCGGGTGGCTGGTGCGGATCGAGATCGGCGTCCTCGACCTCGGAGAGGTACGCATCGGCGAGCGCGGCGAGGGCCTTTTCGTGCTCCGACGTGAAGGCGCGCGGTTGACGGTTCGCGATCCAAAGCGTGCCGACCGCTTTCCCCGCCACCCGCAGCGGCACACCGAGGTACGAGCGCACGCCGCAGGAACGAACGAAAGGATCGTCCGCCAGTGCACGCTCCGCGAGTGTGTTGGGCACCGACACCGCGGCGTTGTGGGTAATGACGTCCCGGCAGAAATGCGCCGCCGGTTCACACCAGCCGGGCGTCATGCCGAACGCCGGGCCGATCCACAGGCGCTGTCCGATAAGGATGCTGACTCCGGCGAGCGGTGCATCGAACGCTTCTGCCACCGCGTGGACGAAAGCGCGGAGTTCGCGTGGCGACTCGCCACCGCCCGCCCCGCTGGCGCGGATGAGCTTGGTTCCAAGGTCTCCTGAAAGTGCGAGGGAACTGACGACCATCCCGATGGAGCTCCACGATCGCGAGTGCGGCCGCTTCCGTGGCCGGTTCGGAAGTCTAACAGAAGTTCCGGGACGTCGCGGCGGCACCGGTGCGATGCAGCGCCGGGGGCGATACCGCGTCGCGACTGAGTCGCAACCAGAGGTCGGCGTGAACCGCTGCTTGACTCAAGCCGTGCAGCGACGGGCGATCACGAAGCCGGTCGCCGCGAGCGCGATCGAGGCCACAGTGCTGGAGACGACATACACCGCGGCCGTCGACACGCGGCCCGACTGCCACAGCTCGACCGTCTCACGGGCGAATGCCGAGAAGGTGGTAAAGCCGCCGAGCAGGCCCGCGACGATGACCAGCCGCGTCACCCCTGACATGACGGGGATCGCGCCGATCAGGCAGCCAACACCGAAGCACCCGGCGGCATTGATGCACAGCGTCGCGAGCGGGAAACCGTTGCGGGGGGAAGAGATAGCTTCGGAAAGCCAGAATCGGGCCACGCCGCCGAGTCCCGCGCCGAGGAACACCAACAGCGACGCTGGGAGTTTGTCCATCACTCGCACTTCTTCTCGCTGGTGACGGCGTGGAGAATGGCGTTGACGAGTTCCTGGGGCATTTTGCCGAGCTGCGGGTTGGCTTTCGGGCAGCACGATTCCTTGGCGAGCTGGACGGTGGCGCGATACGTCTCGACGTAAGTCTTGCAGGGCGGGCACTTGGCGAGGTGCTGGTCGAACCGGCAGGCAACGTCGCAGCCGAGTTCCCCGTCGAGATACGCCATGAGGAAGTCGCTGAAATCGCGACAACAGAGCTTGTCGCCGGCTTTGAGCCGCGCGAGCATGTCCGCGGTGAGCTGCGGGGGCTGTTGGTCGGGGTGGGGGTGGGGGCTGCCGCGGGACACGATTCAGGCTCCTGGGCGTTTCGTCGCGCCTTGAGAGGCGCTCTGGTTCTTGGGTGACGGGACGCGGACGCTCGGCACGGCCGAGGGATCCGGGTGATCGCGGAGCGACGGGTCGAGCAGTTCACGCAGCGCCTGACGGGCGCGGTGAAGACGGATCTTGACCGCAGCCTCGGTGGTCTCGAGGAGGCTGGCGGTCTGAGCGGTGTCCAGGCCTTCGATGTCGCGGAGGATCAGGACGATGCGGTAATGCTCGGGAAGTTTGTCGATCGCGGCGCGGACGGTGGCGCGGAGCTCGGCCTGTTCCATCGACGTAGGGCGATCAACCCAGGTGTCGGTGGGCTTGGTGACATAGCCCTCGGGGCTGAAGCCCGGGAGCATGCCGTCGAGCGAGACCTCGTCGAGGCGGCGCTTCTTGCGGAGGCGCATGAGGCAGGCGTTGACGGTGATTCTGTGGAGCCAGGTGGAGACGAGCGAGCCGCCCTCGAACTTGGCGATGCTGCGGAAGGCGGAGAGGAAGGCTTCCTGCACGGCGTCCTGAGCGTCGCTCTCGTCGGTGAGGATGCGGCGGGCGACGGCGAGCATGCGCGGGCCGTTGTCGCGGACGACCTGCTCGTAGGCGGCGGCGTCGCCTTTTTGGAGTCGTGCGACGAGGTCGCGTTCGTCGGCGGCGGTGGGGGGAGTGGCGGCCGAGACAGCGGAGGCGGCGGTCGTCGCGGGGGTTGTGGGCGTGCGGCTCACGGGGGAAAGGGTACGCCGCGTGTCGGGGATCGGTGGGAGCGGGTTGCTTCGGGGCTGCGTTCGGGATGGACTAGATTTCAGCAAGCGGCTGGTATTCTCGGAGCCGCGTGTCATGTTGGAAGGACATGATGCACATGCAACGCGGTAGCTTCTGGGCCATTTCCACGATCACTGGAATCGCGTCGCTTGGCGTGGGTCCGGCGAAGACTGCCGAAGCGGGCACGTTTGTCCGCTCGGGGATTGAGTTCTGCGAGGTTCGTGCGCCAGGAAACCGGGCGCCAACGGAAGCGGAGATGCCGAACCTTCCGGGTCTTCGTCGTCCCGGCAGCGTCGGTTACGAGTACGCAATCGCCAAGACCGAACTCACCGCTGGTG
>ERZ1066130.598-NODE-598-length-11286-cov-11.178524_pt1 | contig 11286 bp, 5 predicted proteins | sample MGYA00382777_ERZ1066130 | MGnify/ENA primary metagenome ERZ1066130 (study PRJEB33369, sample SAMEA5778360) | biofilm metagenome | biome: Industrial cooling water; feature: Water cooling tower basin; material: Biofilm | place: United Arab Emirates | collected...
ACTGTAGCCCCACCTGAATCTTCCGGTATTTTGTTGCTCGGATGATAAAACTGAAAAATTAGCTTTAGAATAATTCACTACAGCCCGACCATAATTTTTCTCCTGGTAATAGAAATTGGCCATTTCGAAGTACGCAATAGAAGAAAGCGCATGATCCGGATTCCGGGCGATAAACTGCTCCAGCTTTTTCTCTCCATCCCGATGGTACAGATGAAGTGCGCAAATAGCTGAGTAATAGTCTGAGGATAGCTTCCGGTGATCACTGGCCGTTGACGCGTATTCGTCAAACAACTTTCGGGCAGCCCCAAATTGTTTCTTTGCCATTAACTCAAGAGCCGATTGATACAATCGCTCACCTCTTTGAAGCGGTAAACCATCCTGAGCATTCAGGATAAAGCTACCTCCAATAAAGACCAGCAGTGCAAAAGCACGTTGTATATTCCACATGGTGTAAGAACTACGGACTAACAAAAAAATTGCCAAACTAAGTTTAAAAAATTAGGCTCATGCGAACCTTGATCCGTTCAACGAATCAAAAGTAATAAAAAAAACGGTTCTTTATAGGGATAGCGAAGATCGTGGTGTTCAGATTAACACCAGGCGAGTCACCAATTCTTTCAATATCTGTCCTTCCGTTTGCGATCCAGAGTTTACACCCTTTAATTTTAAATCTGCCTGCCGGATAAATGCAAATGAATGCTCCAGAGATTGAGTGTTAAAATTTCTTAAAGCTAAGCTATAATCTTTAACAGCATATGGGTTGATTTTAAGACTGTTAATAAGCCCTTTTTCACTCTTGTCCGGAATCATAGAGGCAGCCAGTAACTTGCTAAAAAAAGAATAGAGGTATGCCACCATAGGAATGACAGGGCTTCGCTTGGAATTTGCCTCAAAATAGTTGACAATTTTTGCGGCATTCAGCAGGTCTCTGGTAATGATCGCCTTTTGCAATTCAAAAATATTATACTCCCGACTGATTCCTACCTGCTGCATGATGCTTTCGGCTGTAATCGTTGAGGTGCCTTTCATACTCATGGCCACCTTATCCATTTCGTTGGCCAGACGATTTAAATCATTTCCTACGTATTCACAAAGCAATCGGACAGCATAATCGTCAATGGTCAGGGACTTATCCAGTATATAACTCTCAACAAATTCGGGCAACTTGTTGTCATAAGGCTTTTTAAACGTAGCAGACTCTGCCAACTGTTCAACCTTTTTTCCAAGTTCCCTCCTCTTGTCAAGTGTTTTGTGTTTGTGGCACAAAACCAAAACCGTGGAAGGTACGGGGCGGTGTAAATAATCCAGCATAAGCTTCATCCCTTGTTCCTTTTGAAGGTCAGGGATGTCTTGTGCTTCGCGGACAATAACTACCTGCCGGTCAGACATCATCGGATAACGTTTGGCATGGGTGAGTAAAACGTGAATGGGAGTGTCTTTACCATAAAGAACAACTTGATTGAATCCGCGCTCATGCTCTGCCAACGCATTATTCTCGATATAGGTAGAAATAACATCTATGTAATACGTTTCTTCCCCCTGAAGAACATACACCGGTTTAAACTTTCCGGCTTTCAAATCCTTTAAAATCTTTTGCGCTGACGCATCCATGGCATTTAATCTACTCGTTTCTTTTGCCTAAACTGAAAAGCCGTGACCACTCCGGTGATGGCACCCGCCAGATGAGATTCCCATGATATCCGGGAATCCGTTGGCAATACTCCATAAAAAATACCTCCATAAACAATAGCCACAGAAATCGAAAGTAAGAGTGCTGACAACTCCATTCTTAACAACCCAAAGATGATCAGAAATGATGCCAGGCCATAAATCAAACCACTGGCACCAATATGATACGACACTCTTGGGCTGAAAATCCACACTAAAATATTTGTCACAAAGTAACACCGCGCAAATACGGATGCCGCAATTCGTCCATAAAAAAAGTACAACGCTGCTCCCAGAAAGATCAGAGGCACTGTGTTCGACAGAAGATGAAGATAATTTCCATGAACCATAGGGGCCGTAAAAATACCCATTAACCCGGCCAGAGAGCGTGGCCTGATGCCCAGGAATGAAAAATCAAACCCATAAAAAAATTCGAGACTGAAAACAAGCCACATGATAAAGACCAGCCGGAACGGTACCACGGAACTGGCAAACCACGATCGACTCATACCGGGCTTTTGATCATGGGCAACTGAACATACCGGGCTTCTTCAGGACCTATTTTACCCACTCCTAACACGCCACCCGAAGATTTGGCTATCTCATTGGTAATTTCCAACAGACTGGCATAGAATTCTTTGGCAAACGAGCGGTCAAGCTTAGGAATGATTGCATTCAAAGCTGATAAATCACTGATTAACAGAGGCTCACGTTGCGTTATTTCAACCGGATATTCCTGCAATATGATCTTGAACTTATCCTCAAAATCTTCCCCCAACATCTGGTAGAACTGTTGTAGCCGGGAGGATGTACGTTTCATCTTTTTTTGACTTAGTGCAATAGCCTTTTTGATCTCTTTTTGATCAATCTCATTATCGGCTCCTGCGATCAGAATACAACAAAGAATTGGTGATTTCAGAACGGTTTCCGCTTCGGAAGTTGAAAGATTTGCTAATTCAGGTATCATCTTACATATGTAATATTTGAAGCCGGAGGAAATGTCGTTTTATTAAACTTACCAATTTTACACAATTTCTAAAGGCAAGAAGAAAATTTAATTGAAATTAATTTGAATATCTGAATTTACGCCATGGAGGTATTAAAATACGTGTAAACCCATCAGGTGTCCCAACGGAGCATGGTACGTAAATCTTAAATCTCTTCTACCCTGTATATCTCGTCATCAGGCAGACTAAATCTTGACTGGTCTGGATTAAGTCAAATCAATTGAATATATTGCTTTATGTTCTATCCGCATGAAAAATAATAAACCCGTAGTTATTTACGTGGTGGAGGATGATCTCGCCTACTCCCGATTCCTCAAGTATGTCTTGGAGTTAAACCCTGATTTTGAGACTTCCTTTTTTACTTCCGGAAAAGAGTTTTTGAAACAATTGGCGGTTCAAAAACCTTCTGTCGTTACATTGGACTATTCACTTCCGGACATGACTGGTGAAGATGTTCTGAAGTCTATTCAAAGTATCGATCCCTCCGTTCCGGTAATCATAGTTTCTGCCCAGGAAAAAATTGAGACAGCCGTAAAATTGTTAAAAGCGGGAGCCTATGATTACGTCAGCAAAGATGCTGATGCCAAAGACCGAATTCTCCATTCGATTCAAAATGCAGCCTCCTTGTCCCATCTGAGCCGGGAGGTTGACTTACTCCGACAGGAAGTAGGAAAAAAATACACCTTCGAAAAGAGTATCATTGGATCGAGTGCTGCCATACGTCAGGTTTTCGATCTCATGGAAAAAGCCAGTCGCAGCAACATCACGATTTCTATTACGGGTGAAACAGGTACCGGAAAGGAATTAGTGGCAAAGGCGATTCACTATAACTCTGTTCGGAAAGAAGAGGCATTAGTCACTGTGAATACTGCGGCCATACCAAAAGATCTTATTGAAAGTGAGCTTTTTGGCCATGAAAAAGGAGCATTCACCGGTGCTATTTCAAGGCGTATCGGAAAGTTTGAAGAAGCTAATGGGGGCACTCTCTTTCTTGATGAAATTGGAGAGCTCGACATCAATCTACAAGCTAAAATTTTACGGGTGCTTCAAGAAAAAGAGATTACGAGGATTGGCAGCAATAAAGTGATCAAAACGGATACCCGATTGATTGTTGCTACTCATCGTGATTTGACCAAAGAAGTCAAGGCAGGCAAATTCCGGGAGGACTTGTATTATCGCTTGCTTGGACTACCGATCCACTTGCCTCCGTTACGTGATCGCGGAGAAGATATTTTACTGCTGGCCCGGCATTTTGTAGACCAATATGCTCAGGAAAATCAACTGGATTCTCTGAAGTTGACCACCTCTGCACAAGAAAAGCTGTTGAGCTATACTTACCCGGGAAACATCCGGGAGCTTAAATCTATTATGGATCTCGCGGCCGTGATGTGCGAAAATGGTCTCATTACCGATAACCACATTACCTTTCAGGGAAGTACAGCCGGTTCGTCAGATCTACTGTCGACTGAAATGACTTTGCAAAAATACACCTATATCATCATCCGAAGATATCTTAACAAGTACAACAATAATGTTTTAGAAGTAGCTAAAATTCTGGGCATCGGAAAATCATCCATTTATCGATACCTGAAGGAAATGGAAACCGAGGGCATGTAAAAGTTATGCTTACATCTTACGTTAAACAAGGGAAATTTTACAAATCGGTTGTGGAAGATGGCCGTGATATCATTTTTGTTGTTGACTTTGAAGGAAAAATACTTTACCACAACAAGTCGGTCTATGGCACACTGGGGTATTCGCGCGCAAGCCTGATCGGTAAAAATTTCTTTGACTATGTTGAACCCGTAACGCTTGAACCCTTCAAGAAACAGTATAAAAAAGCAATCCGAAAAGCCTACACCTCTGGGGTAGAATGCAAGTTTTTATGTAAAGATAAAACCTACAAATACCTCGAATTCAATGCCATTAATCTTTGGACCAAAGAAAAGATTCCCGGTCTTATCCTTGACTGTCGAGATGTGACCCAACGGAAAAAAGATGCCGATGAATTATTACGCGCACAGAAAGCTAAAGAACAATTTCTGACCAATATAAGCCACGAGATACGTACCCCGATTAACGGAATAGCCGGGATGGCCAACCTATTGAGTCAAAATCCAGATACTTCACAAAGAGAAGCCTATTTACAGGCTATCATTAGCGCCACTAACAATTTAAAAGTAATCATTAATGATATCCTGGATTTGGCATCCATCGATTCAGGAAAGATTAAACTGGAAAAAATCGGGTTTAACCTGAATGACCTTCTGACCACACTGGTGCAAACATTTCAGGTTCAGGCGTTAGAAAAAAGAATTGACCTTACATATCAGTTGTCGCAACCGAAAGTTATTTTAATCGGTGATCCGGTTCGATTAAATCAAATTTTAATCAATCTTTTGAGCAATGCATTAAAATTCACGCAAGAAGGACGCATTCAAATTTCTGCACAGATTGAAAAAATAGATGCCCGGCATGCGTTACTAAAAATTGATGTGTCTGACACCGGAATTGGAATTGCCAAAGACAAACTCAAAAGGATTTTTGAAAGTTTCAGCCAGGCCGATGCCAGTGTTACCAGGAAATACGGAGGCACAGGGCTAGGATTAACCATTGTCAAACAACTTGTTAAACTTCAACGAGGTACTATTAAAGTGGTCAGCGAAGAAGGAAAAGGATCTGTTTTTTCAGCTACCCTACCCTACTTAATAGGAAAACCTCAAGATATTACTGAATTAACGGCCCGGGCGACTGAAGATCAAAGTCAAAAAGAAACTCTTAGTCAACTAAAAATACTCCTGGTTGAAGACAACGAAATCAATCAACTCTACGCCAGCACCATTCTACGAAGTTGGAAATGTGAAACGACTGTGGCGGAAAATGGAGTGGTCGCACTTGAACGGCTTAAATCTACCGTTTTTGATGTCATTCTGATGGACATCCAAATGCCAGTGATGGATGGCTTTGAAACAACTTTAGCTATTCGAAAAGGAAATCTTCAGTCTTCCATTCCTATCATAGCGCTAACTGCCAATGCTACCCAAAATCACATAGAACGATGTCTCGAATTGGGCATGAATGACTTTTTATCTAAACCTTTTGCTCCAGAAGATCTTTACCGGATGCTTATCAAGTTTACGCAAGGAAAAGATCTTTCATCCAAAAGAACAAAAACTGAAACCACTCAACCTGTATCTATTATTACTCCCAATTTAGACCATCTACGAAAAGTATCATCTAATGACTTATCATTTGTCAGGGATATGGTTGATACATTTATTCAAACCGGCTCCAATCGCCTGGCCGATCTACAGAAATCTCTGGCTAGTGGAGATATGAACCAAATAGGCAAGATCATGCATCAATTAAAGCCCTCATTAACCATGCTTGGATTTAACTCGCTAAAGGAAATAGCCAATCAACTGGAACAGTCTGCCGAAACAGGCAACCTGTCAGATCAATCAGCAAAGGAATTCATAACCCTCTTGGATCAGGCAGTAAAGGCTTGCCGGAAATTAAAAATAGTGTAGCTTAATTCTGATTCATCACCACCAAACGTTTATGAACAACTTCTCCCCTCGATCCCTTGAGGAGAACATGATAAAACCCATTTGGTAATGAACTGATCTCCACTTCGAGAAGTCCATTTTCTAACTGCGAAAAATCACCTGTTTTGAGGATCACACCTCGCTGATCGGCAAGTGTCCAGGTAATTCCGCTTGGCAATTCACCTGGAGTACTAAAACTGAATTGTTTATTAGCAGGATTGGGATACAACTGCACTTCATTCAAAGTTGCTTTCAGCACATCTTCCGGAATCTCCTCAACAGAGGTAATCAGGCGACCACGTTTATAGATGATATCCAGTACAGTGCTTTGATAAACTTCTTTTGTGTTCTTATTCTGAACATAAGCCACCAACATGAGTTGATTATTATTTACCGTGGGCACATCAATTGGAATATCCGTTTGCATATGAGTAAAGGGGTTACCCGGCACAAAACTATTGCTAAGGGTGAGGCCACTGACGCCCAGCAGATGCTTACGCAATACATTTCGGAAAGTACCCTGAGCATTGGTGACGGTTTTTTCTACCAAAGCCACCTGTACGATTAGAGGTGAGTTGAAATTTACTCTTGATTCCAACACCAACTCCACACCAATCGTTTCTGAATTATTAGTGGCTATCGTGTCCAGTTGAAGATCAAAAACCGGGTCTTCCAAAGCTCTACGATCAATCTCCACACGTGTTAAGTCCGTTGGGTTTCCGACAAATTTAGGTGGATTTACGATACCATCCATCAACGTACGTGGAGGCTGCGACAAATTATAATACAATGACCGGGAAGAAGGATCATCCGGGTTTTGCTGATTCAATAAATCCGCTCCGGGATTAACCACATGATACTGGATATGATTAAAGTCAGTGGTGCCTCTGAATGTAATTTGGTCATCAAACAAATTATTCAGATAAGTATCCGCAAACTGTGAATTAGTAGCATTGGTAAAATGTTCTGCCAGTACATTTTTAGATTTCTCACCAACAAATACGTTATCAAAAGCAAAGCCATCATAGGTATTGCTTGACTCGTTGAGATCACTTGCCGAAAAACCTATCCTTAAACGTACCTGATCGCGAGCTATTGCCGTATTGGGAATCATGTCTAAGTTAAATCGCGCATTTTTCCATCCACCTTGCTTACCTGTCCAGCCGTAGTTACCCACAGGTTGATTTCCGGGATTAGAAGGAATACCAACCCCGTTAAACCAATTAATTCCTTGATCGCGATCAGCACCAACAAGGCCAACAGCGGGACCAATAATTTCCCAAGTATTTCCTCCATCCGTTGAATATTGCAATGTGGCCCCATCTAAATTGGCTTCTGCATCACACCAATAATCTAGCGATACCATGGGACGCTCTAGTTGAGTTAGATCAAAACATGGACCGTTGACGACTGACCCCTCTCCAGATACATAGGTATCAGGGTTAACAGTGCCATTGCGATAAGTTGTAGCCCAATAATTGCCAGTAGCACCTGAATTAAAGAGCGTTGCGGCAGTTGGATTTATCCATTGCCAGCTAGAATCTACTTTTGAACCTCCTATGAGTCTTATAGATTCGGCAAACCAACCTCCATTATCCGTATCAAATCCTTGAACATAAGGATTTACATCTGTTGGGATTACTTCGGTAGTACCTCCCAATAGGATATCAACAGACTGAGTTTTTGTATTTACACAGCCATCCAAAGTAGTTACCGTTTGAACTACGGTATAGTTACCATTAGAAGAGTACTGATGCATAGGATCTTGAATTGTTCCAGAAGTACGACCACCATGCGTACCCCCCGGCACCAAGTCTGCTGCATTTCCCGTAAGGATATCTCCATCTCCAAAATTCCATGTGAATGTAGTGATAGGACTAAATGCACTAACTGTTTCATCCTTAAACTCTGTCTGATCGTTTGTGCAAATAGCCGACCAACGAAAATCTACCACAGGAACGTTCCCGACCCGAATAGTTTTATTGGTTTGATTCGAACACTGCAACGTTGTTCCCGGATAAGAGGCTGTTACCATTAAAACAATATTCTTATTCCCTGGGGGGGATCCAGCTGTTAAATAATTATATAGCGGATTCTCTGAAGTCCGAGAAACGCCTACATCAAGAGTCCAATTCCAGGAAACTATTGTGCCCGGAGATCCCACAGATGAAGCTGTGCTGAAAAACTGAATATCATCCTCAATACATGTGTTGGGTGCCGTAATAACAGCTATCGGTGCCGGCCTTACTTGCAACACTTTTGTGACAGGAGTTGGTTCATTTCCATTGTCATCCCTATATACATATTGAATCAAATAGGTTCCGGCAGGTAATATGTCTGTATTTATTTTAAAAGCTCCTAATTCAAAGATAATAGCGTTGTCCATGATCGAGGCCTCAGGTTCAGCACCCACACCATTGAATTCGGAAAACTGGCCTGTACCAACGGCTGGATTACCCACCAATGTTGACTTACCCGAATTTTGACAAAGTTCAAATTCATTATTAGCATTAATCGTAGCCCCTAAAATTCCAAAATTGAGGGTAGTGACCGGATTAACTAGAATTTCTCGTGTTACTTGATTTGTACATCCTTCCAAATTTGTGTAGGTATACGTAACAAAATTACTTCCCAACTCGGCCGCATTTGGATCAAATTGGGCCTGATCTGCCGGAGGGTTTTGTACAGTTGTTCCAATGTTTGAGGTTAATGGAAGTATCGTAAAGAGGCCACCGATTTGATTACCCGTCAAAGTCAATGGCGTGCCATTTTCTGCTATCTGAGGAGGAGCTCCACCTGGAAAACCTGTAAAATTCACCACTGGCAAAGGATTAATCCGTAACAGCATTTCATCAAACTCCGAACCACAAGGTCCAGCCCCATCAGGATCATTGGCCGTAATCCTCAATCGTACAGTGGTATTGATTTCAGCAGGATTTACAAAAGTATAGGAAGCAACAGGGTCGTTTGGATTTGAAAAACTACCAGCACCTACAATCCTTGACCAGGTAATTCCGGAGGTAAAGTTAAAGGAGCCTTGCAATGGAATAGAGGGCGTATCCGCACACAATGCCAGATCTGGCCCTGCCGACACTTCAGCTCGCTTGAACAAAGATACCGTAATAATTTTTTCAGGTCCCGGGCAACCATTGGCCGAGGGAGTAACCCGGTAGCGAACCTGACCTGTCGTACCGCTGGAAAGGGACAATGTCTGATTAATGGTGGATCCGTTACCATCAACTGCCCCCACAACGTTGGCGTCTTCATCTGCTATCCAACTAAACGTGGTCCCTACTACATTTTGTGGATTGCTATTGATGAAGATATTTACCGGCCCGGAATCTGTACAAAGATCAACATCTACCCCATCCGCTGAAGGAGTTGGCAAAACTGTAACAACAAAGTTTATAGAGGCACCAACACATCCGGCTGCCTGAGGCGTAATCGTGTAGGTGATGATGCCTGTTGTACTTCCTGTATTGACAGGTGTATCGGTAATACTTCCCGTTCCGGAAGCAGACACTCCCGTAAACGCTCCAACCACGCTTGAAAACCAAGTGTAGGTGGCTGCACCCACATTTGAAGTCGGAACAAAATTTAAGGCTGTACCACTGCAAACCGTTATTACCTTGGATGCCACTGTATTGGTCATCACCGGAGTAGGGTCTATACTTATGGTAAATGATTTTTGATTTGCTCCTAAACTTGTACAACCATCTTTCGTTGAGGTTACAACAAAATTAGCAACGATAGTCGCTCCTGTAGTATTGGATGCCGCTGTAAAATTCAATGATCCTATTCCGGATGAGCCAATACCAATGGATGACATGGAATTGGTCCATTGGATTAGTGCTCCGGGTACATTGCTGGTTAAGGGTATGGAGATGGGAGTACCTGGACATACAGTAATGCTTGAAACGGGGGCAACCACTGGTTCTGGCAATATCGTTATGCGGAAAGTGCGTTTCGGCCCTGTACAACCATTTCTCGAAGCTTCTACTTCTATTAATCCTGTTAAGGCTGCCCCGGTTGTATTAATAGTAGAAAACGAAGAAATATTACCAATACCCGATGCACCCAAGCCTATGGAGGTATTTGTATTCGTCCAAACAAACAATTCACCACCACCCGCATTTGTTGTAAAATTGATGGCTGGTATAGGTAAACCTGAGCACACAATGACATCTGCCACGGGGTCAATAATGGGAGTTCGGAAAATTGTTAATTGCATGGTACTCTGAACGAAGGAGCAGGTACCATTTGGATTTGCTTGTAACGTAAAAGTAATAACACCCGTCTCTCCTGTTTGCGGAATATACGATGGCGTTAAAGATGATGAATTAAACAGAGTTCCTAGCCCGGTATGTGTCCAATTTAAAGAACTAAAATTACTGGCGGAGGCCCCAATGCTTTGAGTAGAAAAGTTAAATATATTGTTCTCACAAATACTTTCATTGGTTCCTGCAAACACTGTTGGCGGAGTTGTTACCGTTACAATTACATTGTCTGTACTTACGGGACAAACGCCATTTGAAATTGTCCAGGCCAGTGTATATACCTGACCCGCTGCTCCGGTAAATTGTGTGTTATTTAAACTGATGTTAGCAAATGACCCTCCGGTTCCTGAAATAATGGACCAGGTACCTGTTCCAATGGCAGGCAAATTTCCAGCAAGGGTAATGGAACCTGAGCCGCATCTTTCCAGATCAACACCAGCATTTGCCAGAGTGGGAGCTTGTTGAACAGTAATGTTTTGAACAGTTGTTAATGATAATGTACATCCGGTGGAGGCATTCACTGCTCGTACGGATAATTGATTCGAAGTAGTTGTCAATGCATTTGTGATGATCGATAGGTCAGCTCCTGACCCTACCTGGATACTACTCACTACATTATTCATCTGATCGAGGATCTGATAATTGATACCTGCTTGAGCGTTTGTTATTTGAAGTGTGACCGTTCCCCCTTGGCAAATGGTGGTTGGAGAAATTGCACTTACGACTCGATCTAACGGTAACGCATCAATGTTGATGACTACCGCATTCGATGCTGCCGAAGAACAT